>Ga0307942_1002815_pt1:0-10000 | contig 14115 bp, 21 predicted proteins | sample OrgLakmetagen175_FD_201846 | JGI IMG/M metagenome (GOLD analysis project Ga0307942, IMG submission 201846) | Saline water microbial communities from Organic Lake, Antarctica - #175 | ecosystem: Environmental > Aquatic > Non-marine Saline and Alkaline > Saline | place: Antarctica: Organic...
GCACCAAGGTGAGAGGAACATGGGGAGAGAGCAATTAGGAAGCAAAGTGTGTGACCAGAAATATAGACAAACATGGTAAACATACACACAGACACACACACACACACACACACACACACACACACACGCACACACATACATACACAGCCAGTGACTGATGCGCACATCAACTTTAGACACGCACCAGGAGGTACAGATGCACCAGGATGAGAGGAGCTAGGGGCGGGCAAGGAGGAGACAGAGGAGGGGGGAGCGGAGGAGGAATACGCAGGTGGGTCATCTGTAGAGAGCGTGCATGTGTGTGCGTGCGTGTGTGTGTGTGTGTGTGTGTGTGTGTGTGAGGGGGGGTTTAAGACTGACTGTGTGTGTGTGCTTGTGCATGTGTTTGTAGGTGCTGAAATATGCAGGTGGGTCATCTGTAGAATGCGTGTGTGTGTGTGTGTGTGTGTGTGTAAGTGCATGCGTTTAAGAGCAAGTCTGCGTAATTGCGCATTCGTTTGTATGTATGTATGGGTCACGATAACCACTTGTATTATGGCAAGCTGCAGCATGTCGAAAAAAAAAACCACAAACGCACACAGACAGACACAGCTACACACAACACACATACAAACACATACAAACACATACAAAAACACTTGCAACCAGCTCTGCCAACCCACCAGGCTCACCCAGCCCTGCAAGCCCCACCGCAGCCTGTGCGTTGCTGGCAGCATTTGCAAACGCAGAGGGAGAGGTGGGAGGGGGGCAAGGGTTGGACGTGGCGGTTGGTGGGATGTGAAGGGGGTCTGGCTGGGGGCGGGATCGGAGCGAAGGAGGGAGGGAGGGTGGGGAGTGGGAGGTGGGGGCACCTATGTGCACTTGCACATGGATAGTGCCAGTGTCTTTGCCCTCCTGAAATTGCATGTATGTGTGTGTGCGTGAGAGTGTGTGTGTGTCTAGTTCTACCAAGTTTACCGTGTGTTGCAGCTGCGACATGGGATGCACATGAGCGTGCAGATTGTAAATAGTAATTTAACAAGCGATGCTCATGAGCGTGAATATTGTGCACAGTAATTTGTGCTTCTTTTCCCACAGCTACGCCCGCCCCCCAAGGTCGAATATTTGCCGCAGCTGCAAAATATCTCATGGATCACTCTTCTTCCCATCCTGTCCCCCCCACGCCCCCACCCCTCTCTCACCTGCTGGTCTATTTGCTCCTGCTGTTGTCGATTTGTGGACCCTCTTCTGTGCGCGCGCATATGGGCGCGTCTACCTCCCCCACTGTGTGCATGTGTGTACATGTGTACGTGTGTGTGTGTGTGTGCGTGCTTGCGTACGTGTGAGTGTGTAGGTGTGTGCATGTGAGTGCGTGTGTATGTTGAGTGTGAACGTGCACGTCAAGTGCAAACGTGCGCGCGCATGTATGTGGTTGTGTGGTTGCGTGGTTGCGTGGTTGTGTGTGTGTATGTGTGTGTGTGTGTGTGTGTGTGTGTGTGCTTGCGCGTGAAACAGTAACTTCTCCACATACCTGCTGTGCGTGGTGCTGGAGCCCGGGCCCTGTCTCACTCCACCACCAAGTTGCTGTTGCTGCTGCTGCAGCTGAGACACATGCTGCTGCTTCAACAGGCCACCTGTAGTGCAGGTGGGTTCGTGTGTGGTTGAGTGCGACGATTGTTTGTGCATGTGACACCTTGCTGCCGCTGAGGCACATGCTGCTGCTTCAAAAGCCCACCTGTGGTGCAGGTGGGTCCGTGTGTGGTTGAGTGCGATAATCGTTTGTGCATGTGACAGTGCAAGTGACACCTGGCTGCTGCTTCAACAGGCCACCAGCAGCAACATATTTGTGCGTGTGAACACACTTGTGTGTCAGTACAGTCTTGTAACTGCGTACTGATAGCTGTCGCATAATGATACGTGCACCCCTTTCAAGGCACGCGAAGCTCTGCTCACAGCTAGCTAGCTGCATATTAGATGCATGTTCAAAAATCAGTGTGGTTAAATGTAGAGCCCCTCAGGTATGCACACACATAAACAATCACATACACACAGGCACGCGTCAACCTTCCTGTTGCTGCTTTGAAGAACGCAGCAGCTAGCAAGTATACAGCTCTGCTACCAACTACAACTAGCTAGCTGCTGCGTTCTTCAAAGCAGCAACAGGAAGGTTGACGCGTGCGTGTGTGTGTATGTGTATGTGTGCATACCTGACGGACTCTACATCTTACCACACTGATCTTTGAACATGCATCTTATATGCACACAAAAACACATACACACATGCACACTCACAATAAATAAACGCACATGCACACATACACACACGCATACTCTCACACACACACACACACTCACCACTGCCATGCTCCGCATCTTCACCTGCGAGCCCAAGATCAGAGTCCTCGTGGCTGGTCACACTTCCGCCCACACCTCGTCGACTGACGTCATCGTTTGCACTGCACCTACAGTGTGTGTGTGTGTGTGTGTGTGTGTGTGTGTACGCGTCTGTTTGCATGTTTATGTGTGGGCACGTGCGTGTGTGCATGAGTGATGATTCGTTTCGTGTGCGTGTATGTGCCTTGTTTTGCGCTGAGGTCAAAGAAGTGGGGCAAGCCGTGTGTGCTGAGCTCGCTTGTACATCTCTTACTTGTCAGCATACGCACTGATATTGTGCACTGACATTGTGCACTAACATTGTGCACTAACATTGTGCACTAACATTATGCATAAGGGTGGGTCGTATGACCGGCGAGCCTTGCACTCGACGAGCCTCTTTCCCGGTGTGAGAGACACTCGTCGGCCAGCGAAGGTGTCCGCTTTTGGGGGGGAATCAGCCCCATCCCCATCTCCCCAGAGATCCCCCCAAAGTCCCGAAATTATATTCTATTAAATGAATGAGTTTCAATGAAGCCAAAAATATATCAGACTGATGAAGAGGATTTTGAGTGTATGGACTTGGATGGAGAAGGGGCTGTCATCTATAGCACTCAGTTGTACAATGAAGTGTCCCCAGCAGACCTCCAGCCCTTGACGTGCTGAAAGACATGATGATGTGTACCAGCACGTCAAGGGCTGCAAAGAGAAGGGTAAAACCTGGTGGTGGCAGTGCGTGCGCGCGGTGCTCGTGTCTTTAAAGGGAACTTTGAAGTCATCTGCCAGTTACAGTGTAAGTACTGCGACACATTCCTCAGCCCCTCCAAACCCTCCAATGCCTGCAAGACACGCTTGAAGAGCAGCCCTCCAGCCCTTGACGTGCTGAAAGACATGATGATGTGTACCAGCACGTCAAGGGCTGCAAATAGAAGGGTAAAACCTGGTGGTGGCAGTGTGTGCGCGCGGTGCTCGTGTCTTTAAAGGGAACTTTGAAGTCATCTGCCAGTTACAGTGTAAGTACTGCGACACATTCCTCAGCCCCTCCAACCCCTCCAATGCCTGCAAGACACACTTGAAGAGCAGTCCTCCAGCCCTTGACGTGCTGAAAGACATGATGATGTCTACCAGCATGTCAAGGGCTGCAAAGAGAAGGGTAAAACCTGGTGGTGGCAGTGTGTGCGCGTGGTGCTTGTGTAGCTCCAATCAACACAGCAGCAACGGCAGCGGGCAGGCATGTGGGACCGTATGAAGGATGCAGAGGAGTGCTTGATTGAGCTTGCGGGCGACGATGGAGCAGAGTTCAAGGCTGACTCAGGTATGTAGGTGGCTGCATGTGTGGGTTTTGTGTAGCTTTTGCTGCAGGTGCATGTTTGTATACGTGTTAAAGGAAATGTGCGTAACTGAGTGCAACCTTGTGTGAAGCATGCCGGAAAAACATTCCAGGAATGCACGCGTACATGAGCGTGCGCGCACGCACACTCTGCATGCAGACACGTGCACAAGCTACTTGAAACCCATCTACAATACTTTCTTGTGCACGCAGCAATGCCAAGCTTCAGCCCTTTGCGCCTAAGCTCAGCAAATTGGCCCACGACCTCTCTCAGGGCAAAGTGTCGGAGAGCAGCGAGAGCACTGTCTCCCCATACCATCAACCGCGTCAACTTCTGGCGCTATTGGGCGAGCAAGCACTGCTTTCGAGTCTTGTCGCGCGTCGCAGCCAGGCTGCTCTGCATGCACCCCACTGCATGTGCTTGCGAGCGCAACTGGTCGGCTTGGGGCCAGCTGTACACCAAGCTGCGCTCCAAGATCGCAGTAGAGCGCGCAAGGAAGCTCAGATATATTCACAGCAATGGCAAGGAGAGTGGCAAGGAGAGGGAGGACATGGACTTGCGCCTCAACCTGCTAAAGGAAGTGGCACAGGCAGCAGCAGCAGCAGCAGCAGTAGCGTGACTAATGGGGCAGTAATAGGCAGTGTGCAGCTGTGTGTGGGGGGAGGGTAAACCGCCGCTAGAGGTTTCAGCTTTTTGTTAACTGAATGTTTTTGGCTGACACGCCCATATTTTAACCAAGTCTCTCATTAATAATATTTATTTATTAATATAGAACACCAGGAAGAGTTATAAGGGGTGTGCAACAGGGGGGGGTGTAACCGCTAACCAAATTTTCCTGGCTCACATGCCCATATTTTCCACCCGGTCTCACCTTTAATTGTCGTTAACTTATATAAGCTAACAAAATAAATGTTTTGGCTCAATCCGTGTAGATTTGAGAGGCTGATTTTCTTACCATAATTTCCAGCTAGGGCTTCCCCAGCGAGTGCCGAGCCTTGCTGGCAAAGTCAGACACCCTATTCACCCACCCTTATATATGCATTATTGTGGTTTGTATGGAATAAAGGAGCGTATGGATAATAAACCAAGCGTGTGGATAACAAACCGCTTTCCACCAGCGCGCCGCAGCTTGCGCGCAAGGTTGTAGCAACAGCACAAATGAAGTTTGGTGCACGCGCGCACGCGCGCACACACACACACACACACACACACACACACACACACACACACACAGACGTGCACACACACACACACACACACTCAAACACGCACACAAACACAACCACACACAACCACACAAACAAAACGCACCAGAGTGTTCAGTTCGATTGTTCAGTTCGATTTTTTGGAGCAAGGGTTTAATAAAGTCCGTGAAAGTTCTAGAACTCTCGAACTGTTTGAGCAGTTCGATGTGCAAATTCGAAAAGGAGAATTTTGCCGGTTTCTGTGGTCATACTCGTCCAAAACATTCTTGTATTGTCTAACATGTATACAATATATTATAATTAATGACTGCACAAAAATCAGAACGTTTGACGGCCATCTAAGGCTCTTTCCTGCATTTCGACTACGATTTTGGCCCCAACAATTCGAAAAAGGGCATGACCACTTTTCATGGCTCACAAACGGCATTTTTAAGGTTAGTTAAATTGCGTGAAAGTTTGCGAACTCAAACTTTTGACCAAACCCCGAACTGAACAACACTGAAACGCACACACTCTTACTGGCCGTTGCTCCTACACTGGCGTCTCCATGCATGCAAGTTTGACTAGGAAGGAAAGTTGGTGTGGCTGCACATGCACATGCACAGACACACACACGCACACGCACACACACAAACACGTACACATTCTTACCCGTCGCTGCTCCTCCGCTGGCGCCTCCACGCGCGCGAGGGCGACTGAGTGGGGGAGTTGGTGCGGGGGCGAGAGGATGGGTGGAGGTGCAGGTGGTGGTGGGAGTTGGAGCTCGTGGTGCCGCTGGGGTCTGTTGTATGGTCCACTGGGGATGCCCATTCACTGGAGGCCTCGAGGTGGAGTGAGCACAGGTTTTGGGGGGAGGCTGGGGTGCGCAGCCTGGGAGTGTTTGAGAGAAAGATTTGTTAAGAAACGAACTATTGTATGCACGGGCTTTAGGCCGTGAACACGCATGCACGCACGCATGCATGCATGCACACCAACATATGTACACACACAGACTCAGACTCTTGGTTTTTAAGCTGCCGCACCTACTGACCTTGCTCAATTTTAAACCACATACACATACACACACATACACGCAAGCACAACCTTATTACACTCACTCATCAATGCCTTCCAAGCTCGTGAGGCTGTCGCACGAGCTGACCAAACTTACTCTGACACACACAGACACACACATACACACACACGCAAGCACACCCTATTACACTCACTCACCAACGTCTTCCAAGCTTGTGAATCTGTCGCACGAGCTGACCCAACTTAATCTGAACCATGCACACGCGCGCACACACACACACCATGTCATACACTCCCTCATCGTTTTCTGAGCTTGTAAGCTGCCGCACGAGCTGACCAAACTTATTCTGAAACACACACGCACACACACATACACACAAGCAAGCACGTCATGTCATAAACTCACTCATCGTCTTCCAAGCTCGTAAAGCTGTCTCGCGTGCTGACGTAGTCTGAGCCTGACTCTGACCAGTGATGGGGGCCACCCACAGAGGGTACCCTCGGATAGATGCGCTCGTACGCAGTCACCACATCAGGAATGCTGTGGTTTAGGGTACCGCAGTAAGCAGAGAGTAAGTCTACGTGCACACACACATACATTACAGTCCTGATGCGCAAGGTGCGCTCGTATGCAGTCACCACCAAAATGCTGTGGTTTAGGGTACCACAGTATAACAGAGAGTGAGTCTACGTGCACACACAAACATTACAATCCTGATGCGCGAGGTGCGCTCGTACGCAGTCACCACAAAAATGCTGTGGTTTAGGGTACCACAGTATAACAGAGAGTGAGTCTACGTGCACACGCACATGAGAATCTTCATGAGCGATGTGTGTGCAGTGTGCAGTCACCACGTCAGGAATGCTGTGGGTCAAGGCACTGCGGTGATAGAGAATGAGCACACACACACACACACACACACACAGACACACATACATACACACACGCACACACATACAAACACACGCACACACATTCACTAATTAGGCTACATATGTACGGCTACTATGTGTTTAGCATCAGCCAGAACTGTGTGCACAAAGACATCCCTGCCGTCTGCTGTGTTCACTACCATTTCAGAAGGGTTAGAGATCATTGAACACCTTTCTACGTCAGATTGATATATCTGATGGGGGTTGTGAAAGATATGCTGGCCTGTACTGATTTATTAGAGGAAGGGGGGAGCTCACAAACATGGCACACACTCTTGATAGTGTGTCTTTCAACAGAGGGGTTAAATCAAATCATTGCACAAAATAATTAAACACTCAAGTTCTTAATGGGAGCAGAACGTACACAGATGATCATGAGGTTGCTAACAAACCTGCCAGCCCCTTCTGTTGTTCAGCAACTTCCAACCATCACACAATCTCACCTTGCGTGCTCGTGCTAGAAACAGTGCACACATATTTCACATCTGTGCCAGATTACGCGCAAATACGCGAGCCCCTTCTGTTGTTCAGCAACTTCCAACCATCACACAATCTCACCTTGCGAGCTCTTGGTGGAAGCAGCGCGCGCACAGATTGTAGTCTGCCACACAGGTTGATGCGTAGTACATACCGACCACTTCCACGGAGCACTTGCCACACATGACATACTTGCCGCCCTGTACATGTGTGTGTGTGTGTGTGTGTGTGTCACGTCACACATCGCACGTGTCTTTAAGATCAATTAGCTGATACACCCTATTTAGGGTTGCTCATAAAACTAAAACACAAATGGATACTCACATGTGTTAAACACAGCTCATAAGCTCAATAGGCTTAAACACAAATGCTCTCAGGCAATAAACACAGCCACGTCACATCTGCATTCTGCACCCACCCCAACCCACCTCTGCACACACACACACACACACACACACACACACACACACACACACACACACAATTACCTGCACCACCACCTTCTTGTGTGCAAGCTCCACATGCATGTGAATAGATACACACACATACATCCACACACACAAACACACACACACACACACGCACGCACACACATATACACACACATAATCACCTGCACCGCCACCTCCTCGTGTGCCAGCTCCACGTGTGTGAGGAATTCGCGGCCCGAGTTGAATTTTTGGTCGCAGGTGGGGCAGCTCCAGTAGCGGGCGGAGCGATTGACCTGGCGGAGTACAGAATTGTGAAGGGGGAGCGTAACACGAGAATTATGCGTCGAGGTGCTGGAGTACGAAACTGTGCACGGGGGAATATGATGAACGAGAGGTTGCAATCACAGGATGGGGTTGTCGGAAAATGGAAATGTAGAAAGGAGGAGGATGCATCACAAGAGGTCGCAATCGCAGGTTGGCCTGTAGAGAAGAGAGGTTGAATCGAAGAAAACGTTATAAAAGGGGGAGCGGCTTTAGCAGTGCTCAGAGGAGATCTGGAGATCAATTTGCGAGTTAGCTTTCGCATTGCATTCCTTTTCCAGCCCTTTCTCTGTTCAGTCAATCCAATTGGACGGCAAGAGGAGTCGATTAGACGGCAAGATTGGCTAGAAGACAAGAGGGCTGTATTGCCTAGAACACCAATTGTGCGGAGCAGGAACACGGGCACGCTCAAAACACCCAAACCCACACACACACACAAACACACCCACACACACGCTTCCCCCACACATACACACGCCCCCCCCACACACAAAAACACAGACACCCACGCACCTGCTCATGCAGTAGCACGAGGCCCTCACACGCTTCCTCCACAGCATCTTGGCCCTGCTCCTTTCGAACACCTACGCAAGCACACACAAGAAAGAAGGGGGGTTGATAGCTGCTTTCCTTGGACAAATAGGCACAACATCAAGAAAAGGGTAACACAGGCTCCTTTGGTCACCCACATCCATACCCACGCTCACAAACAAATACGACAAATATTTGTTCAGAGGGGGTTATAGTCGATAAGGCTACGACAAATATTTGTTCAGAGGGGGTTATAGTCGATAAGGCAAGTGGCTGGAAGCGCTACCTCACACACTCATGCACACATACAAACACACGCACGCACATACAAACGTACACACACGCACGCACACACAAATGTACACATATACACACAAGAACACACACCTTGCAGCAGCGACGTGAGCGGCACCTTCAGCAGCTCCCTCCGCTGCTCCGGCTGCAACGACTTCCAAAACGTTTCCACATCCATGTAGCGCTCGTAGCGTGTGCGGTCTTTGGCGTTGCGAGCGCCATGGCCCCCGCCCCCCGCTTTGTTATGACCGCCCCCCTATGCGTGTGCAAGCGAGGACGAGGAGATATGTGTGCAAGCGAGGACGAGGACGAGGATGTGTGTGTGTGTATGTGTGTGTGTGTGTGTGTGTGTGTGTGTGTGTGTGTGTGTGTGTGTGTGTGTGTGTGTGTGTGTGTGCAAGCGAGACCGAGGACGAGGATGTGTGCAAGCGAGGACGAGGAGAACATACGAATTGTCGTTCAAGGACACAGAAAGCGGGCAGATGTGTGTTGTGTGTGTGTGTGCGCCTATGCGGCTTGTGATGACGCGGTGGGCAATGTGCATGAAGGCCCCTAGCCCCAATTTTACTGTGGCCGTCACCCTAGGAGTTTAGAAAGCAAGACGTTTGTGCTGCACGAAACACATGCATGGACACACAGAAGCAAACACATGCTTGCATGTACACACACACAAACACAAACACAGCACACACACACACACACACACGCACAAACACAGCACACACACAAACACAAACACAGCACACACACACACAAACACAAACACAGCACACATACATACATTCACGCACGCACGCACGCACGCACACACACACACACACACACACACACCTGCTTGCTGGATTTGTTGTTGGGCCTGCGCTTGGCGTTGCTGCCACTGCCGCCGGAATTTGAGGCTGAATTGCCCGTGTTGGCTGAGGCAATGGCAGCAGTGTCCTGCGATGACAGACAAAGGTCAAATGCGTAATATGAGCCTAGTGCTGAAATAAAGACCGGTCCTTCAACCACACTGGCTGGTGCGCCTCCCCCCCTCGCACACCCACACCCACACCCACACCCACACCCACACCCACACCCACACCCACACCCACACACATGCACACACAAATAC
>Ga0307942_1002815_pt1:12500-14115 | contig 14115 bp, 21 predicted proteins | sample OrgLakmetagen175_FD_201846 | JGI IMG/M metagenome (GOLD analysis project Ga0307942, IMG submission 201846) | Saline water microbial communities from Organic Lake, Antarctica - #175 | ecosystem: Environmental > Aquatic > Non-marine Saline and Alkaline > Saline | place: Antarctica...
GAGGGTTTGTTGGTGCTGGCAGGGTTGCTGCTGCTGGCACTACTGCCCGTGCTGCTCAGCTGCTGGGCCTCCAGCACAGCTGCCTCATGGTACAGCAGACGTGCCTATAGCACGTGCAGAGGCGTCAAAAGCAAGAAAGAGCTGGTTAGATGCACGCACACACGCACACGCACGCACGCAAACACGCACGCAAACACGCACGCACAACATGCACGGCAGCACTAAACCATGAAAGTAAACCCAAAGACGCTTACCAAGTATCTGTGAGGCACATATGAGGCAGCATTATCCTTAGCCAGCTTTTGGAGTGATTTTTTTGCCCGCGCCCTGCGTGTTCAGAAATGTGGCGGACAACTGAGGGCAGGTATTTGTATAGATTACGTAGCTGCAACTAAACGCCCTCTCTACACATCAGCCCTTCTAGCTAAAGAACAGGGGGGAGCTGACAGGAACAGGCGCTCGACACGGCATTGCACAGGCACCGCTTTGTAGAGGCACACAAAACCCTCGCACACCTCTTTCCGCTGGTATAATCCTTCACAGCACTGGTGGCCCCAACTGCCATGCGTGCACATGCCACCTCATCTGTGACTGGTGTGGCTGGTGTGGCAGGAACAGGTGGAGCTAACACCTGGTGGCTTTGGCTCTTTTTCTTCCCCATCAAACATAAATCACATTCAATATATTCAAACTTATTGCAATAATCAATCTTTATATTGCAATAATCTTTGCGATGCTTTTCTTCCGGGGACCTTTTAATTCTTCTGAAATAAAATATTCTATGCGATAAGGCTCTAAGCTTGATTTCAACAACTACCGCATGTTGGCTGTGAGCGGGACTTTGTATAGACTCTACGCCAACATTTTGAGAGAACTAGTGACCATGTTGTGTGTTGAGAACCGAAAAGTTCCTGACACGCAATTTGGCTTCTATCCAGACCGTAGCACGATAGCACGATCCAGCCAGATCCAGCCTATGTTTATTTTAAGGCACTAGTCCACGCTGCCAAACAGATTAAACCAAAGGGTTGTTCCCACCTTCACACGGCCTTTATTGATTTTAAACAAGCGTATAATGACACTATTGACAGACCACACCTTTGGGATCATTTAAATAATATCAGGATGCCCACTCACCTTATCAACGTTATCAAACAAATGTACGATGGAGACGAGTATGTTTTGATTGATGGTGCCAAATCTACCAGTACCAGTAATTCTGCCGTGCCTTTAAGAGGTGTAACACATACAAGGATGTCCTTTATCCCCTCTCCTCTTTTCCCTTTTTAACAATGATGTGAATGATGAGTTTGCGAGTGGCTTTTTGGGTGCTGCTACAGTGCTTGTAACATGCATAAGTAGAAGCACGATTTACTTATCGCTCATTCATCCGGTTAACCATTTTGGGCCACTACGCTACATTTGGTATCGAAGCCGAGGTTCTCGGTTCAAGTCCTCAGGCCCGCAAAAACGTTGTTTTTGCGCACGCTTTACACTTCGCCGCATAACCTCCTAGTGGACTCCGTCTAAAATCGAAAGCCTCTATCATGTAAAAACCGTACAGGTTTAGGCTGTTGTGATATGCTTACGAGGACGCAAGCACTTGAGGGTGGGG
>Ga0307942_1002816_pt1 | contig 14114 bp, 13 predicted proteins | sample OrgLakmetagen175_FD_201846 | JGI IMG/M metagenome (GOLD analysis project Ga0307942, IMG submission 201846) | Saline water microbial communities from Organic Lake, Antarctica - #175 | ecosystem: Environmental > Aquatic > Non-marine Saline and Alkaline > Saline | place: Antarctica: Organic Lake...
AAATGGCATGGTAGTTCTAGCATTTGTGATAAATGTGAGTGTGGAGAAGTTCAAGATGAGAAGCATGTGCTTTTCTTTTGCAAGTGTGCTGAAGTGTGCGAGCTGCGCATGAGATACAGAGACCTTTTTGAAGAAATGTTTAAGACTCTGCTCTTTTCCAAACTTCCGCTGAGATGCCCTTTGAGGCATATATAGTGGTATAACCTTACCTTAAGACTCTGCGAGTGTTTGCTCCTTCGAGCTCTGAATTTCTTCCTTTCTTAACTTGTCATCACAGTATCACTGATTTTGAGATCAATGCACTCCTGAATCAAGACTCATACAGACTCCTCAAGTTTATGTCAGATTTAGTTTCAATTTTCGACACTGGTTGATTTTGTTTCACCAGCCAATTGCCATCAGCCAGAGACTCGGGCTGTAGGCCATCCTTGTAACCCCTTGTAACCCCTTGTAACCTTCCCATATTTTAGGGCTTGGGATTCCTTTTCACTTTCCTTTGATGCAGGCCCAGCAAAGCCAGCAGTTCCGTCTTCAAGTAGGCTGAAGCGACATCGTTCTTGGTGGTTGGAAAAACTGTTCAGACAAGTGGGTACTTCAGTGGGTGCAGCATGGCTTCCCCTTATTTTGGTAATTTCTCACAAGCCCAGCACCACCTTTTCTCCAACAAAATAACAAAGAGGCACTGGCTTGCAGCGATTTTGTCACATCTTCCATTTTTGACCTTCTCCGCGCAAATGCTATTATGAAGTGGCATACCCAGCCCAAATGTGTGTCCCCCTTGAGTATTGTTACTAGATCAAATGGCAAACAACGCTTGATCTTGGACCTAGCTAAGTTGTGTCTCTCAGTGATCTTATTTTGTATTTGCGTGTGTTGGCACCCAGAAAAGACATGCAGGACACTGTCGAGACTATGCAGGGCACTGTGTAGACTGTTTGTATCTGACCTCATGGAAATATTTGTGGCTGGCCGAGACCAACAAAAGCCGAACAGCCAAATAAACTGGCTCAAGGTAACCCCTCATCAAAACCATGCGCTGCAAGAACGCAAGCAGGTCCCTTCTTATTGTATCTTTATCCAGTGCTGTTATTAATTCTCATCAGGAGCCGGTTTCAGGTCAAGCTCGCAACCCTTTTTATACCCATTGATCCCTTTCTTATTTTTCTGGTGGAGGAGTTTTACGGTACCCTTTACCAAAGTGGCTCCGTTTAATTAATTAACGTGGGGAGTTTTTCTCACTTCCTGTGTGTAGTTTTATCCTTATTTTTGTCTTTACCATCAGCTTCCTAGTACTAGTACCATAAGATTTCAAATTGCAAGCAGAATCCATGCTGGCCAGTTAAGTTCCTTTCTAACTTTGTTTACATGCATTCTGAGCAACGCTCTAATTGTTACTTAGAAATCTATAGCGCTAATGCTGTATGTAGGGAGTGGTTTTCACTGCCTGCACTTTATTTTCTTCTTATTCTTGCCCTGCAGTACATCAAGCTTAAAATAAAGGGTAAGACGCAGGGAAGCGCTTTGCCATCTGGTCTTGCTCAATTGCAGCCAAGTGCTGGTAGCCTAGCCCATAAGGGGGAACAGACTTCAGGACCGAGATCCTCCACTCCGATAGAGTCCGTAGGCCAAGGAATGCCACGCCACCTACATGCCAGTTAGTGGTACGATGCAGGCTTATGGAACGCAAGTCACCAATGCAAAAAAGTCAATGGCTATTCTGTCATTCACCATTTCTTTAAACAAGAGGAATCACAGATTCGAATCCGCTCGGCATCATGAGTAACCCCCTGCTCTATAGAAACCTTTTTTCCCTTGTTCACACTTGGCATGTTCCACCACTCGAATCCAGTGTGTTTAGCTTAGTATCAAGCCGACAAAAAACCAATATGGAAACTGACGGCCAATATAATACTAGCAGGGGAATCATTACCATTCATTTTAACTCTTTAACGCTTGCATTATCACTCTTCTGCCACTTTACGCTTGCAATGCCTAAATACAACGAGCAGTTGCAGTTTGACTGCATTTGAACACACAAAACCGATCTACTGATGTCTTAGATGCTCGTACATAATTTTGCGGTAATGCGTGTGTACTAGTAAGTGTGTGTGTGTATTAGTGTGTGTGTGTGTGTGTGTTTGTGTGTGTGGGGTGGGGGGCGGAAAAGGCAGCCTACCTGAGCTTGAGGCACCTGAGGGCTTCTTTCCATCCTTAATAAGATCCAGGGCCTTGTCGATTGCACGCAACGCATTTCCGGGCCTGTGTGCATTATACAGATATCGCAGTGATGAGGTTGCAGTGTTTCTGCAATCAGCCCTTGCGACAGCTTAAGGGCCAGTACTTACGTATAGACGCTTGGCGCAGGTGTCAATGCTGCATGCTTTCACAAATCTACATAAACAACAAGTCAGGTATGTGCGGAGGGTCAAACGAGCAGCCCACCTGCAAGCGCGTGCCTCAGCTTTGGCATGGAGCACAAGGTAAGGGCCTTCTGTTGCCGTGTCCACGTGCTTACGTAGTTCAAAAAGGGCAGCATCAAACAGCCCCTTGTCAGCAACGCCCATGCTTACTGCTGTGGGTGCTGCTCCCGGCACAGCTGTTTCCTGTACCACGCCCATGCTGCTGTCTCCAACAGCTTGGGCTGACTCAGGGGTCTCTTGCTCCCTGCTTGCGCCCTTTTCATTGGCTGCTGTGTTGTCATGTTGTGAAGATTAAGGCATAAAGAACGAGGCATGAAGTATGCAAAAAGCTCTTTAGTATCCAATTTAGAAAGATTAGGCTGACAACGAAATCCAGATCAAGCCTATGGACAAAGAGTGGTTTGGTCAACAGGCAGATTCAAGTAGGGTGTGCAAAAGACTTAGTACTGACACAATATTGACAGCAACAGCACCTTCAAAACAAGGAAATCGCAGTGTAACTCACTCCGAGGACGTAACCACATTGAGAACAAAATAGTGAAGTACAAATGAGCTTGTAGGGATCTTTGTTGAGCACTCCAACTTCATCCTTTTCCTCCTCTCACCGGTGCCTGCAGGGGGCACTGCAGTAGTTGAGGCGCTGGAGGGGTTCCATGGGGCTGCAAGGCCCTCGTAGTCCCTCTCCTCTTCCAGACGAAGCAGTGCCGCAGCTTTTCTGTGCAGGGATTCAACCAGCGTCTCTTTCTTGCCCTCCGCGTCCTTCTTGGCTGCCTTGAGCTCTGTGTGTGTTTATGTATGTAAGTGTGTATTTGGATGTCTGTGCTTATGTGTGTATGCATGCGCATGGGCATTCATGTGAGGGCTGCTATGCAACCCGAACAAGACAATGTGTCCATGAACGGCGTAAGGAAAAAATGTTGGCCGATCCTTTTTGTTCTTGCTCGGCGTCACCATTCAAACAAACTCAATTTGTGCCTGTATTTTCCAGCTCTTTCCATCACTTGCTATCCTCATAGATAAAGCTAAGCTCACGCGTGCCCGGAATCAGTATTGAACAGCCACAACAATGAAGAAAAATGCAAAGAAAAAAGGCACGACGACACAAACCTGGGGTCTCATCAGCGTTCTTCATTGCAGCTGCAACAGCAATCTCCCGGGTGTCAATGGGCGCAATGGCCTCATTAGAAGCTGCCACCACCGCTTCAAGGCCCGCCACCTTTTGACTGTGGGACAGTGGAGCCTTTGGCACCTTCATGCATGAGGTTTGGGGCCACAAATGCTTGCTGCACATCACACAGCGTTTCATACTCATTCCTAGAGCCTGTCCGCAGCATTTATACTCCCTTTAGGCCTTGTGCGCAGCATACCTAGTATTGCGCCTTCTGATTTGTGATCAGCAGAAGATTCAAGTGCAATCAGGTGACAGCACAGCAACAACACGCAGAAAAAACTGACAACGAGGCTACCTGCGGCTATATCACATACCTGGCTGTCCAGCTTCCGCAGATGCTCTAGCAGCAGGGGCAGGTGCGTTGGGTACACCTGCTTAAGCTGCTTCATCTGCTTGTGGTACAAGTCGTGCGCTGCAGGGACGTTCAGGTCCAAGGTCTTGAGGAAAGTGATGGTGGCATCTCTCAGAGCTTCTTGCATTAGCTTGTCCTGTATGCATTTACCGTGTTTCGGAATCGCCTTAAAGCATGTGGTCATGTAAAATATGCTTCTCCCACATGCATGCAAACGAAAAGAGGGATTAAGAGAGGATGTGACACATTCCTCCTTATCCTCAAAGCCACAGCACAAGACGCACAGAGTCGACCCACACACATACCCAAATAAAAGACACAGGACCTAGTCACCTGCTCTTCTACTCCCTCTGCCTTGTCGCCGCTCTTGCTGGCAGCAGACTCGTCTTTCTTACCATCTTTGGGCTTCTCAGGTTGGGGCTGCACGCAATGGGGTAAACTGGGGTAATGCACTGAGGGTCCTCTGGTTTTTTGAGGGGTGAGCCAAATCACTGCAGCTAGCAGACAAGCGCGGTTTTGGGTGCTGCAAGGGCGTGTCCAATAAGGTTGGCGGGATTATTACAAGCAAAGCGTCAAACTGTGGGCACACAAGTACGTCCTACGTTTAACTGCCTGCCCATGGGACGTGCTCAATGTGAACGACGCTCAAAGTATGAACATTTGTTCCCCAGGCTGCAGGTCTCAAATTGCATGTCACAAGATGCAGGCCTTGGATAGTAGGCTCGTGTGTTACTTAATTCACATCTTGGCCTTTATTTAGCCTCTCAGGCTGGCTGAGGTCATAGAAACAAACCATCAACTTCCGCAATCTGCCCAAAAGGCTTTCTAGAGCTGATACATGCACATGTCAAGGACTTCTCACAGACTGAACACCCATCACACATAACACCCTAGCTTGTTCACAGGACTTTTCACAGACTGAACACCCATCACACTTAACACCCTGCTTGTTCACAGGACCTCCTCATACGTAAGTGCATTCACCTGGGCGGTGTAGAAGAGCTGAGCATGCGCTGGGGCAGCTCCATTGCCCCGGCCGAGCTGTGCAAGGCTGAGCTTGCCAACTAGCACACGGCCTGAAAGAGATACCAAAAATACGCATTGCAAGACTCACATCAGTACCAACAGAGTAAACAAAGATCTAATGGGTGGGGGGTGGGGGGGGAGCAAAGAAGCTAAGCTTGACAGGTATAAAACTCTATCATGTTTCACACAGCGGATGGAGCAACAAGAGCCAAAGGAGCAGGCTCTGTGTGGCGGAAAACGTGTGGCTCAAGTATCAAGTGGCATGCTTCTCACTACTACCTGGACAAAAGTGAGTAAAGGTGGCAATGCTTCAGGATTAGGCAAGTACAAGTACTTGAAATACGGCATGCACAGTACTTCAGATTCCGAAGCACTATTTAATTTGGAGGAAAGCAGAGTTTTAGCTGGGCACCCATGGTCTGGTCAACTTGTGCAGAGTCTCCTAATCACATGCTGTTTGTGTTGTCAAAATGCATGTGCAGGCTAATGGTCCGTACACAATTTATTACCAGCAGTGGCATCTTTGGGAAGCTTGCCGTCCGGAGCTTGGCCCACAAAAAGAGCTGCGCTTTCACCGGCACGGAGAAGGTGTTCGTTGACTGTGTTGCCAGTGCCTGTCACTGCAGCTCGCTTGCAACTGTACACAGGTAGCACAATGGCTGACTCCAGCTTGCGCTTGATTACCTGAGGATAGATGGTTGACCTCATGTGTAGGGGTGTGTGTGTGCGCGTGTGCATGTGTGTTGTGTGTAAGTGTCTGTGCAAGAGTGTGAGCGCACATGTCTGTGGCAATGTCTGTCACTAAGCAGTCGACACAGATTGTACCCCCCCTGTAAGACACGTATGAGTCAGGAGAGGAGGGGCATGTTATGGCTGCAAAATAGGACAAGACAGACAGTGAACGGAATGCGTGGGAGAGCTGCATCAAAATAATGCTTGCTGCCTGCGAAATATTGCAGGGTCCAGGTCCACCCTGAACCCAACAGTTAAAAAAACTCACCAGCGCCTTATCACTCATGCGCTCAAGCAGCTCACTGTCTTCATGACGAAGAGCAAGCCGAATCTCAACTTCTTGACCAGCGTTCAACTGTGTGCATGTAGGTATGGTGTGCAGGGTACGCAGTACGTAGGTTGTACAAGTGAGATAGGTGTGGGCCTTTTAGGTCGTACAGCCTTATAGTGGAGCTCAAAGGCAGGCTACAATTTCTGATCAAGCGCTAGATGGCTTTAAACAACGACAACAGCAGCAGCAGCAGCAGCAGCAGCAGCAACAACAACAACAACAACAACAACAACAACAACAACAACAACAACAACAACAACAACAACAACAACAAACTATAAATGTAACCTTCAAATACACCTCCATCAATTTTTATGACGATCAGATATTGATCAGGCTGTACCTGGAAAAACTCTGGGTACGCATCGTCAACCTTGATAACGCGCTTCGTCTCAGGCTCAATCACCTGGTGCACAGAAGTGTCAAACATTCATTTGTCGGGCATGGATACAATTAGGCTGCCGCCGTGGCTGGAGATGTAACCTGAACTAAATTATAACATGCATTTTGCCATCACAGTTGATGCAAGCGTGTCTGTGCATGGTTACAAAATTACAAGGCATCAAGACTAGGCACCACGCCTCCCCCCTCCCCCTAAGGTCCACACAAGGACGCATGTGCACATGATTGTGCAAGTACATTATGCAAGAGAAAAGGGTACGCACCATGTACATCTGGCTTTCAAGAGCATTGTCATAAATGTGAGTGTTAACGCCGGGAACCGTGATCTTGTGCTTCCCGCTCTCCGCTGGAGTAAACTTGTAGGTCAGAATCATGCGATACCCAACACGTCCGTCTGGCAACATGTCTGGATGAAAATGAAAGTTCAGGCGTGTGAACCACTGAGCACAGATGAATTGGGAAATGTATTATAAAATGCCTACACTTGACAACATGCCTGAGAGTACGTTGTGTACAACATACAATACAGCTCCACCCCCTCCCCAAGTTTCAAGCACTTAACAAGTCATTTCCTGCAGAACCATGAAATTGTGCTTACACATGTAACTAAACAAAGGAAAAGAGATCGCAAAAATACAGGGAGACAACAGACAAGAGTGTGTACATAGGTGATGGTGTTATGGTGTTCCTGGAACTGTTATCAAAATCCTTTCTGCCAAGTACCCAGCAAGGCCCAGACATCTTAATGCCTTGCACGGCAAGGAAGAAATAGCAGGATGGCCCACACAACAGCAGATTGCCACGTTCTAAGCTTTCCTTCTCTCTGAGTAACTGGAGGCTTATTCATTTGGTGCTCACCACCAGTTGCACGACACGCAATAGTGGCACGCCTTGCAATTTGGAGACACGATGCATTTCCAAGTTTGGGCCAGTGCAAGGTGTTACAGGCTCTCATCATTTTTGGGGAGTAGGGCTTGTTCAATTACACTCAAAACCAATCCAACAAAAGGTACACAATTTCCCACTTGCTGCTCCTAGACTACGTTGATTCTAATTTTAGACTACCACATCTACTCGTTTATGCTCCTAGTTCACGGCAATTCTGATTTCAGGCTACCACAAACTACCACGTTACTGCTCCTAGTTACGGTGATTCTAATGGTTGGCCAGCGCACAGGATGTTCTGACCCTTACCCCTCTGTGTGGTCATGGGCTCCATCAGGCTTGCCTTCCCATTGGTGGGGGCCACAGGACGCACAGGGATGAGCACGTGTGTGAGCTTGGCGTCTGGCTTTACACGTTCATTGCGTAGGGGAGCGTGGATCTGTAAGGGGGGGCCAAGCAAGAGGGTGATGCGGTTGTAAGGAAATGGATGGAGCACGCAGGTGAATGACATGAGATGATAAAAGTAATAAACAAACCTGTAGGGGAAAAGGTAAAGGTAGCGTTTCTGTCCGGGCCGTCTCCATGAATTAACCCCCCCAACCAGTCTCACTTAGCTCTCCACCCAATTCAAAGCCCCCTATACCTCATCTAAATGCAAAATACTTGATGTTATATCTAAACCCTTGCTGGAAATATGGCATTCTGGGGGGCTGCGTGGGGCCCGGGTGCGTATTTTGCCAGAGGGGGTTAACGGAGGAAATGCCTGAAAATGTGCATTTTTGCATTCAGAAGGCAAGCCTCAAATTCTTATAAAACACCAACCATTCAGCCATTTTCTTTCATTTTGTTGCAAGGATATTCTTTTCTAAAATAAACCATAAAAAAATCTAGATTGGTGCAGTGGTGATCTGGTATGAAGAATTTGTGGTAAAAAGTGGGGTGCACGTTGCGGCTTACCAGGCATGTGCCCCCAAATAAGGCAGCCTCAGCAGGAGTGCTCTAGAACATTTTGATGCCTAGTTTGAAGCTGCCAAATTTGGGGGCCCATACGCGGGGAACATTTGATAAACATGCCCATTTTGGAGGGAGTTGTCCACCTCTGGTATTTTGCACCCACTTTGGCAGGGAAAAGTGCATTTCTGAAGTTGCCCTGATCGACCTCTGCTTCAGAATATAAGCATTATAAGTGTTATATAACAATGCTGCAATGTCGGATTTGGGGCAGGGGCACTGGGAATGCCGGCGAGTGGGAGGTACTCACACAAGGGAAACAAGGGAAAAAGAATGAAAATATGTAGCTCCCTACCCGCTTCGAATTTCAGCACAGTTTTTGCTCTCAGAGTTGCGGGGTTAAATACAGATTAATATAAAATGTAAATGGGGCCAATTGACGGCCTGGCTGAATTTTGGTTCAGATTTGTGCAGCGCAACATGCAAGCAATTTTGGCTAGAGCTTGATCGGCTCCATTTCAAACCAGAGTTGCGGGGCGAATTATCAAGGATTTTAAAATTTAGAGGTCACAGATTTGGTGCAGTTTCTGGGCAATAATGTCTGTTTCTGTACTGTAACAAAATTTTCTAGCAGGCCATTCACTGGGTCTTTCTGCTTTCTGCCTGCTTTCTTTGTAGACAAGTGAAGAAAACAAATAGCTGTCCCAAAATGGTGAAAGGAAAGGGGATATAGAATTAAATTTGGCTTATTGGGACTGTTTGGCTTGCGAAGGGGTGGGCCGTTCATGGGGACAGCCTCCAGTCATCCCCCCACAGTATCCTCTTCCCCCGCTTGCGCTTCCCCCATTTGTGCTAATAAGATCCTCAAACATCTAGAGGACCCCACCCTATCATCACCTGTCCTGAGCATACTGGTGTCACCTTAATGTCCATACCATTAAACTTCAAAAGTATTTTTGGCGTTGTTAGGAACTTTGTGGGGCCGGTGTCTGTTTACCATCCACTTGGCAGAACGGCAGTCATACTTAGGGACCCATTCCAGCCGGCTCCCAATACAGGTCAATGCCACTCTCATACTTTTTGACGGTATCAAATTTGAGGCAGGGGCACTGTTTGAGGCCCATATTATTGACAACAACTGCCGACCAAACTTTGTTGCTGGATTTTTGAGGCCAAAATTGGCAAAGGTGGTCATCTGAGGCCCCAAATGGGGGTGTTTTAGAAATGTGAATTGAGTATGGTGGCCATAACTGGCAACAATCAAGCTCAGTTCCCAGAGGTAGGATAGCACCTGAGCTTTAATGTTGCCGATATTGGCAGAAATGTCTGGTTGCCTGCGGCGTGAACCCTAATTTTCACCACAAAATCTCCTTAGCAGGCCACCCACATTACCAAATCACATGGTTTTTGGTGTTATAGAGTCCTTATAATAAACAAACATCATTGCAAAAGAAATGGAGTGAAACAGTCAACTACTTGGGGATGTAGGCCAACATATGCTGTTTTCCCATGCAAAGCCACCTTCTTAGGGTTTTGGTGGTCACTGTGGGCTTTCAGCCCTGCCAATTTGCACACAGAGCGACCCACATGAATCCAAGCACATCCTCGTGTAACTCATAATGCCAGCTTCAATTTAAAGCAAAAAAGGCACCAATCAGATAAAGGGGCAGTGGATGGCTGGCTTCCGAGTGCAAAAAGGGCACATATTTGGACATTTCCCCAGTTGACCACCTCTGCAAAATTGGTGCTGAATTGGTGTGGTCAATCAATAAGATTGCGGCTTGCACGCTCAATTGGAAATGTCTTAATTGGTCTGCGATATGTTTTACCAGGATTATTCATTTCGTTTTTTTGGGAGCGAGGAGGGTACATTGATATTCAAGAAAATTATAAAATCATCGAACTATTCGAGCCGTTTGATGTGCAATTTTGAAAAGGATTTTCAATGGTTTAAATCCTCCAAAGCGTAAGATATCATAATCAACCAGTGCACAAAAATCAGAACGCTTGACGGCCATCTAAGGCTCTTTCCTGCATTTTGGGATTTCGGACCCAACATTTCAAAAAAAGGGCTTATAATTCGACTAATATTCAATAGCTCGCAAACAGAATTTTTAGGGTTCGTTAAAATACGTGAAAAGTCGCGAACTTGATGATGCTGGACACAGATAACCACGCATTTCCAAGCTGCTAACCACGTATTCTTTAGTAAACCTTAACAACTCATTTGTGATTCCCAACAGCGCTTTGGCTTCCACAATATTCTAGGAGGCCCGAGCACGTGGACGATGGCCAATACTTACCACAACTTTTGAAAATCCTGCTGCTCCATCAATGGCAAGGGACTCTGCATTGGCCACAGCCACACCATGGAAGGACAGCTCTCCAGACATTGATGATGACCCAGGGCTCGTCCAAAACTGCACATTGGTACAGCTGGGGGTCGCTCAGGCTTCATCAATTTACAGTTCCAGGAACGCACACACACGGGCTGATTGACATATCTGGCAAACTTGGTGCACTCATCTCCAGGTGCATTACATTCACCATTGACCATGGAGACGTTGTGGAAGTCACACTCCCTCAGTCGTCGTGTGTTGAATGATTTGTGTCAGGCAACTTGTGTGTTATGAATGCAATAATGATATGAAGGCAATAATGAATTCAGTGGGTTAAGTTATGGAATATGTCGATAATGGTGCAAAATGCTGGCCACATCATGATCCCCTTTTCCTCATAAATTTGCAGGTTGGCATATGGCTGGGGCTTGCAGCAAGGGACCCGGCTTCTAACATGAAATACAAGAATGCAAACAAAAGCGAGCAAACATAACATGTGCAGGAGCAGCAAGGCATCAATGGCTGTGCATTTTTAAAGACGCGTGGAGCATTCTGTCTCTGCCATGCGTTACCTAAAGTTAGCTAACCCTTGTGAAGTGCATAGGAAAGGACCCCTTTCGCCTCATGCCACACTTCCTTAATTCTTTAAAACAGGTTGTGCCTAGTGAAGCACGCTTTCGTCAAGTGTGTTTGGTCCTTCAAAGCATGGCCTTTCCCCAAACAAGTATTGCCTATGGATAGCACCAAGTGTCTGGATTGCAATGCATTCCGGAATGCAAATGCACACCCATAAACTTGCCTGTGCTAGTGTGATTTCCATGGTACTTCCACCAATTAGCTTGAAATTGGAAGACCACTCTGAGCCAGAGGACAGGGTCACCTACACAGCAAATAGTTTGAAGGCAATTCTTGCTTGATCGAAGCAACATGGTTACAACCATGGAGAAGGGAAACCACCCAAAAGATCAACGCTAAGAAAAGTTAAATATAAAATCGTGGCTGCTGAAAAACTGTGGCCGCTGAAAACACGTGGCCGCTGAATACACTGATCAGAAAGGAAGGAAGGCAAGGAAAGGTGAGAAGTATGATAGGAAATGTGATGGCGGAGAGTGAGAAAGATAACGTTGTGTCTGTCGCAGATGACCATGATTCATGTGTTGTTTTTACCAACTTTCTTGAGATGAGGAGCACACACACACAGATATATACACAAATATATACACACACCATTGTCCTCATTTCAAACTCTTTGTAGCTTGATGCTGGAGCGAGCTGCGAAGCCCTGATCAGGAAAACCTGCAAGAGGGCGCAGGCACACAGTGTGTGGATGTGAGCACGTGAGAACAGTGGAACAAATCGACAAGGCAAACTGGGACACAAAATATACATGCCTGTGAGATGCATACTCCCACTGGCACACGTACAACAGTGCCGAACGACCTTGGGCAGAATATATACCCCCCAAAGAGCACCAACCTACTTTGGGTGTGTCGTGAGCCCCAGCCTTGAGCACCATCTCTCCCCAGGTTGCCCCCTCTGGCACCGCAACAAACACACGATGCTCTGTGCCTGCACTGAAGCTCAAGGGTCCCAGCCCAAGTGCTGGCAGCTGAGCATCGGCAGCACTCCCTACATGAAAAAGGAGCAAACAGGGGGTCCTGGATGACTGTTGCTGAGGAGTTTTATCTTTCTTGGCAACCCAGGCAGCTCATACGTACAAATGAAGTGCTGGTGTGCAATAGAGCTGACCCTGACAGGGTAGTCTTTGAGATTTATGAGCCATTTACATAACCACCCTCATCAGGAGCCGTTTTCAGGTCAAGCCTGCAACCCTCCTGAACTCCAAAGATTCCTCCCCTTTCAGTGGTGGAAAGTTTTACGGTTCTCAATACTAAAGTGGCTTCTTTTCCTTAATTACGTGTGGAGTGGTTTTACTGCCAACGTACTTTCTATTTTTTTGCACACAGCAATGTTTTGGACACAGCACTTGCCTTGGTCTTCACTTGCTGCGGCAGGTGCTGCGCTGCCAGCTCCACCTGTGAAAGCACGGACGGAAAAATTGCAAGTACTTACCGCCATCGTGATGCAAAGACCAAAGATGTTGAGCTATTTGGTTAAACAAGGCTTTGCACAAAATGGTGCATAAGTGGATAAATTGTGAAGAAGGTGTCACACGTGCATGGAATCAGGAGTGTCCTGCCCCTTCCTTTTTCTGTAGCACACGCAAATGCGCACGTGCGTACTCATTCAGACAGCAAGTACAGGGTTATCAACGCATCAGCTCGTCGCTTATGGGTACAAAATAGAGGGCTCAAGGTTATGTGCCCGCCAGCAAATAGACAAGCCAGCAAGTAGCATCCAAAGTGTACACAGCACACCTTGTGGTGGGTCTGTGGCAGGCATCTCAGGAGCACCCATGACTGCATCGGCTGCTTGGGGCTGAGGGGCAGGGATGGAGCTGCCTGGCACCTGCAGTGGTATTGGAAAGTAAACAGGCGCATTGTCAGTGCCAAGTGCGACTCAGATGGGTGTGCAAGGAGACGGTCAGCCTGTTCCACGGATGCCATATTACCTACATTACCCCGATGTCCGACGCTTCCTTTTGTTGCTTATGCCACACCACTTGCAGGCTAGTGTGGAGTTGAGCAACAACATACCTGCAGCGGCATGATGACTATCACGGGGATTTTCAGCAGCGGTCCCCTCCAGCGCTGTGCGGCATCGTACGCTGCAACATGACCCACGTGCAGGCCAGGAGGCAGACCGCAAGGGTTGACACCCACCTGCATGTTGCATGATGCGCGGAACACAGACTGTTATGCTGCTGCAACAGGATTCTAAAGACATCAGAGCAAAATCTTAAATATGCAGGAACGCCCTGGGATGAGGGGCCTCTAGCTGTACAAATGTCGCAATGGTTCTTTTGTCATTTAAAAGTTTGTAGGGGTTTGGCAAACATGGTGGGTTGTGACAACCTGTAGATATCATCCTCAGGTTTCTGGAAAGGTTTACGAGGTGATTAGGGTGTGGCCTTGCCTGACAAAAGAATGTCAGCAATATACTAGGATAATCATCAAGCAACGTTGTACTACTTAAATATCACGTGGCTGCAGCAGCAAAATGAGAGGGCTTGTAGCATTCAGATTGACCCTGTACACATCTTCCATGCGCACCTGGAAGGCACGAGCTGCATGGTGCATGAGGATAACATTGGGAGCAGAAATCCATGGAGCGCTTGCCTCTAGCACCAGCCTCTGCTCAATGTCTAGCTTGTCGCTCGTGGGAGCATCCTGGGGTCATAACAGGCATTTTCGTGAATTCGATCGGTTCAAAGATCAAGCGCAGGAGAGCAAAAAACAGGAGAATCGACCGATCTTCTTAAGCACCTGGCAGAATAATGCGAATGGATAATAATAGAATTCGAGCATGCTAAAAGCCAGCAGCAGCAAGCTCTTCAATTCACCCCGGTTGAGACTTCTTTCACAGTCCCTGTATTCGTCTCCAT
>Ga0307942_1002817_pt1 | contig 14109 bp, 12 predicted proteins | sample OrgLakmetagen175_FD_201846 | JGI IMG/M metagenome (GOLD analysis project Ga0307942, IMG submission 201846) | Saline water microbial communities from Organic Lake, Antarctica - #175 | ecosystem: Environmental > Aquatic > Non-marine Saline and Alkaline > Saline | place: Antarctica: Organic Lake...
CCTCCAAGGCCCTCAAGGGCTGCAATTTGGTTAACTTCACCTCCCACAAACATAAGGAAGAAGGTTTACAAGAGACGACCATAATTCCAAGCCAGAAGTTAGTGCCATAGCTCTGAGTCACCAGGCAAGAACCATGTTTGTCTTGCATTTTTCAGTCTCCCCCATCTACTGCGTGCCTCCCCCTAGCCACAATCAGCATATCTGCTGCCGTTGCTGCTCCTGCTGCCACTCTCATTGCCACTCATTGCCATCGCTACTGCCCTCGCTGCTGCTGTCATTGTCGCTGGTGCTGCTGCTTGTGCTTGCCCCTGCCCCTCCTGCTGCCTTGCGTGTGCTTGCCCCTGTTGCTGCTGCTGCCTTGTTGTGCTAGCACTTGTTGCCTGGGTACGATGATTGCAAGCACGTGCGTGCTTGCAATTCCCTCCTCTGCTGCAGGCCTCCTCCATCACAATGCAAGCAACTGTATCAATGCTGATATAATGCCGCTGAATCATCTACTTACGCACTAAGCATTGTCACCTGTGAGGCCAAGTGCTAGTTTGCGAGGCCTCCCAGGCCCCCATTTCAACGCGAGAGCCTCTGCTTCTTGCTCGGCCCTCTCCGCATTTGATTGCTGCAGGCTGGCAAGGTCGGCTGCTGGGGCTGGGGGTGCAGGGTCAGGCGGAGCTGGGGCTGGGGGGTCAGGGAGTGCTGGGGAAGGTTCCTGACCTCTCATCGTTTGCTCTGCTCAATATCAATAATTTCCGCCACGCCCCACAATCGCCCCCTTTAGAAATAATTCATCAAACCTATAAATTATAAAATATATAGCTAACCACGCCGCTGCCAAAAAACAATAATTAGGGGACGGTGATATACTTCTTGTATGGAATTTGTTGTTATTGTAAAAAGAGGGGCGTGCCGCCCGCCCAAATTTCGACCTGACGAAGGACTCACACTTTTTTTGTGTTTTCCCTTTTTACACGTCTTCGTTGCCTGTCTGTGCAACCCTGAAGACCTGTGCCCATGTGTCCAACCCCTTGTGCGCCTGCAACGCGGCGCCTCTTTTGTGCCCAAGGCAAATTGTCCATGTGCACATACCGTAAAAGTAAAATCAGCTTCAATTTTATTGTTTTTTGGAAAAAGGCTGCGGCCAAGAATTTTGTCCTCCTTGGCGGTCGCTCTGCGCTCCATGCAGACCCGTTCTTGAAGCAAGAACAAGACCAGATATTTGCAGACACAGGCTTGTCCATGTGCCCTCTATGCAGCCACACAGCCTGACTAGCACGGATTGCCCTGAAACTGGACACACAGACTAGAGCCAGGCCAGTTTGATTGTCTACAGAAGCTTACGCGGAACAGACGCCTGGCCGCAGAGCTATTCAGGCCCTAATTCCTTCCAACAGATTCGGCTAAAACCGGCCCTAGCACAAGTTTCTGAGAAATTTTGGGTTTTATTACTGTTCTGATTGGCTGGGCAGCACCAGTGATTCAGGGGCTCTGTGGCAATCTTTCAAACTGCATCTGCATGATCTGAAGCTCCACTCATTTGCTCAGATCATCACCGTATGTAGGTTATCACCCCGCGCATGCATACCGTAGAGACGGTATATAACCGTGTACCGCGAACATTTCTGACCCCCTCGCGGTGTGTCAGGAGCATTTAAATGACTAGGTGGCAAGGGCCTAGCGAAGCTTGCATTGGGGTTAAATAATTGAATTCAAGCATGAACAGGGTCAGGCCGGGAAAGCCTCATAAGCCGCCCCTCAGGCCCCCAAGGTGGACAAACAGCTTGGGGTTGCAGGATTCTTCAAGCCTGGTAACCGGACAGCAAGTGAATGAGAAGAAGGCAGCAGGGGGGAGGCAGGAAAGGCACATGCAGAACGTGTTGCACGGGACAGGGCAGCGCAGGCAGAGTGGGATGCAGCAGCAAGCTGGCTCAGGCATAAGCAGCAGGGGGGCTGGCCCTCTCTTGGGGAGGAAGGATACCTTAAATCCCTTCACATGCGCACGCACGCACACGTACACGCGTGCACACACACATACGCCCAAGCACACACGTTCGTTCACACGAACGTGCACACACATACACACACGCACACAAGTACACAACTCATGCACGCATGTACGTACACAACCGTACACACACGCACACACGCACATAACGCACGCACACATACGCGCGCACACACACGCACGTACGCGCACGCACACACACATGTGCACACACGCACACGTACGCGCGCACACTTGCGTGCATATGCATGTGCGTGCAGCTCAGAGGGCCAAAGGCCCTCGCATAGGCTGCAGTGGGGTAAATAATTAGATTGTGTGCCCCTCGCATAGGCTCGCATTAGGGTTTTATTATCGAAAGTCGCATTGGTCACAAGTCTCTACGATATGTAGGAATATACATACGTGGCCAACTAGCACTTTTCCTGTACCACAATACCGGAGAGCTCTTTATGCATGCGCTTTCTCCTCCTACTTAATATGCGTGAAACCTATCCAATATGTCAGTTGCCATGGAGGACTGTGCACCTGCTCACGGCCCTGGTACATTTCAGCACTAGGACCATTGCTTACAGCTTGGTGACAGAAACTTTGCAAGTGTCCTTGAAAAAGCTCCAACCATTTTTTCCATCAGGCCATCAATCGGTTTTACAGGAAATCAAAGGCATTCTCGCCTTGTTTTAGACACGTAACTTGCGTACACGCACATCACTTCACACTACCACCAGTCGCTCTTTTTACGATCGAGCATCACAGACATAGCCAAAAAGCAGCTTAAGTCCTGAATGCTGCTCATTGATATGAATCATGAAATGCAGTTTTTTTTGCAAAAAGGGTGCGACAGTGCTGAGCTCCGTACAGCCCGAAATGCCACCATTGAGCGCATATATAGGGTTAGCCAGAACCGTATATGGGATTTTTGTACACGTATGTATCCGCTGTACAAACCGTATATGGTGAAATTTTGACCTTAATAATTAATTAATAGGGGGGCCATTTTGTAGCTCTTGAAGAGCTCTGATCCCATTACTAGAACTAAAAAGGTCGGGGAGCTATGCTTGCCAAAGAGGCCAAAACCCATACAAGCACGCAGGCACACACTGTCACTGTCACAAAAGTTTAAACCATAAGCACTAGACCCTTTCTCCCCCCACCCCAGTAAATTACCCCATTTTTGTTTGCACGTATGTTTGTGTATGTGTGTGTTTTTGCAAAAGAATGTGTATGCGTGCATGCGTGTAGTGCGTGCGTGTGCATTTGCATGCGTGCTAGGATTTGTGCATGCTTGCGTGTACATTTGCGTGTGCATGCGTGTGTGTGCATGCTTATGTGTGTCGTGTGTGCATGCATGTAGTGCGTGCATGTTTTTGCGCGCGTGCTCGGGTTCGTGCATGCATGTGCGCGTACATGCGTTTGCGCGTGCTTGCTTATGGTTGTATGCATGCATGGGTGCGTGCATGTGCGTATGTATGCATTTGCATGCGTGCTGAAGTTCGTACATCACGCGTGTACGTGTGCGTATGCGTTACGCTATGTATATGCGCGCGTGCAGGGTGCGTGCATGCACATGTGTAAGTGAGTGTGTGTGTGCGTGTCTATTCCTGCACCATCTCCGCTCAGGAAAACTACAGTGGGGTTGGCTTGCGTGCCCTCAGGGCAACCCTGCTCACTCTCAAACTCTGGTGCTTCTGTATCTTGTGCTGAATTCCTTGCTGTCAAACCATTGGCTGCTGTTAAACCACTTGAGGGATTCCCTTCCATGAGGAACACAGCTTCAACACAAAAACAATTGTTAAATGCCCGGAAACAGAGGCTTTGACATTTTGTGGTCTCAAAGGTTGCTTTTGACCACTCATTCAAACCGTTTTATGGTCAAAATGTGCAACCACCCCTAAAAGTAAATTTCGTCTCATCTATTCACGATCACTTTGTGACACCATAATTAAAAATCGTTTAGATTGTCGTTTCAGTTTGTAAGAGTGTCTGGGGTTTCTTTTTTTAGTTCGAAGGGACTTCGTGAGGGTCCTGTCGGGAATTTTTTTTGTAAATTCCAGAGCCCCCCACTGTTGGCTGCTGCCGCTACTACTGCTGCTGTGCAGGCTGATGGGCAGACTGCCCATTGGTCGCATGGGGTGAACAACAGCTGCGAGTGCTTGCACGTGTGCTTCCTCAATCAGAGAAGCAACCCTCTCTTTCCCAATTGCAATCTTCACTAAGTCTGCGTTGATGCCCCAGAGGAAGGGCCTGAAGGGGCTGTGAGAGGAGGAGGCTTGTCCTTGGAGCTGCATGCATGGGCGCCCCACGGGCCTCTTCATCACAGCCTCGCCCCTTGCCTTTGCCTCTTGCTTCCTCTGCCAGCTTCTGAGCTGCCTCTCCCTCTGCAGCTTCTCAGGGTCTCTGCTGAGCAGCCAGCCTCTCAGCTGGGGACAGGGGCTCCAAGAACAGGGCCAGGGGGTTCACACTGGCACGTTGAGAGGCCATTTAAAACCACCCTCAAAACCACAAATATTTAATTTTTTCATTTCAAATTCAGTTCGGAGAGAGATCTGGGAATCATTGAGAATTTCCGTTATTTGGCCGATGAATTATTTATTTTCCGAAGTGATTGTGAACACACGGTAAAAATTGTTTCTGCGACTGCCCCTCCCTCCAAGGCCCAAGCCTCAAGGCTATAATTTGGCCACCACCACCTCCAACAAACATAAAGAGGAAGGTTTACAAGAGGAAAAAAGTTGTCCAAGCCAAAAGTTAGCTTTGAGTTATCAGTCAAAGACCATCAAGTTTTGTTGTTCAATTTTTCTCCCCCATTTTGGGGGGCGCCTCCCCCATGCCACTATCAGCATCACCGCTGCCGTTGCTGCTCCTGCTGCCACTCTCATTGCCACTCTCTATGCCTTGGCTGCTGCCCTCGCTGCAGCTGTCATTGTCGCTGCTGCTGCTTGTGCGTGTTGCTGCTGCCTTGCTTGTGCTGGCACTTGTTGCCTGGGTGCTGGCTGCTTTGCTGCTGCTCCCTTTGCTACTGAAGTGCTGCTTTTTGCCCAACTGTCACTGCTGGCTTGGAAAAACAGGGTGCACTGCTAAAACTTTTGGCGGGTGCAACGGGTGGGGCTGGGGCTGGGGGTGCAGGGGCAGTGTAGCGTAGCGGCCAAAATGGTTAACCCGGAGATTGTGCAATAAGTACATTGTACTTTACTTATTTTTGTTACAGGCAGGCAGAGCTGGGGCTGGGGGTCAGAGATTGCTGGGAGGCTCCTGACCACTCATCACTTCACTGTTCAAAAACTTCAATTTCCGCCACCGCCCCACAACCACCCCCTTTAACACTAAATATATATCAAACCACCGCCAAGTCACCATCCCCACCAAAACAATAATTAGGGGGCGGTGCTATACTTTTCGTACGGTATTTTTATACACGTGTATATATGCCCAGCTAAAACTCGGTCATATAGATACGTTTACGGCGGAAAAATATTTACACGGCTGTACATATACGGCGTATACATACTTATACGTTTCTGTCCAACCCTACACATATACCATGTAATTTAGTATTATGGAATACGCACTCTAAATTGCAGAGCTAGAAAGGAAATTTAACATCCTGAATGGCCACATTTGGGGGTCTTCAACTGCACCTGCCTGTCATGAGCAATGCAACACAACGTGAAGCCTGCTGAAAGTGCCTCAGTGGGCGCCTCAGACAGCATCCATTTGGGATTTTTTAAGAGAGGACTTGTTTACTGATTATCCAAATGTATGATTTCACTGGATAAGCAAGGCCGGTAGGCTTTGACGCTATCACTTTAGAGGTCTTACGTTATAAGTTGTGTTACAAGAGTATCCCCTTAATATGATGTGTTGCTGCTTGAAATGCAGGTGTTGAATGACATGTTTGCAGAGGAGTTCAAATCTCTGCTGAGGCCCACAGCCCCAGATGAGATTCATGAGCTCATATTCATCTCCATTGACGCTAACGGTGTGGACATGCGCATCAGGATGGGTTCAGAGTACAGCGTAGAGCGTGTATCTTTTGGGGAGAGGGTGGAAGATGAGAGAGGAGCCATTGCGAGGGTTCGGACTGTTTTACAGATAGTGGGCCTAGGCAAATAGGCTTAGGGCCTCCTTGTCAGATCAAATTACTGTCACTGTATAGGACGCAGCACGTCAACTAATTTCTCATTGTTGTCCTTCCTTGCATCTGGAAGCTGGAAACACGAGATTGGTTGAATTATAACAGCTGAATCATTGCTACGCTTGCGGCGTTGCCCATCTTATTAACTCTTTCACAACGTTCGCCACCTGGATGTTGCAAGCTCACCATACAAAGGATTGTGGACTCTTCTCATCTTGCAATCAGAAACGGCACAAGTAGTCATTCTAGGGAAAAAAGAAATACGCAAGGAGTGAAGGGTTACAAGAGTTACAAGGATGGCCTACAGCCCGAGACTCTGGCTGATGGCAATTGGCTGGTGAAACAAAATCAGCCAGTGTCTAAAGTTGAAACTAAATCTGACACAAACTTGAGGAGTCTGTATGAGTCTTGATTCAGGAATGCATTGATCTCAAAATCAGTGATACTGTGATGACAAGCCAAGAAAGGAATAAATTCAGAGCTCGAAGGAGCAAACGCATGCAGAATCTTAAACATTCCTTCAAAAAAGTCTTTGTATCTCATGCGCAGCCCGCACAGCACACTTCAGCACACTTGCAAAAGAAAAGCACATGCTTCTCATCTTGAACTTCTCCACACTCACATTTATCACAATTGCTAGAACCCCCATGCCATTTGCAAGACTCCACTCTCAAATGGTGTGCACGCAATCTGAACCTGCTGAAATTCCTCAACGCATGTTTGTCCAAATCCTTGTACAAGTAGGAGGGGATAGAAAAAGAAGTGAAGACAACTCCCACATCGTCACCTTGTTACTGAGGCTATAAGAAATGAAACCAGGCAATAAAGTAGGAGAGTCACCCCCTACTATCACCCCAGGACTGCTGCATGGTCTCTTCCCCCATCCCACCCCCCGCTTGAGCCCCCCCTCCCCACCAACTGCCTGTGCTACCCCTTCTTCCCCTCCCTCCACTTGTGCTGCCCCACCCTCACCCCCTTACACCCGCTGTTTGCAAGCTGGGTACTCACGGAGCCGCATGGACTTCCTCAATGGTTATAATGGTTACAATGGGGGGTAACCTTCAGCCAGGTTGTTTGGCTGATCGGCTGCTGATTGGTCTCGGCCAGCCACAAATAAATCCATAAGCTCAGAAAGAAAAGAAAAAGTCAAGTGTTCTGCTGAGAAAGGAAGTCATGAACAAGTTGGTTGTTGACCTGTTGCAGCAAAAAGGGTTGGGCTGCTGAAAAGTCCTCAAAAAAGGTCTGTTTAAAAACAGAAAGGAAAAATGTTTCCTCAGCTCACAAACTCGATGGTCTTGATTGGCAATATAAAAGAGCATGCACCTCGAAGTTTTGACACAAACTCAGTTCAAAGTGATTTTTTGCTCTTATTCATTACCTACAGGTGCCCCATCTACCAGACCTCGGTCGACACAGTATGTGAGGAGATGGAGGCACCACGATTCAGCAGTAGCAGCAGTTAAATCCATGCTCAGTTTCAGTAGGTTATACAGACCAGCAGACCAGTCGGTTGTACAGACCAGTTTCAGTAGTCTCACACTTGTGTTGAAACTCCAGTTGTCCCTGTGTTTTCAATTTGTCCAACTTTATTTGTGTGCAATGTGTGTAGGTTTTGACCTTTTGAAAGTTAACTATTTTTCAGTATGCGTCTACTTTGGTGAACCAAGCAACGTCTACACTTTGCTTGATGTGTTTTTGCCTACTTCTCATGTCTTTAAGGTTAGCATTTTCCAGTTCTTGCGTCACAGCCCTTTTTTTACTTGGTTTGTTTTGAGGTTTACCTCGTTCTCATAGGTTGAGCAGCCATTCCAGGTTGAATGCCTTTGTAATCCAAACTAAACTAAACTAACTAAACAAAGAGAAGTAAAAAGATCAATGTGGGTTAGGAGGGTTGTAGGCTTGACCTGAAATTGTTTTCTGATGAGAGTTGATCATATGATAATAGTGCTAGAAAGAATAGGTCTGGTTTGGCAGCGTAATCAGAATGAACATGAAGCTTGGAAGTACGTTCTTAACTCTTTGAGAATCAAGACCCAGCTTAAGAGGCTCCAGCGTGTGATTGTTGTAGACAGTGCCACCCACTCCCAAATGGATGGTGTGGAGGGTAATGGAGGCTCCTTGGAGGATGGAGCAGAGGCCTTTGTGTAGTTCCTGCGCGGCGCTCAGTTGGTTCTGCGGTCTAGTGTCCTCACAATACTTGATCTCGATGATGAGGTTAATGTCACGTTGTAGAATGCTGAGATCTTTGGGTCGATGCTGTGTCTGGGGAAGGTGGATCTGCCAATGGCTGGCGGTGCTGTTGAGGTGCTCCTGGTCTCCCTCAATTGCCCCCTGCCACTTCTAAGAACCCACCCCCCTTCATTGCTAGTCTGTTGCTTTTTTGTTTTCTCGGAGATGGAAGCAACCAATACAGCATCCGGACGGCTGGAGGTGGGCAACACATAAGAAGTGCACGAGAGAGCATGTTGAGGGATCAGTTATTTGGCTGGGGGCCTTTTGCCTTCCTGAACACTTGTACAAGTGCTTCTCCCCTCTTGGTATCTGCCTTTTAACTCAAAGTGAGTAACATCAAAAGTGAAAAGAAAATGAAAGTCCTGGAACCCTGATCACATAGATTTGACAGGCTAAGGGACATGCTAACCTCTGCAAGCTAGCCAATTGAGCTATCAGGAAACTCAAGCAGCCACATATACACGTAAAAGAAAACGATAGCACGAATTACCGCCACCTTCCATCATTATTCGGCATATTCATGTCAGTCCTCATAATACCACAAACGTCCGCATGCTTTTTCAATTATTATGAATGCGCTATGTTGCATGTCTGAATGCTAGACCCAGGGGTACAAACGAGGGAGTTGAGGTGGAGGGGAGGCACACCTCTGTGTAGTTTACACTGGAATGAAGAAATCTTGAACGAGGTGCGTCATCTCTTCGTTTTCAGTGCATTTGAAAGCCTGCACAAGGAAGTTGGAAGCCCGGAAATTAATTAGCACATCGACCTTCAAAGTAAGGACAAGTGTGGGAGCGTCGCAAATGACGCTGAAAAATTGGCGAAGCCCATCACGCACGCAACATGTACATGCATATGCATGTGTGCGTTTGAGTGTGCGTGTATGTGTGTTTGTGTGTGTGCGCCTTTGTGTTTGGGCATTTGTATGTGTGCACACGCGTGTGTCTGTATGCGCTTGTGTATGTGTGCGTGCACACCTGTGTGTATTCACGCGCACGCTTGTGTTTGTTTGTGTGTGCGCATGCGCATGCGTGTGAGCGTATGTGTGTGTGTGTGCCTATGTGTGTGCCTTACTGCAGATGCTGCAGTGGTGTGCATGACGCTGTGCTGGAGTATCCTATGCTGAAGCAGGCGTGAGGATGTGCTGCTGCTGCTGTTCCCTGTCTGTTGAGAGGGCAGGTGCGAGCATGGTGCCGGGCTGGCCATGATGTCTGAACTCTGCTTCAACACACAGTGCGCGGCAAGCACCAGCACCATGCGCTCCATGCCCCACGAACAGTCCAAGCCAACACAGACCGCGTTCCTGAAGGGTCTTGTCCAAGCAAACTTCCGTGCGTCATCAACATCTGACTCAAATTATCACATCAAAATGAGTATTACTTAATTCTGCTTGCTTGGTCAACCATGAACTATGCCAGAAGCCAGAACACAATCGAGGGCCTTTGACGCAGCATCCACAGCGAGGGAAGTGTGCTGATGGATAATGCACCAGCAGGAAGTGCTCGGGGGCCTGGCTGAGGAATCCTGTGCAGCTTCCTGGAGCTCCCGAACATAAATTGTCGCTCCAAAACTTTACACACGGCACCCCAATTTCCCAGATTTCTTCTTACACGGTACGAGTTTTGGTCAGGAGCCTATGTCGAGTCTCAGCCCGGGAGGTGCCCTGGGTGGGCCCCCAGAAAGAAGGGCTGGACCCTCCAAAAAGAAAAACGTGCTCTACATCATCACACAAAGCACCCCAGGGTCACAGAATTCATCTGGTGCAATAGAAAGTTTGGTAAGGAGCCTATGTCGAGTTTCAGCCCGTGGGGAGGCCTGGGTGAGCCTGGGGAGGCCTGCGTGAAGTGTGGTGGGAAGGAGACGACGCTAGGGGCTCACGCCCCCACGAGGGGGTTTCGCCAAAAAAGGGTGCTAAAGCAGTGCTTAGATCAAAAATTCAGCAATAAGCAGCGAATGCAAGGATTTCCCCTCCCCCTCTCACATTCTCCCCTTTGTGATGTTTGGTTTAAACCCACAAGAAGATCTAAATATTGAGGCAGCTAGGCCCTTCCATACACTTGTATCAGTGCCACTTATGGAACTGACCAAAAATCAGTCCTCCTGGCACGATTGAGCCAAATTCTTACCAGCTCGTGCGAGCCTTTTGCAACTTTAATACAAAGGTTTTGCAAACGCACAATCAAGCAGCATCACAAGCCAAGGAAAACGTACCAGTCTAGGCCTTCAGTGAGCCCTTCTCCCTTAACCGCAGACGTTTTGAAGATAGCCCACGTCCTGCTCTTAATGCTGTGCAGCCCTAAACCCTCCGCTATTTGGGCATCAGATAGCGCGCCCGGTAAATCCTGTGCAGGTTGCGGCAAACATTTGTGTTGGAGGGACGTGTTGTTGTTGTTGTTGTTGTTGTTGTTGTTGTTGTTGTTGTTGTTGTTGTTGTCGTCGTTGTTGTTGCCGTCGTCATTGTAGAAGGCACAAACCTTATCGCGAGCTTTGCTTAAACTAGATCCTAGGTCAGCCCAGCCAAGCCCCACCCAAAAAGAGAGAGTCGATGCCCCTTTCCTAAATTGCACATCTGAGGTCACCCAATGGTTTCTATATATAAATGCAACACTTCTGCATAAAAATTAATGAGTTTGGGGTCAAGGGTGAGAGTGGGGGGCTGGATATGTGCCGTTTCCCTGCCAGATTAGCTTACTATAGTGACATGAGTGCAGAAATGCATGTTCAAGCACAAATTTCCCCCATTGTTTTGTTCCCAGGTAGTTTTTAGGTCCAACCTTAGCCGTGGGGCCAAAAAAAGGGGGGGCACAATATTTGCTCCAAAGGACTTAGTGCGTGGGCTTGTTTGTGCATTTGAACCATGGTAGCACGGTGTTTGGACGCTATCTGAGTATCATGAATTGTTCAGTATAATCCCCAGGGGTGTTTTGCCAAGTACTATGGTCTGGGGTGTTGAAGGTGGGCTGTGGTGGGCAGTGACAGGTGGGAAGTAAAAAAACTTATAAGGCTTTGCCAGGAGGCCCTGGGCGCAACCTGTTTCGCTGAAAAGGCGCGGACAGAGAAATAATAAAAACTCAAACAATCAGACTTACAAGGGAAGGCTAAAAAAAGACAAACTTATCATTGTTTGAACATTGTTTCCCAGCTAAAACAATCGCGACCCCAAACGGGTCGGTGGTTGTCGACTTAAAAAAATTCGCACTTTTACCTGTCAAAAGGGGGTCCAAAACCGGACCTTAACCTCATACCCCCGAACCTTCACCAAAATGTCCCCAATATTATTGCAGACACCCCTGGTAAGTTGCTGGCACCAGAGGGGAGCTCTTGGAAATCCATTTTCTGGCAGGGATTTCCACCCTGCCCACCTGGGCACCTCCCGCCACAAACTGAGTATGCAGGGGTGCTTAGATATATCTAGCTAAGGGTCATGGATACTTAAATGTACTTTTTAGCTTTGGGGCAAAACTTTTAGCAGGAATGGCTGACCTGATCCTAGGTAACAAAGATTTCCAGGCAAAGCATATTCGTAACGATCTGAGAATCTTGATGGATCAGTGAAGCTATTAAATTGACCGTTGCTTTTAGTATTTTGGCCAGATTTGACGGAGAGTAAGCAGCAGAAGTCCTTCTGTTCTACCTGTCAGGTGTGCTGGCAGGATCTACACAGAGTTTGACAGGTACAAAGCCTTCAAGGTGTCCTAGGTCCATGCATGGGCCATGCATCAGTGCAAAATAATAAGCGTTTCACCCAATTTTAGGGCCCATCCCTGTACCCCATGAGATTGCAAGGTTTCATCACCAATATGGTGGGTCATGCGCTGTTTTATATTATACAAAAATCGTATTTGACGCATGCTGCACGGTATTTTAGAATCGGGCCGTATAATACGTTTTTGGGCCCTTTTCAAATTTTGTCTATCCTGCCTTTCCTGCATCCCCCAAGCCCCTCGCTGGGCAAAGCCCTGTACTGCTACCACGTCCTTGATTTCTTCTGCTGCAGCTGTGCGTGCTTTCACCCCCACACTCGAGTTCTGTCTGATGAAGTGCTCGCAAATGCAGGAGGCACCCCCCGGAATGCTCCCCCACAGTACTTGCATTCCAACTTAAAGTTTTGTCCCTTTGGTCCCTTAATAAAATATGGTCCCACTCTGGGCCCCTAGAAGGAGGCATTGTGTGTACCATAGGGTACCGTAACCAATGCGAGGTTTGGAAAAACCCAATAAATAAGCCCCAATGCGAGCAATGCGAGGGGGGCAACACATAATTAATAAACACAATGCGAGCCTATGCGAGGGCCTTCTGGCCCTATGAGCTGTACCTACATGCGTATGCACGCGCGTGTGCGCGCGTACGTATGCGTGCGTGCGCGTGTGTGCGTGCGTGCGTGTACGTGCGTGTTTGTGTGTCTGCGTATGTGTGTGTATGTGTGTGAGCATGCGTTGTGTACGTGCGTGTGTGTACGGTTGTGTGCATACATGCGTGCATGCATTGTGTACATGTGTATGCGTGCGTATGTGTGCGTGCGCATATGTGTGTACGTAAGTGTGTGTATACATATGTATACATGTCCCATACATGTGTGTGTGTGTTTGTGTGTGTGTGTGCATGCGGGTATGTGTGTGTGCGTGCGCATGTGTGCGTGCGTGCGCTTACGTGCGTGTTTGTTTGTGTGCGTGCACGTATGTGTGTGCGTGCGTCGTGTACTTGTGTGTGCGCGCGTTGTGTACTTGTGTGTGCGCGCGTACGTGTGTGCATGCGTGTACGTGTGTGCATGCACGTAGGTGTGTGTGTATGTGTGTGTGTGCATGTGGGTACGTGCGCGTGCGTGCACCTATGAAAGCACCCTTCCTCTTGGTCCTTCCTCCCCAATAGGGGGCCAGCCTCTTAAGCTGTTTGTCCACCTTAAGGGCCTTGAGGAATGGCTTGGGAGGCTTTCCCGGCTTGTCCCCGTTCATGCTTAAAATTAATTAATTATCCCGAATGCGAGCTTTGCGAGGCCCTTGTCACTTAGTTATTTAAGTGCTCCCGACACACCGCGAGGGGGTCAAAAAAGTTCGCGTAGCACGGTGATATAAGTACAGTACGGTATGTGAAGGGACGGGGTTCCCAAGGGGGGTGGTTGGGGTGGGTTGGTGCAGGCCCAGAGTACCCCCCCAAAAAGGAAAACGTATGGAACGTAATGCACGCATATTTCGTATTATACACGTATTTCATCGTACGAACGTCTCTCAAGAGCGTATGACCCAACCCTGATCATCAATGTCAAAATATTTTGCTAAGCAATCAATACTTTGGGGAGCCGTGTGGGGCTTGGCGCCTGCCTTGCACTCACTCTTTGTAAGAGCAAGGTGCATTTTGAGACGCGCCAACGAACCAGACTCTGCTTGAACAAAAGCTATTTATGTTCAATGACGGTGTTGCAACATTGTCACAAGTGTCAAGTGAAAAGAGCAACCTGTGAGGGATGGATTCAGAAGCCTTAGCTCCACCTTCTCCGCCCCAACACAAGGTTCGGAAAAACGAGTTAGTAATCCCCAATGCGAGCTGTGTGAGGAGGTTTAGCCTAAATCTTGTATACATTGCGAGCCTATGCAAGGTTTGGAGGTGCCCAAGTTCCATTCTAGGTACCGTACTAACGCGTGACCAATGCGCACCCTGATTTTTCATGAATTGTTTGAGTGCATTGCGCGGGGTTTGCGCACCCCTTTCAGTGGGAAAAGTTTGCCATTGCGCACCCCCAATTGCGCAGCAA
>Ga0307942_1002818_pt1 | contig 14106 bp, 15 predicted proteins | sample OrgLakmetagen175_FD_201846 | JGI IMG/M metagenome (GOLD analysis project Ga0307942, IMG submission 201846) | Saline water microbial communities from Organic Lake, Antarctica - #175 | ecosystem: Environmental > Aquatic > Non-marine Saline and Alkaline > Saline | place: Antarctica: Organic Lake...
TTTTCAAGGAGGGTTTTTCTGTTTAGGCAGGAGTTTTCCTTTTCCCAGTCTTATAGGTTTTTTCCTTCATTCTGTCAGGCCCTTGCTGAGGACCGTGTAACAACCCCCACCAAAAAAAAAAAAAAAGATGTGGAGAGTAACGAAGGCTCCTTGGAGAATGTTGCAGAGATCTCTGTGCTGTTCCTTTGCGGCGTTCAGCTGGTTCTGAGGTCTGGTGTCCTCACGGAACTTGATCTCGACAAGGTGAATGTCACGCCGAGTTTTGCTGAGGTCTTTAGGTCGGTGCTGTCTGGGGTGCTCCCAGTCTCCCTCAACTTGCACTTTCCAAATGGACAGCGGTGAATTTTAACCCTGTTTTGCGTTTACAACACAAAGGGTTTACATCAAGCAAGTCAAACTTGCTCCACTCTTCTCTATGTTTGTTAAGGCAAGCTCTTCCTACAAGCAAGTTGTGAAATTCGTGCATTTTTGACTGTCAAGCACTGGGTTGTCAGGTTAATTGTTTTCATATACATTATTTTAACCATCAACCCGTCGTTAAAAAACACACCGTTATTCGCTCCAATCAGACTCATCTTCAGGCACTTCAATAGTATTCCATCTGTCTGGTTTACGGTCCCGTTACATGACTCAGCAAATGCTAGAGAGTAGCTTACCATTATACCAAGGACTCGAAATCAAATAGAATAAAATTGCAAGGATGAGGCCTTCACTGATTAAGACATATCAGTGATAATTGTCCAGCCCTAAATCCCGGAGAGCGCAATATCCGACGTCTTTACAGTTGGGTGGATGAGCTGTTTTGGCTGCTCGCACCAGCTCCTCTGCGCCTGCACAGCGGAGGAAAGCAGATAGTTCATGGTTTTATTTTGTTTGCATCGTGAGATGGCAGTGAAACAATTACAAGAGAATTAGTGCATAGTTCATATTGTGTTAGCCCACCACAAAAACAAAAGTTGTACAACCGGACAGATTCAGCAGTTCTGAAAACATGGATGATCCAGATCTGGAAATTCACGCAGGCAGCAACAATCAGATCTGGACAATGCAGCCATATAAAAAGTGTTGCATGCATACAACCATGTTCAACAGTCCTTATATAACCTACCTAGAGACTTTCGATCCAGCAACCAGTTCCAACCTGGACCTGATTGAACCTAGAGATTTTCGAACCAACAACCAGTTCCAACCTGGACCTGATTGGACCTAGAGACTTTTGATCCAACAACCAGTTCCAACCTGGACCTGATTGGAGCCTCACATGCCAGGTCTTGTACCACTCAATAAACAGCATCCTTAACTTGATGTTGAGCAAGATAAGAGACGCCAAAAACGATGATCTGAGCTCAGGGTCATGCACGACCATGTTGCGCGTGAGGATGCATGCATGCATGCCTGGCAGCAAGCTACTCCTATTTGAGTTGATATATCCCCTTACCCTTTTCAAATATCAGCGGTCTGAGCTCAGGGTCATGCACAACCATGTTGCGCATGAGGATGAGAATGCATGCATGCATGCCTAACAGTGAGCTATTTCTATTTGAGTTGATAAACCCCCTTACCCTTTTCAAGAGACAGCAGTCTGAGCTCAGGGTCATGCACGACCATGTTGCGCATGAGGATGAGGATGCATGCATGCATGCCTAACAGCGAGCTATTTATATTTGAGTAGTCAAGCCCCCTTACCCTTTTCAAGAGACAGCAGTCTGAGCTCAGGGTCATGCACAACCATGTTGCGCATGAGGATGAGGATGCATGCATGCATGCCTAACAGCGAGCTATTTTTATTTGAGTAGTTAAACCCCCTTACCCTTTTCAAGAAATAGCGGTCTGAGTTCAGGGTTACGCACGACCATGTTGCGCATGAGGATGCATGCTTGACGGCAAATGAGCGGTTGGTCAGCCATGTCCGTCAAGCACTCGACAGTCCACTCGACCACTCCCACCTACGCGCACGGAAAAATAGTCACCACAGTGGCAGGACTATTCAGCACTCAGCACTAAACAGTCCACTCGACCACTCCCGCTTGAGCGTGCGGAAAAGGTATGCACCGTACTGACAGGACTGTTCAGCATTATAAGCTATAGTGCTGAACAGTAGGGTTGGGCATAACCATAAATATACGGTGCATACACGGTGTTTTTGACAGGGAATTCACTGAAATTACGGTCATGCACAGTGTGCATATATACGGTTCTGGCCAACCCTAAATATAACACAGAGCACTCAACTGCCCACTCGACCACTCCCGGCTCTTGACGTGCGGCGCACGCACGAACGTTTTATGCGCGCGCGCGTTTTACGAAAAGCGCGCGCGTGCGGAACGACATGCACCAAAGTGACAGGACTATTCAGCACTATATCTAGGGTTGGCCAGAACCATATATATATACGGTGTATATACGGTATTTTTGGCAGGGGAATCACCAAATATACGATCATATACGGTGCATATATACAATTCTGGCCAACCCTAAATATAACACAAAGCATTCAACTGCCCACTCGACCACTCCCGCCTTTTGACGTGCGGCGCACGCACGAACGTTTTATGCGCGCGCGCGTTTTACGAAAAGCGCGCGCGTGCGGAACGACATGCACCAAAGTGACATGACTATTCAGCACTATATCTAGGGTTGGCCAGAACCATATATATACGGTGCATATACGGTATTTTTGGCAGGGGAATCACCAAATATACGGTCATATACGGTGCATATATACGGTTTTGGCCAACCCTAACTATATCACAAAGCACTCAACTGCTTACTCACACAGTCTGCTGAAATTTTTGGAACCACTCTCTTACAGTCTGCGCACAGAAACTTGTGTTGCACAGATGACACCCCATATGACACAGGATGTTACATTCGTGGTACTCATGCGTGACTATGCTTTGCTTGTGGGTTACCCCTGAGGTTTGAGAGGTGGTGAGGAGTGAGGGATGATCTAAAATGATGGTCAAGTGTGAGAAGTGTAAGGAGCACGATCCTCCAGCACCCCCCCAATTCCCAGCACAATGCAGCCCCTGATTTGTAATGCAGTGCCTTGATTCAGCAAAAACAATTTAGGCAGGTCATAACTGTGTACAATGTGCATTTCACATACCTAATCCGGGTAGCATTGTACACTTGCTGCTTTTCTGTCAAAAAGACTGCGTAAACCTCTATCCTACAAATACTGCACGACCTAAGAGTGAGCATATATGTATGAATATGTGTGTGTGTGCGTGTGTGTGTGTGTGTGTCAGGCCTTGCCGTCTACCGCTTGCACCCCCCCAATGCATATGCAGGAAATACCCCAGCAAAAACGTCACCAATCACAACATCAAGACGCAGAATCACCTCGGCACACACATACACACACACAGACACACACACACATTTTGGTACTCCAATACGGAATCTGTGTATTTGTTTTCTATAGATCTATCAGCACTGTGCCTGGGACCACTCTCCCTCCCTTTCACCTCAGAGCATTGGGTGCAGATGTCAGGCTGCCTGAGCGTCATGGCTGCCAATACGCCCAGCACAGGCTCCGATATTTCTACGTCGCCTGGGTGCGCAGCCTGCACATCCGGAGAGGTTGATACGCGGTATGTGAGTCAGAATGCACATCCGGAGAGGTTGATACACGGTGTGTGAGCCAGAATGCACATCCGGAGAGGTTGATACACGGTGTGTGAGTCAGAATGCACATCCGGAGAGGTTGATACACGGTGTGTGAGTCAGAATGCACATCCGGAGAGGTTGATACGCGGTGTGTGAGTCAGAATGCACATCCGGAGAGGTTGATACGCGGTGTGTGAGTCAGAATGCACATCCGGAGAGGTTGATACACGGTGTGTGAGTCAGAATGCACATCCGGAGAGGTTGATACACGGTGTGTGAGTCAGAATGCACATCCGGAGAGGTTGATACACGGCGTGTGAGTCAGAATGCACATCCGGAGAGGTTGATACGCGGTGTGTGAGTCAGAATGCAAATCCGGAGAGGTTGATACGCGGTGTGTGAGTCAGAATGCACATCCGGAGAGGTTGATACACGGTGTGTGAGTCAGAATGCACATCCGGAGAGGCTGATACGCTATGTGTGAGTCAGAATGGATGGGGCTATTTTCTTGGAGGGGATCCGGCTAGTGTGAGCACTAGCTGCAAGTCTTCCCATAGCGCACAATGACATTGACAGTTTCAGAGGCGTGGACTATTTATTTTAGGACAGATGGCCCCGTAGCGCACAGTGACATTATCAGAGGCGTGGACTATTCCTTTAAGAACAGATGGCCCCGTAGCGCACAGTGACGTTATCAGAGGCGTGGACTACTTCTTTTAGGACAGATGGCCCCTTTGCGCACAATGACATTATCAGAGGCATGGACTATTCCTTTTAGGACAGATGGCTCCTTAGCGTACAGTGACATTTTCAGAGGCGTGGGCTATTCCTTTAAGAACAGATGGTCCCTTTGCGCACAGTGATAAAAACAGAGGCATGGAATATGACTTATAGAACAGATAGAGATAGTCAATTTGAAAGGTGTGCACGTAAGCTTTGTTCTATTCTGATGCCTGTTTTTTTTATTCCATCTCAAAGCACGTGCTCAACCTAAGACAAACTGCAGCAAAAACACAAGGCTTAAGGTGGCGAAAACCATATATACACAGTGCACATATATGGTATTCTTTGCAGAGAATTCATCTAATATACGCTAATATACGGCTTATATATATACAGCTCTGGCCAAACTTACGTAAGAACCTTTACAAATATTGTAAGCATATTGGGTGGCAGCAAAACCTTTTGCTGATCAGAAGCACTGCCTTGACCATTTTTGGATCAACTCAGTGCAAACTTTAACTCGCCATCTGTACACAAAAAAGAAGAAAACACACACGCGCGCGCACACACACACACACGCGCGCGCACACACATGCGCACACACACACACACGCACACACATTAACGAAGGTAGAAGACCCTCTGTCACCCCTCAGCTTGCTATTCTTGCTATTTGCACAACAGCAACACTTCCAACAGAAATCTTTCAGCCCTAAGTCACACACACACACACATCTGGGCAAGGCCTTTGAGGAAGCTATCCTAGTGATAGCAACGGTTTCAGAAGCAAACGTTGGTCCTCACTCACTGCACATTTGGGCAAGGCCTTTGAGGAAGCTATCCTAATCATAGCAACAATGCCATGTATCTTCCTGAAGTGATCTCCTAATTATAGCATCGGCTTTAGAAGAAAGCTTCCAGTCTTCACTCACCGCACATCTGAGCTATTCTTGCTATTTGCACAACAGCAACACTCCCAGAAGAAATCTTTCAGCCCTCACTCACCACACGTCTGAGCAAGGCCTTTGAGAAAGCCATCCTAATGATAGCCATGGTTTCAGAGGAAAGTTTCGGTCCTCACTCACCGCACATCTGAGCAAGGTAGTAGGGGCGTCGTGGGATGCCAGCAGCACTTTTGTGCCGTCGCTTTTAGTGAGCTGTTTTAGGGCCCCCAGGCCTGCTCTAACAACATCACGGTGCTGTTGGCCGTGCAAGCGTGCTATGAGCGCTAAGATGGTCAGCACGCCACCCTCATCTGAGAACGCCCTGTGCAAAGCAAAGTGATGTGTAAGCGTGCTATGAGCGCTAAGATGGTCAGCACGCCACCCTCATCTGAAAACGCCCTGTGCAAAGCATAGTGGATGTGTAAGCGTGCTATGAGCGCTAAGATGGTCAGCACGCCACCCTCATCTGAAAACGCCCTGTGCAAAGCAAAGTGGATGTGTAAGCGTGCTATGAGCGCTAAGACGGTCAGCACGCCGCTCTCATCTGAGAACACCCTGTGCAAAGCAAAGTGGATGTGCAAGCGTGCTATGAGCGCTAAGATGGTCAGCACGCCACCCTCATCTGAAATTGCCCTGTGCAAAGCAAAGTGATGTGTAAGCGTGCTATGAGCACTAAGATGGTGAGCACGCCACCCTCATCTAAAAACGCCCTGTGCAAAGTAAAGTGGATGTGTTGTGTACAATCAGGCAGGTGGAAGCACGTGACGTGCAAGCGTGCTGTGGCGGTTAGCACAACGCCCTTGCCTGCAACGCCCTGGGCAAAGTAAAATGAATGTGTCGTGTAAGTCAGGTAGGTGGGAGCACGTGACGTGCAAGCATGCTGTGGCGGTTAGCACAACGACCTTGCCTGCAACGCCCTGGGCAAAGCAAAGTGGATGTGTTGTGTACGTCAGGCAGGTGGGAGCACGTGACGTGCAAGTGTGCTGTGACGGTTGGCACAACGTCCTTGCCTGCAAACGTTCTGGGCAAAGTAAAATGAATGTGTTGTGTACGTCAGGTAGGTGGGAGCACGTGACGTGCAAGCGTGCTGTGGCGGTTAGCACAACGTCCTTGCCTGCAAACGCCCTGGGCAGAGTTAAGCGGATGGGTTGTGTACAGGGTTGGCCAGAACCATATATATACGGTTTACATACGGTATTTTTGGCAGGGAAATCACCAAACATACGGTCATATACGGCATATATACACGGTTCTGGCCATCCCTAGTTGTGTACAATCAGGCAAATGCAATAACGCGACGTGCAAGCTGAGATAATCGGTACGCTGCTTTTGTACGCATGCAGCTGTGCAATTTGAAGTGGAACTTTAGTCAAAACCAGACAGGGCGCAAGACACGAGGTTCAGGTGTGTCGTCTATTTAGTATTAACAGGTGTTCCGTATAACAAGGCACACGCCACACTCACCCTCACACACGCACACACTCAGACACGCGCACACACACATGCACACACACACACACAAACACACACACAGACACATACACAACACACACAGACACATACACAACACACACATGGGTGCCGTGACGGCCAAGATGCTGCCCTGTCTGATATTGCCCAGATCTGCCCTCACCCTCACACATCTCCTGATGCACCCCCTCACACTCACTTGCAGATCTCCTCGTTGGCTGCCAGTTGCCGTGCGCACGCCAGCAGCGCGGCCACAGTTGGTGCAGAGGATTCAGGAGTGCTGGGGTTAGTGCTTGATACAGGGGACCTGGCCAGTTGACATGCAGGTACACGCATGTGGTGGTGTGCATGTGCATTACACGGACCAGTTCACATGCAGGTACACGCGTGTGGTGATGTGCATGTGCATTACGCTGACCAGTTCACATGCAGGTACACGCATGTGGTGGTGTGCATGTGCATTACACGGACCAGTTCACATGCAGGTACACGCTTGTGGTGGCATGCATGTGCATAACGCTGACCAGTTCACATGCAGGTACACGCTTGTGGTGGCATGCATGTGCATTACGCTGACCAAGTCACATGCAGGTACACGCATGTGGTGGTGTGCATGTGCATTACGCTGACCAGTTCACATGCAGGTACACGCGTGTGGTGGTGTGCATGAACATTACACGGACCAGTTCACATGCAGGTACACGCGTGTGGTGATGTGCATGTGCATTACGCTGACCAGTTCACATGCAGGTACACGCATGTGGTGGTGTGCATGTGCATTACACGGACCAGTTAACATGCAGGTACACGCTTGTGGTGGCATGCATGTGCATAACGCTGACCAGTTCACATGCAGGTACACGCGTGTGGTGGTGTGCATGTGCATTACACGGACCAGTTCACATGCAGGTACACGCGTGTGGTGATGTGCATGTGCATTACGCTGACCAGTTCACATGCAGGTACACGCATGTGGTGGTGTGCATGTGCATTACACGGACCAGTTCACATGCAGGTACACGAGTGTGGTGGTTTGCATGTGCATTACATTGACCAGTTCACATGCAGGTACACGCTTGTGGTGGTGTGCATGTGCATTACACGGACCAGTTCACATGCAGGTACACGCGTGTGGTGATGTGCACATGCATCACATTGACCAGTTCACATGCAGGTACGCGCATGTGGTGGTGTGCACGTGCATTACACGGACCAGTTCACATGCAGGTACACGCGTGTGGTGGTTTGCATATGCATCACATTGACCAGTTCACATACAGGTACACGAGTGTGTGGTGGTGTTCACGAGTGTGCAGGTACGCGCATGTGGTGATGTGCACATGCATCACATTGACCAGTTCACATGCAGGTACGCGTGTGTGGTGGTATGCACATGCATCACATTGACCAGTTCACATGCAGGTACACGCATGTGGTGATGTGCATGTGCATTACACGGACCAGTTCACATGCAGGTACACGAGTGTGGTGGTTTGCATGTGCATTACATTGACCAGTTCACATACAGGTACACGCGTGTGGTGATGTGAACATCCATTACGCTGACCAGTTCACATGCAGGTAAGTGTGTGGTGGTGTGAACATCCATTACGGTGGCTGAAAGGGAAGTACGAGTGCATGCACACACACGTGCACACACACTTTTGCACACATACACACGCATACACCCACCCACACACACTTTTGCACACATACACGCGCATACACCCACCCACCCACACACATACACACACACACCTAACATCAGCCACACACACACACACACACACACACACACATACCTAACATCAGCCACAGCAGATGCAGAAGTGGGGTTGGTCCAGCCGAGCATAATTCCTTTCAACAGTGTCAGCAAAGTTGTCAGGGCCTGGGAAGGGGTTACACAGACGATCGTAATGAGTATAGGGTTGGCCAGATCCATATAAATATACACATATACACATACATACATATACATATATATATACACACATATACACGTATACACCGTATGTGAGCTTACACTTGATGGAATCCCTGCAAAAGATACCGTATATTCACCATATATATATACACAGTTTTGGCCAGCCCTACGTACACACATGTTTCTGGCCACCCCTACTTGTGAGCGGTGATCATGTCAAAGAAAAGGGTGGGAGTCGACTGTATTTCTTCTGACCAAGCGAATACGAAGAACCAGTGTTGTGCAATCAGATACTGGCTTCCGGTCAACAGGAAGAAGGAGAATGCAGAGGTCACCTGCCCAAGCCTGCATGCCGTTTTATTTGATTAGCATTTACATTTGTATCAAACGAATCACCAGCCCAAGCCTGCGTGCAGTTTTGTTTGATTAGTATTTATATTTGTATCAAAAGGATCACCTAGTTGTTGTATCAAAAGGATCACCTAGTTGTTGTATCAAAAGGATCACCTAGTTGTTGTATCAAAACGATCACCTAGTTGTTGTATCAAAGGATCACCTAGTTGTTGTATCAAAAGGATTACCTAGTTGTTGTATCAAAAGGATCACCTAGTTGTTGTATCAAAAGGATCAACTAGTTTTTGTATCAAAGGATCACCAGCCCAAGCCTGCGTGCAGCTTTCTTTGACTAGAATTCATGTTTGCATCAAAAGGACCTAGTCGTGGTCCTTGCCAACCACCTGGTTATCATGTGCAAGCAGGCGTGCGTGTGTGATGGAACGCAACTAGATCCAAAACATTTATTATGCATTATTAAACCTCAGATCACCTGTTTATCATGTGCAAGCAGGCGTGCGTAATGGAACTCAGTTGGATCCGAATGATTCATTCATCTATTTACACCTCAAATTAACTGATGGTCATGTGCAAGCAGGCGTGCGTGATGGAACGCCACTAGATTCACATCGTCAATCAATACAACCAATTCCTTACGTAATAAACTTGTTCCTTATGTATTACCGCGGCTGCTGGCACATAATTGGCCGGAGCTATTTACAACATTACAATATTTGACCATTTATTAACAGCTTTTTACTAAGAGCTCAAACTACCTGAACATCATGTGAAAGCAGGCGTGCGTGAAGGAACGCCACCAGTACAAATTATTCCTTTGTTTATGTGCGCAACTGGATTAAAGCTTTTTATTTCAAGTTCAAATTACCTGACCATCATGTGCAGGCAAGCGTGCGTGATGGAACGCCACTAGAATCAAGCTTTTTATTTCAAGTTCAAAATACCTGACCATCATGTGCAAGCAGGCGTGCGTGAAGGAACGCCACCAGATACGAATAATTCATTTGTTTATGTGTGCCACTAAATTCTAGCTCATTATTAAAAGCTCAAATTACCTGTGATCATCATGCGCAAGCCAGCGTGCGTGATGGAACACAACTGTATTACAAGTATTTAATGACCAAATCATCTTAAACTTACCTGGTTATCATGCGCAAGCAAGCGTGCGTGCTGGAATGCCTTGCTAGTAGGGGGCCGCTCGTCATCAGCAGTACATATGGCCCGCAGCACACCGCTGGCACTCGCGACCATTTCTTCTGTGAGGTCGCTTGCATCTGCGCATTACGTACGCGCACACACAAAAACGCATAAAAGCAAGAGCGACAACGGCCCGCAGCACACCGCTGGCACTTGCAACCATTTCTTCTGTGAGGTCGGTTGCATCTGCGCATTACGTACGCGCACACACAGAAACGCATAAAAGCAAGAGCGACAACGGCCCGCAGCTGGCACTCGCGACCATATCTTCTGTGAGGTTGCTTGCATCTGCGCATTACGTACGCGCACACACAGAAACGCATAAAAGCAAGAGTGGCAATGGCCCGCAGCACACCACTAGCACTCGTGATCATATCTTTTGTGAGGTCCTTGCATCTACACAATACTTATACGCACACAAAAACGATTGATCAAACACATGCATACTATTGCATTCGTTTGATAATGGCTCGCAGCACACCGCTGGCACTAGAGAGCAATATTTTGTATTGCCGCTTGGATCCGCGTAGTTCACACACACACACACACACACACACACGCACGCACACACACACACACACACACACACACACAAACACACACACACAAACACACACACACACACGCACACATACACACACACACACACATACACACACATACACACACACATCTTTAGTTTGCTAGACACACACATTCTTAGTAATGGTGCGCACCACAAGCACTAGCAAATTTTTGTTAGGCGGCTGTGTTTGTAGGAAACTGCTGAGTTCAGTGTGAAACACATGAACTCCAGTTCTTGCAGTGCAGCAAAAGTGATATGAACTTTATCACTCTTGCTTTATATCTGTGTTTCTCTGTTGTTTCTCCATCTTTTTATTCTTTTGGTCCTCAAAACAAGGGGAAAATTAAACGAAGCTTAAGTTAAGAGCAAGATGTGAGGGCCTTAGTGCAGTTGTGAGTGTTTCCTTGGTAATATCCCCCGCCTACTGCATCTCACGATGCAAACGAAAAAGAACCAGTAAGCGCATTGCACTCGTACTGCATCACAGCTTGCAAAAATGTGTGTACATGATCATGAGCACAATTCATCAGTTTGACTTATATCTCATGAGCTTTACAATAGCAACTCTTGAGCAGTAAGCGCATTGCACGCGTACTGCATCACAGCTTGCAAAAATGTGTGTACATAATCATGAGCACAATTTATCACACATCAGTTTGACTTGCATCTCATGAGCTTTACAATAAAAACTCTTGAGCTTATTACGTGTAAAAACCTGGTGTACCATGCATCTGCTGTGCGAACCTTACACGTGTTTGCGATTGCTTTGCGAGCTTATTACATGTTCAACCCTGGTGTACCATGCATCTACTATGCGAACCTTAGACGTGTATGCGATTGCTTTTCAAGCTTATTACGTGTACAACCCTGGTGCACCACGCAATTTCTATGCAAGCCTTATACGTGATTGCGATTGCTGTACGAGCTTAATACGTGTAAAAACCTGGTGCACCACGCAATTCCTGTGTAAGCCTTATACGTGTATGCAATTGCTGTACGAGCTTAATACGTGTAAAAACCTGGTGCACCACGCAAATTCTGTGCAAGCCTTATACGTGTATGCACCTGCTGTATGAGCCTAATACGTGTAAAAACCTGGTGTACCATGCATCTGCTGTGCGAGCCTAATACGTTTACAAGCCTGGTTTTTATCATGCATCTGCTGTACGAGCCTAATACGTGTAAAAACTTGGTTTACCATGCATCTGCTGTGCGAGCCGAATACGTGTATGCAATTGCTTTGCAAGCTTATTACGTGTACAACCCTGGTGTACCATGCATCTGCTGTGCAAGCCTTATACATGTTCAACCCTTGTTTATCACGCATCTGCTGTACGAGCCTAATACGTTTACAAGCCTGGTTTATCATGCATCTGCTGTGCGAGCCTAATACGTGTAAAAACCTGGTTTTTATCATGCATCTGCTGTGCGAGCCTAATATGTGTATAAACCTGGTTTACCATGCAATTTCTGTGCAAGCTTAATATGAACAACCCTAGTGTCAATCAATAATTATGCCCAGACCCCACGGATAGACACTTGAAAAGCTGTGACCCATGGGGAGCTCTCTACAGTCCAATAAGCTGTGCATTTATACGGGTACTGAAATGCACATCACACACACACACACACGTACATTCAACACACACACACACACACACACACACACACACACACACACACACACAAACACACACATACACACAGACACACACACACACCACACCTCTCTGCAGGAGCTCCACGAGGCTCAAGCCATACCCCTGCAGCATAAGGAGCTCCTTGTTTTGCTCCTCTTTGAAGCACGCACACTCAGCCATGCGCGCAATCTCCACCTGGAGGTGCATGCAACCAAAGGAGAAAGGAGATATAACGAACACGTGCGCTTCGTGTCTCAGCATTTTTATATCGTTTTGATATCTCTCCTGACGCTATGAACATCTCTCCTCATGCTATGGTCATTTCTCCTTGTTATTTTCCTTGTGTTGTGTGCCTTCCCATACGGTACGGAGAAGCAGCTGCTCACTAAGCCAAGCCAAAAAACAGTGTTATGTTTTAGGCAGCTATCACTTTATGTGGCATGCAACTTTATGAGGCATGCAACATTATGAGGCATGCAACTTTATGTGGCATGCAACATTATGAGGCATGCAGCTATATGTGGCGTGCCATGTTCTGTTTTAGGCAGCTGTCACTTTATGTGGCAAGCAACTTTATGTGGCATGCAACTTTATGTGGCAAGCAACTTTATGTGGCATGCAACATTATGAGGCATGCAACTTTATGTGGCGTGCCATGTTCTATTTTAGGCAGCTGTCACTTTATGTGGCATGCATCTTTATGTGGCATGCAACATTATGAGGCATGCAACTTTATGTGGCGTGCCATGTCCTATTTTAGGCAGCTGTCACTTTATGTGGCATGCATCTTTATGTGGCATGCAACTTGCTTGACCCCTAAATTTATACCTAACTAGTTAAATAAAATAAGTTTGGAATATGCACTGCGAGAACCCACACACACACACAGTCCTTCAGAGTAGGTTTTGTGTGGGTGCTGCTTGGACGCACTGCTGCAGCAGCCGCCATTTCGTTGCATGCAACTTGCTTGGCTTTGTAAGTTAAACGCAATCCGTCACCTAAGCCTCGCACCAAAAACACTCCCATTCATCCCTGCAGATGAAGTTTGTGCTGTTGAAGCATGCTAACAATCTGCATGACATTTTGCCTATGTCCATTCTTAATCAATTCATTGCTTGTGCAGCTGCATGACCAGCTCAGGGACACAAACACAAACACACACACACATTACACACCCACTCAAAACACACACACACATTACACACACAAACACACACACACACACACCTGCAGCGTCAGGTCTTGTGGGTACTGCTTGTGCAGCTGCATGACCAGCTCAGGGACACACACACACACACACACACATTAGACACCCACTCATAACACACATTACATACACACACACACCTGCAGCGTCAGGTCTTGTGGGTACTGCTTGTGCAGCTGCATGACCAGCTCAGGGACACACACACACACACACACATTAGACACCCACTCATAACACACATTACACACACACAGACACACACACACACACACCTGCAGCGTCAGGTCTTGTGGGTACTGCTTGTGCAGCTGCATGACCAGCTCAGGGACACACACACTCACACACACACACACACATTACACACCCACTCATAACTCATAACACACATTACACACACACACACACACGCACACACACACACACCTGCAGCGTCAAGTCTTGTGGGTACTGCTTGTGCAGCTGCATGACCAGCT
>Ga0307942_1002821_pt1:0-10000 | contig 14101 bp, 18 predicted proteins | sample OrgLakmetagen175_FD_201846 | JGI IMG/M metagenome (GOLD analysis project Ga0307942, IMG submission 201846) | Saline water microbial communities from Organic Lake, Antarctica - #175 | ecosystem: Environmental > Aquatic > Non-marine Saline and Alkaline > Saline | place: Antarctica: Organic...
TCTCTCTCTCTCTCTCTCTCTCTCTCTCTCTCTCTCTCTCTCTCTCTCTCTCTCTCTCTCTCTCTCTCTCTCTCTCTCTCTCTCTCTCTCTCTCTCTCTCTCTCTCTCTCTCTCTCTCTCTCTCTGCCTTTTTTTGTGCGCGCACAGTTGAAAACACCGTGCAAGTGTATGTCCTCCAAACTAAGGGTCAACACAGGAAGTAAGAAACACCAAAAAAGAAAGTCGCACATGGCAGAGGGTTCTTGTAGTGTGTTTAGAGCTCAGGTGCCGAGGTTACAGGTCCAGAAGATTTGCTCCCATGTCTATGGTGGCCATTGTAACGTTGTCGGAACTACTTTAGGGATCGAATGCACATCCCTTTCACCCCCTTTCCTGCCCACTCCTATGTCAGGGGGGCTAGCAGGCAAAGCGTTGTTGGTTGGGCTTAAGCAGATTTCGTTTTTGAGCCAGTATCTGGGGGGCGGCCAGCATGAAGACGAATGCGTGTATGTTTATACAAAAGGAGGGGTGAAGTGTGTACATGCTTGTGTGTGGGGGGGGCGGGCTTCTGTCCACCTTCTCTGTTGCTTTACCTGCGTTTTGTGCGCGCCCTGGGTGCTAAGGTACCCAATGCCGATCTGGCCTTTTCTCTTCATTGGTGCAATTAGTGTTAGGCTGCGTGCATAACACTCGTAGTCTTTTCTTCACAATAGGCTGCTCCGACTCTTGCGATGGCCCCTGATGCTTACAGTACTGAAAATACTGAGGTCGTACTCTGACGACACCATCATGTAACTGAGGCCTTTTCAGAGCATCCTTGTAATTACTTGCGTTGGATTGTGTTTGCCGTTTTTGTGTTGCTGTTGCGGCCCCTGATTGCCTACACTACTGAAAATACCAAGGTCTTGCTCTGACGACACTTATTTGTAACTGAGGCCTTTTCAGAGCATCCAAGTAACTACTTGCGTTCTATTTGTGTGTGTGTGTGTGTGCCGTTTCGATGTTGCAGTTGCTGTTGCGGCCCCTGATGCTTACAGTACTGAAAATACCAAGGTCTTGCTCTGACGACACTTATTTGTAACTGAGGCTTTATCAGAGCATCTAAGTAACTACTGCGTCCTATTTGTGTGTGTGCCGTTTCAATGTTGCTGTTGCGGTTGCGGCCCCTGATGCTTACAGTACTGAAAATACTGAGATCGTACTCAGACGACACTAATTCGTAACTGAGGCCTTTCAGAGCATCTTAGTAACTACTTGCATTTATTTTTTGTGTGATTGCCGTTTCTATGTTGCCGTTGCGGCCCCTGATGCTTACAGTACTGAAAATACTGAGATCTTACTCTGACGACACTAATTTGTAACTGAGGCCTTTTCAGAGCATCCTAGCAACTACTTGCGTTCTATTTGTGTGTGTGTGTGTGTGCCGTTTCGATGTTGCGGCCCCTGATGCTTACAGTACTGAAAATATCGAGGTCGTACTCTGACGACACTTATTTGTAACTGAGGCCTTTTCAGAGCATCTGAGTAACTACTTGCGTTCTATTTGTGTGTGTGTGCCGTTTCGATGTTGCTTTTGCTGTTGCGGCCCCTGTTGCTTACAGTACTGAAAATACCGAGGTCGTACTCTGACGACACCATCATGTAACTGAGGCCCTTTCAGAGCATCTTAGTAACTACTTGCATTTTATTTTTGTGTGTTTGCCATTTCAATGTTGCCGTTGCGGCCCCTGATGCTTACAGTAATGAAAATACTGAGATCGTACTCTGATGACACTTATTCGTAACTGAGGCTTATGCGAAGCACCATATATGTACATACGCACACACATATTCGTGTGCATTATAATTTACTTGTGGCACAATTCCTCAGCCGCTCTCCCGTGGGCCGCAAGCACACACACACACACACACACACACACACACACACACCTGTAACATGCATGTAAGAGCACGCGAAAATGACAATTTTGGCGCAGAAGACGTGAGTCTTGCCATTGCATACGCTCTGTAGGTGCCTATCTGAGGATGCTTTCTGCTGCATGCTCATGCTCCCTCTCATACCAACTGCACGGTACAACTTCATACATCCACACACTCGTGCACACACACACATACACACACACATACACACACGCATGTGCACGCGCCTACACATGTACGCGCTTAAATAAGATATCTCACACGCACACAAACCAAACGTCACACACACGCCCAGGAGATCCTGCGTCGCTACCTGCTTCTCACACGATCTTCCCTTGCTGTGCGTGAGGATGAGCTGGAAGTGCCGGCAGGCGCCGAAGCTGCAGCTGCTGCGTATGCCTCCATGAACGACGACCTGGCAGCCGTGCATGTGAGTGGAAATGGCCTAAGGTCCTGGTTCACATGATGTGCAGACTAGGTGTGCATGTGAGTGGAAGTAGACATAACGTACAGGCTGGTTGTGCATGTAAGTGGTAAGTGGAAGTAGAATTAGCTTGCAGGCTAGGTGCGCATGTGAGTAGAAGTAAAAATGACATGCAGGCTAGGTGTGCATGTGAGTGGAAGTAGAAATAGCTTGCAGGCTAGGTGTGCATGTGTGTGTAAGTCGCCTTGGGTACTTGCTTGGCACAATATGCAGGCTAGGTTTGAAAGCATCGTGTTTCTGTACCAGGCATGTTGAACTGTTGGGTTGCGTTTTGAGACTAGAGTCTGTGGTTTCTTTGGTTGACGCATTATGCTAGGTGCATGTGGGTGAGATAAGAGGTAAGTCTGTGGATCACTCTGCCATCGTAATGGAGATATGCAAGCTGGGTGCGTGCGTGAGGGGCTTTGGGGGTGCTGTTCGTTTGAACCACGGTGATATGGCGGCTGTTCTTGTGTTTGGAAGACGCAAGCACACACACTTAACATCATGTACGTCCACACTTGCATAGAACACACACACACACAAACACACACGTACACAATTATCCGCAACACACATACATACACACACAGGGAGCCATGGAGATGGGACGCCAGCCCTGGTACCAGATCTCTCGCCACCTGCACTTGCGGCTGCTAGGCACCATGTGCAACGACGTCGTGCAGTTCGCAGTCATTCGCGCCACGCTGGACGACCGCACAAACAAGGCCACCGACACACTGGTGCGTGTGTATATGCATGTGTATGTTCGTGTATTTGTGTGTGTGCATGTGCACGTGAGGGTTAGATGTGTTTCATGCAGTATGCTATCGTGCGAGCTGCTGCTAGCCTTGTTTTTGATTTTTGTTCGTCCCGCTGTGTGCATCTTGCACTTGCATGCACGCCGCCAAGCAGACCTTGCAGAAGTGCGCAAGCTGAAGCAAGCGTAGGAATTGAGCTTAAGACAGGTTTACATGGCTATGATTGCTGGCAAGTGTGTGTGTGTGTCCGTATGGATTGCCGGCTACCCCGTAGGCCACCAACATAGAAGGGTCAAAGCTTGAGCGTGACCAGTTTGATGGACTTACAAACACGACCATGTGTGCTGACAAGTGTGAGGGTGTACGCTCTGGTCCGCAGGCTGCCAAGCAGACTTCTGACGCAGAAGTCCGCAAGCTCGAGCGAGCGCAGGAGGAATCCATTCAGCGCAGGGATGCCAAGGCCGCAAGATTGGCCCACTTGCAGCGGGAGCTCATGAGCCTGAAGCAGCACGCGCACAGGATGTCCACAAGTGCGTGCAGATATCAGTAGTTGCTGTGTGTTTGTGTGTTTGTGTATGTGCTCAGCCTGAAGCAGCACACGCACAGGATGTCCACAAGTGCGTGCAAATTCAATAGCTGCTGTTTGTGTTCGCGTGAGTTTGTGCTCAGCCTGAAGCAGCACACGCACAGGATGTCCACAGGTGCGTGCAAATTCAGTAGTCGCTGTGTGTATGTGCTCGGCCTGAAGCAGCTCACGCACAGGATGTCCGCTGTTGCGTATACGTCCAGCAATGCATGAAGTGGCTGTGATGTTTTGCTGTGTGGTCGTGTGAGTGGCTGAGCCTGTCAAGCATTGCACAAATATACATACACACACACAAACACACACAATTACGCACGCATGCACAATACAGGTGGCAACTTGTCCGGCTTCCCTCCCTTCTCTGCCACGCCTGGAGGGGAGCTGCAAGGCCCTGGCTCAACTCCTGCGACAGGCCAGCCCACGCCTGACTACCAGCAGCAACAACAACAGCAGCACGTCACTCCGGAGGCGTTGGGTAGCAACAGCGTAGCAGCAGGTGGGAGAGTGAGTGGGGTTGCGATGGAGATGTGCAGGTGTGTGTGAGGCGGGTAGCTGCTTTTTAATATAGCAACAGCGTGGCAGCAGGTGGGCAGAGGGCAGGCCGTGGCCGAGGGAGGTATGCACACGCGCGCACACACACATACACATCTTTACACTTAAAACACACAGGGAGTGGTGGCGCGACCCCAGGCAGGTTCGGCCGTGGCCGAGGGAGGCACGCACACACACTCACATACACACACAAACACACATACACATACAATACACAGGGAGTGGTGGCGCGACCCCAGGCGGGTCCGACCGCGGCTGACAAAGGCACGCACACACACACATACACACACACACACATACACACACATACATATACAACACACAGAGAGTGGTGGCGCTACTCCAGGCGGGTCCGGCCGTGGCCGAGGGAGGTACGCACGTGGGGGCAGGGGTAGAGGCAGGGGGCGCAGCGCGACCCCTGGTGGGGGTGGGGCTGGGGCTGGGGTCCCAGAATGGGGTCAGGTCAACGGAGGTGGGTTCCCTCCAATGCTGCAGCAGCAGCAAGAGGGCGTGGGTCTGCAAGGGCCTGGGGTGACCCCAGGGGAAGGAGCAGAGGCATGGGGAGGGGGCAGGAGGCCGCCTAACTCAGGGCTGTCGTTTGGGAGTGTGGAAGATGCAGAGGCAGCGGTGGCAAATGCGGCGGCGGCGGTGGAGGAGGCGACAAAGGTGCGTGGGGGATGTGTGTGCGTGCTTGTGTGTGCGTGTGTGTGCGTGTTTTAGGGGTCAGTTGAAACATGTGTTGCCTGCTGCGGCAGAGTGGTGGAGGAGGCATAAGGAATGTGTATGTGTATTTGGTTGTTTGTTTGCTCGCTTACGTTTTTGTGCGTGCCAGTGTGTGTGCGTGGTCTGCGTGTGTGGGTGGGTTGAGTAGAGAAAATGCCGAAGAAGACGGACGTTGAAGAATAGTAGAGAGAGAAAAGATATGCATTCAGCATGTGCACTCCTTCGCCACACATTATCATCACATGAATTGCATGTAGCGTGTGCAAAATCCTTCAACATCACAATATTATATACATAGGGTTGGCAGAACTGTATATATTCTCCGTATAAGACCGTATATTCTGACGTTTCCCTGCTAAAATGAATATATATGGGTCTGGCCTACTCTACGTGTACGCAATACACGACCAAATGAATTGCACGTCACGTTTGCACTCGTTAATATGCATGCGAGGTCAAAGCAATGCGAGATCAAATAAAGATTGCTAGACACATTTGCACTTTTTGTACCTCACAATGCCCCGTCATATACCCACTCACTCATTTGTGTGTGTGTGATATTCCAGGATCTGGCGGCTGAAGATCAAGCGGGGCAGGAAGAGGAATACATTGTGGACGAGACAGGGGCACGCAAGCGGCACAAACTCAACGATCAGGTGCGTGTGTGTACGTGTGCCTGTGTGGGTGTGGCTGTGTACGTGTACGTGTGTGCCTGTGCTTGTGTGGGTGTGCCAGTGTGTGCAGCTTTCTGCTAGAAGGCATTAGTCGCATTTGAGGCTGTATTGAAGACCTGCTATTTGGGCTGCTATTCGAGAGTGTGGGCGGTTGTATTCTCTTTATGTATGTACCCGTATTTACAGTACACGCTCAGTACACGCTCCAAAAACACGCAGGATGGGTAGTGGCATAAGCGTGAATGACAGTATCAATCACGCTCATGCTCCTACCCATCCTGCGTGTCTTTGTGCAAGCCACATACACGTATACACACACACACACACACACACACACGCACACACATACACACGCACACACGCACACACACATACACATACGCACACATATACACGTATACACACCCTGTCGGTATCTCTTTTGACCACACACGCTCCTGGACACCCTGCTATTCTTTGACAGGAGGCAGCAGATGCACGGGAGGCAGAGTTTGAGGCAAAGCTGCAGGCCCTGTCTGTCAGATCTGAGCCCTTTGGCTCCGATAGGTGTGTGTGTGTCTGTGTGTGTGAGTGTGAGTGCGCGCGCGCCCGTGTGCCAGCGCTGTGCTGGGGTTTGCAGCTGTTGCCCACTCCTGCAAAACTGTTCTTCATTGACGCCTGTGCACTCAATACACACACATACACACACACACACATGACCAAGCAGGTACCACCGCCGCTACTGGTGGCTCCCCTTACAGCAGTTCCTTCCCTCTGCCAACCCCACACGCATCGGCTACGTATGTGTGGAGGACCCAGATGCTATGAAGCTGGGCATTGTGGGCAGTGAAGCTCAGCTGATGGACCTCATGGTCCGCCTGCACAAAAAGGCGCCCAGGTGTGTGCGTATGGTGTGAGTGTGTGTGTGTGAAAGTGTATGTGCTTACGCACACGCACACTTTGACAATTATATGGTCATGATGTCAAGGTTTGCCCACACGACAATTTGCTAGCATGGTGTGGATGTCACTGTCTAGGATCTGGCATTGCGTGCAAATGTATAAGAGCGTAGCCTTGCACGCTTTGCCGTGTTCGCGTTTCCCTACCTATGCAACTCAGAAGACTTTGCATGATGCACATGCAAATGTGTAAGAGCAGATCTCTGTCAGCTTTTGCATTTCCCTACTTATGCAACTCAGAAGACTTTACACGATGCATATGCAAATGTGTAAGAGCAGATCTCTGTCAGCTGGAAGCTCAGAAGGCTTTACTTGATGCACATGCTAACGCGCAGGAGCACAGCCTCGTTTTGCTTTACTATGTGAACACATTTTTCCCACCTGAAAGCTGAGAAAACTGTGCTCAATCGCTGCAAGCACTTGACACACACGTACTTTCCTGAAAGCGAGCAACTCTCAAGGAAAGCACACTTTAAAGTGAGCTACACATGCAAAGTCACGGCTCAGGAATCACCAAGGAAAAAGCCCAGAAGGCGCTGCCTAATCATCGCCTTTGCTTTTGCTCATTTCTGACAGGGAAAGTGCGCTCCTGGAAGAGCTCCACGTGCGAAGGGGAGCAATCTTGGCAGGCATTGCGCGTGGTGCTCCCAAGCACCACACCATGGGCTCAGGTAAGATGTAGCTTGTATCCCAGCGTCTGTTCAAAACAAGCAACGTGTGAGGCTGGAAGCTGTGCTGCCTGAGGCAGTTTAAATGATCGAACGTGCTTTGCTTTTAAATTTTTTGGGGTACAAGGGCAGGCTTGTGATCCTTCTTAGTGTCTGCCTTGACCCACTTAGCCTCTGACCTATGAATACTTCGCAACAGGGTTGTTCAGTTCGTTTTTTGGAGAGCAAGGGATAAAGTCCGTGAAGTTCTAGAACCCTCAAACTGTCCGAGCAGTTTGATGTACAATTTCAAAAAGGGGGGGGTGCTGGTTTCTGTGGTCATACTCGTCCAGAACATGCTCGCATTGTCTTGAATATATATAATGCATTATAATTTATGAGTGCACATAAAATTAGAATGTTTGTCAGCCATCTAAGGCCCTTTCCTGCATTTTGGGCTAATTTTGGACCAAAAATAGGAAAAGGGCTCAATGTTCAACGAACGTATAATAGATTGTAAACGGCATTTTTAGGGTTCGTTAAATTGCGTGAATGTTTGCAAACCCGAACTCTTGGCCAAACCCTGAATTGAACAACCCTGCTTTGCAAACACCCTTACCGACAACGTGATGCGGCGCGCCCATGCCCAAATTAGTTGTAAGCTAATTTATTAGCTTCCTAATTAGGTAAACTTTGTTTACGTTGATTTGAATAGGGTTTAGTTGAGTGTGTAGGATGACTGGCGAGCAAATTGGGGGCTTGCAGTTACGAAGCGGGGCCCACGAGGCGAGCAGGGCCGGCATTTGTTGCAGAGGCACACATGACAAATGACAACAGGACTTCATTGCCTCAACCTGTGCTGTCAAGCTGTGCTGTCGAAGTGGTGTCACTGGACTGGTATGCTGGACAGCAGTGGCCGCGTTGGAGCGAAGCAGAGAGGACATCATCAGAGTGTATTGGTGGTTTCATGATGCAGGCCGCCCTGACTGGACAGACATGCTGGAAGTGCCGGGCCTGAGCGACGCAGAGATGGCGGTCAAGGCTGAGGCAGGGGCGGTCAAAGCAGAGAAGGCGGAGCTTGAGGGGACGGCGGGGGGTATTGTGAAATCAGGGGGGCAGGCACTGAAGGCTGAGGAGGGCCTCGTGGTGAAGGATGAAGGGGGAGGAGAGCGAGAGGCTGTGTGGAGCATTGGGTCGAGCATCAGTGGGGTGAGTGGAGGAGTTGTCGGTGGTTGGGCATCAGTGGTGGTTGGTGGTGGTTGGTGGTGGTTGGTGGTGGTTGTGCATCAGTGGTGGTTGGTGGTGGTTGTGCATCAGTGGTGGTTGGTGGTGATCGTTGGTGGTGGTTGTCGGTGGTTGTGCATCAGTGGGGTGAGTGGAGGAGTTGTCGGTGATTGTGCCTGTGCAATTTGGGTGAGTGGAGGAGTTGTCAGTGATTGTGCCTGTGCACTTTGCCTGTGCAGTTTGGGTGTGCCTGTGCAATTTGGGTGTGAGTGGAGGACAGGTGTTTGTTATAGGTGTCGTGGGTGTAGAGCATAGGGCAAGCCACGACAGGGTGGGGGCGCGTGAGCGTGCAACTGTACCAGCTGCTGCTGCATGTGCAAACTAACACACGTGAAAGCACACTCTCACGTTAAAACACATACACAGGCGACACACTCACAAACGTGTGTGTACTCTCACATACACATACGCATGGTCACCCACACATATAGACACTCATGCATGTGCACGCACACGTATACGCACACAACAGACCGAAGCCGAGCATGCCATCATTGCCAGCGCGACAAGTGAGCTTGCCCTCATTGGGGAGGAGCTGGCCAAGTATGGTGCTACAGAGATCTCACCTGAGGTGGGGTCTGTTTGTGTTTTGTTTGCAAATGTGTGTGTAAGCGTGCGTGTGTGTGTGTGGTGGGGGGGGACAAAAGCTTCAGTGTGTGTTCAAAGCAGTCGTGCTCGTATGTAATGTGCATGAACAGTAGCTATTATGCATGCTTCACGTGAAAAAATTGTTGCGCTGTGCATCACGCGTAGTGGTTGCAGCCGTGAAACCTTTCAACATTTATGCCACATGTGTGTATGTATGTGCGTGTGTGTGCGTATGTATGTGCGTGTGTGAGCGTGCGTGCATTGCTCTCTTTGCCATCGTCTTTGAACACAGTACACACGCATACACACATTCACAAACAGTACGCACACATGCTTAAATCTATAATATTGCATGCACAGATATGGCGTCAGCGCTTAGATGGCACTGCAGATGTGGGCAGCCTGTGCATAGCAATCCTTGACTGTGAGGCCGATGTCAGTGCGCTCTTTGATGGCCTCCCCCCAGGTACGATGTGCTTGTGTGTGTGTGTGTGTGTGTGTGTGTGTGTGTGTGTGCAGAGGCCTGTTTGCCCAAGTGTGAGGCCTTTTTTCTGAAACCCTTGGATGACCTTGCCCCCTTGTCGTTGTGTCTCATCACACAAAGGAATATCATGTGCTGATGAAGTAACTATGACAACCGCAACTAAATATGTGTGTTTGCCTCCTTGGTGCTCTTGTAAATGCATGGCAGCTACGAGGTCCAGAGGTTTGTAGTTTTTCTTTACATTTGAGTCAGCATGCAAGGTACGGGCATAAGCGCGCGCGTACAAAGACAGGCAAACACCATGACACCTGCTTTGGTACACCCAAGAAGGCAGGCTCACACATTCAATGTACATTCTCTCTTTTCTCTCTCTCTCTCTCTCTCTCTCGCGCGCGCGCGCGCGC
>Ga0307942_1002823_pt1 | contig 14093 bp, 10 predicted proteins | sample OrgLakmetagen175_FD_201846 | JGI IMG/M metagenome (GOLD analysis project Ga0307942, IMG submission 201846) | Saline water microbial communities from Organic Lake, Antarctica - #175 | ecosystem: Environmental > Aquatic > Non-marine Saline and Alkaline > Saline | place: Antarctica: Organic Lake...
GGTGGTGGTGGTGGTGGTGGTGGTGGTGGTGGTGGTGGTGGTGGTGGTGGTGGTGGTGGTGGTGGTGGTGGCAATCAAAGAGCAAAGAGCTGCGCTCCACGCGACACAAACTTGATTCACAAGCCCCCTTTTGCTGCATGTTGTGCCAATTTGATCACCAACCAATGCCGTGAGACCGTAATCACCAACCGACGCCGTGAGATTGTGATCACCAACCAACGCCGTGAGATTGTGAGCTGCGACTGCTCGCTTAGGGTACTTGAGGCTTTTGCCAGGTTTTCAGGCTCGGCCAGAACTGTATACACACACTGTACACGACTGCATGCATGCTATTTTGTAAATTTCCCACAATTTTTCTGCGAAAACCCCTGTTTATACACATGCAAGGTTCTGGTCTACCCTACATGTTCTACACACGTGCATACGAGCGGTGGAAAGGGTTGCTCCATTCGTGTGGCGTGCTGCAGCAACACGCTCACCTTTTGTTTGCCTTAAAAGTATCCTGTCGATTTGACCCTTTGTATCCAACTCCTTTGAGTGGCCCTCTTTACCTTGTTGCTAGTTGTACAGAAACAGCTCCCAGGGAAATAGAAAAACTACGCAGGCATTGAAAAATCCACTCCCGACATTAATAAAAAAAAGGAGCCACTTTGGTACCGGGTACCGTGTAATTCTTCCACCAAACCTCCATGGGAACCCTTTGCGCTTTAAGCCTCATTTTGCGTCACAAACGTTGCCAATTATGTTGTGTAGTTCAGTTGCCACGCTTGCATGCATTGCCAAGTATTTTTTGTGTTCAGTAGCCATGCTTGCAGGCGTTGCCAAGTATTTTTTTGAGTGGTTCAGTAGCCACGCTCGCAGGCGTTGCCAAGTATTTTTTGTGTGGTTCAGTTGCCACGCTTGCATCAAACAATCACAGGTCAGGCAACAACGCGCGAGCAGCAGCAGTAGATGACCAAAAAATGCGGGACACCATCGCTGATGAGATCTTAGATCACTCTCCTGGGGTGTCTTGGGATAGCATAGCAGGTGTGTGCTTCGTATGTGTGTATGTGTGGTGTGTGTGTGTAAGCGTGTGTGTGTGTTTGTGTGTGTGTGTGTGTGTGTGTGATTGTTTACCTCTATTTTGTGGGCGTGTGTGTGTATGTGTGATTTGTGTGTGTGAGTATGTTTGTGTTTGTGCATGCATGTGTGTGCCATACTTGCAGTAGGTGTGTTTATGTGTTCAGTATTTCATGCGCATGTGTGTGTTTGTGTGTGCAGTGTGCGTACATGCATGCGTGCGCACATGCCCCTGCACGCATTAGTGCATGCTTAAGTGCATGCATGTGCTTATGGCTTTCATACGGCATGAGCGCATGCTTGAGCCTGTGTGTGTTTCTGCATATGTGTGTAAACAATGATCTGCTTGTGTATTATGATCTGCTTGTGTATTATGTGTAAATGATCTGCTTATGTATTTACACGCATGCATGAACGCATGGCTTCAAAAAAGACACATAGTATCGCCAATCACGTTGAGCTACAGCCGCATTCATATTGACCTACGCACGCTGCATTCAGTTAAGCTCATTGACCGTGTTGCAGATATTTGAAGCTAGTTAAATTTATTTAAGCTTATTATTAAAGCTCATTGACCGTGTTGCAGATCTGCAGCCTGCAAGGTGAGCGCTGCAAGAGGCAGTGCTTTTCACACACACACACACACACACACACACACACGCACGCACGCATGCACGCACACACGCACGCACGCACGCACACACACACACGCACACACACAAATAAGATAAATAGATAGGTGACAGGCATGATTCTGAGTGCATATCGAACCTGCGTAAGCACATAGGCACAAACACACGCTTTGCCTGGAATGCTTGCAGACCTAAAGCTTGCCAAGCAAGCGCTGCAAGAGGCAGTGGTGCTATGTATATTGCGTCCAGACTCAAGCAAACAAATTGCGGTAAGCAAATGGGTGCAAACAGTAACCTTTCTGGCATGCTTGCAGATCTGAAGCATGCCAAACAAGCGCTGCAAGAGGCAGTGGTGCTTCCCACGTTGCGACCCGACCTGTTCAGTGGGCCTCTGAGGTCAGCTTGCAGAGGGATTCTGTTGTACGGCCCTCCCGGCAATGGGAAGACACTGCTGGGGAAGGTAGGTGGAAGGTCTACATTTCCGACATATTTTTAAAGCACAGGAATCATGCACGGGGTTTTGTTGTACACCCCTCCTGGCGCTCTTTTAAAAAACAAAAGGCGCTCTCGTAGGAAACAAAGGAAACAAAAGGCGCTCTCGTAGGAAATAAAGGAAATAAAAGGCGCTCTCGTAGGAAATAAGGAAAATGACTTGATTTATCGCTTGCTTTGAAGCAAGGGAATCAGGCACACAAATTTGCAGTTTGACCCGTGTAGCAACGAAAAGACACCGCTAGATATGTCGTTTTGCAGGCTCTGGCCAATTAGCTGCAGCAACGATAAGCTGTAGTAATGATTAGCTGCAGCAAACAATTAACTGCAGCAACGATAAGCTGCAGCAAACAATTAACTGCAGCAACGATTAGCTGCAGCAAACAATTAACTGCAGCAACGATTAGCTGCAGCAAACAATTAACTGCAGCAACGATTAGCTGCAGCAACGATAAGCTGTAGTAATGATTAGCTGCAGCAAACAATTTACTGCAGCAACGATTAGCTGCAGCAAACAATTAACTGCAGCAACGATTAGCTGCAGCAACGATAAGCAGAGGAAAGGGCCAATACGCTGCAGCATCGATAAGCAGAGGAAAGGGCCAATACGCTGCAGCAACGATAAGCAGAGGAAAGGGCCAATACGCTGCAGCAACGATAAGCAGAGGAAAGGGCTGCTGCGGCAACAATTAGCTGCTGCAACGACAAGTAAAGGGAGGGCTGCTGCAGCTAATTTGAAAATAACAGGCTACTTGCTGCCTGCTTTTGAAACCACCGCGCATGAGTTGGCTACAAAAGGGTGAGGAAGGTGCTGTAGTCCTGCCATAGCACAGACCTATGAGTTGGCTACAGAAGGGTGAGGAAGGTGCTGTAGTCCTGCCATAGCACAGACCTACGAGTTGGCTACAGAAGGGTGAGGAAGGCGCTGTAGTCCTGCCATAGCACAGACCTACGAGTTGGCTACAAAAGGGTGAGGAAGGTGCTGTAGTCCTGCCATAGCACAGACCTCCTCGCTGAATGAAAAGTACATTGCAAGGCGTGCGTACGTGTGTGTGCTGTGTGAGTCGGCAACTTTATTTGTGGGGCCGCAACAGGGAGCCATAGCACAGACCTCTTCGCTGAATGGGGCGTACATTGCAAGGCGTGTGTACGTGTGTGTGCTGTGTGAGTCGGCAATTTTATTTTTGGGGCCGCAACAGGGAGCCATAGCACAGACCTCTTCGCTGAATGGGGCGTACATTGCAAGGCGTGTGTACGTGTGTGTGTGCTGTGTGAGTCGGCAATTTTATTTTTGGGGCCGTAACAGGGAGCCATAGCACAGACCTCTTTGCTGAATGGGGCGTACTTTGCAAGGCGTGTGTATGTGTGTGTGTGCTGTGTAAGTCGGCAATTTTATTTTTGGGGCCGCAGCAGGGGGCCATAGCACAGACCTCTTCGCTGAATGGGGAGTACATTGCAAGGCGTGCACACGTGTGAGCGCTATGTGAGAAGGCAGGACAAAATACGTGGTTGCAGCAAGGCCATGGTGTACCTCAACGGGTACAGTTATGATGTTATCAAGCAGGGTTGGCCAAATCATGGGGTGCATGCGTGGTTGTCTGTTTGCGTGCAGATCTGTATGACGATGTCATGCATAATGGGGTGCATGCAATGCTGTCTGTTTGCGTGCAGATCTGTATGACGATGTCATGTATAATGAAGTGCATGCGTTGCTGTCTGCCTGCGTGCAGATCTGTATGACAATGCCATGTATAATGGGGTGCATGCGTTGCTGTCTGCCTGCGTGCAGATCTGTATGACGATGTCATGTAGAATGGGGTGCATGCGTTGCTGTCTGCCTGCGTGCGTGCAGATCTGTATGACGATGCCATGTAGAATGTCTTTCATGCAAGGCAGGGATGCGCAATACAATTTTGGAACCCTCGTCTGAAGGACTCTGGTTCCGTTCTGTTTTTCTATTTTGAGTCATACGGAATTTGTATATTTTACATCGTATCCATCGTACTGAACGTCTATAAGAATTGTATTACCCTACCCATCCCTGATGCAAAGGCTCCCTTAAACTATGCCCATGTGTAACATACGATTAAAGGCCTGGCTGATCTGATCATTGCAAAGGCTCCCTTACATGCCCATGTTTAACGCTCTGTTAAAGGCCTGGCTGATCTAATCAGTGCAAATGCCCCCTTACATTATGCCCATGTGTAACTTTCTATTAGAGGCCTGGCTGATCTTAGCGATGAAGTGCTTGGTGTGTGTGACGTTGAGACGGGCTAAGGATTCACCTTGGAGAAAACACAGACACATGCAAACAAAATACAGGAATATTCCTTTGCGTAAACATACAGGCTATCAATTAGACTCGATGTCGAAAGTCATGTACTTTCTCGATTTGATGTCATGTACTTTCTCAATCGATCAATTCAATGTCATGTGCTTTCTCAATCGATCATCTCAATGTCATGTACTTTCTTAATTCGATGTCATGTACTTTCTCAATTGATCAATTTGATGTCATGTACTTCCTCAATTCCTCCTCACTAATTCGCACTCAACACATCTTTACCTTCTCCGTAGTTTCTTGGAGTGCATTACAATTTGACCTTCAGTATCACCCAGCTATTAACTTTGCTGGCCCTGGTTTTAAAGACTGGCATGTGGTTTTTTTCTCCGTCCCTGCGCATCACAGACAAACATGCTACAGAAAATAAATCACAGACAAACATGCTACAGAAAACAAATCACAGACAAACATGCTACAGAAAATAAATCAGAAACATTTCACTGTTCAAATTAAAATACATGCTCCACACATAAAACCAGCTGTATAACTAACATTTGTATAATTAACTTTGTGTCCCCAACATTTCAGGCCCTAGCTTCTGAGGCGGGTGCGTGCTTCTTCTCCATTTCCGCCTCCTCTCTCACCAGCAAGTGGGTGGGAGAAGGGGAGAAGCTTGTGCGTGCCCTGTTTGCCCTTGCTGCTGAAAAGGTGCGGATTTTGTTGTAAACCTTCTCATGTTTGTGTTTGTTCGTTGAGGTGCGTGTATGTGAGTGCTTTGTTGCCCTGGCTGCTAATTTATGCAAGTCATAATCTAGGTTATGACAAAAACTATGGTTTTGTTGGGTTACGTCATTTAAAGTTGGATATAATTGACAAAATGTATCATCCAGTGTGTCCTAAGAAATGAGGAGCAACGCAGACAGCAATAAATTACCCCCCTCATGGATTAGAAGGAAGTAGGTATAAATTACCAGAATTGTGAAAGTTCCTTCACCAAAGTTGACAAAGTTAGGCCCAAGCAAAAGCATTCAAGTCATGCAAAGTAGTTGCAGATAAAAGCACACACAATCATAATTGGGATACCCGTGGCCCATTTTTTGTGCATGCCTATAAAATATATGTGTAGACTTGTCAAAGCACAGGTGCCGTTTAAAGTAATTTGCAATTGCTCATACGTGTGCTATATAATAGTAAAATTTGCATTGCAAACACTGGCTTGTTCAGCTTCCAATTCCCACCCTCCACATAATTATATAATAGCAATATAATAGTCGAATTTGCATCGCAAACACCGGCTTGTTCAACCTCCAAATCCCACCCTCCTCAGAATTAGCTTGTTGCTCGGCAGGAAAGGGGGCTTTCTTTTCCTCTTGTTATAAGTGTCATTGTAACTGCTTGCGTGCCTTCTAAACAATTAAGTTGCGTGCCTTCTAAACAATCAAGTTGCATCTAAACAATTAAGTTGCATCGTGAAGACGGGCCTGATCACCCTCACATGCTCACCTTCATCGCAGGCGCCGTCCATCATTTTCATAGACGAAATTGACTCAGTGCTCAGCAGCAGAGGAGCCAACGAGCATGATGCCGCCAGGCGACTTAAGACCGAATTCCTAGTGCAGTTTGATGGAGTCGCATCGGCACCGGGGTCTGAGCGTGTGGTGCGTTTTATGTTGTTTGCATCATGAGATTGCGGTGGATTATTTACAAGGAAACAAAGAGGTGTCGTGTCGGCACTGGGGTCTGAGCGTGTGGTGCGTTCTATTTTTTTGCATCGTGAGATGTCGTTGAATGCTTGACAAGGTAATGAAAAGGTGTTGCATCGGCACCGGGGTCTGAGCGTGTGGTGATTTTTATGTTGTTTGCATCGTGAGATGTCGTTGAATGCTTAACAAGGTAATGAAAAGGTGTCGTGTTGGCACCAGGGTCTGAGCGTGTGGTGAGTTTCATGTTGTTTGCATCGTGAGATGTCGTTGAATGCTCAACAAGGTAATGAAAAGGTGTTGCATCGGCACCAGGGTCTGAGCTTGTGGTGCGTTCTATTTTGTTTGCATCGTGAGATGTCGTTGAATGCTTAACAAGGTAATGAAAAGGTGTGGTGTTGGCACTGAGGTCTGAGTTTGTGGTGCGGGTTATGATGTTTGCATTGTGATAAGGCGGTGAAATGTTAACAAGGAAATAAAAAGGAGTCGCATCAGCACCAGGGTATGAGCGTGTGGTGCACTGTTATAGGCTTTTAAGTCAGAAAGCTAAGCAGGGCATGAGTCCTGGGTGGGTTATGCTGGACGGCGTAGCCTGGTAGTCTGATTGTGGCAAGATGCGTGGACATAAACGGTTTCTGAGTTCAGGAGCCATTAATAAAGAGGATGCACTTCCAAGTATGGTGTGGTGACGAGTTTGAACTGCAATACATGCACGCGTAATGCAACTTGTAAGATTATTTTGCACCAACATCCACTTCTGTTACCATATGGAAACCAAACAGGTTGAGGTGGGGGCCACACTTGTGTGTGCGATGTGCATGCAGACGATGATGATGAAATCCCCCTTGCCCCCTTGCCCTTAACTGTGAGATGTGGGATGCACAACGCAGCTTGACTTATTATTTTTCTACAGCATCAAAACGCATCTGTTACCTTGCAACGACGCTAGTTGTGGTGGGGGCCACACATAAGTGTGAGCGTGTTGTGAAGGACTGATAAATTCCCACGCCACACAGTTGTAGTATGTGCATGCACACGGTCATATGCACGTGATGTATGGTGCGTATGTGCAATCACTGACTGCAGGTTGTGGTGGGGGCCACCAACAGGCCTCAGGAGTTGGACGACGCGGTTCGGAGGCGGCTGGTGAAAAGGTGTGACGAGGTTTGACAAGGAAAGTTAACTGCAGCATCACACACAGTTAAGGTGTGGTGGGTGTGCTTGTTGGCCACTGAAGCATGGTGACAACTTTGCATGGTGGCCAATGAAGCATGGTGACAACAACTTTGCATGGTGACAACAACTTTGCATGGTGACAACAACTTTGCATGGTGGCCACAACTTTGCATGGTGGCCACTGAAGCATGGTGGCCAATGAAGCATGGTGGCCACAACTTTGCATGGTGGCCACAACTTTGCATGGTGGCCACAACTTTGCATGGTGGCCACTGAAGCATGGTGACAACTTTTAGGGCTATCATGGGATTTCTCTAGCATTTCATCAGAATAGGGTTGGCCATAACCGTATATGTGCACCGTACATGACCGTATGTTTGTGATTTCCATGCCAAAATTATACAATATAAATACAGGCCTGTGCTTGTACGGTCAGACGGTACGATTAGGACGGTACGGACCGTATTTTCTGAAAATCTGGCGTATTCGTGTATTTAGGTGACCGTACTTTACTGCCTAGACGGTAGAAAACGGTACGGTGTACGGTACGGTACCAGGCTGGCACTGCCGGTGCAAAAATGGACTCAGAAAGGCCTCTCCACCCCAAAACCTCCCATTTTCGCTCCCCTGGAGTGCTCCTCCCATGTGCTGACGCCACATTGTGCTTCCCTGAACGACCCTGAGGCTGGGTTGGGGCTGCATCGGTACTGCCTAGACGGTAGAAAACGGTACGGTGTACGGTACGGTACCAGGCTGGCACTGCCGGTGCAAAAATGGACTCAGAAAGGCCTCTCCACCCCAAAACCTCCCATTTTCGCTCCCCTGGAGTGCTCCTCCCATGTGCTGACGCCACATTGTGCTTCCCTGAACGACCCTGAGGCTGGGTTGGGGCTGCATCGGCTCGGGGGCTGGCACTGCCAGTGCAAATTTGGCCTCAGAATGGCCTCTCCGCCCCAAGCATCTCCCATTTCCACCTCCAGCAGGCTCATCTTACATGCTGACGCCACACACTGCTTCCCTGAACGACCCTGAGGCTGGGTTGGGGCTGCATTAGCTCGGGGGAGGTGCTCAGCAGTGGCTTGCATGGAAACTCAAAGTCGGACGCAGTACTTGATTTCTGTTCAATAATTTTGTGTTTATTCATTAACAATTGTTGCATAAAGTTGCATAAAGAAAAGAAATGTTATGAGCCGAAATTGGAGCCAAACGGCCAAATCACGGTCAAAATCGTACTGTATGGTGGCACCGTCTTTGTACAATTGGGACCGTACTTTTCAAACAGACCGTACTAGCACCTCTTGTACGGTGCAAATACGGTACGGACCGTCTAGACGGTCAAAAAAGCCAAAAGACGGCGTAGTAGCACAGGCCTGTATATATATATATATATATATATATGGCTACTGGGCCAAAAATGTACAGCAAATTGTTCTGGCCAACCCTACTTATCACCGGTGCACTAGAGCTCGTAACACTTGACCTAAGTGGCTTGATAAAAGACGGAGAGGGTAATTCTGCTGGTAGGCTCCTTGATATCATCATATTTTATTCTGCCGATTTGATCCATCCACTTAATCATAAGGCTGCGCCCAGTACAATCCCTGCGTTGCCAATGAATTTCACATGCGGATGGGCAAGCCAATCGTGTTCACACCATGATGTATTGTGGGGAGTGATTTTCCACTGCATGCGTGATTTTTCTTTTTTTCCTGTGTGGCCAAAATGCCACGTTCAAACGTATCTGCACAGGAGCACCTGTTTCCCAAACCAGAACGCGCGCCACCACTCAAGCAGCTAACACTCAAACTGTGGCACTTGTATGGCCACAACATACAGAGGAGGCAGGGTACCTTACGAAATGCAGAATCCGGCAAGACTAATTTCAACTTTTTGTTAGTACTGATCCATCGTTTAATTTTCTTGTGTGCAAACAAATTTCCTTGTGCAAACAAAGGCACAGCACGGCAGTTCATGTGTTAGTGCCTGGCAGGAGAGCACTTGTCTTGTGTTGAAATCCTCGTCCGAAGGACTCAGGTTCCCTTCTGTCTGAGTTATGGACAGGGTGTGGATTTTCACACTAAGCGAAAGTTAGGGTTCGAGCTCGGGTCTGAATAAGTTTTTTGCTCCTTACCCCACAGGATATACATCCCTCTACCAGACGCTGAAGGACGAGCCACCATCATTGGGCACTTACTCAAAGGTGATGGAATGTTGCCCGGAACACTTGTGAATTTGCGACACTTCCTGCTCTGGAGGTCACTCATACAGAAAACACAACCTCAGTGTGTGCACTTGTGCAATTATGCATGTACTTGCCTCAACGCATGCACGTATGTGCCTATGTGCATGCATGCCTCAACGCGTTTGCCTGAATGTGCCTGCCTCGACGTGTTCATTTGCATTCCTGAGCGTGTTTGCCTCAACGTGTTTGCATTCCTGAGCGTGCTTACCTCAACGTATGCACTTATGTGCATGTTCGCCTCAGCGTGTGCACTTGACGTGCCTCAGCGTGTGCACTTGCCAGCGTGTGCACTTGCCAGCGTGTGCACTCAGCGTGTGCACTTGCCTCAGCGTGTACACTTGCTCAGCGTGTGCACTTGAGTAAGTGCTTGCGTACTTGCTGCTGTGGAAAAAAATTAATTGCTGCTGTGCGTACTTGCTGCTGTGGAAAAAAAAATTAATTGCTGCTGTGCGTACTTGCTGCTGTGGAAATTAATTGCTGCTGTGGAAATGCGTACTTGCTGCTGTGGAAAAAAAATTAATTGCTGCTGTGGAAATGCGTACTTGCTGCTGTGGAAAAAAAATTAATTGCTGCTGTGCGTACTTGCTGCTGTGGAAAAAATTTTATTGCTGCTGTGCGTACTTGCTGCTGTGGAAAAAAAATTAATTGCTGCTGTGGAAATTATTAGGTAATATAAAAAGTAAGGTTACATCGCTATATATGAGCATGGATAGATATTATACTATAAGTAACGAGCCTTCCTCGTGCTCGCCCCAACACCTACAGGATTCTATCTCACTTATTATATTATTATAGTACGTCAAATGTGGTGCCCTTCTTCCGCTCATACTTAGGCATTGCATTAACATAGATCATCAAACGTAGTTGCCACTCTATTACTTAGACATTGCATTGTTTTAGATCGTCAAACGTGGTTGCCTTTCTTCTGCTCATACTTGCACGTACAGCTGCCCTGACAGCTTAGTGGTCCGTTGTCAGATGCATGCACATATATACATATATATATATATATATATATGCGACATGTAACGTAGTCAGGCCAGACTGTTCGGGGTTGCTTAGGATGCTGCTGCTGCTCCTGGCTAGTTATTGCTGTTAGGCTAGTTCGTGCTAGTTGGTGCTGTTTAGGCTGATGGGCTAGTTAGTGCTTCCCACTTGCGTGTAGTTGTTAAATACCGGGCTAGAGTTTTTATTGCAGGTCTCTGCACAAGTCATGCCGGTATGTTCTGATTACCTCGTTTTTTTATCACAGGGCTCTGCACGAGTCTGTTCTAATTACCTTGCTGTTTTTATAACAGGGCTCTGGACAAGTCATGCAGGTCTGTTCTGATTACCTCGCTGCTCACCGTTGTGCGTAAGGCATCTATTGTCTCGCTGCTAACCGTTTCTGCGTAAGGCATCTATTGTCTTGCTGCTCACGATTTGTGCGTAAGGCATCTATTGTCTTCCTGCTCACCGTTTGTACGTTCGGCACCTATTGTCTTCCTGCTAACCGTTTGTACGTTCAGCAACTATTGTCTTGCTGCTCACGATTTGTACGTTCGGCACCTATTGTCTTCCTGCTAACCTTTTGTGCGTAAGGCACCTATTGTCTTCCTGCTAATCATTTGTACTTTAGGCATCTATTGTCTTCCTGCTCACGATTTGTATGTTCGGCATCCATTGTCTTCCTGCTAACCGTTTGTACGTTAGGCACCTATTGTCTTCCTGCTAACCGTATGTGCGTAAGGCATCTATTGTCTTGCTGCTAATCATTTGTACTTTAGGCACCTATTGTCTTCCTGCTCACGATTTGTATGTTCGGCATCCATTGTCTTCCTGCTAACCGTTTGTACATTAGGCACCTATTGTCTTCCTGCTCACGATTTGTGCGTAAGGCATCCATTGTCTCGCAGCTCATTCTTTGTATATATGGAACTTATTGCCTCGCTCCTCACCATTTGAACATGCACGTACATCACGCTCATGCGTCTTTACCTCGTCCTTGCTGGAGGTGGAGGTTGCCAAGCAGATCCTTATTCAGAGGCAATAGAATGGTAGTGGCACTGCAAGCAACCAAACGCTTCCTGCATGCCTTACAATGATCTAAATGTGCCTAAATACGTTCTCAGGGCAACCGCACGGCCTGAGGTCACGAGATATGGCTGCCATCGTTCAATCTACTGACTGCTACTCCGCTTCTGATTTGACCGCTCTGAGTAAGTGGCGCTCTGAATAAGTGACGCTTTGAGTAAGTGACGCTCTGAGTAAGTGACGCTCTGAGTAAGTGACACTCTGAGTAAGTGTCACTCTGAGTAAGTGACGCTCTGAGTAAGTGACGCTCTGAGCAAGTGATGCTTTGAATAAGTGACGCTCTGAGTAAGTGTCGCTCTGAGTAAGTGACGCTCTGAGTAAGTGACGCTCTGAATAAGTGACGCTCTGAGTAAGTGACACTCTGAGTTAGTGACGCTATGAGTATGTGACGCTCTGAGTAAGTGACGCACTGAGTAAGTGACGCTCTGAGTAAGTGACACTCTGAGTAAGTGACGCTCTGAGTAAGTGACACTCTGAGTTAGTGACGCTATGAGTATGTGACGCTCTGAGTAAGTGACGCTCTGAGTAAGTGACACCCTGAGTAAGTGACGCCCTGAGTAAGTGACGCTCTGAGTAAGTGACGCTCTGAGTAAGTGACGCTCTGAGTAAGTAACGCTCTGAGTAAGTGACGCTCTGAGTAAGTGACGCTTTGAGTAAGTGACGGATGGCAGTGGTCAGCGTGTAGGTGTTCATAGTCCTGATCTGCACGCATGCGCGCATTGACCTGATGCGGCCAGCGATCTTGCTTATCGGAGAGATGGTGTTTAAGCTGGCTGTTGTTATAAGTTAGCTGTTGTTGTAAGCTGGAGTTGCTGGTTGGAGAGAAGGCTTTTCGACGGGTGACGTTGCTGCTGTGTACTCTTGTCCTAATACCTTGTGCTTATACTTACAGTGTACTCTTGTTCTGATGCCTTTTATAGTGTACTCTTGCCCACAATGATTTGGGAGGATCAATTTGGGGCGGAGGTCCACAATTTGCGTCTGTTAGGGATTGTTTTTTGGCTGTCCCCATGAACAACCCCCCCAACCAGTCTCGCTTAGCTCTCCACCCAATTCAAAGCCCCGCATACCTCATCAAATGCAAAATACCTGATATTATATCTAAACCATTGACAATTGCTGGAAATTTGGCATTACCCACTGAGCCGTTTTGCCTTTGTAGACAATAAAAAATGAGCTATCCAACGCATGTCTCAGGTCTCAAAACGGTGCAGGGGTTACAGAGATATGGTGACTCAAAGAAATTATTTGGCTTGCAAAGGGATGGGCCGTTCATGGGGACAACCTTTTGGCAGCTTACCTGCAAACACAAATATACATAGACATGCATACTTACATTAGCACGCTCACGCAAACATGCGCACACGGTCAGATAAGCGGCCATGGGCCCAATTTGAGGCCAACCTCCTGCAAACGCACCCTCACACATACGCACAAGTATACTTACGCACACATACAAGGTTTACAAGGTTTTCAACGCACGCATACTCGTGCAAATGTACACACACAGCCAAAGAAGCGGCCATGGGCCCTATCAGAGATCACCCCCCTGCTGCGCTGGCGCGTCTACCAGCAAACGCACTGCGCCCAATTGCAGCCAGGGACTTTGTGGCAGCTATGCAGGTAAGGGGGCGGTTATTACACGTAAGATTGTACTTTTTCGTACTTTTCCGTACCTGTTTTCTTCGGGGGTGAAAAATATTTTTACTTTTGACGAGTATTTTTGCGGTCACGTGCTGGACCCCAGAAATAATTCCCCTCATGAAAGATAATTTCGCCGCATGCCAGAAACAGGGTGGGACCGGCTTTCAGTGTTTTTTTTTTGTCTGGGACCTGCCCCCAAAAAGTTGAAAACTGGTCCCACGTGTTCCCCCGTGTCCTCAAACATACAAAACCATCTTTAAATCAGTTGAAATTCTGAAATTGTGTTATAGTAGTCAGGGTGGTGATGTTCTCAAAGAGCTCTAAGGGAGACTCTCCTCAGTCACCTGCCAAGTCTAAACGCAAGCAGAGAGGAGGCAAGCAGGAGCAGGCAGGTGGTGCTCAATGCACAGAGGCACCTGTGTCCGGTAGAGGGTTGGGGCTCTCTGATATTGTGGCAGAGGGCAGGCAGGCTGGCTCTTTTAGCGCTTGCACACGCAGCAGGGGAGCTACACGCGCAGGAGCTCCTGCAGCAGGTAGCCAGTGTTGCTCCCAGTGGCAGTGCACGCTCTAGGTGCGCAGCATGGCAAGGAAAACAAGCCTAAGAACTCGTCAATCACACACAAAAGCTCATCTCCCTCTGGGAAAGAAATAGCGCTTGGCACAGGAGGCGTAAAAAAAAACGTCGTAGACAGGCATGTCCAAATCTTGGGCCTCTGACCCAAAATAACCACCCACCCCCCAAACCCCCCTTCCTGACCCCCCACACTAATAAAATGGGTGCCATTCTG
>Ga0307942_1002824_pt1 | contig 14093 bp, 11 predicted proteins | sample OrgLakmetagen175_FD_201846 | JGI IMG/M metagenome (GOLD analysis project Ga0307942, IMG submission 201846) | Saline water microbial communities from Organic Lake, Antarctica - #175 | ecosystem: Environmental > Aquatic > Non-marine Saline and Alkaline > Saline | place: Antarctica: Organic Lake...
GGCAAATGGAGTCAAAAGAAACCCATCTACAGTTGCCTAGTCTCGAGCTTTAAAAAGCGTCGTCACACCTTGCTGCTAGTATAAGGGATAGATGTGCCGCACAAAGTTGGCTGCCTTCATGCAATTTTGACTCATTGTTGTGAGCTCAACGCGTGCCCACGCACAGCAGAAGGCTGCCAAGGACGATGGCTGTAGCTCCTCCAAGGAAGGGGGTGGGGATGGAGAACTGAGTCATCTAAACTGCTCCCGTTGAGGGGTTTCGAAAGGTTCACGGTACGAGGAGAAATACCTGATTGTACACGCCTTGGAAAACTGAAATCAGTGATTGGCGCTCTTGGCGCCAAGAGATGTAAGTATCCACCTACATATAAAAGAATATCCATGTACAGATGTACAACAACTATATATATTTGCACTTACCCAAAATCACCATCTGGAATACCGTTTCCTTAGCAGCTGTGGTCTAAGGGTCATGACGAAAGCTACTACCTAGATGGAGTGTCAACTTATAATAATAATACTTGTGTTTGCATCATGATGATAGTAAGCAAGAAGAAAGAGAAAGAAGGAAATTAGTCACGCCCAATTGTTGCCGCCCCCTGTCAAACATCATGCATCATCCTCATTGTGATCACAGCCTAGCAACTTTAGCCAAGTGAAACACAATGCAGTTTCATCGTGCATTCAAACATACAAGGGTTGACAAGGCCAAAAATCAGTTGATGAATTGGATGATACACAGCTGAAACAACCGCCCCAAAAACTGGGTGCTTTGTTAAAGCACTTCAGCAGCGTTAGAAGCAGCAAAAGTAAGCACAAAACGACCATCTACAGCTGCCCAGTCTCGAACTGGGAACCTAAAGCGTGTGGGGCTTTCGTCATGACCCTTAGACCACAGCTGCTGAGGAACAGATGTTAAAAATGCAAAACGTATAATATATATATATACATAAAAAGATGTATACTCTGCAAACTTATTACAGCTCTTGTCACTGTGTGCGCATGGGTGTGTGCATGAGTGTGTGCACGGGTGTGTGCATGAGTGTTATGTAATGAGTTTGAAATAAGGGCTGAGTTTGGAATTGCCCTCCCGGGAGGCTAAGTACCCAATTGAAAGAAGCAAGTAAAGGGAACATATAGAAGAGTGCAGAATCATTTGTGCACTTTGGGCCCTATAAATCCCCGGAATTATATACGCAGCAAGGTAAACTTCATAATCAAAGCAGGAACAAGCAAGGTGACAAGTGCGACCGTAAGCAGTCTAGTCTTAGCTAACCCAAGTTCACACATTTAATATAATAAAATGGGTTTTCCAAATTATGTATGTCAAACAGAGCGCCGTGCGTGGTTTAGAGCAGCTGGGGTCTAAGGGTCATGACGGAAGCTTCGGAGTTCCTATTATGGAAGAATACAAAAACCATGTATATTTTGACACTCGCTGTAACACATTTGTAGTTCCCCCAGAGTAGAATTATCCCGCATGAGCGCAGGCTTTCCTCATACTGCCTCGTTCCAGGTCATAAGCATCCAGGCCAGAGAGTTTATTATTTGCAGCAACACCATCCACTCAGAAACTCACGATTGAAAATTTGGAGTTCCTTCTGCACAAACGGAACCAAAATCAAATTTAAATGGATAAAAAATAAATGAGTGTGTGGAGGAGTTCTAGGTCCAAATGAAAAACTATGATTACTACCAAGAGGAGCAGGATGGACTGGATTCAATAGAAACCTACAATGAAGAGACACAAGGGGCTGCCGAGGCTCTGGTTAAGAGGTAAGGCAGGTCTGAAGGGTTGCTGATATGGAAATAGCATGCACCCGTCCCTCCTCTCCATGTGTGTATGGTACGGGGGAGGTGCACCACTTATTGCACAGTCTGGAGCAATAAAAGCAGCTTCCATGAATTTCCCCGAGGCAAGGGCTCGCTGCAACTTGTGTTTATTTGTTTATTTGTCCGCAGCCTAGAGAGAGAACTCAGCATTGAAGGACCACCAGAGCTGATTGAAAATAGTGAAGACGAGGATTCGCAACAAAGGTGTGAATGGCTCTGGATGCAGAACGAAGCACACAAGCTGTCCTGTATGTTGTGTGCCTGAACGTACACAAACACAGCACATAGCACGCACATAGCACGAACATGTCACGCACAGCATACACAAAGGGTTTGTAAAAAGGTTTTTAGGCAAATGTTCAGAAAGAGAAGAAGACACGCAGTTTTGCATATCGATCAAGACACCTAAGGTAAGGTCACGTCGCTATATACGCCTCCGGGGCACCTAATTGAAAGCTTGAAAAAGCCTGTAACACACCTAGCTAAACAAAGCGTAAGAAAAGCAAGAGAAAGAGACAGAAAGCTAGTTTGGAAAAGAAAAGGAGAGGCAATAAGTATGATTTAATAACTTGCAGAAACTAGTTTCGTATGAGCACAGAGAGTTAGTGCTCCACAGAAGACATGTAGAAAGTCAAGCGAGCTCTAGAAGTCAGTACCGAGGCAGCAGGGGCCTAACAAAAAGCATCATGGGTTGGTCATCATACAGGCTCTATTTCAGCGCTAGCAGAGAGTCTGTTATCTACTCGAACCAAAAACGCATCCATGAAAGTTTGAAGGGAACACAAATTCGCCGCTTCTTGATCATGACTGATTGTATTGCTCTTTCTAAACACCTAACCTACTCGTTTAAAACACCTAAAATGCACGAAAAGACAATCACCTATAATGTAGCGTAGAGGCCAAAATGAGCAAATTGTAAAGAGCACACATATCAACACATACACAAATAGAACGCACATAATTAAGCACGCACATCGCAAGATCACAGGCTTCGTGCACTCTATGATATAAAGGCCAAGCTGAAAACAGAAATGTGCAAATCACACAGACTGGGGAGTGCCAAAACAGACACGGGGTATTACAATTCTACAAAAAGCGTAATGTTATGAGGTACCGCACTGGTACAGTTTTTAATCAAAAGCACGGCTTCTCTCCCAATGCTTCTCTCCCAATGCAAACTGCCCCATCTGCCCTTGCAATAATAGTGCGCTTCAAATACTCTCAGGCTGCCAACACACTGAAATCAGGAACATGATTATGAAACGCCATAATACGGCAAGTGTGCTGATTGTCCAAGCCCTACATATTGCCTAACTGATATAGGCAGCGCAGATAAACCATCAGAGCAAGGCCTTAATCTGAGAAACACTGCCAACAAAACACTGCCCTCTTAGTTGCTACCAAACCTAACAGCACACGCTCTAAAAGCCTCTTCTCGTCCTGACACCATCCTAATTTTACCTAGCACTGTGTGCTCCTCTCGCGTTCCCATTCGCAACCCAAACTTTCAACAGCTTGCTAAAGACAAGAAACTGAATCCAAACCAGTGCGAAGTTCACCTGATTGAGTTTAATTTTTGTGAAGGCACTAGGCCTGATCCTCAAATTCAAAAAGCAAAATCACAACACAGCATGCTTATTGCCAACCTCAACCGACAAGGTGTTGCCTGGTGCGGGCGCTTAAGTAACCCCCTCCCTTAATCATGCTGACTGTGTCGCTACTTTTTCTTTTTTTAAACAACGTTGCAAAGCCAGTTGAAAATCACTTATTGCATTACTTACACACATAATATACAGCGAGGAGGAGGCGCGGTGGTTAGAGGACCAACTAGCACAGCAATGCGTGGAAGGACTGCAGCAGGCCCTGCAACAGATGGAAAGACACCACATAAAGGTGAATCCTTTCCTGATTATAAAACATTCTACACAGGTTTGTCTCTCAGGCAGAGGGAATCAACATCACGCAAGCCCTCAATCAGCCCTTTCTTTGTTAATTTCTGGTTTTGAATGTGATCAATCTGAGACTCAAGTGCAACCCCCAAATGTCTAGGTTGACTGTGGCATGTTTACATTTGTGGCCCTTACGTGGTTTTTTGGTCATGCTTGCTTCCGGGCTACGTGTGCTGCTTTTTGCTCCACCCAAGCACTTACTAGCTAAATTGAGCTATGCCCCTTTTTCCAATTTGTGTGTTTTGTAGAGACAGAAGGGATGTGACAAAACACACCTGTGTCATTTTTGTCCCTCTACAATGCAAGAATGTGTAAATGGGAACAGCAGCATCCAAACTTATGAGCAATCCTTCAAATCCCCACGGCCCTCAGTGTGGTTTTCCCTTATAGCCTCTCGCTTCGACACCCCACTATTATTTGCTTTGTAGGACCCCCTCCGGCTGTATGAGGAGCTGACAAAGGTTCCTGACCAGGTTCGGGCAGCCTCAAAGAAGCAGCAGGATGTGGTGGCAGAGGAGCGTAGCCTGGACCACCGCTGGTCTGAGGACTCTCTGCTCCACGGTTATCTGGACAGCGCAAGATCTGCCGGGTGCGGCTATCCAGATCTTGATGGCTCTTTTTACCACGCGGATGGAGACTGAGAGTCTGATTACATGTTCTTTTCATGTCTTCTGTGGGGCGTGGGTGGCGATGTGAGCATATGATGTCACCCAAGTTGTTACATGATATCGTTGGTGGAGTACCACACACCACGTTCACATAAGCAACCACACCCCTCACCCCAAAAAAAACATACCCCCCCCCCCCTCCTAAGAACTTTAAATGTACAAGAAATAGATGGCCTTCTCATCAACACACGCTAAGGCAATAAACATACTTTACCGTGATGATCTAGACATCACTTACATAAGTTAAGGTTACATCGCTATATATGCCTCTGAGCGGAAGCTTGGTAATAGCCCAACCAAACCAAAAAACCGAGGGGCTAGGCATCCAGGCACAAATAAGGTCTCACCTTACATCTGGCTGTTTTAAGAAGTCCTCAATGAGTTGGGCTATCCTCATAATGTAGTGGGATGACCAGCTGGTGGTGCTGTGTGCAAAGGCTGGCAAGTTGTTCATGCAAACAGTCCAGTAAATTTTCTACTCATCCTGAACAGTGTGCCTGTCACATGGACATCACACACATAAACGCTTCGAAAGTGTCCACTTATAACAAAAGGGGTATAGGGCTTTACTTTCCATAAAGACAAATGCAATACCACACAAACTACACTCGCCTTTGCAACAGTTTGTACCATAGCTAGTGCACGACTTCTAAGGAAAGAGGATGATAAGAACATCTGATCTTGCCAATTAATACATGCGGTCCTATGCTTGCGTGTGCACTGATCGCAGTCACGTGGCAATTTCATTGTTGACTCCATCCACTCCTCCTCTACAATTTCAATGCCAACTTTTGTCTGCTCATCAACAACTCACTTTCTCTCCTCATTTGCAGAAAGCTGCAGGCAGCAGAGGAGGCGGTGGAATCAGATCCAATTTTAAAAGCCTGGCGAGACCGTACCACCTCTAGCGTCTCTGGTGAATGTAGGTTAATTCCTTTCCTTGGTAATGCATCAATGTTTGGGAAACATATTGTTACCAGATGTTAGTAAAGCACTGCAATGATAACCAATGAGTCAATCGATTGTGCGCTCCCAATTTGTGCTTTACCCTCTTTTCATAATGGAATCGTGTATTGACACAAATATCACCAACCCAGAATCCACCAGAATTTTTTGTTAATTAGACAAACACATTAGGGGTGAGAAGTTAATCAATGTCACATTGGGGATCTAGAAAAGTTAGAAGAAACGGGTGATTAGGTGTCAACGGGGATCAATGGATATCAATAGGTACCTCCTGTTTTTAGGTGATTGTATTGTATTGTATCTATATGTATTGATCTTGCGTGTTACACAACCTTGCCAACTGTACATGCATACATTACAAGATGAAGTTGTCTTATTCAGTATGCCAATATTCCATTCATGTGCTCTCCTGTTGTAGTGCATCATGTTTGGTCCTGTTCAGTATCTTATTCTGTCTGTACTTTGCTATCTTTTGTATGCAGGCTTTCAGACAAGCCGCCCAGCCTCCGAGCAGTGGTCTGGGCCCATGAAGTCCTTAAATGGGCATGTGGCCCTGGTACCTGCCTTCACGCTGTCTGACCACCATGAGCAATATCTACCCTTAATTTTGCGCGACATGACGGAGAAGGTGGGCCAGACCCTTATTGCCACAACAGGGGGGACAGCAGGCGCAGCAGGCCTCAGCACAGGAGTGGGGCACGGGATTGTGGAGTCAGTGATGCTGTGCATGGCGTGCGATGACCATCCCCCCGACAACTCACCTGGGGTTAGTCTACTGCATGGGCTGGTGGGGTTAGATGGATGGGATCAGGAGCTCGGCAAGCATGGCGTGCGCCCATACACCCGTACGCGCCTGAAAGTGTACGCTTGCAGAGGGGGACTGCGTGCACACACCCACAAGCAGGGTGGTGCTTTTAAGCACAGGTTTCCAGCGGGGGAGGAGCGGGTGGAGAAACGCAAGGTTGACAGTGTGCTTGGACAGCGGAAAGCGGCCAAGAAGGGTCAACAACATGGGCCTGGTGCGGTGGGATGTAAAGATGTAGAGGAAGAGGAAATGGTAATGTTGGAGGAGGAGGATGATGGAGTGATTAAGCAGGAGGGCGATGGTGGGATGGGGAATGAAGAGAAAGCATATGGACGGAGCGAGGAGGTGGGTAACCAGCAGCAGCAACAGGAGCAACAACAGCAAGAGCAGAAGCTTCCACCCCATCTTCACCAGCAGGTACCACTCCACTTGCCCCAGAATCAGCAAATGCCACCCCATACCCAACAGACGCCCCAGCAGCAGCCATCCCTTCCCCACTACCAGCAGCAACATCAGCAGTCACCCCACCCCCACCATCAGCAGCGTCAGCAACAGTCACTCCCGCCCAAACAACACAAGTTTGTGTTCTCCAGCCACCTGCGAATGGCTGCTCACCCTACGCCCATTGGCTTCCGCACGGGCATTGGCCCACCCCTTACTTTGCCAGTTCGCCCAGGCACAGCGTGGATTGCGAGTGACGCGGGGGAGGGCGAGCGCGATGTGCCAAGGGTGCGCGAGGCACTGGCGACTGCAATTCACTCGATTGCCCCTGACGCAATCACCTTTGAGGAAGCACAGCTGCTTATTCCTGCTAGCCTGAGCCTCCTCCATCACTTTGTACCGAACAGCGACCTGGGGCGCGCGGTTTTCTCACGCAAAATGGAGGTGACAGCATCGTCGTATGCAGAGGGGATGCAGGTAGTGGCAAGCGCCTTTGCAGCGGAGCACGATAAGCTGTCAGCACTAGTGGTGAAGTTGTGCTCGGACGCGCGGGCCTTGGACAGTGCACAACTTGATCGGTGAGACTAGCAATGCAGAATACATTTATGATTTGTCCCAACCTGTTTGGACAAGGAATTGGAGGTTTAGTTGAGGTGTGAGCTACAAGATTGGCAAAGTTGCTTTGTGGGAGTGCACTTTGCTGACAATCCAAGGCTTCCAGATTCCTAGACATACAATAGAAATAAAGCAAAGTTAATTGTGCTTGTGCCAATATATAACATGAGTAGGAGTGATAGGTACGTACATCTCTGGAATATTTACTGTACATGCCATGATCATGAATAGCACCCACGCCATTCAAGGCATGTCTATTGCACGCTCTTATCATCTTTGAATGAAAATTGATTTGCATTTAGGGTAGTCTTGTCAACAATTGCCTGGAGTGAGGTAACGGTGTGTTTATAGATCTAGAATGCGTGATGTAGTGTGTTTCAACAAGTAGCCTTTTAAATCATTCATTACTTCTAATTGCCCTCATCCGCACTCATCGTTAATAATGAAGGAGCGTAATGAGTAGAGATGCCTGAGTGCTGTGTACATCTCAATGGGAAAGGCATGTGTAGGAGCTCTGCCCCGTGTGTTCAATCCATGGTGCATTAAATAATTGGCTTTCATAACTGCAGTGCGATTACTGGTACAATGAAAGTATCATAACGTGCCACATGATTTTATGCAATGCTGAGTTTAGCATGTGACATCTTGAGCCCCTATCTTGTCAAATGGAAGACTGAACACTGTTACCTCATAACGTGGAACAATGATCTGTGTGTACAACATAACATATCACGTCATTGCATGCTTGCCATAAATGTTTGGTCCTTGTTAACACAACCTCTGTATTGACTCATTATGAAGGCTAGAGCAGGCCCACAACACTCCATCCATGTCCAGAAAACTTGCAAGTTCTTGCTGCTCCGCCGCAAATGTAGGTCACACGGCAGCACCAACTTAAGCAGCACAGACCCCGTCTGCAGTAGCAGTAGTACCAGCAGTAGCACCAGTAGCGGTAGAAACTTCCTGCCAGAGGGCTTCCTGCCACACCCCTTCCGTGCTCAGATGCCAAGCCTCGATACCATGGCAATTGCACGCCTAAAGCCAATGCCACGGGACTTCATCCTGCAAGCGTGGCTACAGTTCTGCTGCCCAGTCAAGGAAGTGCAGATCGCAATGCAAGGCCTGCCACTGCTGGTCATGGTGGCTCCAAGCGTGCTCCACCTGATGCAAGCTCTGGTGCTGCGCTGTGTACCCGGCTGCAGCGAGCTCGGCTGCGAGGGGGTGGAGAACATGAGGCATGTGCAGCGGCTGGCAAATCGGCTCGCGACAGAGATCAAGCAGCAACAGTCTGACCATGTGGCAGGAGGAGCAGCAACCACAACAGCACGTGCCGCGGGTAGGCCAATCACGCACCGCGCTGACATGGCCTCAGGCCACTGGCCACTGACCGTGCTGCTCACCATCAGCAAAGTCAACCGCTCCCTACTAGATAAGGCCCTGAGCAGCACCAAATTACTCAAGAGGGTCATCACCACCAGCAGCAGCACCGACAAACCCTCCTCCTCACATGTTACCATCCCTACCCCCACCACCAGCTCTAGCCCTAGCAGCAGCAAGGATTCCACCACATCACAAACACAACGACAGCTGGCTGAGGAGGTTTTGGCAGCGGCTGCGAAAGCCGACATAATTGCAAAGGATCAGCTTCAATCGCTTCCAGAGGAGCGCATGCATGCTGTGCTTGTGCTTGCCGGCTGCAGCGCCTCAACGTCACCGGGCGTCACAACAGGAGGACGTTGGGGTACCATCCGTATTAGCTGGGAGCACAGCATCGCACTGCAGCGCTTGTGGAAGGTGCTATCTGGGATCCTGGGCAGCAGCGCGTTGGTAGCTGGCAGCTGGTTACTCCGTCCGCAAGCAGCTTTGTTTCTGTGCCTGCTGCGTGTAGAGCATGGCCGTGGCTCGGTAGTGGACCTCCTGCTGCCTGTGCTAGAGGGTCTCATGCAAGCCAAAGACGGAGTGGAGCAACTTGCTTGGCTCTGCAAGCATCTGCTACTCGACATGGAAGTACTACAAGCTCTTTGTACGGTGTGGGGGGTTTTGAACAGCGTACAGCCGGGTTCCAAATTTTTTGTTGTTCGTAGCTTGGCGGTTGTCAGCGCAGTAGGAAGGGAGATGAAGAAGGAACGGGATGGGGGCTACGTGGAGGTAGGCTTCCACAACGCCCGTGACAGAGGGCTGGCAGCACGCTTGGGCACCTCTCCACAGACGCTGATGTGTGCTCTGAAGCAAGAGTTATTGAAAGCAGTGGGCCACAATGTCAAGTACCAGAAATGGGTACGCCGATTGTTTGTGTCCTTCAACACAAGATTGCTTTTAAGACATTACCGCTGTGAGGATTAAGTTGTTATCAGCATGAGCGATTAAGTTTTGATGATTTAATGAGTTAATTGGAGATCCATGGCGGTACGAATTGTAGTGCTTTGAAAGGGATTGCTATAACGCTTGAGGTATGAGTGTTCCGTGCACTTGTTCTCATGCTATGACCATGTATAGAAAGAAAAATGTGTTGTAGGGTGGTTTTAGTAGGTGACAGGGATACGTAATACAAATACTTTCCTTGTCTTTGATGTGCCTTGGCAACATTTCCCTACTTTCAACAGCCAGAGGCGCGTCACTTGACATCTTCTGAACTTTCAAGGTTACCCCACACATTTGTTGTCTCAGATTCTCGCTATTTGTCTTCTCGCAGGACAAGCTTTCGTGTGTACCCGGCATCTTTTACCCATTCTTGTTTTCTACGTCGTGTCAAGAGTTGTATCCACACAGTTTCAAGCTTTTCTGTAACGCACAAGGCAACTTGTTCTTTTGTTACATGGTTACTCAGCCTTATTTTGTCCCTTGTATTACAGTGGTGCCGTGTTCATGCAGGTCCAGTATTCTTTGTAACGCATGTAGATGAGTTCCCTTCCGATGTGGGTATATTTTTGCATAGCCTCGCATTTCACGTGCACTTACATGGTACAGGAGTCTATGGGCTTTCCTTGCAATAGGGAGGAGATGTTGGCAACGGGGCTGTTCCACACAGAGGGAGCCATCAAGGGCCGCGACCTCAAATACAGTCTGTTAGTCCTCAAGAACGCAGCGGAGGAAGTGGCAGCTTCAGCAGCAGCAGGCGGCGGTGTATCAACCATGGCGGCAGTGCTGAAGCACTTAGGCATCAAAGCATCCGACATGATGTTCCCATATGACAAGGAGTGTAAGGAGCACCTTCGTCCGGAGCCATGTCTGGCCCCGTCTGAGTGGGTAGGTGATGTGGAGGATCGGATGCATTGTCTGGTTTACCAACTTGTTCGAGGTGTCTCATGAAACAAAAAAATCGATGATTTTGTTTCTCATCCACATGTGGTTTTTGCAGTTATGACCGGCAAGCTCAAGGTTGTGCAAGATAAATTGTGTTTCAACAATGTAAATAGCTTTGTGTGCACCGGTTGGTGTGTTACAACATTGTAGTAATCACTTTGTTTGTATTGGGTACTGCATTTACTCAAAGGTTGAGCACTAGTTAATTTTCAAGTTGTGCAGCATGGTCTTTGTCGCCCATTTAACACTGGATTAAACATGAGTCTGAAATAAGTATCATGTCTTTTTTACGTCTCGTTTCAAATGCATACATATTTGGATATATGATGTCGAGATTTGTTGTTTTGTAAATATATGAGAAATTTCTAAGGGGGTCAAAAGGGCGTGGGGGTCCATGGTGGTTGGGGAATTGGGGAGTGGGGGGGGGGCTCCAGAATTTTACTGGGTCCCCTTCACAAAATATAAAGTAAATTTTTGGATTATTCAGCTTAAGCCCAGTCTATTTGCACCCTTGTTTGGTGATTTGATTAAATTGAGGGACCGGGGTACCTAGTCCGACCAGAGTAGGCCGCGGAGATGTGTCAATACGGCAAATCAAAAGCATTTGATACCAAATTTGCAAATTTGAACTAGCACTTCACGTATTCCATCATACAATCATTACATGAATGAGTTGATAAAGGTTTCGTACTTTGATAAAGGTTTCGGCTGTATCTGTACATGAAGCTGGCGTCAATTAAAAAGGTTACAACACCTACAAAAGTTTGGGGGATTTGGGGGATTTTAATAGGATTAAGGGTCCAAATTTGGGCCGGAGGCTCCTCTTGTTGTTTGGTGCACTCACATTGGCATAAAGTGTTTTATTATGTAGACCATGCACATCCCAATATTTAGTCACAGACAGCATGAAGATGTATGGACCAATTTTGAGTCTATACAACAAGTAACGCACTTCTCCATGGCCTGCTCGTTATCGTGTAGGGTATCGTTAATCACTGCCTTCCTTCCCTCCAATGATGCACACAGTTTGCCATCGGATGCCCTATGTCTCATGAGGAGCTGGTGCGCGTTCGGCAGCCAGACCCCAGCATGGAGGAGATCAAGGATGCTGCCATGAAGTCCACCTCCAAGGGCAACCCCTCCCTGGGCAGCGTGGTAGACATCATAAATAGCAAGTGGATGATGGACAACCGCCAACCTACCAACGTGCCAGCTGTGGAGAGGGTCTTTGATGCCAACAAGCCTCCGAAATTAACATGGAAACAAATTGTGAGTCAGGTTTTCTTTTATTCAAACGTGTATAATGAAACTTTGCTTTCGCATTCAAGCCCGATGACTTGACAAAATGAGTTAAATAATCATTGGTTATAGAAGTGCCAAAATGCTGAAGTAGCTGATGGTAGGTTTGTACAAAGAGTTGAAGCACAACCCCCCTTGCTAGACAATAGCCTAAGCAAAGTAAATGACAGTCGACAACGGTACCAGGCATATGACAAGCTTCTATAATGAAATTGGGCAACTGTGCAACTTGGTTGCATGTAAACTCTCTTCATCACTGTTTCGCCAGAGAGCTGCTGCAACACAAATGTATGTTTTAGTAAATTTGCCAGAAGTTCTTGGCGACTTTTGTAATAAGCAAAAATTCTAAGTAGCATGTATATCATTGTTACGCAGTATGCGTACTAGAGCCCCTGGTACGCGTACCCGCACCGTTCGTACCTGTACTCGTACCCGTACGCGGCACGACTGGCACGACGGGGTGGAGAGGGGATTGGAGGGTACCCCCAGGCCATTTTCACCGCCAACATACTAATTATATATTTATATATTTATTATGTGATGTTGAAGGACTTCGAGCAACGTCGCACTGTAGTTGAGGCGGAGAAGGGGAAGAAGGAAAGGCTGAAATGCAACTTTTGGATTGAGGTGTTATCTAGGATCACCCGCATAGTTGTACATCTCTCCGGGGCTAGGAATAAGAAAGGAACCGAGGCAGCTGCTTGCAAATAGCATGTGTATCTAAGTGTGGGAAAGGGGTTTTTATGATTTGGTTGTAAAATGTGCATACCAACACAAGACCATCTTGCATTTGTGCATTTGTGCATTTGTGCAGCGAAATGTAACGGAAATGCCTCTCACTTAAAAATTAAAAAGGTGCGGCATTCATCAGCATAGCACCCCACTTTGTTTCCTTTCTTACCCAAACCTTCCCTCCCTCTCTTCATAGTACCACAATCTACACCTCATTACTCATTCCTTCCCTCCTTCCCTCTACCTTGCTACTGCTCAGTCAAAAACATACCGAGACGAAGCAAAGGCCCAGGCCAAGGCGTTTTAGCAGGGAACAACGACCGTCCAATCGCAAAGATCTCCCAAGATGACGTTATCCTTAAGCTAGCTGGTTCTGTTGAGACACGGAGTAGTTGTTTTTTAGAGATGGTGTATTCAATCGCATAGTTAAACAAAATAATAACAACAGTTGCCATGGTGTTGTTTATTGCACTTGGAGTGATTTACTGGGGCTCATTGTCAAGCCAAATTGCTGGCGGCGACGAATCGTGTGACATGCAGTTACTTGGTAGAGAGTAGAGAATTTCTGTACGCAAATAATCTACTATACACCAACGCAAGTTCCTTTGCTTCACAACTCATAATGAACTTTAGTTGTCATTGTAGCTGCTAATAAAGCGTTTTTGACGCCACGGAGCTCTCACCAAAATCATCCTTGAATGATGCACCCAAATCTGCAGCTGTAACAATGCACGTCCAACTAAATTACTTACGGTCGCACTTGCAATTTCCGATTTAACCGCGGTTGCTATTTTAACCCCGTTTGCATTTATAACAAACAGTGTTAATATTAGGTCAGTTGACCACACCTGCTCCTTTCTGTCGCTGTTGGTGCCAACGCGCTCATAAATCTGTTTAGTAATCCCCTGTGAACTATCATAATCGTGGCATGCAGAACATGAACTTTGTTCATCTTTGACCAGAGGCAAAACTCCGGTCTCCTGGCCTTTTTGACCTGTCGGCATGCTTTCCTCTGTTTTAATATCTCATTTCAATTGCATCCTGGCCTCCCTGGAATTTTTTTAGCCCTTAACCTTTTTATTTTTTTTCTCCCGGGGGGGGGGGGGGGAGAAAAAAATAATGGCGCATTTACAACGATTCTGGATTAATTGGCGATTAATCCAGGGCCGGAGTAATGAACACCAATAATCCGAGCATTAATCCATGCACATTTACAATGCAGCTTGATTTCCGCCACTTTTGCTCACCCCCTTCTCGCTGCCTTCTCTCCAACCAGCATAGCAATGTACTAAAAACCATTAATCAGACTACAGGAAGTCAGAAGAGCGCATGTTTGGGTCAAAGTTGAGCGGTCAAAGTTAATAAACGGTCAAAGTTGAGCCGAGATTCCTGGGCCCTGTAGCCCAGACTTTACTTAGATTGAAAGGCGTTTTATACAGTGGTCAACGTTACTTTATGTCATTAATCCACACCATTAATCCT
>Ga0307942_1002826_pt1 | contig 14091 bp, 16 predicted proteins | sample OrgLakmetagen175_FD_201846 | JGI IMG/M metagenome (GOLD analysis project Ga0307942, IMG submission 201846) | Saline water microbial communities from Organic Lake, Antarctica - #175 | ecosystem: Environmental > Aquatic > Non-marine Saline and Alkaline > Saline | place: Antarctica: Organic Lake...
CTCCACGCTGATAGTGACGCCACACTGATAGTGACTCCACACTGATAGTGACTCCACACTGATAGTGACTCCACGCTGATAGTGACTCCACACTGATAGTGACGCCACACCGATATTGACGCCACACTGATAGTGACTCCACACTGATAGTGACTCCACGCTGATAGTGACTCCACGCTGATAGTGACTCCACACTGATAGTGACTCCACACTGATAGTGACTCCACGCTGATCGTGACTCCACACTAATAGTGACTCCACACCCAACATGAACTGACAGGGCGCTAATAGTGACTCCACACTGATAGTGACGCCACACTGATAGTGACTCCACACTGATAGTGACTCCACACTGATAGTGACTCCACGCTGATAGTGACTCCACACTGATAGTGACTCCACACTGATAGTGACTCCACACTGATAGTGACTCCACACTGATAGTGACTCCACGCTGATAGTAACGCCACACCCAACATGAACTGACAGGGCGCTGATAGCGACTCCACGCTGATAGTGACGCCACACTGATAGTGACTCCACACTGATAGTGACTCCACACTGATAGTGACTCCACGCTGATAGTGACTCCACACTGATAGTGACGCCACACCGATATTGACGCCACACCCAGCATGAACAGACAGGGCGTTGACACCCCGGCATTGAGCACCCAGTAGCGAGTTGGCTGACATGCCGAGTCTTGTCCTTTGCTGTGGCAGCTATTTGGTCTGACATCCCAGAGGTCGAACAATATACAGGGTGTACAAGACAGAGTGTTGGGAGAGGCACTGCTGCAGCACGCAGCATGGTAAAGCGTGAAAGCAAATGCCCCTAATGTTGGGAGAGACACTGCTGCAGCACGCAGCATGGTAAAGCGTGAAAGCAAATGTCCTCTAACGTTGGGAGAGACACTGCTGCAGCACGCAGCATGGTAAAGTGTGAAAGCAAATGCCCCTAATGTTGGGAGAGACACTGCTGCAGCACGCAGCATGGTAAAGTGTGAAAGCAATTGCCCCTAATGTTGGGAGAGACACTGCTGCAGCACGCAGCATGGTAAAGCGTGAAAGCAAATGTCCTCTAACATTGGGAGAGACCCTGCTGCAGCACCCAGCATGGTAAAGCGTGGACCCAGGATGATATAAAGTGTGCTCCCCTAACGTTGGGGACCAAAATAAGTATAGGGTTGGCCAGAGCCGTGTTTACACGCTGCATATGACTGGAAACTTGACATAATCCCTGCAAAAAATACCGTGTATACACCCAATTAATATATATATGGTTCTGGCCAACCCTAAAAGTGACCTCATTCACACAGCAAGGCAGCAACCCAGTTCCTAAAGATCGGTCCAGGCGCAGCTTGAATATAGCTCCACTAAAAAGGGCACGCCACTCCAGATGTTTGAGAACAGCACCTACCTTGCACCAAAATGCCACAGCGGCAGTGCTCAAACGACGAGGCGGTGAGTCATCGTGAAAATTGCATCTTTGTGGAGATAAGGTCACAGTGTTCTGACAGGTACTCGATTTCTCGTTACAAAGTACCAGCTCCTACCTTGCACCAAGGCCCCAGTGGCAGTGCCCAGCTGATGAGGCGTGGTAGTTTGCAAGCCTTGGTTCTCCAAACTTGCTTGAAGCAACAGCGGCTCCCGGTGCTCATGAGCAAGTTGCTGCTGCTGCTGTTGCTGCGTTGATGATTCAGTGCTCACTTCAACGTGCTGCTGCTGCTGATGATGATGATCCTGCTGCTGGAGTAGCTGCTGGCTTGTGCCTTGCTGCTGCTGTTGATCCTGCTGCTGGAGTAGCTGCTGACTGACACCACGTTGCTGCTGCTGCAGATTTTGAGCGGACAGTGGCTCAGGAACAGAAGGCAGACGTGGAGAGTCCATCCTACCGCTTGCTTGGCTGCTACTGCTGGTGGTGGTAGTGCCTGTGTGTGCTGCTGACGCCCCTGGAGATCCCAGAGGGGATGCTCCAGGACCTATCGTAGAACACACACGCGCGTACGATCATGTTAGTATCACAATAACACATTGCACGCACTTGTTCCTATGAGGGTGTGCAGCTGTGTCGTTAAAACAGTGAGCTAAGGGTGCTGTCATCCCTAGTTATCCAAAAGGGAGTGCTCTCGGACTTGTGTAAGATGTGAAGGGGAATGTTTTGTAAAATATCGCACGTCAGTATACATCATAACTGTGACGCTTAGTCCAAACGCAACCTCACGGGCCTTTCTATTTCTTCCACTGAGAACGCAAGCACAGGGAATATGAGGGGCAACCCCAATGTCGAAATCAGCACTTACATGTACAAGGCAAACCCTGTCTGATAAAAAACATTGTTGATAGTACCACTGCATGGATCTGGTCAATCATATCAATGCTCTGTGTACAGCACAGTGAACTACTAGCACAGATTATTTTTACATTGCAGGATGCAAAGTGAGTTTTCCTGCAAGAGTCCATGCCAATGAAGAACATGATACAGCTGGCTGTGTGTGGCTGTGTGTGTGTGTGTGTGTGTGTGTGTGTGCGTGTGTGTGTGTGTGTGTGTGTGTGTGTGTGCATGCGCGCGTGTGTTGCATGCGTGTTTATGCGTGCATGTGCATGCATGCATATGCATGCGTCTACCTGTAAAGGGTATTGCCCCTCCAGCAAGCTGCGTGCCGGACAGCATGCGCGTTGGAGAAGCTGTGGGAGTCAGCGCGCTCCCTCCTCCAGAAGTCCTTATAGGGGTCCCACCTGTGTGTGTGACGTGCTTTTTGTTGACATTACTTGCGCACTGGTCAGCCAAGCCTGTGCCATTTGTTTAGGGTTGGCCAGAACCATACATTGTTAGGTATATACGGTGCATATACGGTTTTTTTGGCAGGGAAATCACCATACATACGGTCATATACGGTGTGTATATACGGTTCTGGCCAACCCTACGTTTGTTATGTTGAGGTACTTATCGAAGGTCTGACATACCAATGGCGAGCCAACGCGCTTGTGTGCCAATGGTGTGTAAGACCTCTAATATGGACCTCGACAAAAAGGAGGCCAATGATACGCGGCCGGGGAGGTCGCGGGGTCTGGTCCAATTGAGGGAACGGAAAACAATCGAGGCGGAATCGCCGTGTTCACTACAAGGACGCGTTTGGGATTTGGCACCAGGGAGACGCGCAACCTTGGGGGTGGATGGTAGTATTCTTAACCTCCTTTTTTGTTGAGGTACATATCGGAGGTCTTACACCAACGCGTTGGCTTGCCAATGGTGTGTAAGACCTCCGATATATACCTCAACATGTTAACACCAGCTGAAGTGGTAAACGTGCAATGCCACACAACTTACACACACACATACACATACACACACGTGCCCTCTCATTCCATGTTGAACAGCCAAACCCTCAGCTACCAGCACGGTGGCTGTCCAGGAATCTGACCATTCGCACCAAACTTTCCCCTACCCGACCTCACAACAAGCGTCAGCAATAGACACTTACACTGCTAGGCAGATACAACCAGACGCGCGTAGACAGAGGCTTCAGCCGGCAGTGTGGATCCTCCGACCCAGATCATACACCAAAATACCACAAATATCTTATACAATGAGCCAGATACAAATAGACGCGCGCAGAAAGAGGCGTCAGCCGGCAGTGCGGATCCTCTGACCCAGATCATTATGTGCAGCCCCATCACAGTCACATAACTTCCCAATTGCAGCAATACTGTGGTGTACATTTTGGGATTGGGACAACTGGGAGACCGGGAGATTGGGAGACCGGGAGATTGGGACAACTAGGACAATTGGGACAACTGGGAAACCGTAAAATTGGGACAACTGAGGGAGACCAAGAGCACTTCTACAGCACTGCCAGCCGCCCCCAACAGATCCACCTTCTCCAGACAGCACCGACCCAAAGATCTCAGCATCCTCCAACGTGACATTCACCTCATCGAGATCAAGTACTATGACGACACTAGACTGCAGAACCAGCTGAGCGCCGTGCAGGAACAGCATAAAGGCCTCTGCTCCACCCTTTAAGGAGCCTCGGTTACTCTCCATACCATCCTTTGGGGTGTGAGTGGCACCATCTACAACAATCACAAGCTGGAGCCTTTTAAGGAGCTCAGTCTTGATTCTCAAAGAGTTAAGAGACTTGCTTCCAAGCTTTATGTCCATTCTTCTTTCAACTACACTGCCAAACTCGTCCATATCAGACGTGCCCTTTCCAGCACAGTTATCAACTCTCATCGTATCAGGAGACGGTTTTCGTATCAGGAGACGGTTTCGTACGGTTTTGTACGGTCTTTTGTATGGTTTTGTACAGTCTTCTTTCGTACTGTATCAGGAGACGGTTTTAGTATCAGGAGACGGTTTCGTACGGTTTTGTACGGCCTTCTTTTGTATGGTTTCGTACGGTCTTCTTTTGTACGGTATCAGGAGACGGTTTTGCACGGTTTCGTATCAGAAGACGATTTTCGTATCAGGAGATGGTTTTGTACGGTTTTGTACGGTCTTTCATACGGTCTTCTTTCGTACGGTTTTCTTTCGTACGGTATCAGGAGACAGCTTCGTATCAGGAGACAGTCGTCAACTCTCATCGTATCAGGAGAGGCGGTTTGGGTCAAGCATGCAACCCTCTTGGCCCCCTTTGATGTTTTTTTGATTCCTTGGTGGAGGAGTTTTACGGTACCCGGTACCAAAGTGGCTCTTTTCCTTCATCTATGTGGGGAGTGGTTTTCACTGCCTGCGTAGTGTTTTTTTTTCTACACCTTTTTTTTTCAATTGAAGGACGCATACATACGCATGTGGCCACTCCCCACAGATCTCCACACACACGCCCACGTTTTCCTGTGCTCTCCTCAATTCCTCCAACATTGCACTGTTTCAGAACGCCCACGTTTTCCTGTACTCTCCTCAATTCCTCCAACATTGCACTGTTTCAGAACCCGTAGGTCGCGCATACTGATTTATCCCGGCCAGTGTGTTCCCCTTCTGCAGTCTACCTTCTTCCAGCCTGCCACTGAGGCTTTGAAGGGCAGCACTCTAATGAAGATATTTGCCTGCCTTACTACTCAAACAACTTGCCCTACTTGCATATCCACCTTCTTCCCAAATACAGCATCCAGTGGGGATCTCTTTCGAATGGCCGCCAAGGTTTGTATGGGACCACATGCTGGAGCACGCGTCCCAAGAATGCCGTCTACTCACTACTCGCCCTGCTGCATCGCACGACCCTTATTGTCACACTTATGTTTTTTTCAAGGCATGGTGCGCATTATAATGTGCACGGTAGTTTTCTCCAAAGGCCTTGATCACCTGCACGGACAAGCGTGCTCTCATCTCTCATTCGACCCACCTTCCCCTAAGGTTCTGGGGGTGTAATTCCCAGTCAGGGAGGCCACCATGGCCTGAGAGTTGGAGAGTGCTCCGCTTAAAAGCGACTCCTGTGGCAGGGATGAAGGAGGTGGGAGATAGTTCAGGCAATGTGTTACTGATGGGAGTATACAAACACCGAGGCTCATTAGTTGGAAGGTGCTTCACTTTACAGCACCTCCTGTGGCAGGGAGGTTGCGGGGTTGAGAGAAAGTTCTGAAGCAAATGACTGCTTTGAAATGTGAGGAAGACCTGTGTGTGGCGTGCAAGTTTAGGAGCAATTTGCGCAAAGGCGCCTGCTGTAGCAGGGAGTTTAAAGGCGACGTATGACATGGAAACATGGAGAAAATATACAGATACGACAACGAAGAAAGTATGATATGCAAATCGTATGTACACAAGGGAGTAAACAAACACACAAACACACACACAAGCTATGGGGTCACAAAAGGGGTGTCGACGTCTGAATGCCTTGATGGGGCGCACTGAAGCACAAGGCAGCGTGTGCTTTGAGATGATGGAACAATGCAGTGGAAGAAAGAAACATCTCTCAGCACACACGCGGTTACAAGAGGCCGGCCAACCACATGCGGTTACAACCACATGCGGCCAACCACAAGCAGATGAAAGGGTATCTGCCCAACGTACGCATCAGATGAAAAGGTATCTGCCCAGCCTACGCACCATGGCCAAGAGCTCAGAGAGTTGCGTGCCTTGGGCGGTATGCTGAACAAGTAGCTCACTTTTGTCTGCTTGAACTTGGGAAAGGGCGGACTCAGCTTGCGAGAGGCGTTCCTATGTGCACACACAAATTGTTTTTGTGTTTGTGTGTGTGCGTGTGTGCGTGTGTTTATGTGTGTCAGTGTTTGTGTGTGTAAACATATGTGTGTTTGTGTGTGTGTGTGTGTGTGTGTGTGTTTGTGTGTATGTGTTTGTGTGTGTGTGTGTGTGTGTGTGTGTGTGTGTGTGTGTGTGTGCAAATATACCACAAAGTGGGTGTGAGTGATTTATCAATTTGTTCACAGGATCACATGGAAAAACCAAAAAAACATACATTTTCAATCATTCAAACGATTCATACAGACCTGGCACTCTGGTATAAGTACATGTATCTTCTTGGGTGCGTCGCTTCTAAGAGTTCAGGTTCAACACGTGCATGGTGCTTTTCTGGTCAATGACAAATGTTGTGTTCATGTGCAACACGTGCACAGTAATTTCCCTGGTCTGTAACAGTAACAGCTAATTTGTCGATGGTTGAACGCGCACCTGGCAGCTTGCCAGCTCTTCTTGAAGGCTGCTGCTGTAGTGCACCACCTGCACATAGAAAAAAGTAATGTGACGCAATGCGGCCTTTTCATGTCAATGTGTGTGATGAGTGATGAGGCACAACCAGTGACGCAATGCAACCTTCTCATGTCAACGTGTGCGATGAATAATGAACAACAATCAGTTACGCAATGTGAGCTTCATGCCAACATGTGTGTGGTGAAGGGCGTGGCGAATGGCACAATTACCCACATCAGCAAATCAGTTAGAAGTGGTCATACCCCTCACCCCCTCCCATTCCGCGCATCATTTCATTTAGCATCAGCTGTAAGCTGTGAGCAACATAACAGGGTTGGCCAGAACCATATATATACAGTGTATATACGGTAATCTGGGCAGGAAAATCACCAAATTTACGGTCATATACGGTGCATATATACGGTTCTGGACAACCCTACAACGTAACCTTTTCAGCATCGCACCATGAGACTTTAAATGCGCACCACGGCACCAGTTCAGCAAAAGCACCACGTGGCCTTTTTGAATAGCAGCACCACACACACCCCTTTTACGCACCAGCAATGCGAGCGAGTGCTGAGCCATGAGGAGCGCGTCTAGCACAGCCGAGCTCCCCTCCCCCCTGCTTCCCCCAAAGCTCCTGCTGCCCACACTCCTCCCTCCATACCTCCTGCCCCCTCCATAGCCACCAAAGCCACCATAGCCGTCGTCTTCCTCTTCTTCGGCATGCTGGAGGACCTCTTCCCCCCCCACTGCCTCTTCCCCCAGCCGCTCGAGCTCCTCCAGTGCTTGAAGGCCCCTGCAATTTGTGTGTGTGTGTTTGTGCAGGCGTATGTGCATGTGTGCTGTGTGTGTGCAGGTGTGTGTGTGTGTGTGTATGTTTGCATGTGTATTTGTGTGAGCATGTTGTTTCAAGCACTGGTCAGGTTAGCCGACATGTTGGTTTGGATCGGTGCAAAGCACAAAACGTCGGCCCCCCCTTGGCAGTAGTGTTTACACTGGCTCTGCTTTATTTCCCTTCATTGCCCACTTGGTGCCAGTAATTCTCTATTTGAAGAATGTGGAGGGTGAAGTTTACAGGGCTCATTTCTTCATATTTCTTCATGAACTCATGGACCTTCGCAGTTTATAAATGACATTGTCTCACTGTGACTTGGATGGAAAGTTCAGTGGATAGCACACAGCCACAAAATCAGGACAGGGATTTCACTTTTTTTTATTGGTGGACTACAAATCATCCATCACGCACATGCATGCATACAAACCCACAGGAGCTAATCTGATGATAGTTTGCAATGTACATGCAGACCAGCAATTTTATAACCCAGATCAGATCTGTAAACAACCTGATGAAAGCTGTAAACCATTATACCTAACTTCTGAAACAAACCTGATGAAAATTTTGGGCACGCTCCCTTCCTCTAAATCCACAAAAAAAACTGAAATCAATAGACTGTACAATCACACCAAATGCGATGAAGGCGTTGCCCCAGGCACTGTGCACCCACATCCTATTTTGAGAGGCCAAGTCATGAGGTTCCTGTTAAGACAAACCATCAAACCTGACGCATGGCTAGGGTTGGCCAGAACCATATATATACGGTTTATGTACGGTATTTTTGGCAGGGAAATCACCGAATATACGGTCATATACAGTGTATATATATACGGTTCTGGCCAACCCTACGCATGGCGCATGGCCATATATTACAAAATCCATCTAAAACAAAGCTTACGGATTCATACCAAGAAACTTCTGAGGTTTCTTTAGACACACATCTGAAGTCAATGAACCCAATAACAGGACAGTCAAACACACCTGATGAAGTCAATGAACCCATTCATAGGACAGTCAAACACACCTGATGAAGTCGTTTGCCATCGCACTATGCACCCACGTCCCATTTTGGGAGGCCGTCACGAGCGCCTGAAGCATAGCCCGCATGCTACGAACACGCTCCACATGCACCTGAGTACATCCACAATGTATGTTTACATGTGTAACTCTATGTTTACATCGTGTACAACTCTATGTTTGCATGTGCAATGTGTAACTTGGAAACGGTGTGCAAAAGCTGAGCAGCCACCCCAGATCGCTTGCCTTTGTACCTTACTAGACACCTTTGCCTTTGTACCTTACTAGACACCTTTGCCTTTGTACTAGACACCTTTGCCTTTGTACCTTACTAGACACCTTTGCCTTTGTACATTACTAGACACCTTTGTACCTTACTAGACACATTTAGGCACGACTCAAAAGCTTTAAAATGAATGTGCGGTGCTCTGCAAGTACACACAAGCAATGTGTGTGATCTGTAATGACGTCCATATGCCTCTGCACTTCAACAAGACGGAAGAGGGCAGGGAAAGGAGGATGAGTTGTCACAAACAAGGATGTCAACTACAGCTTAGTATGAGTTATAGAGCTATAGAGCTGGCGTGAAAAGTATGTGCAGGGACAACAACAAAATGCGTTTTTTGTTATTAAGGTTGGCCAGAACCAAACATTTATAGGCATATACGGAGTACATACGGCAATTTTAGCAGGGAAATCACCATACATACGGCCATATACGGTGCACTTCTACGGTTCTGGCCTATTCTATTTGTTAGCTGTTCAATCTCTAATCACTATACATACGGTCATATACGGTGCACTTCTACGGTTCTGGCCAACCCTATTTGTTAGCTATTCGATCTCTTTGCTCTGAGCACAGCTCACAATCAGATCAAGGTCTTGGCAACGCTTCAAAGTCAAAGGCCTTTTTAGGGCAGGCATGAGCTTCAGAGGGGGCATGTCTTCAGGGTATAGCGAAGCCGCCTATACCCTGGCCCGTTTGAGATTGAGATGCTCACACTGGTAAATTATTTCACCGAACGAGGAACTGGGGCCATTTGGCCCAGAGCTCCTCAGCGCCCATGGGCACTGTTTGGAGCACAACCATTGCCATGCAGCATATCACTGAGCAGGTTGACAAGGCAGGACATGGCAAGAGCCAGGGTCAGCCTGGTATTCTACTGAAGTGCCTGTTGTGATTTCTGGGCAAAGGCATGTTGATCAAAGACCGGCACGGACGACGCACCAAAGGCAGAGATTGTCTGGGACCAAGGGAGAGCCTGAGCCTCATGATAGAGCTCCGCAGGTCCCCCACGGACGATGAGATGGTGGGCATGTCAAGGTCAGTCATTCTGCCTTGCGGTTTGGTCGGCTTGCAGCACCCTGCAAAAGCAACATGTCCACGGTTCGGTGGTCAAGCATGCCTGCCTTGCCTCGCAGCTTAGAGCTGTATGGCATCTCGCAAGAAAGTGTGCTCATCTGTTTGACGGATTGGTGCCATGTCTGCATGTGCAGATCACATTGCAGGTGGGCAATGCATAATCACTCGCGTGTATCCTTAAGCGAGGCACCTGCTTACATCTGTTCGGTTACATACGTGCAAATACATGCGTCGTTCATTCCATGTCTATGAGACAAGGTGCATGTTCGTCGCATGTGTGTGTATGTGTGTGAGTGTGTATGTGTATGTGTATGTGTATGTGCAAGTGGTTATATACGTGCGCGCATGGCGTATGTGTGTGTGTGCATGTGTGTATGTGCATGTGTGTGTGCGTGTGTGTGCGTGTGTGCGCGTGCGTGTGCGGGTGCGGCTGCGTGTGTGTGCATGTGTATGTGTGTGTGTGTGTATGTGTGTGTGTGTGTACGCGTGTGCGTGTATGTGTGTGTGCGTGTGTGTGCGTGTGCGTGTGCGAGAGCGTGCGTGTGCGAGAGCGTGTGTGTGTGCGCGTGTGTGTGTGTGTGTGTGTGTGTGTGTGTGTGTGTGTGTATGTGTGTGCGTATATATGTGTGTGTAAGTGTGTGTGTGTGTGTGTGTGTGTGTGTGTGTGTGTACGTGTAACAGTCAAAACTCACCTTTCCTCTCGAATTTTTTTTACTTGTTATATAACAACTTCATTTACCTTTCTCAGAATGTTGCTCAGACAGCATGTTGGCAAGATGCAACACTGCGTGCAGATGAGGGCATCATCTTCACCACGTAACGTTGCACGAGGTTTGAGTAGTAGGAGGAGCACGGTCAGTGTGCAAAACAAGGTCACACATGCTGAGGGCGCCCCCAGGGTTGTGCGTGGCAAGTGTTTCGTGACCAAAGATGTGAGTGCATACCAAAGAGGCAGCTATTACTAAGATTGTGCCTGCACGCAGAGAGGGTGGACGCAGAGAGGGTGGACATGTAGTTTGTTGTCATGCAAATGGTGGCTGCGCCCGCACGTGTACAAAGAAACGTGCTCCCATGCACTCGCAGAACATTGACACGGACCAGATTATTCCTGCAGAGTTCCTGACGCTGGTGCCATCAAAGGTGGTGTACAGAAAGCAAGCTCTCTCACTCACACACACACACACACACACACACACACACACACACACACACACGCGCACACACACACACACACTCACACACACATACATACACACACAGACACAGACACACACAAGCACACAAACAAATACACACGCAAGCACACACACATTAACACATGGCACACACAGGCACACACGCGCGTACATACATACTCTAGCACACGTAACACATTCGCACATGCCCTTGCACACATTACACATAATACGTGCGCAAACACATACACCGACACGAAAAAGCATGCACACACACATATTCTCTATCTCATGTACGCATGTACACATACATACACACTCAGAGACACAAAGACATACCCACACACACGCTCAGACACATAGACATACCCTCACACGCACACGCAACTACAAACACCCACCCTACACATGCATATAAGCACATTGAAACATACACACGAGCACACTTATACCACAGGTATATACATATATGCACCTGCACATTTGCATAGCATGCAACCCTGCGAGCAGCGTACAAGCAAGGTTTGCGACTGAGCTCCAAGATGTTGGTAACCGTCAAATTTCAACAGAGTCGGTGCATGTTGAATGAGTATGTTATGTTGTATGTTTGCAGCCTGACGAGTATGAGAAGTTGGGCAGCTATGCCTTGATAGGGCTGCCAGATGAGCTGTACCACACGAGGTAAGGGTGTGTGTGAGGTTTAAAGCACACTGACTGTATGCATAGGTCAAATTTTGACCGCAAAGATTGCTGGGTTTTTGTGTTTGCAAGGATCTGGCCATTTCATATGCAGGATTTGACGTGTGTGTGTCTCTTTGTGTGTGTGTGTGTGTGTGTGTGTGTGTGTGTGTGTATGTGTGTGTGTGTGTGTGTGTGTGTGTGTGTGTGAGTGAGTGGAAAAAGCTGCGCAGGCCATAAAGGGTAGAAGGTGACATTGGCACAGACATCGAGGCTGATCATGAGCACTAAACTGTGTCTTATCCTTTTGCCTTGGCTTTGCCGCCAGTTGCTTGTTGCCCCTCGACATCCCCCTCACGGATCTGTGAAGCTCTCGCACAATAATGCAGTCTCACTAACACACGTGATGGGTGTGATTGAAGCAGATCAATTCACACACACACACACGCGCATACACACACATGTCCTGTACGTTTGCACGCGCACCCTTATGACCCTGCAGGTACGTCACCCCTGGCAACATGAAGACAGAGTACCCTGTGGTGATTGGGGGGCAGAACTTTGGGTGTGGGTCTTCACGAGAGCACGCACCGGTGGCCATGGGGGCAGCAGGTAGGTGTGTGGGTGTGGGGTGAGTGGAGTTGTGGGTGAAGGTTGGGGCGGGGGTGTTTGGGGGGGCGGGGGTGGGTGAGAATTGATGAGTGTTGGTGTGGTTGCGGTTGTGAGTGGGTGGGTGGGTGTGGGTACGTGTAGGGGTGTGGCTGTGGCTGTGGATGGGGATTGGGGTGAGTGTGAAGGTTGGAGTGTGGTGTAAGTGAATTGTGAGTGCTCGTGTGGGTGTGTGGGTGTGCCTTTGAAGGGCTTGGATGGCGGATTTGTGTGGTAGGATGGCTTTGAATGGAGAGTTGTAGAGGTTCCAACAGTGCCAACCTTTGACCGGGTCAAGGAGATATACTAGTTTGCGTGTGCAAGGTGCTTTTACCTGTGCAGCCTGTCTGTTCAGGGTTGCAAACAAATCAGGATTGCAAACAAAAGCTTGTATTGAAGAACTGCATACACACACACTTACACACACAACTATTCACACATGCACGTGTGCACACATACCCGTATGAGCACCTACACGAACATGCGCACACACACACACACACACACACACACACACACACGCACGCTCTTGAATCACCCATACACGCCGCAGGCGGTCAAGTGGTGGTTGCAGAGTCCTACGCTCGCATCTTTTTCCGTAACTGCATCGCCACGTGAGTACATGCACTGCATGAGTACGCAAACGTGTGTATATGTGTGTGTGTGTGAGTACATGCACTGCATGAGTATGCAATCGTGTGTGTATATGTATATGTGTGTTTGTGTGTGTGTGTGTGTGTGTGTGTGTGTGAGTTAATGCACTGCATGAGTACGCAAATGTGAATATATGTAAGTGCATGCGTTGCATGCGCACGTGAACACGTGTGTATAGGTGGGAAAGCAAGTTCATCGTGTGAATGTATGAGATGTTTGAACGCAAACAACAACAGTAGTCAGTACGTCCAGTGTGTTCATGTGTGTGTGCACGTGTCTTAGCTTGCTTGCATGTGTGCAAGTTATACACAGTAAATGGCACATGTACAAAGTGCCTTATGTTATACGTGAGTGTGTGTATGCTTGTTGTGCGTCATGCCCAGGGTTGGCCAGGACCGTTTATGTACACTGTATATGACCGTATACTTGGCGTAGATTTCCCTGCCAAGGACATCGTATATACACCGTAAATATTTTTGTTATGGCCAACCTTAGCCATGTACACTGAAACCGGTTCCTCTGCACAGCAATCAAGCCAGCTACCTGTGCGCATCTAAGCATACAGCAATGAAGCTAGCTACCTGTCTGTGCATCTAATCATACATCAATCGAGCTAGCTACCTGTCTGCGCATCTCATCATAAATCAATCAAGCTAGCTACATGTCAGCGCATCTAAGCAAACAGCAATTGAGCCAGCTACCTGTCTGCTCATCTAAGCATACAGCAATGAAGCTAGCTACCTGTCTGTGCATCTAATCATACAGCAATCGAGCTAGCTACCTGTCTGCGCATCTAAACATACAGCAATCGAGCTAGCTACCTGTCTGTGCATCTAATCATACAGCAATCGAGCTAGCTACTTGTCTGCGCATCTAAGCATACAGCAATCGAGCTAGCTACCTGTCTGCGCATCTAATCATACCTGTCTGTGCATCTAAGCATACATCAATCGAGCTAGCTACCTGTCTGCGCATCTAAACATACAGCAATCGAGCTAGCTACCTGTCTGTGCATCTAAGCATACAGCAATCGAGCTAGCTACTTGTCTGCGCTTCTAAGCATACAGCAATCA
>Ga0307942_1002830_pt1 | contig 14081 bp, 17 predicted proteins | sample OrgLakmetagen175_FD_201846 | JGI IMG/M metagenome (GOLD analysis project Ga0307942, IMG submission 201846) | Saline water microbial communities from Organic Lake, Antarctica - #175 | ecosystem: Environmental > Aquatic > Non-marine Saline and Alkaline > Saline | place: Antarctica: Organic Lake...
TGTGTGTGTGTGAGTGTGTGTGTGTGCGTGTGCGTGTGCGCTTGTGTATGTATGTGTGTGAGCGGACGTGTGTGTGAGTGTGCACGCACGCTTGCTCGCCTGTGTTTGTGTGTGTGAGTGTGAATGTGTGTATGTGTGTGTGTGTGTGTGTGTGTGTGTGTGTGTGTGTGTGTGTGTGTGTGTGTGTGTGTGTGTGTGTGTGTGTGTGTGTGTGTGTGTGTGTGTGTGTGATTGTGAGCATGTGTGTGCGTGTGTGTGCGTGTGTGTGCGCATGTGTGTGTTTGTGTGTGTATGTGTGTGTGTGTGTATGTGTGTGTGTGTGTTGTGTGTGTGTGTGCATGTGCATTCGTGCGTGCGTGCGTGTGCGTGTGCGTGTGCGTGTGCGTACGCGCGTGCGTGCGTGTGTGCGTGCGTGCGTGTGTGTGTGTGTCCCCGTGCGTACTCACCGTCTGTTTTGTTTTAGTAGAGTCGATGTTAAGGAGCAGTTATTTCGCAGGAGTAAACCCTGCATAGCAAATTTATTTTCAATTTGTAAGGGAAATTCGGCACAAATTCACAAGTTCGTACCCCACTACACCCCCGAAAATATCAGTATTTGCATAACAACAGGCACCTTTTTGTTACCAGACCACATCTGTTGCGTACATGAATCGTTTCATTTATGATCTTTATTGTAGGGCTTGGTGCTCTGGATGAAAGAAAAGAAAAAGAACGCAGATAGTGTAAACACTACCGGCATGGATAGGAAAGGGTGTTGTTCTGTGTTCTGCACCACCCAATGGATGCAGAGACACACAATAGCCTGCCTGGAGCAAAATAAAAATAAGATAAGCTTTTCAGTGCGTGGGGGTCAGGTGGTTGGGAGACAGAAGCCTGCCCACCACCAGGAGTATTAATCAGATATTTTTGGGGGTTGTGTTCATTGTCTCGTCTCATCTGCATGATTATGTTGCGGATCTGATTGCATGTAGGCTTACTTATTTCATGAGTGCTGTGGCATGCATGCAGACCAATAACTTCGAGGCTGTGGAGTGGGGTCCTTATGTGGCTGCTCTAGATGGTGCCAGTTGCTCTTTGCAGGATGGTGTGAAGGTTTTTGCGGGCCGTGTCCTAAGCGAGGCATTAGAAGCTTATGTTGTTCTCGTGCCTTTTCTACTTGTTGAGTTGGGGAAGTGTCTACACAGTTAAATTTATATCGCGTTTGTTTATTTGTATGTCTCTTGATTTCATAGTCAGGATGGATTGGCAGCGCCATCTGCTAGGTTATCACGGGCAACTCTTCTTGCTTTATTGGCATACCTAGTTTGATACGTATTTGTTGAATTTCGTTTGGGGGTGTGATTGCTGGGTCGGAGTAACTATGATTGCATCTGGCTCGCTGGATTTCTGCCGCTGTCGTGCATTGAGGTTGGAAGGTATGAGCCAGGTTGGAATCATTCCTATCCGTGTCTCCTCAAAAGTGCGTATAATGCCTTGCTGTACCATTGTTGTTGCACGACTGCCTACATCTGCTTGTGCTAGCAGGCATGCACCCTGTGTACCTTGTTGATTTGCTTTCATAACCATTTGTCCAGCAGCGTTGTGCCTGTTGATAATCATTTTATTTATAATGGGATGACTGCAGCCTGACAGCATGAGGTAAGTGCCGTCTAGCTTCTGGCAGATGGGGCAGATTGGTGGGTCTTCTATATGGTTGCACTGAGCGGCACGCTGTTGGTTGTATATCAACTCTGTGTGACAGAGCACGGCATTTTTCTTTCCTCCAGAGGTGGCACTTGCATTTCTCCAAAATGAGTTACTTATGTCTATTCTCGACAATGCCTTCCTTGATCAGTTCTTGGTATTTTGTATAGCACTTTGTGGACTGATGGTTTGAAACCTCTTTTGATTTAGGACCTAGTTTGTGTTGGACGTGTATGTGTGCTGTACCTGCATCGAGATCTGAGAAAATGGAGAGCCTTTCTGCTGGAGGCCCTGGTTGGCAGGTGTTCAGAGTATCTGGTAGGCATGCTGATAGAAGGGTTTTCCACCCTTGCTGGCCAGATTATGAATGAATGGGGGTGGGCGTCAGTGTTAATGTGAATATCATGGCCACTTTGTTTTCCGCGGAACACTTTGCTATGGCATCAGCGCATTCATTCCCTAGGATGCCAGCATGAGCTTTACCCTTGTAGAGATGGATGGTGTCTTTAGATAGCAGGATGTGGTGTACGATGATTTGGAAGAGTTTGACATGTTCATGCCGTTTCATGCGCTGCGGGTAGAGGATGCAATTTCTTATTTGCCATAGTGCACTAGCGCTGTCTGTCGCGATATGGGTGTGTTCTGTCATGCTAAATCAGTGGCATGGACAAATCGTGTGATCCCCCCTGGGATTTATAATGTGAGAAACGGTTTTATGGTTGTTTGGTTGTTTGGCCAATTTAGATGGTCCTCTTGTAACAAGGGAGCTTTTTCGGGTGGGTGATCTAAAGCGCTGCACATTTGCCCGGGAAGTTCATGGAATTGGTATGATTATAACTCCGGAGTTTGGCATGTTTCTGCGCTGGAGGTAGAGGATGCTGTTTCTTGTTTGCCATACTAATAGTGCACCAGCGCTGTCTGGTGCTCTAAATGGCATAATACAGGGTACAACGCATAAAGGTTCAAATGTACCCGCTGAAGCATATACGCAGACACGTGCACCGTGACAGAGGCAAGCTCAGGTGTTCTGGAACCCACACAATTGTATCAAGGCTGCAACATTACGCAGATGAGACGAGATATTGGACACAACCCCCACAATTATCTGAGCAATACATCTGGTGGTATGCAGACTTCTGCCTCCCAACCGCCCGATTGCAGTCCAATCCCCACACTAAAAGTCTTCTTTTATTTTAATTCTCCAGGGTGGGATGTTGTGCGTCTCTGCATCCATTGGGTGGTGCAGAACACAAAACAACATCCTTTCCTAATTTGTGCCGGTAGTGGCCGGAGAAGGGGGAAAATAGCAAAAATGTTAAGGCAAGCCAAAATCGTGAGATGGAGGCCCACGTCTCAGCAAAGGTCCACCGACTCTCAAGACCAAAGAGGACTGGCTGACCTACGAAGGCCCCTTACCTACTTCTGAGAAGCCTCCAAGACAACGGCGTCGGGCCAAAGACGAGCTCAAGCAGCAGAGACGCCAGCTCGAAAGCAAAGAATGAATTGATGCATGACCCATTGCGCATTAGGCCAGGATGGGGCTCTCGCTATGCTTGCCTTCTGACAGTACACAGTGGACGGAGTAGGTAGACGGTGGAGCCTGCTTGCTTGCATTTCGGCGGTACGACAGAGCCAGGCCCCAATCAACTAATGCAGGAACTCCCCTTTTTTAACAATGTCTGAGCTGGCTTGTCAGATCAATCGCTGTCGTCCCTAATGCTTCTACCAGTTCTCTGGCTCATGCCCTTGCGCTCTCTGCACACACGTATGTGTGTCTACTAGTGCCACTCATCTTTGATTGGCTCCCACACTGATGCTCCTTTTCGGAGCTGGGGCCATTGACTCAGACAAACCTCTCGGCCTCATTGTGGTTACACATTAATATGACTAAACGAACAAATAGAATTGGAGGCCTTACACGGTACAGGGTCTCTTGAGGATCCCCTCTAATGGTACCTCTTAGAATGCTCACATGTTGTCAAATGATTACCCAAATTCTCAAATCCAGAAGATAAAGGTTATCAATAAGACTGGCCATCCAGCTTATTGAACAAGACATATAGAAACTCTCAACTGTCAGCCAACCTAACTGCTCTGTCACACGATTTGTCGCTGCCAATGATTGGGCGTGACAGGCTGTTTGTCGTGGTGCCTTTGCTTGCTGTGAGTTGCCCCTCTAGGGTGAACACATCGCTGTGGTGTTTGTTGGCTCGCCTGCTGTGCTTAAACATTGCTTGGGAGTGTGGACTGAGATGGTTGAGTTTCTATGCATGTGCAGCAACCAGCTAGGCCAGGATGGGGCTCAACCAGTTTAACAATATGAGGTGAAGATTTTTCCTTCCATTACTTTTGGAACCATATTCTGTGCTTTTCTTAGCATGTACATGCCGGTGCACTATTGTAAGTCAAATGTCAAATTTGAACTCAATGTTTTCATGACCTTCTTCTCATCAATCTGGTTGCCCCCCTACTTCCTTCTATTTCTTCCAGCCTGCCTCTTTTGCCCTTTTTATTTATCAACTTTCAGTTCCTCATTCCAACCTCGTACTAGGGAGTTTGCTATCTCCCCTTGTCTTAGCCAGGTAAGTGCTGGTTCAGAGTTAATCTAACAGCAGGGCCCGCAGCAAAAGAGTGATGCGCCAAACCATGTTTGATGTTCCAGACCCTTTCTTTGTGTATGTGCTGCTCCTCACACATGAGTTTATGTATACTAACGTTTTTTGCCTCCCTCATTCTTGGTATCCTCAGTGTGACAGTCCAAGTTTTTTATGTGCTTATAACTCAAAGTCTGATTCCCACTCTTGAATTTATTGCAGTTGGTTGTCCTGGCAGCTGTTTATGCTTGATTGTTTACTGATTTTATTCAGTGCTGCAATGTCACAAACAGCGTTGTCCCTTTTTCCCACAAAACTATCTCCCCTTTACCTACTACGAGATTGAAGCATTTTTGTCACAGGCTACACCATTCATCGTAACATCACTCTTACTGATCACTTTATTAAGAGAAGATTTGGCATTGGCTGAGACCAATTCTTACTTTTTACAGAGTTTACTTACTTTTTACAACATTGTGTTTACTTTACGCTGGCTGATCCAGCAATGCCTATCAGCCCAACATATGTGGCAGCCGGTTACCCCCTCTGTAAACCCTTTGTAATACCTAAGTGCCGGTTTTACTTACACTATCTGTGTTCTTTTTCCTTTTCCTTTTAAATGTGTCAAGCCCCCTGTGCCAGTTACGGCGCACATTCCCTGGGAGCAAGCAAAGCCCCACAGCACTCCACCTTAAAAAAACTAACTCTAAAGAATCTTCGAAATCTCATGATTTGTCGGACAAGCTAAATTATTGTCTGAAAAGCATGTCCAAAAGAGACACAAAAAGAAGACGGAGTGGCATCATATGGAATGACAGGGCTCGAAAGGTCATTGATAAATTCTGCAGGATCAATCATCCCCATTATCCGAATCGCCTCTGCTTCTCTACTTCTCGTCACTGCTACTAGGCTCACGGTTCTTCCCGTCCTTTAGCTTAGGGGTGTCAGGAGGTGATTGCACTGGGCTTCTGCTTCTGCTCCTGCTCGCGCTCGCGCTTGGGCTTCTGCTTGTGCTTGGGCTTCGGGTGGGAGAGCGCGATGGGGATCGGGCCTTTTTCTTGGGAGGAGGAGAGCGGCCACGAGGAGGCGGGGATGGTGTATATTCATACCACCTACATGCAATCAAGGGAAGTAAAAAGCAGCTTATAATGCAGAGTCCAATCAGTAGTCTGGTCATTGATATTGTCTGACATTGCTCATGATCAGCCTTTCCAAGATCTATTAAGATACTTTCTCAGGAAAGCCCAATATCATGTAGATAAATAACTCAGGTTAATTCCCCTAGCCTATCCGCCTGTGGATTTTGCTAAAAGCTCCACGCTTTTAGAGCGGCGGGGTTAAGAGCAACACAAAACATTCAGGTGTCAAGGGAGGACTTTGGCTCCAGTTCTTCAGCAGAAACTTATAAGGGTTTCTGTGCATGGCTTGTGACAGTAATGGCTTGTGACAGTAAACTTGATCCTACTGAATGACCAGCAAACATTCACATGGTTATATGTGTAGGACACGGTGACTTTCATATGTAGTTCATGGGTTTCATATATTTCTGTACTTATCGTGGCAAAGGACGCATACACATAATCACATAATGGCAGGACCTAGCACATTGGCACATAACATATTTATCATCAGCAAAGAGAAGGCGAAAGCGTCTGGATGATTTGTTTATTCGCATTTGAGTATGTTTCACCTGCAGTAAACATGAGTATATTTGCAGCTGGCAATTCTTCAACTCCGTAAACACATTCATGCTTAAAGAACAAGGTAAAACAAGGCATTGTGAAAAGAACAGGAGGATAGGACAACACTGTTGTCACAACACTGATTGCAAGCCTGCAGGCGCAAAAACAACAAAAACAACAGTGTACTACTCACTTCCACCCAAAAAGCTTGAAGTCTGCCTTGGTTGCCCATTCTACCTGCAGGAGAAAAAGAGCAGACGAGTAGGTCAGCACAAAATCAGGTGAAGCACAGTTGATGGCATTCTTAATAAGTCCTTTAAAATAATTGAGTAAGGCTCAAACATCAGGTTTCTGGGAAAGCGCAGTCCACCTCACAAGCCTACCTTCATCTTGCGGCCGTTCATGGAAATGCCGTTGAGTTTTCGCCAAGCATATTCTGCATCAGCAGACCTGCTTGAGAATAAATGACAGGGAAGGCGATGAGCGGGTAGTGTTTGGCCCAGAGTTACTTTCCAAGCAGACATCTTGGTAGGCTGACAGAGTGCTACCTTGAGCAAATCATTCCGTACACAACCATGTCGTACATTCTACTCATGTGATGTGACAGCATGGCACCTTCGAAATCCCTCACTCATAAACATGAATTAAAAAAGAGCACCCAAGCAATCTTAAGAAGCAGCTCTCAATACAAGTTTTACGTCGCAAAATACGGGAGCAGCTTGAACCATTCAGCCATCATTCTTGCTACAAATAACATATCTCTCTACACCTCGCACCCATGCGAAAGGCATGCTTGGGCGCTTGCGTCTCTGATGCGTCAGAGCTTGAGCAGCAGCGCTTCAGCAAGAGATCTTGGTTTCATGTTGGCTGTGCAAGCAGGGGTAGGGGCAATCAGGGCACAGGCATGCTATATACTCAAGCAACCAAGCAGCAGGGAGCGGAGGGCATGGCATGAAATGCAATTGATTTTGGGTAGGAAGAAAGAAAGTTAAGCAGAGAAGAAGAAATGAATATGCCTCCCAGGTTCACCGTACTGCACTGCTCAGCGTGAAAGAGTCGCACGCAAACACCTACTCACTTTTCATACTCAATCAACGCGCATCTTGTCTTGTGGTCACGTGCCAAATCTCTGCAATGGGGACATACATAGAAAAGGTGAGTGTGCAGGCAGCTTCCCTTACACCATACACACTTTGCACCCACACACAAACACACACACACACACACACACACACACACACAAACACCCACACCCACACACACACACACACAGACACACACTGAGACAGTCATGCAGTTCACGCGCAGAATCAGTCATGCAGTTCATGCGCAAAAATCGCCCTGCGCAGCACACACACCTGATGCGCCCCGCATACTTGAACTCATGCTGCAGTACGAATAAAGAGGAGGGAGCATGAGAGAGTGTGCGAAGCTATGATGAAAAAGTTCACGATGACCAGCCTGGAACTCACAGTGAAAGTTCCACGGTCGCCACAAATCCCTACCTCTATCTCCCTCGAAGGCGTGCTGGAGGAGATGTTGTCGAGCACAATCACGTATTTGGAGAACTTGGGCATCGTTCTCCAAGAGGGCAGAGGTAAGTTCGAGGCTGATCGATTAAATTTATTTCTATTTATTTTGATATAATCGGTTGTGGGAATTTGCCTTTTGAAAAGAGAGACTCCTCTGATATCTCCACCATGCAGTTGTTCGACAATGTTTGAGAACCCTGCGAGCTAGTTTTTGCTATTGTGCACGCTAGCAACTGTTGCAGCGAGGCCCCAGTTCTTGAATAAATAATCAATTGTAACATAAATTCTTTGTGGCTCGCTAAGACGTATGTTATTAGTCAAGTATGGGTTTTTTTTCAGGCAGGCAGGGAGTTCTCTAGCTCGCCGTCTACGCTCATTTGCATTTCTGAAGGGCACGTTACATGTTCAACGGTCTACCACTGATTGGGCTGTACTCCGAGGATGTGGACATGAACCGTTACAATTCTACCGGTTTCGGTCAGCTGTCAAGCTTTTCAATAGTATGCTTAATACCAATAGTGACACTTTGCGGAGGGTAGTCCAGACTGATCTCAATTTACAGCCTCGTTGCTGGACAGCTCAATTGCTGAGCGCTTTTCAAGGGCTGTGTGGATGTGAGTTGTATGTACGAGCTGTTCAAACTGGGCGTGCAATTCCCATGCACGAGTTTACTGCAGATTAGAAGCATGGGATGAGAGGTGTTTAGAGAGACACTGAGTTGGTGGACCCCAACACAGCGTGTTGAACACGCACAACAACAAACTGGCCACTTATCATTCTTGGTTTGCCACCCCTTTTTCTAGAAACGAGCGTATGCCGACTATTGTACCACAGTATCTCGATCTTGATCTGTCCAAACATGGTATGCTCAATGTAAGTAGATTCCGCTTGCGTGCGCATACTTTAAAAGTTGAGGCAGCAGCGTGGCTTGAAGATGGTTCTCGCGTACGTGACCATATGTCCTGGTGAAGATGAACATGTTCAGAACGAGGTGCATGCTCTTTTATTTTGCCAAGACCATCGAGTTTGTGAGCTGTTTACACCTTTTTTGAGGACTTTTCAGCAGCCCAACCCTTTTTGCTGCAACAGGTCAACAACTAACTTGTTCATGATTTTCTTTCTCAGCAGAACAATAGACTTTTTCTTTTTCTTTCTGAGCTTATGGATTTATTTGTGGCTGGCCGAGACCATTTAGCAGCCGATCAGCCGAACAAGCAACCTGGCTGAAGGTCACCCCCCATTGTAACCAAATACGGAAACACAAAAAGTCACAGTCCTGGAAAACTTGATCAGCCACATTCACAGCGGCTGAAAATAAAATAAGGGTATGTTCCAAGTTTCAAGCAGTCAGTGCACCATTAAGATGGCAGTCTCCCAGCAAGCAGGCTTAGACATCCTCCTCCTTCTTCTTCCCCCCTAAAAAGCCAAAGGTTGCCTTGATCGCATTCCAGTTGATGACGGGCTCATCGTACTTGTCTAACACAGGCTGGAACTTGGGGTTCTTGCGCAGATTTTCCAAGTTTTTGTCCTTTCGAATCTGCACGCAAGGGAAGAATGAAATCCAACAAAGGACACGAGTAAAGAAGCAATTCTGGGCGACTCAAATGCTGTCCTTGATCCCTCCACTAGTGCAATCAAGGCCTAGGCCTAGCTGCCTAAGGATAAAGAGTTGCCATTATCCAAGAAACATGAGGGCTCTGAACAAGCTGCGGTGATGGTGATCACGCCTATAGTACAGAGAATGATCACATGTGAATCAGAGGGGTTGAGTGCTGTGGCACCCAGACACACAACTTACTTGTTGCGGATGTAGTTAGTGTTGCAGCGCATATTCATGAGTCTAGTCGCAAATAGCTCAGCTATTCTAACCCACCTGAGAATTGCACAAAATAACTCTATCGCAACTGTTTCTGACAATCGTCCTCAGGCTTGTCACTAAGGCAGGCACAGAGGCAGGCCGTGCGTGCTTGATGTGTCACTATTTCATCTTCATAACCTTCGTCGCTCTTCAAACTCACTTCAATCGAACCCTCAAAGCACTCAACTGTGATCCGGATCCCAAATAAAGCACGCTCTCCTTACCTGGTCAAAGTTGTCAAAGCCTGCAGCCATGGCTTTATCAATGCACGTCACCGCCTCGTCCGTCTGTGCAAATTACACATAAAAAAAATAAAATATGAGTGGCAGCATTTTGGGAAGTTTTTACTCTGTACACGGGAGGAACAAAACGCTTTTTGCAGGCTATTTATTTTGCATGCTGTCCATGTTAGCAGATCCGTTGCTCTGTTTCCTTTCTATTGCGCATTTCCATTCGATACAGACGAAACTATCCTTGACAGGCTCCAGCGACCCAGCAGTTTGTGTGCAGTTTGTGTACCCTGGACCCATCTGCATCACCGACACCATCTCACCTGCCCCAACATGGCGTAGCAGCAAGCCATGTTGTATTGGGTGACCTTGTAGATGGGGGTGATTCGGCTAAAGTTGTCGCCCACGTAGTTACGCGGCTCCATGGCAATGATATTCTCAAACTCAATCAGGGCACCCTGAGTGTGGCACGGATGGCGTATGGATATATGATGTTTGATCGATTTTGCACTTGTTTACTTGAAAGGCTTGCCTTTGATGCATGCTGCAATGCTCGTTTTGTGCGTGTGGTAACGCCTCTGCTGTACAACATTTACGTAGCAACACACGCCTTTCCCCCTTAAATTTAAATGCAACATCAACCAGTACTCTACTGCTTCTACTTATGCGCTTATGTGACCGGCAAATGTAACGAACCCACTCCAATTTTTGCAAAGCAGAGATCGTTTTTATTTCAGGCTAAGCACGCAACCCTATTACCCCGTTTCATACGAGTATCGTTACCTGTTCATTTGGCACTATTTACAAGCCGCATGAAGAATCCCGTAGGAATGATGACGCGGCATCGATATCAAAAGACTAAATGCAGAAATGTGTATCAGCTCATTACCAAGTCCAATTCCTGCTGAATCTCTCTGTCTAGTTCTTACATCACGAGAGTGTCCGGGGAAAAAGGAAGACAAAATGCTGGGGTGCTGTTTCGACATCACGGGCCTGTTTCTAATCAACATCATTTCAATAATAATAATAATATCCAACATGCAACCTCAACCTCAAAAGCACATTGTAGCACTCCTCAGTGTCATTGTTAATTAATGAGTCCAATGCACATCATAACACCCGAACTGTGTAATTTCCTATTGCTTCCGAATGCGCTGTTTAGACATCATGGGTTCATTTCTGTTTACCTAAACATCATCCTTATTAGTAAACCCTCACCCTTGAATTAAGGCACTCTTTATATCCACGGCTTGTCAGATTTAGTTTGCTTGAAAGCTGAGAGCGCTGACGTGCCCTTGCTTACTAACAAAAGCACTGTCAAACTATACCTTGGCATCATTCTGCTTGAACTTGGCCAGGGCGTCGTCAAACAATTCTCGACGCTTTCGCTCATTCTCCTTTTTCTGCACATTTGTAGACATGCACATAGACGTTAGCAGCTGGCACACAAAGGGCCACTCCCGTTTCTTTGCAATTGGAAACAAATTGTAGAGTTAAGACAGGCAAAAGGACACTTCCGAAGGTTGACGGAGGGCAAAAGGCGCGTCTGCCACACTTTATCCACAGCCAATGAAAAGTGCTTGGAATGCTTGGCATGCCACGCTGCTCACTCACAGCAACGTAGTTCTTCTCTTGGACCTCCTTAGTGCCGATGCCGTAGTTACCACCGGAGCGCTCCCTCTTAAACGTTTTCTCTGCCTCGTCCAAGTCATCCTGCAGGCACAGGCAGGTTAAGGAAGCTGCTGTAGACCCAAATCGCGATGCACAGTTTGCGTCATGTGCTTGCAAGTCCCCCTTATCCAGCTCAATTTTTGGCCTTACTCCCTGGTTGAGCAGAAATTCCAGATTGAATGCCTTTAATCAAACTAAGAATAAACTACCGGCGGTGGCGTGCGCAATCGTACAAGGCACAAAAATAAGGGAAAGGAGAGCCTGAGCAGTACAGAGCTCTTTTTAGAGTGCCTACACTGGTGCCTGTATATGTATGTGGACACTGAACAGCATGCCTAATCCGTGCATAACCATTACAAGCCTTTGCAACTACTTTAAATACGCAAGTTTTTAATGTGCAAACATATCATATATTAAGCTGGATTTAGGTATGTTACTGAAACTACTACATAGTGTTAATCATACGGGCCTGTAAGCAGCTTAATTGCCCTGAGCCAGCAACTGCTAACATGCAGCAGAACCGTGACCATTGAGGACATAATACAGAAAAGATCCCCAGGCGTTTTTGTGGATGCACGCAATAGCATACATTGTAGCGGACAAGATGGGTACTGCCTGTCCTGTAAACAAATACTCCCTCACCTCAAACGCACTCATATTTCCATAGTTCTTTTTCAGCTTCAAGTACACGCCACCATTCCGTGTGCGGATGGCGTACATGATTTGACCGTAATTCTGGGCGTCCCACACATCGTTTCCAAATGATGCTGATACTTGGACAATCTTGTCTCCGGGCTGCGTGCGGTTGTGTTGGAGATGATGTTAGGTGCGCAGGACTGGTTACATCATGTCAAGCAAGCTTCCTACAGTGATAGTGACAGGGCGGTTAGAGCTGACTCTACGCTGGTGTTGCTATTAATGCGTACCTGTGCGCACGTGGCTAGAGCGTGAGTGCGCACATCTTGCAGATGCGCACAAATATAATCTCTGGACTTATGCCTACAAATGTGTGCATTTATGCGCACGTGCTCTGTGGGGATGTAAGCGTGCACAGTTGGGTGCGTGAATGTGTGTGTGTGAGTGTGTGTGTGTGTGTGTGTGTGTGTGTGTGTGTGAGAGAGAGAGAGAGAGAGAGAGAGAGAGAGAGAGAGAGAGAGAGAGAGAGAGAGTGCGTGTGTGTATGTGTGTGTGTATGTGTGTGTGTGTGTGTGTGTGTGTGTGTGTGTGTGTGTGTGTGTGTGTGTGTGTGTGTGTGTGTGTGTGTGTGTGTTGCATGCGCAAGGCAACAAAGGCTTGCAGCTGCTTAAAGTACATTCCCATCTTGTAGAGCCACAAACTTCAAGTCCCCCCACCAATGAGCCCACGCTGCTTGCATCCACGGCATCCCATCCTAATCACCACCACTCAGTCCCTGCTGCTGACCCAAGACCTGCCTTCTCACCATGATGCGGTCATCAACATTGCCCATGTTCTCGTCCACAGTGGTGACATATGCCCCACCATCGTTGCCGCGTCCGAATTTGAGGCCGATGGGCTTGTCCAGCTCCACCTCAATGAACTCCTCCGTGGATTGTGCAGCCGCTTGGGCGCGGGTCGGGGCGTGCACCTGAGCGATGGATGTTGGATAATATGTTCACATCCTCCATTCCTGCCTTTACCACCAAACCACCGCGCTTTACCGCCCAGTCAAAACCTACCCTCCTCGGCTGACGATGAACAAGGGGAGCGAAAGACTTTCCGGAGGAGGAGCAGCCCCGCCCGTAGACCGAAGGAGCTTTCAAGCCTCTTTGCTGAAGTGCGTTCATGTTTTTGTTTTATTAAAATATTTAAGAATTTGTTTTTCTCTCAATAGCGCTGCCCCCTAACTAACTTGGCTACGCACAGAAATTGTATTCGACGTAACCATCCGTTCTTTTTAACGTGCCAACACTCGCAAGTTATTAGCTTGCCTGATGAGGCAAACATCATTGCATCTTGGCTGCAAGGTGCTTTGTTTCAAGGGAGATATACAGACAATGTTGTAATTGTACTTAGTTCTGGTTGTGCTTTGCTGTGTGAGGTTGAAAGATAAAACAACGAGAAGCCTTAGCCGCTGAAAAGAAAAAGTAGTGATGACACAGCCAGCATGATTAAGGTAGGAGGTTACATAGGTGCCCGCACCAGGCATACCCCCCCGCGCAAACACACGAAGGAAAAAAAAATTGTGTGGGTCAGGGGGGTTGCGTGCTGTGGCACCCAGACCAACGCCTTGCTGACTGTTGCTGTTTAAGTTGTATGCTTTTTATTAGTGAAAATGTATGTCTGATGGACTCCTCAAAGTGTTCATTCAGTTCGTGTGTCATCAGCCTTTTAATCTTATGGTGATCCAGATTGAGGTCTGCCAGAGGTTTGTCCTTATGCCTTTTAAGTCTTTAAAAGCAGTAAATGTGGTCTGCTTTTACTGCCAAATGATTTCAATTTGCTTCACTCTGTGTCACAATTTTGCAGTTTTAGCCAGGCAAGTGCTGGTTCAGAGCTCATCTAGCAGCAGGGCCCGGAACAAGAGAGCAAACTGGACCATGGCATGCTCGATGTTCCAGACCATGTTTTATTTTCCAGACCATCTCGATGTGCATGTGCTGCTCCTCACACATGAGTTGTATAATGATATTTGCCCTCATTGTGACAACCATGTTCTTATGTGCCCACATGTATGAGCACCTCCTTGGGGGGCGATGTATGAGCACCTCCGCGTGGTGCCCCCTGGAAAACGCCTTCGTGTGCCATTGTGCACACGCCCGGAAATATTCGGGAGCGGCTAAGACTCATACGGCGGAGCAACACGGCAGCCC
>Ga0307942_1002840_pt1 | contig 14063 bp, 8 predicted proteins | sample OrgLakmetagen175_FD_201846 | JGI IMG/M metagenome (GOLD analysis project Ga0307942, IMG submission 201846) | Saline water microbial communities from Organic Lake, Antarctica - #175 | ecosystem: Environmental > Aquatic > Non-marine Saline and Alkaline > Saline | place: Antarctica: Organic Lake...
AGAGAGAGAGGGAGAGAGAGAGAGGGAGAGAGAGAGAGGGAGAGAGAGAGAGAGAGAGAGAGAGAGAGAGAGAGAGAGAGAGAGACAGAGAGAGGGGGAGAGAGAGAGAGAGAGAGAGAGAGAGAGTGTGTCAAAAGTGGCAGGAGCGGTCGCCAGAAGTGCAGTGAGTTAAACATGCAGGCAAGTGCGTGCGTGTTTGTCACAACCAGTGCGGAGGCAGTCTTGTGAGTTGATACACGCACATCAGCACCCAGGTGTGTTAACAGCAAGCTGCCCAGTGCAGTATTTCACTAGTCCTCCTCAACAATGCAAGCTACCAAATTTAAGCTTTTGCGTTTGCAAGGAACATCACATCCTTGCCCTGCCCGCTTCCAGATGTGTGCTGGTCCCTGCTTTCAAACTTGCAAAGGACCTTATTAAGTGAACATATCTTTATATTCTGAGACCTACTTGCGAACGCTCGTACCTTGTGTCTTAATTCTGTCCCCTGTCCAGCCTAACTAGTGAACTCCCTAAGTAGTGTGCTAAACCTAGTCCAGCCTAACTAGTGAACTCCCTAAGTAGTGTGCTAAACCCTAGTACAGCCTCACTCGTGTGCTAAACCCTAGCGCAGCCTAACTAACATCCTCAACCCTAGTCCAGCCTAACTAGTGTGCTCCCTTATGCCACTATACCTTTCTTTGCATGATGCCTGCTGTTCAGGGAGGAGCACCAAGCTGCAGTGGATCACGGCAAGCTGGCAGGCAACGGTGAGTGGTACAGAGTGAGTGGTACAGAGTGAGTGGTACAGAGTGAGTGGTACAGAGTGGATCACGGCAAGCTGGCAGGCAACAGTGAGTGGTACAGAGTGAGTGGTACAGAGTGAGTGGGACAGAGTGGTACAGAGTGGATCACGGCAAGCTGGCAGGCAACGGTGAGTGGTACAAGGTTTGCAGAAAAAACTGGCCTTCATTCAAGAAGTGCGACTGCTAGCCTAAAAAATCTGCTAGCCTAGAAAAACCCTAACGGTGAGTGCTACAACCTGGGAGGAAGCTTTAGAAGCATAGAAGTTGCGTGGTCAATGCAATCCACTCCTCATATTAAGGCTAGAACTACAAGGGAAATACTCAAAAGAACAGCAGTGAGTGGTACAACCTGGAAGGGAGCGTGCAGAAATTATAGGCTGCGCAGCAATGAAAACCACTCCCCTAACTAAAGCAACAACTGCAAGGGAAATTGTAGAAGATCGCGTGGGCATGTAAGTTGCTCTTTGATATTGTCAAGAAGGAAGAGTGCACTGATACTGGGGTTTGCTGAGCTCCTCCACCTTGTCCTCAATAAAATTAAAATATGAAATTAAATGTGAGCTGTGAAATCAAGACGGGACCGTAAGAGCACCTTGTAATACATGAAACTCGAAATGTGAAAATAGATGAAAATTGAGCCAAGTTGGGATTGCAAAAGCAATAAGCATTGTTCTCACACACACACACACACACACACACACACACACACACACACACACATACACACACACACACACACACAAGTCAAAGAGATAGAGATAATGAGCTGTGGTAGCTCAGATCGTGTGCAAAAAAACACAGTGTTGAGCATTGTTTTCGCCAGGAGCCTGTACACTCCACATCTGGCATGATGATGCGTATCAAACCTTCTGCCAAATACAACCTTTCACACATTATAAATATATATATATATGTTTGGTTTCAGGTGGTGACCTTAAAGGTGACCCTGACACTAGGGTTGGTCAGAACATTATATATACCATGGAGTCTTGTAACAATGCGAGGTTTGAAATAAACTCCAATGCAAGCCTATGCGAGGGGCACACAATCTAGTTATTTACCCCAATGCGGTCTATGCGAGGGCCTTCGGCCCTCTGAGCTGCACGTGCACGCGTGTGTGTGTGTGCGTGCCCATGTGTGTGTGTGTGTGTGTGTGTGTGTGTGTGTGTGTGTGTGCTCGTACGTGTGTGGGTGTATGTGTGTGCGTGCACGTACATGTGTGCGTGCGTGCGTGTGTAAACAGTTGTGTACGTACGTTTGTCTGCGTGCGTTGTGTACTTGTGCTTGCGCGTATGTGTGTGTGTGTGCATGCGCATATGTGTTTGTGCGTGCGTGTACGTGCGTACGTGCATTGTGTACGTGCGTGCGTGTGTATGCAGTTGTGTACGTACGTGTGTGCGTGCGTTGTGTAAGTGTGCGTGTGTGTGCGCGTATGTACGTGTGCCTGCGTGTGTGTGCATGCGCGTACGTGTGTGTGTGTGTGCGTGTGTGCCTGTGTGTGCATGCGGGTACGTGTGTGTGCGTGCGCATGTAAAGGGATTGAAGGCGCCCTTCCTCTTGTTGTCCTTCCTCCCCAATAGAGGGCCAGCCTCTTAAGCTGTTTGTCCACCTTGGGGGCCTTGAGGGGCGGCTTAGAGACTTTCCCGACCTGTCTCTGTTCATGCTTAAATTCAATTATTTAGCCTCGACATGAGCTTCACGAGGCCCATGTAACTTGGTTATTCAAATGCTCCCGACACACCGCGAGGGGGTCAGAAACGTCCGCGGTGCGCGGTGATATACTGTCTCTGTAATATATGGTGAATTTACAATGTTTTTGGCGGAATAAGAGCTAATTATACGGTAACATACGGTGTATAGGTAGGTATGCACGAATCTGGCCAACCTTACTTGACACTGTTGCTCTAGCCATGTGACATCTTGTTATGCATGGGTTGAAGAGTCAGTGCCGAGAAACAAGCAGTTTTTCGGGGTACAAGCAGGTGTTTGGGGAAGCAAGGGAAATAACAAGTTCCCTCAGCAGCCTTGTGATTGCTGGTCACCGTGAGCCATTTCAACTTGCCATCCCCAAGCACGCCTGCAAATCCCATGGAAGTATTATGGTCCCTACCTTCCTCCTAAAACCAACAGCTGAATTACAAATTCTACTGGACACCAGCCTTAGCAGCCGCGGTAGTGGTAGGGGAAGTAGGGGTCCAGGGAGTCAATGCACACAAATACAAAATACCACAGGCAGTGAAAAGCTACACAGGCAGCGCAATAAATGTGCGGACAGTAAAGAAGTTGCATGGACGAGAGAAAACTACTTTCCAAATTGATCCACAAACACTTCAAGCATGCTGACAACTCATCCCCGGTCCTCAGTACCTGAAAAAGACAACGAAAATACTTAGGACTGGCCAGAGCCGACTATATGCATTGTATACAACTGTGTATTTGGGGATTTCCTGCCAAAAATACGGTGTATTTACCGTATAAATATGTTTCTGGCCAACCCTACATGTGCTCTCCTGGTGTCCAGGCTGGTGTCACAAGCAGAGCCATCTCCCTTTACATATGTGGTATCAGGTATCAGTAATAATAACATATTTACTGCTGTCACGTCTGCCCGCAGCTGACGCCAGCAGCCACAATGTTAACAGGGATGGGGGAAGGGGAGGGTCAGGCAGGCACATCCCTCACACAGTTCCACACACCATGGAATCCAAGGGCTCGCCGCTGGAGGTGTGTGTGTGTGTCTTTGTGTGTGTGTGTGTGTGTGTGTGTGTGTGAGTGTGAGTGAGTGCTTATGTGTACGTGTGTGTTTGTGGGCGTGTGCCTTTTTGAGTGTGTATGATTGTGGGTGTGGGCGTGTGTCTGTCAAATTGCCTCCCTATCATAGTGAGGATTTTGTACATGGTGGGATTGTGTTCATGACGGAGAAGAGCTCCTTAGACGCAGTCATTTTGAAGGCAGGTGTTTTTTGACAGTGGTGTGGGTGCGTTAGGCTTGGCCAGAACCGTAAATTTGCACATCGTATACGACCGTATGTACAGTGTATAGCTTCCCTGCTAGGAACACTGTATATGCACCGTATATATGTATATGTGTTTGTGTATATGTGTATATATATGCACCGTATATATGTATGTGTGTTTGGGTTCTGGCCAACTCTAGGCACGTGGCATCTTGGAACACGCAGTGTCTCATCTTTTGAGGTTAATGAGGAAAGCAGGCAGGAAGCAGGGAAGATTTTGCTCATGTTGACTTTAGCAGATAGTGGTCCTCGTACAGCTACCCTAAAAAAATAGAGCATGCACCAACTCTTGGCCGCAATGCGTACAAAGACAATGGCAACAGCTTGACTGTGCAATCCACACCAGCCCAAATCTCATACATACATGAGTTTTTATCTGTTACACACCTGCCTGCTCTGCATACATTTCTCTGACAGTAGCCAGCACAGGCGGCTCCAAAGAGGAATCGTTCTTGTGTGGTATATGAACACATAGCAACGCATGCCAGTCCTGTTTATGTGATTTTTTGTGCTAAGGGTGTGACCAGTGCTGAAGAGAGGTCGTCAGCTCGGCAGGTCTGCTGCTTTACAGGGCACAGGGGGAGTGTACAGGCACGGGTATGCACATTGGGCTGGCCAAAACCGTTTACCTACGCACAACATGTATGACTGCTGATGTGGAAATTCCCTGCTAAAAACGCTGTAAAATCCCCTGCTTAATACGTACATAGGTATGAGTTACACCAGCCCTACATTTGCTTATCATTGCACCACACATCGAGCTCGTCCTGTGACGCAGGAAGCGGTGCTGGAGAGGGGTTGTAAGTGACAGTGCATTACGGCGGCTGCCTCTTACCAGCCTTTACACTCGCATTCCCAACACAGGAACTTACAGTGCTCTACGGCTGCTGCCTCTTACCAGCCTTTACACTCACAATCCCAACACAGGAACTTACAGTGCACTACGGCCGCTGCCTCTTACCAGCCTTTACACTCGCATTCCCAACACAGGAGCTTACAGTGCACTACGGCTGCTGCCTCTTACCAGCCTTTACACTCACAATCCCAACACAGGAGCTTACAGTGCACTACGGCTGCTGCCTCTTACCAGCCTTTACACTCGCAATCCCAACACAGGAACTTACAGTGCGCTACGGCTGCTGCCTCTTACCAGCCTTTACACTCGCAATCCAAACACAGGAGCTTACAGTGCGCTACGGCTGCTGCCTCTTACCAGCCTTTACACTCGCAATCCCAACACAGGAGCTTACAGTGCGCTACGGCTGCTGCCTCTTACCAGCCTTTACACTCACATTCCCAACACAGGAGCTTACAGTGCACCACGGCTGCTGCCTCTTACCAGCCTTTACACTCGCAATCCCAACACAGGAGCTGCAAGCGGCGCTGGACAGGGGTCGGCAGGCTGGCAGGTCTGCTGCTTTGCAGAGCAGGGGAGGGGGTGCACAGGCACAGGCGCACACAGGCGTTGTGGGGCAAACGCAGTCACACGGATGCACAGGCAATGTGGCAGAAGCCCAGGCACACACAAGCAGTGTAAGGGAGGCAGCGGCACAAAGGTCGCATCATCAGTTGCCCGCTTCTAACAACCAGGCAGGCAGCATTGACCCCCCTGATACTCATACTCATACAAGCCTCAAGGCAGGCGGTTTGCTCCAGGAGCACCAAAGTAGTGATGGCAACAGCATTGGTAGTGTGCATGACAGGGGATGGGTGCGCAGCGATGCTGAGGGCAGCGTGGGTGATGTACACGGTGGGAAGAGCAGCAATGGCGTGGAAAGCAGTGAGAGAAGCAGCGGAGGCAGTCACAGGAAAAGGGAGGGGTCATCTAGAGAGGCAGGTCAGGCCAACAGCAGTAGTAGTAGCAGTAGTAGTAATAGTAGTAGTAGTAGCAGCAATAATGGGAGAAGTACTGGTGGCAGGCTGGCCAAGCAACAGCAGCAGCAGGAGCAGCAGCAGCAGCAGCAGCAACAGCAGCAACGAATGCCTGCCAAGAAGGAGAAGGTGAAGGAGGTATTCTTTGGGCCCAAGATAGCGCCCCATGATAAGGAGGTCCGCTTGAAAAGGGCGCGGCAGTGGCTGGTGGACGGAATGAAGTGAGTGAGAGTGTATGTATGTGTGTGTCTTTAGGCCTGAGAGCCAAGAGGGTTTTCCATGACATACCAATCCGCCAATGAAGCGCAAAGAGGTGCCCCACAAAGGGGATACAGTGAGGTTAGGTGAGCAAAGAGAAACGTCCGCTCTCTCTGGCATGCCCCAAATTGGCACGTGCAGGTCTGCAGCCAAGGAATATGTTTAAGGCACAAGCGCTTGCACATGACAAAATGTAACATGCACGGAAATGTAACAGCATGTGTGTTAGTTACTTGCACTCATTTGTTCAACAGCACAAATGCAGGACATATGAGCTTATGGCAATCGCACATGCACATCATTCACGCACATGCGAAATGCTCAAAGCCTTCTGCTTTGAAATTCTTTGCGTATGCTACACGCAATACGTGGATAGCACGGCAATGCGCGTGCATCATGTTTCACATGTCATGGCTGCAGGGTGTCCATCGCCCAGGAGGGAGCAGCACAGAAAGCAAAAAGCTATGCTGAGCTGGCACTAGACAGCACCACATGCACAGCACAGCAACACGCATGCATCATGTTTTACGTGTCATGGCTGCAGGGTGTCCGTTGCCCAGGAGGTGAGCAGCACAGAAAGCAAAAGCTCTGCTGAGTTGGCACTGGACAGCATCATAGCTGGCCTGTCTGATTGTGGACGTCCCGCCTCAGGCAAGTGTTGGCAGTCCTCTCTAATTGTCCTCACATGGGTAGCTGCCCTGAAAGCCTAGTGGCCCGTGGTCAGGCCAGACTCTTCGGGGTCACGGGTTCAAATCCGCCTGGTAGCGTGAGTACATCGCTGTCCGACAGCTCCATCTCCGTTTCCTTAATCCATGCTTGTGGTGGTATCACCCCTTGCGTATAACTTTTGTCCTCACTAAATGTCGATCTGGATTCAGTGATGGTTGCTGCTCTGGTTTGATTCCTGATGCAAGCTGTACAAAAGGGTTTACAAAGGGTTTACAAAGGGGGTAACCGGCAGCCACATGTGTTGGGCTGATAGGCATTGTTGGATCGGCCAGCGTAAACGTAAGGTTGTGAAATAAAATTGGTCTCAGCCAGTGCCATATTGTTCTCTTAGAGGTGATGAATGAATGATGAAAAGGCAAAAACCTGAGACAATAAAAGAGCTTGATGGAGAGCCACAACAAGCAGTTCAGGCGTGTTAACTGAACACCAGAATGTATAACTCAAGGGGAGGAAGGGAGCGCCACATTAGAGACCCATGACTGTTCATGCAAATAAATTGAAAGCTGAGTTCAAATTTAACATTTGACTTACAACAGTGCACCAGCATGTACGATCTAAGAAAAGCACAGAAAAGTGTTGGAAGGAAAAACCTTCGTTTTAAATTGTTAGGTTGTTTGAGCCCCATCCTGGCCTAGCTGGTTGCTGCACATACATAGAAACTCCACTATCTCAGTCCACAATCCCGGGATGTTCAAGCCACAGCAAGCTAGCCAACAAACACCACAGCGTTTATTTACCCTAGAGGTGCAACCCACAGCATGCAAAGGCACCACGACACACAGCAGCCAGCCCAGACTATCTATTAGAAAAGGGGCGCTCCTTCGTTAACGAAGGGGGAGGTTGGGGCCTGGCTCTGTCGTACAGCCGAAATGCAAGCAAGCAGGCTCCACAGTCTATTTACTCCGTCCACTGTGTACCGTCAGTAGGCAAGCATAGCAAGAGCCCCATCCTGGCCTAGTGCGGGGGCTTTGTGTGCGTAATGGTTACAATGGTTACAATAATTGCAATGTTACAATGGTGCGTAATGGGTCACCATGCATCAATTCATTCCTTGCCTTCGCGCTTTGTGTGCGTAATGGGTCACCATGCATCAATTCATTCCTTGCCTTCGAGCTGGCCTCTCTGTTGCTTGAGCTTGTCTTTGGCCCGACGCCGTTGTCTTGGGGTCTTCTCAGCAGTGTTTCGATTAACCGCGACAAGTCTCTTAGGTGTCGCATTTTGGCCATTTTGGGTAAGACACAGCGACGCCTGGCAAGCCAAATGTTGCCTGGTGGCGACACCAAATTTTCCTGTCGACCACCCAGTGTAGCCAATAATTTTAAATTTTAATTTGTAAATGAGTCAAAGTACTTTCCAAGTCCTTGGGGGCCGAGGGGCACCCTTTACAGCTGGTCAAAGCTCCCAAGTTCCTACCCCTCTCGACCCCTCCATGCCCCTCCCATCCATGCCAGCAGCTCCAAAAGCACAAGCTGCAGCACCTCCCCCAGTAGCACCTCAGTCACTTCCTGCACCACAAGCTGCATCGCCTCCACCAGCACAAGCAGCACTGGCAGAAACAGATGCATCACCAGAGGCATCACCATAAGCAGGAGAGGGGGGTAAGCGCAGGCGGTGTGGACGCGTGATTGGCTACCTCAGCAGCAGAGTCCCTGAAGACCATCGCCAGTACTTTGAAGAGCGGGAGGGGGGTATGGCTAAATGCTTGCCATGCACGTGGCAAGCCCAAAAGCAGGGAAGCAGGGAGGAAGTGCTCATCATGCTGGACAAAAAGGATAAAATTGACTCGCACCTGGGCCTGAAGGTGCACGAGAGCAAAAGGCAGAAGGATCATGAGATGCATCTGGGAAAAGCAGCAGGCCCGGTTTGACACCGCTATGTGCATACTGCTTGCTCTCTGGTGCACAGTATATGGGCAAGCCTACTGCGTCCTTTTGGCACACTTGCAGTAATAGCGTCGAGCTCAAATGCAGCCTTAGCGATTGGCTATCCTTGGCCAACATAGCACTAGTGCAAGTTTTTGGCTCAGTGGAGGAGGAGCGGCTCTTCAGCAAGCTTGCCTTCGTCAAGGAAGAGAGGCGGAACCGCTTGCTGTTAGATCACTTGAACGTGTGCCTTGTGCTTGCAACCCAGCGCATGTGGGCGTTTAGGGACTTTCCCTTCTTGCGAGCATTGCAAAATTGGCTTGAAGCAAAGAAGAGGCGCACAGCAGCTCATTCACAGCAGCGGCGGCGGGAGCCAGAATTGATGGAAATCAGTGAAGAGCGAGGACGCAGAGTAAAGACTTAGGGGGGGAGGGAGACAAAGGGTTCAACAAACTTATTACAGTATCCAGTATTTACATTGAACTCGAATACAATTTTCATTCACACATGCCAAAATTTTGGCAGCTTTTTTGGGGGTAAATATTCAGTGGCTACACTCTTTTTCAGCAAAAGCACCCTGTGAAGCCATACAGCTACACACCCAAAAACCTTAATAGAGACACTGCTTCTCAGAAGTAGGGAGGGGGCTTTCGAAGGTCAGCCAGCCGATGAGCAAGCGGGCGTAGGCACACTGTTCCAGAGGGCTTGGTCCTTGGGGTGTGGCAGGAGGAGCTGGCGAGCGACTGTCTCTTTTGTGTGTGCGCTGATGTGTGCCGCCCAGTCCTCCTTGGTCCTGATAATCCAGCTTGGGTGGAACGGACCTCCGTGGGCCTCCGCTGGGATGAGGGCCTCCACTGGGACAAGGGCCTCCATCTCACGATTTTGGCTTGCCTTTACATTTTCTTTTTTTCATTCAAGCTGTACAAGTGGGGAAACTTTATGGAAACTTTATTTGTTAGTGCATTTTTGGGTTATACGAGGACTTTTTGCATATACCCATAGTTTACTCCCACATCAATGCACTCCGCTATGAATGTCCCCCGCCCTTATCTTACATAGATGTGACTAAGGTAAGGTAAGTTAAGGTTACATCACTATAGATGTGACTAATTACTTCAATTATCTTTCCTTGGCAACCGAACAAAAATTGTGTGTTTCGACCTGCCCTTCCTTCCTTTCTGGCCACAGGCAAACACTCCACCAAATCTGTGGTCTCCATAACCCTTCAGCCTAGAACAGCAGCGAGTGATGCAGCAGAGGCTGAGAAGGCACGGAACAAGCAGCGGAAACAGGAGAGGAAGGAGGAAAAAAGAGTGGAGAAAGCAAAGGAGCTGGAGCACGCGGTGGCCTCTGGGTCACCTAGCTAGCAACCATTTGGTGGCTTCAAGTTGTGCACTTCAAACTCATGAACCGTGTCCCCCTTTTTTGGTTTTTGCAGGCCCGTTGTCATTTAGTTCAAGACAAAAGGCCTTTTAAATGCGATTGACCTTGCAGGCCCGTTTGCAAATTTTTCTGCTGCTACTATCTAGAAAACCCGTGACCTCAAACTTGAAACAAACCATGTGCTGAAGTCATTTTCATTCATACAGAGCAGATCGCTAGTAAAAATATCTTAATATTTCGTTAAGCCACTTTATAGAACACCGGTACCGGTACATACAGAAGCTCTTGTAACTGAAACTCTGCAGGTTTTTGTTTTGAAGCTCTAGTACTTCGTGGATAGCACTGACAAACATTTATGGTTTATGACGTAGTTGTAATTCCGCGGTTCGTCATGTTCAGTGCACACAGGATTTGCTTGCTTTGAGAGTGAACATGCAAAGGAAAGCAACCTAATCACCAGCCCGTGTTCATGTGCAGGAAGCAGTAGCTACGTCCACCTAAAATGTGCGTGCATCTATCAAGTATACCGATTAAATGTTCTTTTCCAGAGGGGTTCAACTGGGGAAATGTGAACTTGCTACATTAAATCTCTGCATTATGAAGTGCATCTGGTGTCAGTCCCATTCAGTATTTATATATGTGTCCGGTTTAAACAACAAATGCACAATTTGTAACTCCAGGTCTGTCACTACGAGTATCAGTACATACAGACGCCTTGATGATGCCGCCTTGATTGCACATCCTGCGTTTGTGTCCTCCGTGTCCGTGGCACTCCTGCTTGTCTGCTGCACGATCCTTGGGTTCATACCTAGGGTTGGCCAGAACCGCTCATATACACCGTAAATGACCGTATATTTGGTGATTTCCCTGCCAAACACACTGTATATACACCGTATATACATGGTTCTAGCCAACCCTATTCATACCCCTTGTCCAGGTAGATGTCCAAGCCCGTTCAGTCTGACCGTGTACTGTTTGCTGGAGTTGTTAAGCAAGGCGTTGCATCTTCTTGCGTGTGGTTGGAAGGTGAGGTGGGGAGCCTACGATAAGAGGAGGGCCACCACAGCAAGCAAGGGGCGCAAATAAACAGCATAAAGGCTTGTAAGCATAACGTATAATATCGCATCCAAGCTTGTGCACAAATCCCAGGCAGTCTCTCCTGAGCATTGTTTCTTGTAAGACATAACACTCTATGATTATGATCTAATGCTCATTCCTCCAGCAGCTTCCTGTTAAATATATGGCATGTAATGCACACACGTTGTGCGACGTGTAGTTCGGCTCGCCGTCTGCCTTGCTTGCATTGTTCTTTGCAGTTAGGCCTTGTGTGGATGGTCTGCTCAGGGGCAGACCTTGGCAGGATCAAGGGATGTCGCAGCTGCCCAGTTCTGTGCTTGCCAGATGCGATGTTGTTGTGCACCAGCTGCGCAGGTAATAATTTACAATGGGATACAAATAGGGAAATGACAGCCGGAATTTAATCTGGCTCGTTGTAGTCAGAACAAGAAGGCTTGAATTTCTGTTTATGATTCATACTGTACGCTTGAAAAGGTGTGACGTAGTTCAATGACGTGGAATAATTTGACAGAAAGACCAAGCTAGCCTCCATTGAATGTGGAATGGTACTTTGCATTCCCTGGTGCACTTTGGGAAGGGTACGGTTTCTAAATCAGGAATGGTGATATTATGTGGGCTCGACACGTATACTGTGCAAGCCTGTGGTAACCTGAAATTCGGCATGCACCAAACACAACACCAGAACGTTCCTGCTTCTCCCACAATACGCATACATGCATGCACACACATACATTCGCACGTGCACTCCCCCCTGGAGAATAAAAAGAGGAATGGCTTGCCAATGGGGATCAGGTGGTTGGAGGTGGAGGCTTGCTCACCACTAGGAGTGTTGCTCAAATATTTCAGGGGGTGAACTACGAACTACGCGTGGAAGACTTTTGTATACAAACCTGCCCCGTCCTATACCGGTAGTTACATATACCGGTAGTTGCATATGATATATGAGGGAATGGGAAAAGGTGTAGAAATGATTTAGGAGGGCGTGTGTTCGGATGGTTAGAGTTGTAATGGTAGGAAGCTTAAACCCTTTGTGCTCATTACCCAACCACACATGTATGGGAGGTTGCAGGGAGGTCTGTGGCCCTCTGATTCTTGTAGTGCTAGCAGGGGGAGCGATTTTGGGTCGCCATTGCAGGTGCGCACCGGCAAAACTACCAGCGCAGTCTTTTCTTATTTAAATTGTAGTGCTTCTCTGTTTAGCTGCTGTTTACAAAGCTCCAAATTTCGTCCCCCACCTCTGATTTTCCTGTCTTTACTTATTTTTGCAGCTGGAATGAAATTTTTGCATGCAATGGTCAAAGCGAGCGGGAGGACAGTAGCAAAGGTGAGAAGAGTCTGCCATTTTTATGAACATTGAATTGAGTTTTTTCCTGGACCTTGTCCGAAATTTGAATGTGCGCTTTTGGAGTAAACAGAAATGTCCAATGCTTGTAAACATTTATCTGTCTCAAGAGGCAAAATTAGGTGAAATTTTAATGCCGACCACATTCATCCGCAGGCAGAAAATGTGCAGACGCGTCTCAGAAGGCAAGACGTTAAAAAGGGAGATCACTGTACATTAAGGTTGAATTTTATTCCTTCGAGGGGTTTTTGCAAATAAAGAGCGTGTCCTAATCTGCCTTGTTCTACTTTTTTTGCCCTGCAATGTTTACGATAATTGTTCCACTGTTTTACACTACTGTCTGACCATTGTCAATGGCATTGATGAGGTTCATTTCAGTCATTTCCCCTTCTTCGCTGTATCTGTTGCCCGTGTCTTTCAAATTATTATTATTTACACCCGTGTGCTCACAAACTTAGCACAGTTCCCAAGTTTGGTCAACCCCCGGCCAAAAGTAACCCTAAAACGGAACCCCTCGACGAACTGCCAACCAGCATTTCACCCAAAAGGACAGCTTCATTTTCTACAAAGCGCACACCGTTGGACGCGTATTGAAGCCAGATTTTTAGCGCACCTTTATCCTGACTGTCCTTTTGAGAAATGAGGCTGGTAAACTTTAGACTTGTTTGAGTGGAAGGGGTACCGCAACCAGTACCTCCCCTAAATAGCATCCTGTGTTTTAAACTATACTGAGTAATTCTATGACTTTAAATCAGGATAAGGCGTCCTCAAAAAACCCGGATACCTGCAAATACTGCCTCTCTTCCACTCAAACAAGTCTAGCTGCCCCAATTCTCAAAAGGACAGTCTGGAAATCAGTGCGTCAGAACGCTAGCTTCAATACGCGCCCAACGGTGTGCTGCGATTGTCTCAACTGGTAATTTGGGGAAGCCATTTAGCATTTTGATTGCGAGAGGTTGCAACTCAGATTAATTAACTAAGTGAAGTGTGATGTCAGGATTTCCCTAACTAATTCCCTAGGTTGCAATCCGAGGCTTCCGCGTTCGTGTGATGTCAGGATTTCCCTAACTAATTCCCTAGTTGATTAAATATAAATGGGGAATACTACGAGCAGATGGACTGCCGTTTCACAGTCGGATACACACAACAGCGCTCCCCCGGACTTTGGAGACCCTGTCCAGCGAGATGAGGAGCGTGTCCCATTACAAGAGGATTCAGGGGCAGTGCAGGGTGCCGTGTCATTGCCCCAGGTTGAGCAACCAAATGCTCTTTCGGAAGCAGAACAACAAGCACCGCAACAGCAACAACAGCAGCAGCAGCAGCAGCAGCAGCAGCAGCAGCAGCAACAGGGGGACGTGGAGAACCCCGTACCACCAGAGATAACCTCTTGTATGGAAAGAGAAGCTAAAGTAGAGGTTTGCATACACAAGAGCAGCAGCTCGCAGCTCCAAGGCGCCACTTCTGTTGAAGGGAAGAAGGAAGAGGACGCCCCACAAAGGCTTTGCAGGTACTACATGTCCACATGTGCACTTTGTGCGTGCGAGCCATTTGCTACGGAAACCATTGTTGCTGCAATGCGTTGCAGTTGCTTTTGCAGTGGTTCTAGATTGGCTTAGCGAGCATGTGTACATGCAAAACGTAACCTTTCAATTTTGCGTGCATGTTCCAGGATTTGTTTTGAGTCTGAAGAGGAGGCAGACAACCCCCTTATCCACCCGTGCTTGTGTCAAGGCAGCGCT
>Ga0307942_1002841_pt1 | contig 14056 bp, 12 predicted proteins | sample OrgLakmetagen175_FD_201846 | JGI IMG/M metagenome (GOLD analysis project Ga0307942, IMG submission 201846) | Saline water microbial communities from Organic Lake, Antarctica - #175 | ecosystem: Environmental > Aquatic > Non-marine Saline and Alkaline > Saline | place: Antarctica: Organic Lake...
GTATGGTTGCGGGAGGAGGGTAGGGACTGAGAGATTCCTCTGCTTGTGCTTGGGAGGTCACGTAGGACAGGTGGGGGGCGTTGGAAATTGGTTTGGGGAGCGGGTGGGGCGGGTGGGGGGGCGTGAGCGGGGCGCTCGTTGTTGGGGGTTTGACCAGGGGTGGCGGTTGGGGGAGTCTTCTGCCGTGGCTAGACATAAGCACTCGTACATTTTCCAGGTGGAGAAAATGATGCCACGCAACTCCCGGCCAGACGCAGAAAATCTAGGGCCCATCTGTCCTGACACAGACAGGCGAGGCAGCTCGTACACGTAAGAAATCAGGCATTGTAACACCATGAGGCAACCTGCACACATGACGCTGGGTTTCATGAAAACGACAGCGAGGAAATAGGTGAGATTATAATCAGGCTTGTGCACAGACGGTTCGATGAGTACGGTACGGACCGTCTTCTTGAAAAAGACGGCGTATTTTTGAATTTTGACCAACATAATGTACTGTCTGGACGGTAAAATACGGTACGGTGTACGGTACGGTCAAAATTCTTACAGGCCACTGCAAAAAGATTCATTCTGCCTTGTCAGGTGCTGCGTGCAATGGCTGCACTCAATCCTGCTCATCGTTGCATCCTCCCTCTTAACCCTCTTTCTAAAATCACCCTCCTCTTCTCCTTCCTTCTGCTGTGGTGTTTCCCCAGTTCTCCGCACCAACACATCCCCCGCGTAATGGCTGTAGCAAAACTTCACTCATGCAGTCTTGGCTAACCTGCTGTGACCCTGAGCAATTCTGGAAGGCGAGCCACTCCCCAAGCCACTGGGGGGGGCCCAGCTCAGAAGGTTGGGGCAAAGTGCAACCATTACAGGGAAAGTCTGTGCCTTTTTGCTGACATTTCCATTTCTTCAACACATCCAATCAAGATTTCAATCCATGCTTGCAAACTAGCTTGCATGTGTGGTGTAGCTTGCATGTGAGATTGTGTGGCTCTTAAGCCTTTGGACGGTGGTCACCGTCTCTTGTACGGTTTGAGACCGTACTAGTCAATTCAACCGTCTTCGTTCATTATGGTACCCCGTATTACGGTACGGTACCGTAAATACGGTCAAAATTGCTATAGTACGGCGTGTTTGCACAAGCCTGATTGTAATGTAACCATGTAAACTTGTGCACAGGGTGAAGCAAGTGAGCCGGATCATAGTGGCGGAGATAGCAAAAGCTAGCTCATACGCCCTGTCAGATGGCCTCTTCACATTGCCCTTCTTATCACTCTTGTACACGCCACAATGCCTGGCGATAGTCAAGTGTGCGAGGGCTGTCGGCAGTGCGGAGGTAGATGATAGTGCTGCCGAAGCAATTGAGGTGGCTGCCTTCCAGCAAGGCAAGCCAGAAAAACCACAACATAAGGATCGAGGTGTGGCTGACTTTCAGTCAGGATGTTAGAAGGCAGAAAGCGTTTGAAACTTGATAGACGTGCAAATATAAACCCTGAATATGTTTGACACGCCTTGCCCTTGTTCATTGTTCCGCTCTCTCTTGCGTAATACATTGTACGTATTGCACCTAGCATTTATTTAGACACAGGCAACGTGCCCACGTTCGACATGACCAAGGAGAAGGACAGCCCTGCCAAGGTTTTTGTTGTGTTTTGGTGGAGTTAACAGAGTGATAACACTCAGGCAGGAAAACCAAAAGGCAAATGATTATTCAGCAAAGTTAGTATGTCAAAGGGCTACCTAGGTACCTTAACGTTTTGCAGGGTCGTTTGTAAGACTTGTCCTCTTGATGCAATAGCACGCGCATACAAGCAAAGGCTTGATTGCTGTTGTAATGCGCTGTTCAGGTACCCAAGCAGCACATCTGGACAAAGGAGACGGTGGATAACATCCCAGATGACCAGATGTATCCAGTGCCCAACCTGATTGACGTGGATGTACCAGCATCAGAGTCAAAGCGGATTGTGTCCACTTCAGTCGACTCAACCGAGGCTTGGCTGACAGACATCTCGTTAGATGTGGTAGCCAAGTTGCTCCAGGTAAGGAGTTTGCCCCCTAAATACCAAAGCAATCAAAACATTTAAAACATAACTTTTAAAGCTTGTCACCCATCTGATCACGTTGACAACTCTGTTGACCTTTGTTGTCAGTTACAGCTTTTAAAGCTTGTCACCCATCTGATCACGTTGACAACTCTGTTGACCTTTGTTTTCAGTTGTGGGCACGTAAGCAATCCTCACTTCCTTACAGCTTCTTGTTCATGGATGCCTATTACTCCAAGAACCCACAGGTTAGAACTTGTTGCATTCGTCTGTAAACCTGCTTGTTGTGCACTGCAGCTTTGACATTGCTGACCAAGTAGTTGGACTCAACGTGATGAACTGTGCATCACTTTATTATGTTCAAGCCCGTTCATTTTTTCCTTTCAGCTGGCAGCCTACAACGGCAGCCGCGGCTTGGGCCCCAGGCTGGTTATTCAGATTTCCCCTAATACCATCATTCTAATGCCGCGCAACTTGGGCGGAAGCCACTGGGTGATGCTAAAGTTTGATGTTGCGGCCAAAGTGGGAGTTGTGTACGACTCGTTGCCATAGGTAAGGGGAATATTTATCTGATCTTCAGTTAATATATGTGGTACAATTAGGCTGCTGTGGCCATTCTCTGGTTCTTGCCATCCATAGGTAGTGACTAAATAGGAATGCATGGTGATACATTACAAAATGGGAGGTAACACCCAAAAATTCCTCATCCTTCATCCCATGCACAGGACAAGATCCTGGCTACGCTCCATCTTAAGGACAATGCCCTTAAGTCTGTTGTCAAGTGGCTTTGCGCGCATGCACCATCAACCTGCAAGCCTTACAGCGCTTGCAAGTTCCAAAGCGAGCCAAAAATCAGCGTGCCAACCCACGACAACAATGTTGATTGTGGGCTTTACGTGTACAAGTTCATGGAGCGCATAAGTGCTGGAGTGTGAGTTAAATTTGGTTTTTGTTTCAATACCTTTTGTTTCAAGTTGGAAGCACGTGCGAGTGCCACTTCCCCGCCAGTTGACATGTCACAGTACGGCTATTAAGTTGTATTCAACCTGCATTCTTCGCCTTTTTGTGTAGGACACCTGCCAGTGAGCAGTATGGCAGCGTTGACATGAGGCTAGAGTTGTTCGACACGATCCTCAAGGGCCAAGCGCCTGTAAGTACTATTATAGTTCACAAATGTCTATTTGATATAAGCATAAGCAAGCACGTGCTGAATGATTGCAATTGACTGCCATTCTTTCCCATTCAAAACTCTTGTTTAAGAATGCTTTCTTGCCGAATCAATGGTGTGCAGGACATCCCCAAGACGCGTCAGGCAAACGGCCTGGACCTGCTGCAAAGCGCCGCTGCGGCGTCATCACCATTTGTTGCGCCCCGAGCAGCGGAAAAGGTAGACATGCCTTTGTCAAACAATTGAGGGGGTATCGTTCTGCTTGGCCATATATGTGCTGCTTTGTCTCTTCCAGCTCTGTAAATCCAAAACATGAAGCACAATATAAAAACTAAGCGTTATGTTAAGGCAACCAAAGTGATTGCTGGCAAAATGGGAAGCAACAGGGTTTAAACCCTAAACCCTAAACCCTAAACCCTTAAACACCCTGTGTCCCTCAGGATGGGTTGCCAGCTGTTCTAAAGGACAAGGATGACAGCACACTTTTGGAGCACTTGCCTGAATCAGCCTTGCTAGCAGAACTATGCAAGAGGAGAAGCGTGTTGAAGCAGGTGGGTTGCGCGCAAAAATAATGTAACAATAAATACGCAATAGTTAATAACCTCCTCTTGCTTCTTACCTTTTATGTAAGGTGAAGTTTTGTTGGCAAACGTTTTACCATGCACACCTTTCTTCTTTGTCTGAGCACGACTGCCAGTTTCAAGATTTGTTGGCATCACTACAATTTTTTGGTTGCCACGTATGCTAGCCCCTTGTTCTCCTTCCTTTACATCCTCCTCATTACTAATAGTACCCCTTGAATGCCATACACAGAACACGTGAGGAGAGGTTTTTGTGCCAGACTCGGAACAGCCCTAACATTTGCAGCCTGGACAACTACTAGTAGCAATTGTTTGATTTCTGCATTTATTGCATTCAAGTATGGCTGGATTATTCAGACTTTAATTGGGGTGGTTACGCAGGTGCTGCTAGACCGTCTAATAGAGAGGTCTACTAGTAGCTGAGTAGAAAACTTCAAAGTTTGCTGAGCTTGTATTATCCTTTTGCTTGAATTTAATGCTGTGTGACCTTTTAAATACTTTTACCTTTAGACAAATTCTTCAAGTTCAACGCAAGTAGTGCAAGTTCTACTGTAGTGACCAGTAGTGCTTATCTCCTAGGCTACTTGAAGTTGAACTAATGGTTGCCACCTGAGTACTACTATAATGAGCGGTAAACAAATTAGATCAAGGCCTAATAATCATCATTGTGTTGGTAACTAGCAGCCCAAAGAATACTGTGCACCCGTGCAACTGAAAGATAAGGTAGATAGGGCATCGGTTGAAGTGCAGTTAAAATCAACCGCTCCTCGGTTGAAATTTTTTCAACCGGAAAACTGCGGCTGTTTGGTAAAATTTCAACCGCAATTCAACCGCGGTTGAAATCAACCGTTTCAACCGCACTTCAACTGAGGCCTGAATTGTCTGACGTTGTTATTGTAAGTAGTTCATCAGTTTAGTTTGGATTACAAAGGCATTCAACCTGGGGTGGCTGCTCAACCCCAAAACAAACCAAGTAAAATATGGACTGAAAAGGAACTGGAAAATGCTAACCTTAAAACACGAGCGTGAGAAGGCAAGTTAGACCATCGATGAAGGAAATACACTGACAAAGCAAAAAAGCAGGTGAATAACTTCCAAGCGGCCACACCCTACTACCCATACACACAATTCACACAAACGCTGTCAAGAAAGTACCTTGAGGACAGAACAGACGCAAAATTTACATAAACGTAGACAAGATTGGAAACGTTAGGACTCCTGAAGTTGGACAAAGCTTGAAACTGGATGCGACTGGTTTAATGAATCATGGGCCACTGGCCTGGTAAAATCTATTGAACCCGAGAAGCAGCTGGGCTACATATTGCTGGACTTAAAGTTGTGTTGTGGTGCCTCCGTCCCCACACATAATGTGTTGACCGAGATCTGGTAAAAAGGTAGACACATCGTGGGCTCCTGTCTGGGGAAACAGAGGTCCATATTTCCTGCGGAGAGATATCACGTGGGGATTGACGCAGTGGAAAAGGACATGCTGCTCATCTGGGACATCATCAGTATCACACAGGTCAAAGGTGGGGGAATTACTCTTATTCCATGTCGCTGTCTCAAAACGTAGGGTGTGGACACGAAGTCTGAAAGAAGCTGTACTGCGAATGCCAAAAGGGGACTGTCAAGAGAAGCTTTTCAATGGGGACCAGGTGGTTGGGAGGCAGAAGCCTGCATACCACCAGGAGTATTGCTCAGATATTTTTGGGGGTTGCATTCAATGTCTCTCACCTCATCTGTATGATTTTTGTTGCAGATTTGATTGCATGCAGGCTACATTTTTCATGAGTCCTTGTGCGGCTGCTGTAATTGGCGCCTGTTGCTCCTAGCTGGATGGTGTGACGCGTTTAGGCGTCCAGGTAAGCAAGGCATTAGCGCGGCTTATGCTGTTCTTGTGTTTTTTCTGCTTGTTGAGTAGGGGAAGTGTCTACACAGTACTGAGTTTCAATTAATGTATATCGCATTTGTTTGGTTGTATGTCACTTGGTTTCATAGCCAGGGAGTATGGATTAGCAGGGCCATCTGGTTATCACAAGCTCTTCTTGCATTATTGGCAGACCTAGTTTGAAACATGTTTGTTGGGTTTCGTTTGGGGCGTGGTTGCTGGTTTGGAGTGACTTTGATTGCATCTGGCTTGCTAAATTTCCGCCACTGTTGTGCATTGTGTTTGGGTGAGAGCCAGCCAGGTTGGAAACATTCCTATCTGTGTCTCTTCTGAAGGGCGTATATTGCCTTGTTGTACCATTTTTTCACGACTGCCTACGTCTGCTCGTGCTAGCAGGCATGCACCCTGTGTACCTTGTTGGATCGCTTTTGTAATCATTTGTCCAGCAGCATTGTGCCTGTTAATAACCAGTTTATTTATAACGGGATGACTGTAGCCTGACAGCATGTGGTAGGTGCCGTCTAGCTTCTGGCAGATGGGGCAGATTGGTGGGCCTTCTATATGGTTGCACTGAGCAACACGCCAATTTGTCATCTGTATGGCAGAGCATGACGTTTTTCTTTTCTCCAGAGGTGACACTTGCAATTTTCCAATAGAGTTACTTATGCCTTTCTCGACAATGCCTTCCTTGATCAGATCTTGGTATTTTATGTAGCACTTTGTGAACTAATGGTTTGACACCTTTTTTGGCTTAGATAGTTTGTGTTGGATGTGCATGTGTGCTTTTACAGCATCGAGATCTGAGAAAATGGGGAGCCTTTCTGCTGGAGGCCCTGGTTGGCAGGTGTTAAAGTATCTGGTAGGCAAGCTGGGGGAAGGTTTTCCACCCTTGCCGGTCAGAATATGGATGAATGGGGATAACCAACAAACAGAACAGGCTCAAGAACAACATAAGCTGCTAATGAGCGACACACTTTTACTAGAAGGGCCCGCAAAACCCTTCTTACTAGGAGCAACAGGCATCACCTAGAACAGCCTAGGAAACATGCCACAGCTCTTATATTAAAATTAAGCTCACATGCAATCAGATCCGCGACGAAAATCGCACAGACGGGACATTAAAGACAGCCCCCCGAAATAACTGAGTGATACTCCTGGTGGCATGCAGGCCTCTGCCTCCCAACCACCTGATCACCACTAAAAAGCCCTCCAGGTGGGATGTTGGTGCCACGTGGCTTTGGCTGCATCCATTGGGTATTGCAGGACACAAAGCAACATCCTTTCCTGATACATGCCGATTGATTCTTACGTTCTTTCTTGCTAACTTTGACAGCCCGGAACAGTGAGCATAGACCCCAGGAAGAATAAACACAACCTTGAGGGGGTACAACTTAAGCTGGAAGGTGGCCAGACGAAAACGTAATTTTCAATTAATCTAAACCACAACACGGAGATAGACACGGACATGTAGCAGTGGCCCTCATCTTAATTTCAGTCGACACAATGTTACTGCCTACATAAACTGTTGAATTAAAGCTTGCATCGGGCTTGCTTGCACAAAAGGTGCAGCTAGATGGAGTGAAACACAAAGTATTTCATTCCCAATGATAGTTCAAAGTCCGACTGAACAAACTGGAATGCTACGTCCAACGCGTTTGCCGTCTGTTCATTTGATCTCTGCTACAGGGAAATTCCTTCCTGTGGGTTTGCCTCCCCCCTCTCTGTTCTTGCAGGCAGCTGGCCACGCTCTTCTTGTCGCTGCAAAGCCGCCTCGGCTGAGGGACAAGGCCTTCCGATGTCCATGAGCACTTGCTCCTGAACATTGCACATCATCAAGAGTATATTCCTTGAACAATCCTATCACAGACTTTAGTAGGAGGGTCATTGCTTCGTCTTTATACACAGCATCCATCTATTGCAAGAGCACCAGAGTATAAGCATCCGTCTTTGCTCACCTCTTGGGGGGCTGCCTCTGAGTCAGGCTGGTCATACTCCATGGCCGCTAGTGGATTTTCGCCTCGTGCCCATTCCCTGTGAGAAACGAGCGAGTAAGGCGTTCTGCATCAGCAAAAAGTAACCAAGGTGAAAGGCGGCAGCTAGATATCGTATGTCAATCTCAGCTGGAGCACGAGAAAGTTAAGCAAAGGCTGCGCTGGTAATGATCAGCAGCGCGTAACCCGTGAGCGTCCCCACCGTGCAATTGCAGCGCCTGCGATTGTGCCCATAACTGAACCCACTGCTGCACCAGCAAGAAGCACGGCTGGGCTCCCAAAAATTGAGAGAAAACCCCCGACAAGCAACGCTCCTGAAGTTGCTCCTACAGCTCGAGGCCAGCCGGCAGAATTCTCATCATCTTCCCCTGAAACCTTTCATGTAAGAATTACAGATCACTTTTTAAGAGCAGGACGGCAAGCACACTGCGCATGTTGGAAACGCGTGTGCGTGGTACAATGACTATAATGACCGTCACAGATCTGCACATGGAAAAAACGCTGCACAGCAATAGTCCTCGTGTAGTTCTCCTGGTGATACAAACCTCTATGGGCTGCTTCGCTTTCCTGTACTCCAGCGCCGCCTGCCGCTGGTCACTGGCTGAAGACACCTCCAGTCCTTTGTTTTGCTCTACAGCACTATCACTGTTACTGTCCATGCTTATTCAGAATTTATATATGAAGACAAGGCTACATTCAGTAAATTATTTAAACTATTTCAAAGATTTTAGCTAATTAACAATCAAGAGGAATTGATGAGCACGTAGATCCGATTGTACTGTCTGAGACGCACACCCCGGCTAAAAGATGACTGGGACGACACTAGATGCTGACAGGAGTGTGCGGATGTTGAGGTGAATATGTTAAGGACATTAATTTGGGAACATGTGCGGCGGAGTGCCCGTCATTAGCGTACGTGTGATATATAAGTGCGAGGTGAAGCTCGAACTAAGCATTTGGTAGTTCGTGTGTCTTCACATGTGTAACTTCGAGAGACCTACCCTCCTTAGAAGCAGTAGAGCACATTCACACACACAAACATACACACATACAGACACACACACGCACACACACATTCACATTTACATTCACACACACACACACACACACACGCACACACACACATGCCACACACACACACACACACACGCACACACACATGCCACACACATACACACAGACATGCGCACACACGTACACGCGCCTACACACGCGCACAAACACACACGTGCACTTACACACTCATATCACACACACACATACAAATATCAAGCATGCAACTGCACACAAGTGTATGCGCACACAACGGCACGAGTCAGTTGTCCGCACTGTGGCAAACACATGCCATCACATGAGGAGGGCTTTTCTCACGTACAAAAATTGCCAGTGCTACACCACATGGATATCCATTGCTACCAACCAAAATCTTGTGATTGCATACTTACGACCTTGATTATTCTGACACGCTGCTCCAGGAGTGGATTTGGAAAACAAGTCAGGTCTGAACAGCAGTCACAGCCCTCTTTCGGCTTTGGAACCAGCCACAGGGATGCCTCAGCCAAGGTAGTGAGCTTTCTTAAGGTCCTGAGTGAAAGTGCACGTTCAACAATGTGCCTCACATTTGGCATATACGCGGTGGCTCACATGATGCTCAAGCTCAAAGTAAAGTTGCCCCCTTTATTATATCTAACCTGTGCAGCTGCAGGGTTGCAGCTGCAAATCCAAACTGCAGCGGTAACGGCTTTCTAATAACAGCTTTGTGGTAACAGACACGATGTAAGCAAGCGTCTCAGCATTGCCCCCCCCCCCCCCCAACACACACACACTGCCTGTCCTCGTCCGCAGCTCTACATGTCCCAGGAGCAGGCAAAGGCCATGCACGGCAACAACTCACAGGGGCCTGTGTATAAACCGTACGAATCCATAGGACCCCAGCCAGAGTCCAAGTTTGCCACAGCCCCTGTCCCGGGGTTTGGCATTTCGGCGCGGACACCCAAATCTAAGCATGGCAACTATCCCGGGCCAGGTAGGGGAAACGTAAAGGATACACGCAACACACATGGATGACAGCACACCACACATGAAAACACAGACAAGTGCTGCAGGAGGGCAACCCCTGACACATACATTGCTTACAGTCTGCAAGTAATTCAACTGATCATCGGTCCTCACGGTTTAGCACATCCTTGTCTTTTCTATTCGTCACAGACATGTCCTTGCGTACTAAAGCGCACAATATGGTACTCATTGCTAACAGTCACTGAGTCATGGCAACACCCAAGTCTTTTGCCAAAAACTGTAGGCCAGTTGACAGTCGACATGCTCGCTTGTAAGAAGTCAGATGCGTGTGAAGTGTGAGGAGTTGCATTCCTGGGGCAGCCTGTGATTATTTAGGAACCACTGCAATCCTTGCTTATCAAGTCGTGTCTTGTACCGGTCACATTCTAGCTTGTGTGAGACTTGCGCGTGGGTGCTCATCGTGAATTTGCCATGGTGGCGAAAGGCAGGTGCTTCTAGCGCTTCTTGCTTGACTGGGTAAATAATGAATATTGCGTGCAAATTGTTGCGTAACCCGGTATTCCTTTTCTGTAATCCTTGTAGGGTCGTACTCGCAAGACGGAGGGGCAAACCTGAATAAAGAGTCCAAGAGAGCCAACTCGCCAAGGGCTGTGTTTGGCCAGGCAACGCGCGATGGGCAGTCCAAGGTGAGTGCGTTTTGGCTGGATTGAGAGAAGGAACAGAAGCAGCATCCATGGCGCTTTGGAATTAAGGGCCAGCTGACCACTGTCGTCCTTCAAGAAGCCGTGAGTCAGGTCAGCAGGACAGAAGCGCCTACGCTCCTTCATTCATCAATACCTAAGAAGAAGAACAAAAAACTACGTAAACAGTGAAAACCTGCTCCCACGTTAATCAAGGAAAAGGAGCCACTTTGGTTTTGAGTACTGTTTCAATCCTCCATTGTGTATAAAAAGGAAGCCCTGGTTTGAATTCAGCCGCGGGGGTGCACCCCCGCGGCCCAAAATTGGCGTCAACTACTGAAAGCTAAATGCCAGTGATGACCCTAGCTCGTTCCTCCTCTCCTCTGCTTTCATGCTGGTGGGGGAATACACAGGAATAAATTACTGTTACATCGAATGCAGCGCGTGCTGCAGGAAAGCAGAAAAGCCGTGCAGGGCCAATTTCAGAACATGGCCCGTTCCATAACAGCAATAGCGGTTCCCACCCTTTGCAGGTTTGGTTAGATGATGAGCTCATGAAGACATACTGTGGACGCAACTCGCCAGGTCCTTGTACATACCAAACCCCTGGAGCCTTGGGCAAGCAGGTGAGGATTGCAAGGATATGCTTTGTCTCTTCGCAAATGTGTGCGTGTGTGACAAGCTGTGGCATGTCCAATTCACATCATTGAGGGACCACAGTGTTCCACTGGCCAGCCAGAATTCTGACGAGCATCAAGTTGCCATCACTCACATATGCTTAAGCAGACGTCAGAGCACGCACTTCTGTTGCTGTATGTGCTTATTTCATGCACCTTGATTGGCTCCAAGCAAAAATCAGTGCATTTCCTTTGCTGTGTTATGCTATGCAGTTTGACTCCAAGTACGCAACTGAGCCAGGATGGGTGACAGGCACCAGCGAGCGGTTTAAGGGCAAGAACCCATCATCGGTAAGGAGTTCAACCTGCTCATTGCAAGCAACTTTAGGGCGCGCTGTGCTTTCCTTGTGTCCGAATATCGTTCCTGATTTCTCCAATCTAAGTCGTCCGGGTTTTTATTAAAGTATGTGTGTGTAGAGGACGTTCACACCTGGACATACTCATCCTGATCAGAAGCATCTGTAAGCCTTTTTAGCTTCACATGACGCGTCTCGCGCTGTTGCTTATGTGCATGCAGGATCAGCCTGGTGTAGGCACTTACGCTGTCAATAACAACGCCACAGGCAAGCAGATACTGAGCCAAAAGAAGACCCTCCCAAGCCCAAAGATGGGCACAGGCACTCGTGATGCATATAAGAGGGTGAGAGTTGAAGCAGTCGAAACGCTTCTGGAGAAAAAAGCTGGTAGTATATTGGTAGTATATGCCACCAGCATAAAGGTTCTCTCTCTCTCTCTCTCTCTCTCTCTTTTTCCCTTCATCTTTCTGTCATAAACCTTTTTCAACCTCCATCTGCTTCCATCCCTCCTCCTTCCCCCTTGAAACCATATTCAAGCTTCCACACACCTCGAAACCATATTTAAGCTTCCAAAACCTTACACATACTTGCACGCATACACGCACAAACAGTTACACATACCCACACACTTTCACTACCAACGCAGATTTATATTACCAAGGAGCATGAAAAAGGTGCATTTGGGGAATGGACTCCAGGTCCAATGACGTCACAGGTCGTGGACAGCTTTGGACCACAGACCATGTCTGTGAAGAAGAGCAACCCCAGCTGGGGTTTTGGAACGTCAAAGGTAAGTCGTCCGGCCAATGTTCTACCGTTGTTGCCGTGCATGGTGATGACAAGCAGCACACTGAGTGACTTACGCACACTGAAAGTGCCTCCTGATCAAACAGACATGCAGATACAGAGGTGCTCACTCTCTTGTTCTTCAACAAGTAAGGTGAACGATTTAGCGTCAGGGGCTCCGGCATGCACACATACATCCTGTCCTCTTGTACTTGCTACACAGCGCTCCAAGGACTATGGCAACGACTCACCAGGACCAGGCTCGTACTATGCGTAATGAATTGGTATATGCACGGTAAAAATATGACCAGACTCATACGTTGCGTAATGGTGCACTATGCATGGCAAAATGTGGTGCTATCTGGATATATCTGGACTTCAGATCATGCTTGAATTATTCTGAAGGCATGGAATAGCATTGTAACAGGAGTGCACGGTTGGACTTGGTGTGTTTTTAGGAGATGAACGCAATAAATACAGGCTGGAAACAACAGGCTGGTGTTATCATTCTTTGCCTTTGAGAGTGCAGTTGCCTGTATGTGTGCTTTTGTCAGCCCTGTCTGCGTTGTTTATGTTTTTAAGGGCTGAGGCTTGACTGTCCTTTAACATCAAAGGCACATGCCGTTAGAAAGTGTAAGAATTGTATTGAGTCTAACGACTTCCATTGCTTTCTGGTATAAGCCAATCTAGTTCAAAAAGAGAAAAAGGAGTAACACTATACTTACTAAGTAAACGCTGCCGGGTGCATGGATTAGGAAAGAAAAGGTGGAGTTTTTTGGCTGAGCCATAGTGCAACAGTCTTAAATTTTCACGGGACAGAGGAATTGATATGACAAAGGATAAAAGCTGACACGGGCAAAGATGTTAACAACACCATCCATCAAGAAGAATGGACCACCGATGGAGGCCAAGACACTCATTAGAATGAGGTGGAAGTGCGATACCTCCATCAACATTTCTGCCGCCTTTTCCTGTGTGTGCACGTGAGTATGTGTGTGATACGTGTGAGTGTCGCAAATGTATGTGTGTAGTGTTTTTGTAAATTAACTTATTTCCACATTGTGCTGTCTGACTGTTGATGATTTTTTAATTTTTGGCGTGTTACATAGGTCAAGGGGAGATTGCAAACTTCCTACTACGAGACTGAAATCAAGCTGAGAGACGGGGGGGGGGAAGCAAGAGAAACAGGCTGGAAGAGAAGAAATGAGAGGGGTGCAGGTTGTCTAGACTCCAGATCTGGAACTGAGATTTATGACATACACACGGAGCTAACAAAGTCAAGAGGGGGGGAAAAGCTGTGCACTTGAATGTCTATGTACCAAAGGGCTAGTTAATAATCGGAGAAAAAAAGAAAAAAGGCCGAGTGCACATCCAGAAACAAGACCTGGGCACTACAAGAGCTAAGGGAAGCTAATAGTAAGCCAGGAAAAAAGCAACCATTTGATGATGATGGCGTATTACATAGGTCCAGGGGAGATAGCAAACTCCCTAGTACTACGAGGCTGAAACAAAACTGAAAGTTGATAAATTAACGGGAAGCAAGAGAGGCAGGCTGGAAGCGACACCAGAAAATAGGGGGGACAACCAAGGTGATGAGAGGAAGGGCAAAACGTGTACGAGAAGGTCAAGCATGGGAAAGAACCATTGCGATGACTGATGCGCCAAAACCAACTCAACCCAAGGTTACAAGCAAACGTCTCTCATACAGGTTTAAGCTTAAGGAAGCACAGCAGCTTTGGTCAGCAAAGTCTGTCAAGGCTGCACGGATGAGATCAACTGCTCTAGCTTCAACTACAAAAACTGAATTATTTAATTTTTTAAATTATTTTAAACAGCGCTACCTTAAACACATTTTTACTTGCCCCCTCGTCCGCTGGGCGGGGGGGCCGAACCATCTCAGGCAAACAGCGAATCGGGTTCGGGGCAGCAGCAGGCGCACA
>Ga0307942_1002843_pt1:0-7500 | contig 14054 bp, 16 predicted proteins | sample OrgLakmetagen175_FD_201846 | JGI IMG/M metagenome (GOLD analysis project Ga0307942, IMG submission 201846) | Saline water microbial communities from Organic Lake, Antarctica - #175 | ecosystem: Environmental > Aquatic > Non-marine Saline and Alkaline > Saline | place: Antarctica: Organic...
AGGGGGGGTCCCAAAAAGTCCAAACCCCCTCGAGGGACCACCCACCCCCGACCCCCTCGGATCGCACCCATTTATATATCAATCGATAGCTCTCAATCTCAGGATTCCGAATATATAATTTTTAATGGGATTGACCCTTGACGTCCAAAAGTTATGCTCACTGGGGGCTCCTGTCACAAGGCCAAAAGTTAGCTTGATTACTCCGGGCCCTGAAGAGTGGTTTGAAAGCACACCCTGTACATTAATGTCATTGCCACTAGTGACCAGCGACGTCTGAGGACGCCTGCACTTTCCCTGATGACTGCTTTTAGTTGCAAGCCACCCCTTTATTTTTGCAGCCGTGGACACCTGAGCGCTGTCTATGCTGCGCACTGTATAAGCTCGGGCGCTTCTCCTTTGACTACTTTTGTGGCCTGCTTCCTCTCTCTCATCAACTTAGCTGATCCATGCCGGCAGTGCCCTCACCATTTCTTTTCTTTCTGTAAACCCTCAGATTTTCACGGACAACCCGCTGACAGAGTTTGTAGAGCTCCCTGCGGAGCTTCAGGAGCTACAGTATTGCAGCATACTGTGTGGCGTGATCAAGGGGGCTTTGGAAATGGTAAGCGGCAGCGTCGTAGTCCACTTCTGTGCTCATGGCAGGTTTGTTGCTTTTTGGGTAAGCTTGGCAGTAGTTGCAGAGCGGACATGCGACGTGCACATGTGAGGCATGTCAGAGACACACGGCACTGGGGGTTTCAAGCTTCTACTTTGGCTTGTTGGCACTGAACTCAGCAAAAATGCAGGGGCGGGTGGCAGCGTTTGTGTGTATGTGTGTGTGTACGTGTGTGTGTGTGTACGTGAGTACGTGTGTGTATTTAGGTTAGTGCTTAATTACTACATATGGCAATAACCCTCACACTTAAATGCTTTGACTCTCTTGGGATCCTCCTTTTTATTTTGGCACTGCCTACGACACTTCGCTTACGCGCACCTCAACCATCCTGCAGGTTAACATGGACGTAGAAGTAAGAATAGTGGGTGACATGCTGAAGGGAGATGATGTGCACGAGTTACGATTAAAGCTTAAAGAGCATAGAAATGAAGAGTTTCCTTACAAGGATGACGAATGAGTTTCTGGGGTATAATTGTTCAATCTAAAAGGTATCTTATGTAAATAGCCTTGTCTAGGTATTTATCTCCCACATAGTACACACATTGAGGAATGAAACCCATCTGCATTGCACAATGCCTGAACGAAGCTGATCAGGAAATCCGTGGCAAGCTACATCCACGTTCGGTCCCATTTTTAAAAAGTATGTCTCCTGGGTTCTTGGATGTAGTGCGGCTGCTAAATTGATAAGGTCTAACCGATTATGTCATTGCAAGAAGGCTGCTTTGTTGCAGTGGTCGTGCTAACCTCTCCAACTTTTTTCTTTCCAGAAGTACTGCTGTTTACAATTTACCCTATATTTATTGACCTTGCTAAGTATTGACTCCTTCATTGCCTGCTTCCGTGTTGAGTCACTCTCGCCGATGTGGAACACGAGGAAAACAAGCACGTACGTCAAAAGCCCCATTTTTTAAACAATTTTAAACAAGAAATTCCGTGGTCCCTTTTCTTGCTTCAAACGCTGCCTCGGACAGGTGGTGAGTGTAAAGGGTTACAAGGGTTACAAGGATGGTCTACAGCCCGAGTCTCTGGCTGATGGCAATTGGCTGGTGAAACAAAATCAACCGGTGTCGAAAATTGAATCTAAATCTGACACAAACTTGAGGAGTCTGTATGAGTATTTATTTAGGAGTGCATTGATCTCAAAATCAGTGATACTGTGATGACAAGTTAAGAAAGGAGTTAATTCAGAGCTCGAAGGAGCAAACGCACGCAGAGTCTTAATCATTCCTTCAAAAAGGTCTCTGTATCTCATGCGCAGCTCGCACACTTCAGCACACTTGCAAAAGAAAAGCACATGCTTCTCATCTTGAACTTCTCCACACTCACATTTATCACAAATGCTAGAACCACCATGCCATTTGCAAGACTCCACTCTCAAATGGTGTGCACGCAATCTGAACCTGCTGAAATTCCTCAACACATGTCTGTCCAGATCCTTGTACAAGTAGGAGGGATTAGAAAATGGAGAACCTCTAGGACCACTCTCATAACTCCCACACCACTTGTGATACGTGACTGCTTTCTTGTTTACTGCGCGAGGACATGAAGAATCAGCTTTCCTCCATACCTTCAAATGTCTGAAACGCAAATCGCAAATGAACTCTGCATGGGAACCTGTGTGGCTCTCAGCATTTTCTGTTTGAACATTGCACTACTTTGCATTCCATTGAACACATTCGAGACTTGAGCAGACCAGCAAGAACTATCAAAAGAAGCAAGATGCAAATCTGCCTTCAGCACACGACGTAGAGTTTCACTGTTGGAATCAAGCATGCTATTAAATAATCTAATGGAAGCACGGAACCAGAAAAATTGCATACATATGCTTGATCACGCCGAGCAAAGTAGATGGCATAGCACTACGACGCAGATGTGACCAGAGTTGTTGCCTAGGGACAGTGTCATACGCTTGCGAAAAATCAGTGAAGGCAACATGCAACCTAGGACTGTTCCTGGGCTTCAGCTTTTTTGCAGCATGCCTAAGATGCCTCAGAATAAATGGGTGAGTGTAAATTTTATTACAAGCTGCAGGGTGATGAGCGCCATCAAAATCAAAAGACTAAATGCATTAGCTCATGACCATGTCCAACTCCTGCTGGATCACTCTGTCCAGTTCTAACATCACGAGAGTGCCCAGGAGAAAAGGAAGAAAAACTGCTGAGATGCTGTTTTGACATCACGGGCCTGTTTCTATTTACCTTTAACATCACCCTAAATTGATTAAAAATAATAGCTGCAGGCACGGGCTCAAGAATCGGCTACCATTTAAGGTAAGGCTACTTCGCCATATTAATTTGCCTCTAGGGCATTTGAGCGGGAACTTATAAAGCCTGCAGCCAAAAACCTCATACAAAACCAAATGTTTGTTGATGAGAAAAGAGCATGGTTGAGAGAGCGGTGGGGGGTTGCTGCCTGGTGCGGTCACCTATGTAGCCCCCTCCCTTATTGCTGGCTGTGTCATCATTGCCAGCGGAGTCTTCTCTTTTCTTTTACTTTTTTCTTGGAGAGAAAACCCCACCCCCACTCCTTTTTAGGTCTTCTTTTCGAGGTCCGGACAAATTATAGATATTCCCATTAGAAGTAATTTTCGTGAAGGACTAACAGAAATTCTTATTTCAAGATATGGAGCACGAAAAGGTACACGACACGCTTAAAAAGAAACAGGGGTTCGAAGAAGGAGGAGAAAGTGTATATGGAAAGTGAAAGCCTACCTCATTAGAACCTGTTTCCTTACATATGGTATTGAAGAGTAGGGGTCATAAAGAGAGCTTACAACCACACCTCTCCTCCAAGATGGAGTACCAGTTTTTGAGGTTCAAGACGTGCTTGCACACATCAAACAAGGAAAAAGACTGACATTGCATTTCCTGGTCAAGTGGAAAGGCCATGGCCATGTAATGCAACCAGGATGGAAACATATCTCCATTAAAAATTATGACGAGACGGCTTATACCTTATTGGGACAGAATCAGACAAGTCCCTCAGCCAGACCCAAGACCTCAGACAGACAGACGCGTCCCTCAAAACTGGCCATTTAACAGTGGAAATCACAGTCGAATTGGCCAAACGTAAATTCCACGTAGATGGCCTATGCTAATTAACATGGCCGGATTTCCCCCAAAGTCTTCCGACAATTAATGTGGAGAATAGCGTGTGCTCCTTGAGAAGAAAAAAACTACGCAGGCAGTGAAAGCCACTCCCCTTATTAAGGAAAAGGAGCCACTTTGGTACCGAGTACCATAAAGCTCCTCCACAGCGAAAAGGAAAGGAAGATCAATGGGGATCAGGAGGGTTGCAGGCTTGGCCTGAAACCGGCTCCTGATGAGAGTTGATAACAGTAGTACTGGAAAGGGCACGTCTGGTATGGACAAGTTTAGCAGCAAAGTTCACAGAGTGCACATGGAGCTTGGAGGCAAGCTTCTTAACTCTTTGAGAATCAAGACCCAGTTCCTTGAAAGGCTTCAGAGTGTGTGTGTTGTAGATGGTGCCGCCCACACCCAAAAGGATGATGTGGAGATTAACGGAGGCTCCTTGGAATGTTGCAAAGGTCTTTGTGCTGTTCCTTTGCGGCGTTCAGCTGGTTCTGAGGTCTGGTGTCCCCACAGTACTTGACCTCGAGGTGGATGTCGTGCCGAGTTTTGCTGAGGTCTTTAATAGGTCCTTGGAAATTGGTACATAAATCCTAGCAGTGCTGTCCCTTTGCAGTGATCTATTCTCAGAAGTAGGGTTTATCTATCAAATATGATCAACATGGGATAGGGTGCAACCTGGGCTACGTGCCGACCACTCAGTGCTGCAAACGGTGGTCCACAAGTGCTGCAGTCTCAAGTAACGCCACCCATGGAGGAATAAAAGGTTACTGGAGGCACGTGCAAACACAACTGCAATGGAACCACAATCCTATGGATCGAGGGTATTAAAAGAAATAGAAAAGGAAAAGAAAGGAAAAAGAACGCAGATAGTGTAAAACTACCGGCATGGATTAGGGAAGCATGCATATGTTGTTTTGTGTTCTGCACCACCAAATGGATACGCACGCACAACATCCCACCTGGAGAATGAAATTAAGAGAAGCTTTTCAGTGGGGGTCGGGTGGTTGGGAGGCAGAAGCCTGCACACCACCAGAAAAAAGTTGCTCAAATGTATATGGGGGTTGTAATCAATATCTCGTCTCATCTATATAGTTTTTGATGCGGACCTTATTGCATGTATTACTCTTCTTGAAAAAGTTGTGCAGGCTGACCTTCTCATTGCAAATAGAAATAATACATGGACTTATCAAGTTCTGCACGCACGCACTCCAAGAATTCCCTGCATCTCAGCAATTTTCGGATGCCATACAATCTCGCGAGTCTATCCATCTAAAACAGTTCGAGCTCACTTTGCGCGAACGTATCATCGGGAGCTGGAGAGAGCTTGACAATTAAATACCACATGATAATCACCATTCCAGCAGAATTATGAGGACTTATCACACACATTTTGGTGTACCTTTGGGGATTGCTCCTGGCTGGTGCGTGGTGGGATGACAGAAAAAGAAATCACAAGCCTGTGTTACCTATCTACTTTCATAGATGGATATTTCCAACAATCTCAGCCGTGCACTTTTTTTCCTTCGCCTTTCTGGCCATAACTTTCTGGTCCAAAGAATACGTCATGACAGGAATGCATAGAAGGCCTTATAACCTCAGGATCTGTGACAATGTGACTGGCACTCTGTTCAGAATGAGGAGCACATGCATTTTGCTGGACTGTCCGCATGAACAACTTGTTAGCCTTCGCACACAGAACCGCCAGCTGGTCTTCCCATCTCAATATGAAGATAGCCCAACTCGTTTGAGGACTTTTTTGAACCAAACAGATATATATGGTGTGGCTTTTTCCAAGCTTCCGCTCAGATGCCCCCCAGGGGCGTATATAGCGATATAACCTTACCTTATTGCATGTAGGCTTAGTTTTTTCAATGTGCTGCGGCATGTAGACCGGTTAATTTGAGGCTGTGGAGTGGGTTCCTTGTGTGGCTGCTATATATGGTACCTTGATCCTGGCAGGATGGTGGGGAGGGTTTTGCGGTGTCTGAGTAGGTAAGTGAGGCATTAGCAGCTTATGTTGTTCTCGTGCCTTTTCTGCTTGTTGAGTAGGGAAAGTGTCTACACAGTACATAATTTCAATTGAATAGCTCAAAATTTTTAAGACTTGCCAAAGAAATTTTTTTGAACATTTCAAACATTAGGTCGTCCAACAAAAAAAAAGACGGAAAGTATAAAACGCCGGCCATTGTCGACGTGCCCTAAGGGGTGTCCAATCCTTCTGATAAAACCAACATCTTCTGGGCATTGCTGACATAAACCTGATCTATAAAAAAGTAATATAGTTGTTGATAGGAGGCTACTCCCTAACATGGAAATGCTGTGCAACACCAAGAGATTCATGTTGACGAATAAAAGGCCTCTAAAGAGCTAGATGACACTACTGTCATGGAGAAAAACTCTATGCAGGCTGTGGAAACCACTCACGACGTAAAGCTACACTATCGAGCATTTGCTTGCCAAGCGTCATGCATATCTGGTAGACACAATAGTTGGAAGAAAGGGATAATTCGCATGAAAGCCAATAAAGAAGACTTGTGGACATTGGAATAGACGGGGTGTCAATCAAGGGCACGTATCAAAGATGGGGCTAGTACTGCTAGTAGGTGTATCGCGCTACCTATAACAAGCGTGCACAGCACCTTGTATGCCTCCCAATACACGAAAGTGAGTTGTAGTAATTACAACGCTTCAATTATGACACATTACACACGCACACACACACCAGTAAGCAAGTTTGCATGCTTAAGTGCTGGAAGCATGCAAATCAGTCATACCATCCATCCAGGGATCTTTGCAGCATTGAGAAGTGCTAGGCAACAAAACACGCTGCAAACGCCTGCACTCCACCATGCTGGCTGCCCCTGAGAGAGGTGCAACACGCACTATGCACTGCCAGGCTACCTGCATACTGCCGCAAGAAAAGTCATTCGACCATCCCATCACCCTCTCCCTCTCCCTCTCCCTCTCCCTCTCCCTCTCCCTCTTCTTCTCCCTCTCCCCCTCCCCACCACGACAACAGCCCCAAGCCATCCCCATTCATGTCCCCCACCACCTCCATCGGAGCAAACGGTTTGGCGGAGGTGCCTAGCAGCTTCTCTTCTTCAGTTGCGGTTTGGAGTTGGATCGGTGTGGGCGGAGAGTTGAAACGCACAGAGCGGACCTTGAACCGCACTTTTTCGCCCAGATCCATGAACATGTCGTTGCCTGCGCACGAAGGTGGCACTAGATATATGTGTGTTATTATTTTTTATGCACGCTCATGTGTGTGCATGTGTGTGTGTGTGTGTGCGTGCACGCCAGCATGAGCTTGTATGCTATATGCTGTATAAATCTCCAGTTCAGATTTGTGTGCAAAATGCATGTACTCAAAAACCACTGATTGACGATGTGTTATTAAGCGTACACTTACGAGCACAAAGCAGAAGCCTATAAAGAGCACACACATCTTGAATTAGAGGTTACATTTATACTCTTTGCACACATGTAAGCGTTAGCTGCCTAGCCCACAGCATATCACAAACTATTGTGGTATTCAGCGGCAGATACACCACATCATTTTTTGACGGAGCACCGTTATACACTGTGCTTCTGTGCCGAACCGTGTTTAATGGTATTACTGTACAACGTATCATATTCGCACAAGTGTGGTGGAATGTCATGATTAGCTTCCAGCACAATCGTGAGCAAATGTTGTGCTGAGCAATCACAGGAGCTTGTGATAAAAAAAAAGGGCAAACAAGAATGCATTTCAGA
>Ga0307942_1002843_pt1:10000-14054 | contig 14054 bp, 16 predicted proteins | sample OrgLakmetagen175_FD_201846 | JGI IMG/M metagenome (GOLD analysis project Ga0307942, IMG submission 201846) | Saline water microbial communities from Organic Lake, Antarctica - #175 | ecosystem: Environmental > Aquatic > Non-marine Saline and Alkaline > Saline | place: Antarctica...
GAGCAGGCGTTTATCCATTTGCCATTTTGGGGAGAAGGGAGATGCAGTTGATGTTGCTGCTGCTGGACAGTGTAGACGGTTGCTGCTAAGTGGGAAATGCTGTCAGTCTTCAATGTCACGAGAAGAGGATGTGATGGTCTGGGTGGCCTGGCAACGCCCTTTTCAAATGCATGTACCATGGGAGGTTTGCTGGCGAAGACAACCTTTCCCGTTTTTAAAAGGCACATTGCTACATGTATGCCTCGTCAGAGGGCAAGAGGTTTATCCAGGGTTTACGCATGTCCTATGATCCTATGATGCATTGCACCTTACAATTCCTTTAAGGCTTTTTGGTAGCCCTGAGGCCCTGATGATGACCCTTTATGAGTTGCCCTTTCTTACAAGACAACTTCCAGCTGGGAGCTGCCACCTTTGAGGCGGTGGAGCTTGAAATATGTACAACAAGGCAGTTCCAGCTTTTATCACAGGGCACCCTGATTTGATCAGTGCAGTGTACCACAGGTCGCTGACCTATCAGCTGTGAAGCACACCCCGGCAGCAACACAAAAGTTGTAAAAAACAAACACGCTGTTTATGTGACCACATCACATCAGACCAGCCCTTTCTCTTGTAATCTACAACCCATATCGCGGTACTAAATCAATCTGGAAGGTTCCACCAAGTGTAGCGCATGTTTTGCAGCCCTGTTCTTTTGCTCACATCTTTTGCTCACACTGCTCACATCATTTGCTCACATTTTGCTCACATTTGCTCACATTGCTCACATCATTTGCTCACAATCATTTCCCTCCACTCCTCCTGCGCACAGTGGTCGTGGCGGGCATCACCCCAACTCCACTCGGAGAGGGCAAGAGCACCACAACCATTGGCCTGTGCCAAGCCCTTGGAGCGTACCTGAACAGAAAGGTCAGCATTTGATGCTGTGGCTTAGTCTATATTTTCCCGTGGGTGTGAACGTGTGCATTTGCATACTCAAAGGGTGGGCCAGAACCATACCTACATATTGTGTGTGGCCGTATCTGTAGTGATCTCCTTTCATAGTTACCGTTCATACACCGTATAAACGCATGTGTATGGTGTTGGCTAGCCCTATATGTTTGAGTGTGCAGACTTCTGTTGCCAAATTATAGGGAGGGGCACCGGGGGAGAGAGAGCTGTTTAATTGGTGTCTTTGAAGCGTGCAAAGCGCTAAAGAAAATTCCTGAAGGGCAAATCCAGTGTAACAGCTCTCTCTCATTATCATTGGCTTGGGCCTCGAAATACTTGTAGAAACAAGCATGTGTGTTGTTTGTAACTTGTGGAGGCCCTGCCCTCCCAAGCGTTTTGGCAGCAAGTGAGCAGACCAGACAAGGCAAGCAACAGCATCCAATGGTGCTTTCCATGCCTTTTCCTCGGCAAGTTTCAATAGTGGGCATCAACTCTGCATCACAGAACTATTGCGCAGCAGTGGCTAACCTACAATTACTATGCCTGTAGGTGATCTCGCCAGCCCATTCAGGGCAGGGCTGAACACACACAACTTATATGTGCAAGTTGTTAAACCTGTAATTCGTGTGGTCTGCCTCCAGGTTACCTCCTGTACTTTCCAGCCCGGTCAGGGTAGAGCTGAACACACAAGTTGATCGTGCAACTTGTTAGACCTGTAGATCACAGGGGCACCTCTGGTGATCTCCTGTGCGTTTCTAGCCCGTCAAGGCAGGGCTAATAACTAGGGTTGGCCAGAACCGTATATATACACCGTATGCGACCATATAATTGGTGATTTTCCTGCCAGAAAAACCGTATATGCACCGTACACAGATGGTTCAGACCAACCCTACTGATAACGCACAACTTACACATCCTGAAACCGTATATGAACACGTCGTGCACATTGTCGTGCATACAAATATCATGTGATGTGCCTCCAGGTGGTCTCCTGTGTTCGCCAGCCCAGTCAGGGGCCCACTTTTGGCATTAAAGGAGGAGCAGCAGGCGGCGGCTACAGCCAGGTGACCGAGGGCTGCCACACCCCATTTCATTGGCATCAGATCATTCACAAACCAATTGGTCACACGTGCTTCCTTGTGCTTGGCCTACTGTGTATGCCCAGGATCTGGCTTGTGCGTGTTACTCATGCTTCAGTAGATGAGAAATCAGCACAACCTCAAGAGGGGCGGTGGTCCAAAAATGCGCTTGTTTATGACAACAAGATATAAGTACAGGTCTGCATGGGACGTTGTTTGTTAACATATTCAGGCTGAGAGTAATCTTGTTTTGCCCACGTGCTCCTTACCATCAACGGCTCCTTACCATCATATGTCTGAAACATAAATGCAAATTGTTTGTACCCACATGCTCATGTAAAAGTGACTGTGAGCAGCTTGTGCTCACATGCTTATCCCCCACTCACATATCGCTCATACCTTACATCTTATGTTAAACCACGCACCATGCAGGCCATCCCCATGGGTAAGCAGACCTGCAAAGGGAGGCGGTTACGAGGATGAGGTGTTGTAGTGCAGGACCCGTGGTACAAGTGTGTGGTGGAGCAGGTGCACGCATGTAAACCTATGTAGAGGTGATGTACTTGTGTACAAACAAATATGTGCAAAGAATGATAGCAGGTGCATCTCAAGTGGAAAACCCAGCAGACACGGCCAAGGTGGTCTTGCTTAATACTTATGCATAGGTTAAGGTCGTGGAATACCTTACATGCCCGAAATATGTTAAGAGACAAGTGTCTTCCTTCTCTGTATCTTAGCAGATCCCTATTTTGGAATAATACGTGGGATGCTTTTCTGCCAAGGGAACGGGCCTGTAACAGCAGCCTGCACAGTTTTTGTTTCCTCGTTGCAGTGGTGTGGCCTTTGCTCATTGTTGCGCACCCCTTTGTGTCACTTGCTTGTCTGCTGCTGCAGAGGTGCACCCCTTGGTGTCACTTGTTTGTCTGCTGCTGCAGAGGCACAAAAGCTCATGTAGCACCAAGCCTGTAGCAGAAATCATCAGCATGTGTGTGTGTATATCTGCCTGCGTGCACGCACACGTGTGAGTGCGTGTTGTGATCAAGGTGTGCTTGTCATACATCCTTTAAGGCCCCCATTGCAACAGTTTTGTGATTCAAAAAAATGTTTTGTGCCACCCAACTCTGCTTCCTTCCGCAAAGGAAGCCATACCTCTGAACTCAAAAGCCTGCGCTGCTGCTCTTGCACCGAGAATTTCAATGTCCACCTCACCGGAGACATACATGCCATCACATCTCTGCTTTCATTTGTTAAGGAAGCCACATTTTTGAACTCAAAAGCCCTCGTCGTTACCCTCGTGTACAGAGGAGTTCAACCTCCACCTCACCGGAGATATCCACGCCATCACAGCTGCCAACAACCTGCTGGCGGCTGCCATTGACGTGCGCATGTTCCACGAGTTTGCTCAAAAAGACGAGGCCTTATTCAACAGGCTGTGCCCAGCCGACAAGCAGGTTAGGGGCATCGACCTTGTGTAACTGTGAATCTGTGTGTGTACGTGATTCTCCCTAAAACATTTCTTTAACATGGCATAGGGCATGAATGCAATAGCAGGCAGGACATGAATGCAACAGCAAGAGATATGTACCCCTGAGGCAGGACGTCAAAGCTCGCTCTTGTGTGCATTCAAAGCTCTTGTACAGAGTGTAGCTCTTGTTCATTCATAGCTCTTGTGTTCATTCAAAGCTTGCTCTTGTTCATTCATATCTCTTGTGTTCATTCAAAGCTTGTTCTTGTGTTCATGGTGAGAGGCCCCAAGGCCCTGTTTCAAGCAGGTCCTTGGCTCACAAGCGTGCAATATATTTGAATGGCCCTCTTTCTTTTAAAGACGCATCTCTCTTTCTTCCTCTCTCTCCTCTCTTCTCTCTCTCTCTCTCTCTCTCTTTCTTTCTCTCTCTCTATCTCTCTCTCTCTCTCTCTCTCTCTCTCTCTCCCTCTCTCTCTCTCTCTCTCCCTCTCTCTCTCCCTCTCTCTCTCTCTCTCTCTCTCTCTCTCTCTCTCTCTCTCTCTCTCCCTCTCTCTCTCTCCCTCTCCCTCTCTCTCTCTCCCTC
>Ga0307942_1002847_pt1:2500-5000 | contig 14046 bp, 15 predicted proteins | sample OrgLakmetagen175_FD_201846 | JGI IMG/M metagenome (GOLD analysis project Ga0307942, IMG submission 201846) | Saline water microbial communities from Organic Lake, Antarctica - #175 | ecosystem: Environmental > Aquatic > Non-marine Saline and Alkaline > Saline | place: Antarctica...
TGTGTGCATTTAAGCATGGCAAAATAATACATCTTCTGGTCAGCCAGCTTTGACTTGTTTGCGTCATATCGCCGTCATCCACTGTAAGCCATCAATCCTGGCAGCTGCACCCGTCTTTTGAGTGCTTACTTTGCTTTTTTGTGTGCATGGCTTTGCTTGATGTGTGCACTACTTTGCACGAGAAGCACACGGGCTGTTGGAGGTAAAGGAGGTAAAGGAGGGACTCTGAAAGGGGTGCACAGGCGCCCACAATGCACGGCATATATGTACATGTACATGTATATGTATATGTATATGTATATGTATATGTATATGTATATGTATATGTATATTTATATGTATATGTATATGTATATGTATATGTATATGTAAATGTATATGTATATGTATATTTATATGTATATGTATATGTATATGTATATGTAAATGTAAATGTATATGTATATGTATATGTATATGTATATGTATATGTATATGTATATGTATATGTATATGTATATATGTATATGTATATATGTATATGTTGTATGCGTGCGTGCAATCCTGGTTCTGTGATATTTTTTGCATGCACACGTGCTCGACAAGCACAGGCATCCGGCATACAGCACAAGGGAGGAGGCAATTATCACCACTTTTTTATGGAGGTAATCACATCATTAGGGTTGGCCAAAACAGTATATGTTTACCGTATATTAGACACAATTCCTGCAAAAATCTGACCGTACATGACCGTATATTAGACACAATTCCTGCAAAAGTCTGACCGTATATGACCGTATATTAGACACAATTCCTGCAAAAATCACCGTGTATGCACCACCGTATATGTATGGCTCTGGCCAACCCTGTACACACATCATGAAATAAGGGTGTCAATCGCATATTGGTAGGGTGGGCCGGAAAAATTGTTCGTATATACGGTGCACATACGGTAATTTTGGCAGGGAAATCACCATACATACGGTCATGTACATACGGTCATGTATATACAGTTCTGGCCAAACATACATATTGGAGGTGCACACAACATGGAGAGGTTCTTAATTAAGCAGGAACAGGTTTTGAATCACACCTTTCAGTGTGCCGTCCATACGCAGGAGTGACCCTTGCTTCCAAACCTTGTACACGTCGTTGGGGGCAAACTTTTTGAGCAGCATGCCCACGCCAGGGACACTGCGGCCGCGCATAGTGTGATTGCTGTGTGAACTATCTAGCGGTCAAACGTGCAAGGGGCAAACGTTTTGAGCAGCATGCCCACGCCAGGGACATTGCGGCCGCGCATAGTGTGATTGCTGTGGGAGCTATCTAGCGGTCAAACGTGCAAGGGGCAAACTTTTTGAGCAGCATACCCACGCCAGGAACACTGCGGCCGCGCATAGTGTGATTGCTGTGTGAACTATCTAGCGGTCAAACATGCAAGGGGCAAACTTTTTGAGCAGCATGCCCACGCCAGGGACACTGCGGCCACGCATAGTGTGATTGCTGTGTGAGCTATCTAGCGGTCAAACCTGCAAGGGGCAAACTTTTTGAGCAGCATGCCCAGGCCAGGGACACTGCGGCCGCGCATAGTGTGATTGCTGTGTGAACTATCTAGCGGTCAAACATGCAAGGGGCAAACTTTTTGAGCAGCATGCCCACGCCAGGGACACTGCGGCCACGCATAGTGTGATTGCTGTGTGAGCTATCTAGCGGTCAAACCTGCAAGGGGCAAACTTTTTGAGCAGCATACCCAGGCCAGGGACACTGCGGCCGCGCATAGTGTGATTGCTGTGTGAACTATCTAGCGGTCAAACATGCAAGGGGCAAACTTTTTGAGCAGCATGCCCACGCCAGGGACACTGCGGCCGCGCATAGTGTGATTGCTGTGTGAACTATCTAGCGGTCAAACATGCAAGGGGCAAACGTTTTGAGCAGCATGCCCGCGCCAGGGACACTGCGGCCGCGCATAGTGTGATTGCTGTGTGAACTATCTAGCGGTCAAACGTGCAAGGGGCAAACTTTTTGAGCAGCATGCCCACGCCAGGGACACTGCGGCCGCGCACAGTGTGATTGCTGTGTGAGCTATCTAGCGGTCAAACATGCAAGGTACGGACCGTCTAGCGGACAGGCATGCAAGGTGTGAATTATTGAGCGTCAGCCATGCATGATCTTGACTTTTACACGTTCAGCCGTATAAGATGTCAACTACCTAGCAGCTAGTATGGCTGGTACCCGCAGTGGAAGGAGGACGGGCAAAATAATAATTACTGTGAATCACACACTGCAGTCACGCAAGGTGTGAATGAACACACACGCATACACAGTACACACACAGGCACACACACACATGCATACACACACACGCACACACACACACACGCACACACACACAAACGCAGAGAGACACGTACACGCACGCACGGACGCATACACACGCACACGCACACACACGCACACAGGAACAAAGGAGGCAATAAGTTGCGAGATGGTGGCTACCATGATAAGCACGTAAAAGATGATC
>Ga0307942_1002847_pt1:10000-14046 | contig 14046 bp, 15 predicted proteins | sample OrgLakmetagen175_FD_201846 | JGI IMG/M metagenome (GOLD analysis project Ga0307942, IMG submission 201846) | Saline water microbial communities from Organic Lake, Antarctica - #175 | ecosystem: Environmental > Aquatic > Non-marine Saline and Alkaline > Saline | place: Antarctica...
TCTGGGTGCTAAGCTTAGAAACTGCCAGCTGGGGTGCGCATACTCTGGGAACATTTCAAAACACCCCCTTTTCAGTCCTCCGTCGACCACCTCTGATAGTTCAGTAGCCTAGTATATACAATAGTAGAGGTTTAGTATATACTTCTTTAAATATACGGCTGTGTACATAGGTATATACCGTCCGTTCACGATCACTTCGGGACCACACTTGAAATTAATTAATTAAATTTTCGATTTCAGTTCGTGAGGGGGTCTGGGGATTAATTTTTGAGTTCGAGGGCACTTCGGGAGGGTCCTGTCGGGAATTAATTTTTGAGTTCGAGAGCCCCCTGTGAATGCTGCCTGTGCACTGTTACTGCTGTTTGTTGAAGAGGCTGAAGCTGTGGCTGGTGCTGCACAGTGCTCAGAAGCAGGGAAAGAGAGGTGAGGGAGGGGTTTGCATGCAGCAATAGCCACACAAAGGGGCAAACGCAAATGGGGAAAGAGAAGGAGGCTTGTTGGAGCTGCATGCACGGGCGCCCCACGGGTCTCTTCATCACAGCCTCGCCCCTTGCCTTTGCCTTTTGCTTCCTCTTGCAGCTCCTTAAGCTGCCTCTCCCTCTGCAGCTTCTCACGGTCCCACTGCTGAGCAGCCAGCCTTTCAGCTGGGGACTGAGGCTTCAAGAACAGGGCCAGGGGTTCACACTGGCGTGCTTGGAGCTCATTTTGACGACTATAAATAATTAATTTATCACTTTGAATTCAGTTCGGAGAGGGCTGCGAGAGTTAATAATAATTTTCGTTTTCTGGCCAAATAATTAATTAATTTCCGAAGTGACCGTAAACGGACGGTATAACTAATACATAGTTTAGTAGTTTAGTATATAGTGCTGTGATTGTAATATTGTAAGGCCTACTTTTTGTGAGGTGCTCAAATATTTAAAACGATTGATTTGCGAGCATTTAGGTTTTGCGAGGTCCTTCAAAAGTAAGGACAATATGGGAAATTTGCAATTTTTGGGTGTGTTCCTAGGGTTTCCTTCCCCCCCCTTGGATGTCTATAAAAGCTTCTGCTTCTGCTGCCTGTGCTGCTGCTGGAGGATGGCTGCCTGTTGCATGCAAGCACACTGTGCTCCACCTTCAGGAGCACATACTGAGTCGCAGCAAGAGCACAGTGCACATTGTGCGCCACCTTCAGGAGCCTTCAGGAGCAGCAGGAGCACAGTGTGCTCCACCTTCAGGAGCACATGCTGAGTCGCAGCAGCTCGCATGCTTCTCTCCTGGAGAATCTTGAACCCACATTAGAGCTGTGCATGGATCTGCCCAAAGTGCAAATGGGGCAGGAAAGATACTTGCAGCAACAAGTACTTGCAAGCTTGCTCAGGGAATGTCAGCCTCAGAAGCTCCCAATGCGGAGCTTCTTATGGTGCAACTCGGCCATAATGATGATGGTTGCCCCTAAAAACAATGGGGGTCTTTTGAGGAGCTCAGAATCGTTGTTGGAAAGTCGAAGTCTTGCGAGATCCGGCAAAACTTTATTTTTTCCAGCCTGATTTTTTGCGAGGTGCATCAATAGTTATTTATTTATTTATTTGCAGAACAACCAAGCGCAGTACGGTATACAACAGTAGAAGTTTAGTATATACCTAAAGGCACGGCTATTTACATAGGTACGGCTATGTATGATGTACGGTGTATAATTAGGTTGGGCAAACCCGTATATATACATTGTGTGTGACCATATATTTGATAATTTCCCTGCCAAAAATACCGTATATACACCGTGTACATAGGGTTGGCCAGAACTGTATATATCCGGTGTTCACACGGTCTTGTAGCAGGGAAACCACCAAATGCACAGTCATAAACGGTGTCTACGTACGGTCAGGGAAATTACCAAATGCACAGTCATAAACTAGATTAAATGCACATCATAAATTAGACCAAATGCACAGTCATAAACTCAGGGAAATCACCAAATGCACAGTCATAAACGGTGTCGACGTACAATTCTGGCCAACCCTATGTACACGGTGTCTACGTACAGTTCTGGCCAACCCCCTACTTATTTAATTATGGCCAACCCTATGTACACGGTGTCTACCTACGGTTCTGGTCAACCCCCTACTTATTTATGGCCAACCCTACGTATAATATATAATATATAGTGTATAACAAGCAGCACAAGATACAATTCTGGTTAACCCTACTCTTTTCCCACCCCCTGTTCTTAACTGCAGGGGTGCCATCCGTGCGTGGGAGCAACGGAGGCAAGAGGATTGTGGGTGAGCTACACGTCTATACACGTAGGGTTGTGGGTGAGCTACACGTCTATACACGTAGGGTTGTGGGTGAGCTACACGTCTATACACGTAGGGTTGTGGGTGAGCTACACGTCTATACACGTAGGGTTGTGGGTGAGCTACACGTCTATACACGTAGAATTGGCCAGCTCCGTATGTATACATGTTTAATTATACACCGCTTATGACCGTTTATATATGGGTGATTCCCCTGCCAAAAATACCTTAAATATAACACCGTGTATATTAACACCGTATATATATAAGGGTGGGGGGTGTCTGATTTTTCCAGCGAGGCTCTGCGAGCCTCAACGAGGCTCGGCACTCGCTGGGGAGGCCCTAGTTGGTGCATTACGGTTAGAAATTCACTTTCTCAAATCTGCACGGATTGAGCCAAAACTTTTTCTGTTGTCGCTTATATATATTAATGAATATTAACGTTGAGACCGGGTGGAAAATATGGGCGCGTGAGCCATCAATTTTCGTTTACACCCCCCCCTGTTGCACACCCTTTCAACTCTACCTGGTGTTATATAATAATATTAAAATATCATTAATGAAGATACTTGGATTAAAAGATGGGCCTGTCAGTCGAGTCAGCCACGAAAAAGTCGGATTTGGGGATTCCTGGGGAGATGGGGCTGATTTCGCCCAAAAAGTGGACACCCTCGCTGGCCGATGAGTTTCTTCCACACCGGGAAAGAGGCTTGCCGAGTGTGAGGCTCGCCGAGGTCATGACCCACCCTTACATATATATATATATATGGTTCTGGCCAACCCTAGCTGCACGTCGTTGTGTCTGTAAAGTCGGCGACAGCCATGGCTCCTGCCGATGTGTTTGCTGCTGTGTCTGCCGATGTGTCTGCAACGTTGTTGGTGGTCAGTGCGTTTGCCGACCCAGGACGCCCCTGCCTGATTCACACTCGGATTAGAACGCCCACTGCCGACCTGTTAGAACGCCCACTGCCCAATTCACACACGGATTAAAACGCCCACTGCCGACCTGTTAGAACGCCCACTGCCCAATTCACACACGGATTAGAACGCCCACTGCCGACCTGTTAGAACGCCCACTGCCCAATTCACACACGGATTAGAACGCCCACTGCCGACCTGTTAGAACGCCGACCTGTTAGAACGCCGACCTGTTAGACTGCCGACCTGTTAGAACGCCGACCTGTTAGAACGCCCACTGCTCGATTCACACACGGATTAGAACTCCCACTGCCAACTTGTTAGAATGCCGACCTGTTAGACTGCCGACCTGTTAGAACGCCGACCTGTTAGAACGCCCACTGTATTCACTGTCGGATCTGCCACTGTGCTTGCTAACCTTTCAAAATGCTTACTGTTTACTGTGTGTGTGTCTGTGTGTGTGTGTGTCTACACTTGTACTAAATGTAGGGTTGGTCAGAACCATTTACCTACGGTGTAACTACGGTATTTTTGGCAGGAATGCTTCTAATGAACGGCTATATATGGCGTAAAGACACGGTTCTGGCCAATCCTGCTTGCATGGCCACTGTGTTTGCCACTTTCTGCCGCTATGTTTGCCGCTTTCTGCCGCTGTGTTTGCCACTTTCTGCCGCTATGTTTGCCACTTTCTGCCGCTATGTTTGCCACTTTTTGCCGCTATGTTTGCCACTTTCTGCCACTATGTTTGCCACTTTCTGCCGCTATGTTTGCCACTTTCTGCCGCTATGTTTGCCACTTTCTGCCGCTATGTTTGCCACTTTCTGCCGCTATTTTTGCCACTTTCTGCCG
>Ga0307942_1002849_pt1 | contig 14044 bp, 19 predicted proteins | sample OrgLakmetagen175_FD_201846 | JGI IMG/M metagenome (GOLD analysis project Ga0307942, IMG submission 201846) | Saline water microbial communities from Organic Lake, Antarctica - #175 | ecosystem: Environmental > Aquatic > Non-marine Saline and Alkaline > Saline | place: Antarctica: Organic Lake...
CCCTGGAAAAAGTTTTATTTTACAGTAATATTCAGCAACCACCCCCTCTCAAAAGAATAAGCAATCTTGCTGTTGTTGCCGTCACTGCTGCTACTGCTGCTGCATGCGCGTGCTAGCTTTGCGTGCTGCTTGGGTGCTATAGCTAGAGTGTGTGCATGTGTGTGCGTGTGCGTGTGTGTGTGTGTGTGTGTGTGTGAGCACGTGTGTGCAAGGGTGCTAGAGAGAGTGTGTGCGTGTGCGTGTGCGTGTGCGTTTGTGTGTGTGCGCGCATGTGCATGTGTGTCTGTGCGTGTGTGCACCTGTGTGAGTGTGTGCGCCTGTCCATGTGTGTGTGTGTGTGTATATGTGTGTGTGAGTGTGTATATGTGTGTGTGAGTTTGTGTGCGCATGTGTGTGCACGTTGTACGCCTGCGCATCCCTGTCAACTTAGTTGCATAACCACAGAATGCCAATGCAGTGCCAACTGTACAACCCTGTGGGGGCAAACCAAGGTTTGCGACATCTATATGGCTGCGAGTCCTTATTCTTGCGCTCCTTTGCCTCTTGCTCAGCCCGGTCCGCTCTTGCCTGCTGCAGGCGGACGGGGTCTGGATGGAAAGGTATAGGCGGAGCAGGGGGGGGCATCCTCTCTGCTCGTCCCTTTGAACAATAACTATTTTTCGCTACCGTCCCCCTAAAAACCCGAACCGCTCCCCCTAGAAATAAATATATATTTTACCACCATTTCACGAGTAATCTGTCACTGCGCCCTCCAAAAAACAATAATTAGAGGCGGTGATATACTTAATGTACGGTATGTGTGTGTATATATATACAGGGTATATACGGATTACTTGACAGATAAATCACCAAACATACGGTCATATACCGGTGTATATACGGTTCTGGCTATCCCTAAATATATGGTATTTTGAGCAAGGAGACTCCTTTACGAGAGATCATACACAATTCTAGTCAATCCTGCGTACACTGCCAGAGGGGGGCGACTGACCCCCCAAATGGGGGTGTTTTTCATATGCTCCTGGACCCCCTCATTGGCAACTATCAAACTCAGTTCCGAATGGTAGCATGACCCCATAGCAGTTGAGTTTGACTGTTGCCAATGAGGGGGCCCATGCTTAATCGGCTGCGGCGTGAACCCTACTTTCCAGCCACCCGTGTGCCAGATCTGACCACTCCCTGCACCAAATCACATGATTTCTGGTGGTATGGAATTCTTGTAACGCACAAATATCATTGCAAAAAAATTGCGTGGAACGTGAAAGTACACGGAGTGAAACGTGAAAGTACACGGAGTGAAACGTGAAAGTACATGGGGATGTAGGCCAACACAGGCTGTTTTCCCATGCAAAATCACCCTCTTAGGGTTATGGTAGTCACTGTGAGCTTGAAGCCCTGCCTAATTGCACACAGAGTGGCCCACATGAATCCAAGCACATCCTTGTGTAACTCATAATGCCAGCTTCAATTTGAAGCAAAAATGGTCCAAATCGGATTAAAGGGTAGAGGATGACCGGCTTCTGAGTGCATAAAACGCACATATTTGGACATTTCCCCAGTTGACCCCCTCTAGTACACTGCTCCTGCATATAATATATATTATAACATGTATGCATCTCACTTATTTACGTATACTGGTCGCTCAATGCATGGTTTTCATCGACATCCTGTGCTTACAGCACAGTGTCGCAGCCCTCAAAGTTTGAGTTCGCGGACTTCACGAACATTAACGAACTTGAAAAGTGCCGTTCGGGGTTCGGTCAGAGTTCGACGAACTTTTAAAGGTTCGGTCGAACTTTACAGCATGTGTCTGTCAAAATGACAAGGGACAGCAGCCCCTCCCAGTTCAGTCCCACTCTTTCCTTGCAGTATAAATAACCTTTCCTTGCAGTAAAAATAACTTTATATATAAATATGATCTGTAATCTGTATCAGGTTGAAATTTCCTTGGTCTTAAGGCCAAACTTGTCACACATTTCTGAACTGCTAAGGATTTATACAACGCGGCACTTGCATTGCACCTTAAGGTTCTCCTTTTTCTGCTCTACAATGATGACATAATCTCATTCTGCCCCCCTTTTTTCCCCTATAATTATTCATAAAAATACAAAAGGGAAGTTTTGAAGGTGGGAGGAGGAGCCCAAGGGCCTGTTTCCCAAAATTGTACATCGAACCCTTCAAACAGTTCGAGGGTTCTAGAACTTTCACGAACTTTATCGAACCCTTGCTCCCAAAAAAACGAACCGAACAACCCTGCCACCACCTTAACTCCATACACTCACCGCAACCCCCTGCTGCTTCTCGACTGATTTTAGGGCTCCCATGAGCTTTGCCTCCTCCTCCGCAAGAATCTCTTCAGTGTACGCTAGCACGAACACCTCAGCCTGTATATACAAAAAAGTGCCTCATTGATTTGAAGATTTGTCTAATATGAGTAATACGTAGGCATTTGTAACTGGCCGCTGTATGGTCACAGGAGCTCCCTTGCATGCAACATGTATGCAGCATGTATGCAACCAGCACAATCATCTCAGGCTGCACGGATGAGGAAAGGAAGTTAGATTCAAGTGTCCTCATAATTTGGTACGCACACAATAATAGTCACGACCATCATCAGGCCGCAGGAATCCCCTTACGCGCGTGAGCAAGCTATGAACCAAAAGCACACTCCCAAACCCAAGCAAAAGTTGCGAGATTGTGGATGCTGCTCCAACAAAAAGAAGACAGGTGAGAAAAGGATCAGGGTTCACACATTGGATAATATATTATCCACTTCAACAAAGAAAGACCTTCTGCTACATCAGCGCACTAGTTATCCTCACACAGAAATGTGTGTAGCCCCCCGCATACACACAAATCATACCGCACACGTCATTGTGCCACACACAGTGTTCTCACACACCTGTGCTTACCTCAATCGGCATACACACAAAACACAAAATGATTACACGCTCACACGCAAACCTTTGGCTGCAAAAAGTAATCACACACAAGCTGTTGACACGCACACACACACACACACACACACACACACACACACACACAACATACGCACAAACACACACACACACACACAAACACACACACACACAGACACACACACACAACATACGCACCTCTGTGTCGCCCAGCTCCTTTTTCATCTTCTTGTACGCGGGCAATGCAGATTTCATGGTCTCATACTTGTCTCGCCATTCCTCCTCGCTGACCTGAGTTTATATGTGTGTGTTTGTGTGTGTGTGTGTGCGCGTGTGAGTGTGTGTGTGTAAGTGTGTGTGCGAGTGTGTATGTGTGTGTGGACACGTTTGGTAGTGCGTGCAAGCATGTAGCTATCCCTCTTTCAGTGAGCTGATGGGTTCAAAAGTGTTTGATCACATGTCCTTTTCTTGAGTGGCATCCGTCGATCCTCTTTTTGCGGTCTCACACCCACAGCCTGACCTCAAAACTATTGCAGGGTGCATGATGGTATGACTCCAGACTTGCCACCCAAGAGAGGCTGAGCTGCGTGGATGGGCCGATTGCGTGTGTTGCAGTGTGGTCGTACTAAAGTTACGAAAGTATTTCACCTCAGGAATGAGCTTATTGGTTTATTGTTGACTGGCGAAGACCAGCAATCACAGGCTGATCAGCCGAACAGTCTGGCTGAAGGTCCCCCCATGTAAATTAAAATCTAAATTTCACCTCATCCCTCACATCGTGCCCCTCCTGAGCTAATGGGTTTATTGATGACTGGCGAGAGGAGCAGTCACAGGCTGATCAGCCGAACAGTCTGGCTGAAGGTCCCCCCATGTAAATTTGACCAACCTCAAAATGAGGTGGATTCTGCCGCATGACCTCATGTCTCATGACCTCATGCCTCATGACACACATGACACACATGACACTGCCTCATGACCTCATGCCTCATGACACACATGACACTGCCTTATGACCTCATGCCTCATGACCTCATGCCTCATGACACACATGACACTGCCTCAAGACCTCATGTCTGATGACCTCATGCCTCATGACACACATGACACTGCCTCATGACCTCATGCCTCATGACCTCATGCTTCATGCTTCATGACACACATGACACTGCCTCATGACCTCATGTCTCATGACCTCATGCTTCATGACACACATGACACACATGACACTGCCTCATGACCTCATGCCTCATGACACACATGACACACATGACACTGCCTCATGACCTCATGCCTCATGACACACATGACACTTCCTCATGACCTCATGCTTCATGACACACATGACACACATGACACTGCCTCATGACCTCATGCCTCATGACCTCATGCCTTATGACACACATGACACTGCCTCACGACCTCATGCCTCATGACCTCATGCCTTATGACACGCATGACACTGCCTCATGACCTCATGCCTCATGACCTCATGCCTCATGACACACATGACACTGCCTCATGACCTCATGCCTCATGACACACATGACACACATGACACACATGACACTGCCTCATGACCTCATGCTTCATGACACACTTGACACTTCCTCATGACCTCATGCCTCATGCTTCATGACACACATGACACACATGACACTGCCTCATGACCTCATGCCTCATGACCTCATGCCTTATGACACACATGACACTGCCTCACGACCTCATGCCTCGTGACCTCATGCCTCATGACACACATGACACTGCCTCACGACCTCATGCCTCATGACAAACATGACACTGCCTCATGACCTCATGCCTCATGACCTCATGCCTCATGACACACATGACACTGCCTCATGACTTCATGCCTCATGACCTCATGCCTCGTGACACACATGACACTGCTCATGACCTCATGCCTCATGACCTCATGCCTCATGACACACATGACACACATGACACTGCCTCATGACCTCATGCCTCATGAACTCATGACAAGAGCTTACCCATGTGAGAATGATTATCGCCCCCACCATACGACCCTATCAGTTTACATCATTTCAGGCACCAAGTCCTGCCTACTGCACTCTCTCTCTTCTTTGCACGAATCGCTTCTCCACAAAGCGCACACTGAAGAGCTTCCAAACACCAGTACATGCACGATTGAGCACTACTTAAGCCTTTCCAACCCCTTAGGGATTGAGTGCTGACTAAGCACGGAGACACGCACGCACACTAACACTCACACACAAACACACACACACACACACGCACCCGCACACCGCACACACACCCACTCACACCTACTCCCATCCACCCACCCACCCACCAACTCAAGCACCTACCATGGGCTCATTGTTGCCATCGCTGGCAGCCAGCTTCTCTAACTGAGCGGTCACACTGGCCTTCTTCTCCTGCACAAATCGAACAAAGGGACACACACAGGTGGCCATAGGTCAACAGCAGGGTTGGAACCATTGGAGCCATTGGAACCATTGGAGCCATTAGAAACATTGGAACCATTGGAGCCATTAGAGCCATTGGAACAATTGGAGCCATTGGAGCCATTGGAACCATTGGAACCATTGGAGCCATTGGAACCATTGGAACCATTGGAACCATTGGAACCATTGGAACCATTGGAACCATTGGAACCATTGGACACACAGGTGACCATAGGTCAAAGCAGGGTTGGCCAGAACCATATGGTGTTTTTTGCAGGGATTTCATCAAATATACTGTCGAGTACGGTATACATACTGAATATGTACGGTCCTGGCCAACCCTAGTCAACATTCAAAAGCACAGACCAGGCAGGCACAGTCCGCCAATGCTAGTGATTCTGTCTTTCGGGGCGGTCGGAGGAGGGGGAGATCTGGGAGTGAGCAGTCAGTTTGGGCCGGTTGCCGTATGGTTGGACCTGTATGTCTTTTTTAGGGTTGGCCAGAACCATATATATACGGTTTATGTACGGTATTTTTGGCAGGGAAAGCACCAAATATACGGTCATATACGGTGTATATATACGGTTCTGGCCAACTCTAGTCTTTTTTCCCAGGCATGCCATATGGTTAGATTGCTCGAGGTAGTACAATCTAGTTAGCTGGTTACAATGCACAGTCTGGATTCTATTCTGAATTCCATTCTGGCTGGCCAGAACCATACATACATGCGCGCATAAACGTGGTGTGTGTACGGCGTTTTATGCATCGAAATCACCGTACATACGGTCGTATGTGGTGTGTACGTACGGTTCTGGCCAACCCTATAGACAGTACAAGCACCCGTGCTAGCCTGACCTTGACAATGTCAGAAGCATAATAGGGTTGGCCAGAACCATATGTGAACGGTGCATACCGGTATACGTTAGTTTTGGCAGGGAAATCACCAAATATACAGTCATGTACGGTGTATATATACAGTTCTGGCCAACCTTGTATGGTCTCAATTAAGTTACAATCCCAATATTACATGGAACAGAAGCAGCACCGAAAGACAACGTGACCACACTCCTGTTCTGAATTTGCCTCCACATCAACCCCCGCACCTACTTGTATGTTGCCAGCTTTTCCCCTGTCCGCCTTCCACATTCCAAGCAACCCCCGCACCTACATGTTTGCTGCCAGCTTTTCCCCTGTCCGCCTTACACATTCCAAGCAACCCCCGCACGTACTTGTATGCTGCCAGCTTTTCCCCTGTCCGCCTTCCACATTCCAAGCAACCCTCAGCACCCACATGTTTGCTGCCAATCCTAACTCAATTTCCTTCACATATTGAAGCTAATTCCAGCACCCACGTGTTTGCTGCCAGCTTTTCGTCTATCTGCCTCACCCACGTAATTAATTCCGGCATCCAGCAGTTCCAGTTTGGCATAGTTGCCATCTTTTTTTGTACCAATCCCAAACAAAAACAGCAGCATACACGCACCTGCAGCCGTTCCAGCTTGGCATAGGTGCCGTGTTTGTACCAATTCCAAAGACAAACAGCAGCACACACACCTGCAGCCGTTCCAGTTTAGCGTGGATGTCGTCCTTTTTACGTCCCACCATTGTGGTCATCTGCTGCGCTTGACGAAGCTGCATGTACGCCTTGTCCCCTTGGCGCTCCTTGTCGGCCTTGGCACGGCGTTCGTTGATCTCGTTGATTTGAGAGTGCAGCCTGTTGGCCTGAGGGCAGCATGAAGTGTGTGTGTGTGTGTTTGTGTGTGTGTGTGCGCGTGTTTGTGTGTGTGTGTTTGTGTGTGTGTGTGTGTGTGCATGCTAGAAATACTAAAACCTGCATGCTAGAGATACTAAAACCTGCATGCTAGGGATACTAAAACCTGCTCAGGTCACGTTCCGTCCTTTGTGTAATCTCCATCACAGTAGACAACAGCTTTCTTTAAAAAAGAAAAAATATTCTTACAGGGTGCACAAGCATTTCCCACGCAGCACACAAACACAGACACACGCACACTGGCTTGCGTGTGCACCCAAAGCCAAAGCCACGCAATCCTGATGCTCAGCTTTGCTACTACACATGCTGCTGAACCTAAGGGCTTGTACTCATTTCAGCAGCCGATCAGCCAAACAACCTGGCTGAAGGTCACCCCTATTGTAACCATTGTAACCATTGTACTCATTACGTTGATGCCATCGATCTCAAACAATACACTGCATGAACTGCACGCACAGACTGCACGTACGAACTGCACGGACTGCACGCACGAACTTCACAATGCACTGCACGAACTAAATGCACTGCATGAACTGCATCCACCAACGCAAGAATGCATAGAAACTCTACCAAAGCATCGATATACGTGCTTCGCTACATAGCAAATCCACCAAAGCATCAATATGTATTGTACAAATCCACTAGCACTACATAGAAACCCCTAGAAAACCCACCATCACTACATAGAAACCCCTAGAACATCCACCAAAGCATCAATAATCAATATACGTGCCTCACTACCAGGCACTCCTCCTCTACATAGCAAATCCACCAAAGCGATGAATACACGTAGGGTTGGCCAGAGCCGTAGATATGCACCGTACATGACTGCAAATTTGGTGATTTCCTTGCCAAAAACACCATATACACACTGTTTACATGTGGTTCTGGCCAACCCTGAATATACGTGCTTCGCTATCAGGCACCCCTCTCCTACTTTTGCTTGGAGCTCCTGCAGGTCCATCTCTGTGTTGCCTCCCCCAGTGAAGGCCTCCTGCAGGGCCTTTGCGCGCTTCTGCCGACGCTCCAGCTCCTTTGGGTAGCGCTCATTGACCTGCATACGTGTTTGTGTGCAGACATGTCCTGCTGAGTACTCTGCAGCATGCAGAAGTACTCTAGTTCTTGGAGGCGAGTGCAACCGAAAGTCAGTTGGTACTCTCTTGGCACAGCTTGCGCTGTGCAAACCATCCTTTTTATGCTTGTGCCTTGAGTATTTTGCAGCTTTGTGTTAAGATGGGAAATAAGTACGTGAGAAAAGGAGCTCCAGCTCCTTTGGGTAGCACTCATTGACTTGCATATATGTTTGTGTGCAGAAATGTCCTCGCAATGTATGTGCGTGCATATGAATATATGAATGGTGGGGGTACACTCAGGGCTTCTGCGACAACTGTAGCTCGTTGGGATACGCTCGTTGACCTAAACATATACTTCAATCAAACATAATATTGCATGTTCAGTGGCGTGCACGGGTTCTGATTTTGCTAACTCCTCCTCATCCCAGCTTTTTTTAACAGCACGCTCAGACCACGGCATATGATTCCACATCACTGCAAACATGCAACCATCGTGTGTTGTGCGTGTAGTTGTGCATTGTGCGTGCAGTTGTGCATTGTGCGTGCAGTTGTGCATTGTGCATTGTGCACGTGCATTGGACAGCAGGGCCTGAGTGCGCATTTGCCAACACCCTGGCTTGTCGATAATGCGTGTGCTTGTTTGAGAAACATATCTCTGCCTGGTTTTGGTGCAGGTGCCTGTATATATTTGTGTATCACTGGGATTGGCCAGAACCGTACATTTACGCCGTGTATGAAATCATATTTGATCAAATACCTGCAAAAATTACCATGCATACACCGTATACATGTGGTTCTGGCCAACCCTACAAACAGCCAAGCCGCAACTCACTTACAAGCACGGACTGTTCACATCCCCGTTGGGACTTGCTGGCTTTTTTGACAGCTGCTGCTTGATAGCTAAATCATACCTAAGAGCACAGGCGTATCACATCCTCGCTCAAGGCCTCTTTCACAGCTGGCCCTCAACGACCCTGATGACAGCTGGCACGTGACAGTAGTTTCTACCTGGAAGCGTAGGCTCTTCACATCCTCGTGACTCATCCTCGTGACACATTTTTGTGACAGTAGCTTTTACCTGGATGCGTAGGCTTTTCACATCCTTGTGACACATCCTCGTGACACATTCTCGTGACACATTCTCGTGACACTAGCTTTTACCTGGAGGTGTAAGCTCTTCACATCCTCGTGACGCATCCTCGTGTACATTCTCGTGACAGTGACTTTTACCTGGAAGCGTAGGCTCTTCACATCCTCGTGACTCATCCTCGTGACACATTCTTTTGTCAGTAGCTTTTACCTGGAAGCGTAGGCTTTTCACGTCCTCGTCCAAGGCCTCCATCAGCTTTGAGGCACTGCCTTCTTGGTAGTTGGAACTCAGCTCCTTTAACCGAGCGGCAACTCTGCTGTAGTTCTGTTCTGCGCGCTCCAGAAGCTGGCGTTGCGTCTGTGTGTGTGTATGTGTGTGTGCTTGTGTGCGTGTGTGTGTCTGTGTGTGTGCGTGCGTGTGTCTGTGTGTAGGCGTATATTTGCGTGCGTGCATTTGTTTGTACATGTGTGTGTGTGTGCGTGTGTGTGCGTGTGTGTGCGTGTGTGTGTGTGTGCGTGTGTGTGTCTGTGTGTGTGCGTGGGTGTGTCTGTGTGTAGGCGTATATTTGCGTGCGTGCATTTGTTTGCACATTTTTGTGTGTGTGCGTGTGTGTACGTGTGTGTGTGCGTGTGTGTGTGTGTGTGTGCGTGTGTACGTGTGTGTGGTGTGTGTGTGTGTGATTAAGCATGCGCACGGCTGCCATGCAGTGTCTGCCCAGAAAACATAACTCTAAAACCGCTAGTCATCACAGCCATGAAATGTCTATCTACCCAGCCAATGTTGTTCTATAACCACTGAATTAAAAAGCCATGGACGACACCATAGACATGCATATGTGCAGCCAACATTTTAAATCAACCACTGTTTAATTACAGCCATGGACTACACCATAGACATGCATATGCGCAGCCAACATTAAAATCAACCACTGTTTAATTACAGCCATGGATTACACCATAGGCATGCATATGTCCAGCCAACATTTTAAATCAACCACTGTTTAATTACAGCCATAGACTACACCATAGGCATGCATATGCACAGCCAACGTTGTTCTCCAACCCCTGTTTAAATACAGCCATGGACTACACCATAGACATGCATATGCACAGCCAACGTTGTCCTCCAACCCCTGTTTAAATGTTTAAGTACAGCCATGGACTACACCATAAACATGCATATGTGCAGGGTACCTGCGCCTGGTTGGAAAGTGCCGCCTACTTGATTTGCATCTGTCAACGGCGACAACATGCGCATATGCATGGACAGGCAACGGAATAAACAAATACACACCCACATGCACACCCGCACTCACCCACACCCACACCCACACCCACACCCACTCCCACACCCACACCAGACCCACACCCTCACCCACTTCCACCCCACCCACCTGCATCTGGTTGGAAAGTGCCACCTCTTCCCTTTGCACCTCAAGGCTGCATAGCAAAAGCGCCTATCAACAGCCACAAACCACGTGTGTGTACACTACCACCCACGCACCCACCCACCCACACACCTGCATCTGGTTGGACAGTGCCACCTCCTCATCATGCTCCTTGCGCAGTGCAATGCACACATCCAGGTAGCTGCTCTTGTCTGCGACTCGGTCGACCTGTGGAGAAGAAAAGTCCAAGCAGTGTGCGCAGAAACCAGCTTAACACACACACACATCATCATCTTCATGCTGAGACAAACGCAGAGGTATAAGGCGGCGCTATCCTGCAGAGAAAGAAAAGTACCATGCAGATGGTGCAAATAGTACTGGCATGGTTTAGGCAAGCTGGTATCAAATGTCAGTTGCTTCGCTGCACGCTTGTCCAGCAGCAGTGCATGCGCTCATCGCCAAAAAGGTGTCATGATGTTCCTGGACTCTTTTGGATTTGATTCAGCTAATTTGGAAACAGACATCTGGGCGTCCCCAAGTTGCCTTGCTCTGGCCTTGCTCTGGGTTTGCCTAGTCGCAGTGACATCATATGTGCTCACTGCCAAGACCGTAATTGACCTGTCTAAACTTGCCCAGATCTAATATAGATGATCTGTGACACAAACAAGAGTTGGCCAGATGCTCCAAAACAGGGTGCATAAAAGAGTTTAAGCAGGGAGCTCTCCAATTTCTTCTTCAAGGTGGCGGCCCGCAGTCGCAACCCTAAGTCAGTTTTGGCCGTACCCCTTCGAGCAACAGCGCTCACTATTTCTAGAGACTCACAGCATTCGCTAATTCTAGAGACTCACAGCACACACTATTTCTAGTGGCACACCACTTTGAGAGACTTCTAGAGCTTTGTATTAAATAAAGTCTACGTAGAGGTGCCTCTCAACAGGAAGCGCCTGCGTTGCTCAAGCAAATGCATTCACTCCAACAGAGGCGGTGGAAAGATGTTGACCCTGCCCAGAATCTTGCCTTTCATTGGACAATGTCTTCTAATCTGAACCATACGTGGGCACACTGTCTTCTGATCTGAACCATACGTGGGCACACTGTCTTTGACCTGAACCATACGTGGGCACACTGTCTTCTGATCTGAACCATACGTGGGCACAATGTCTTCTGACCTGAACCGTACGTGGGCACACTGTCTTCTGATCTGAACCATACGTGGGCACACTGTCTCCTGATCTGAACCATACGTGGGCACACTGTCTTCTGATCTGAACCATACGTGGGCACACTGTCCTCTGACCTGAACCATATGTTGGCACAATGTCTTCTGATCTGAACCGTACGTGGGCACACTGTCTTTGACCTGAACCATACGTGGGCACAATGATGGCCAGCGAAAGGCCACACCTGTGATTTAGCACGCTCCACTTTTTCGCTCAGCCGCTCCTTTTCCTCCTCCAGGCTTTTGATGCGCGCCTTCAATGCCTGCTTATCCCTACAGGTAGTACGTGTATGTGCAGGTGTACATGTGAGTGTGTGTGCATGTGCGTGCGTGTATGTATGCAAATCTGCATGTGCATGCACTGGTGCACAGGTTTGCATCTAAATGCCCCCTTCAAAGCATGTTCACAAGAATATGCATCAATCAATGAGAGAAAACGCCCAGATCCGGTACAAACCGCACCTGTTAAGTTGCTTACTCATTCACGCCCAACTCACTTGTTGATGGCTTTGACAGACTCGTTAGATTTGTGGGTCTCAATGAATGCCCCTTGAAGATCTTTAATCTCCTCCTTCAACTGACTGATGTCTGGGTCGTAATTCAACTCCTCAGGCATCTGTAATTGCACATGTGCATGGATAGCGCGTGTGTGTGTATATGTGCGTTTTGTGTGTGTGTGTGTGTGCGCACATGCAGGTGTGTTTGTGTGGACCGCGGCACTAATTTACAAGCTCAAGGAAGAAAACGTACAATTAGCAAGCAAAAGGCTACGTGCTACGTCTACAATAGTCAAGTATATTGCATTTCAGGGCATGCACTTTCAGTACCCACTCACACATAGCACTCACATAACAAGTATTGCATCTGCAGGACATGTATTTTCAGTACCCACTTACATCAGGGAATTTTTAGTACCCCCTCACACATAGCACTCACATAGCAAGTATTGCATCTGCAGGACATGTATTTTCAGTACCCACTTACATCAGGAAATTTTTTGTACCCACTCACACATAGCACTCACATAGCAAGTATTGCATCTGCAGGACATGTATTTTCAGAACCCACTTACACCAGGGAATTTTTAGTACCCACTCACACATAGCACTCACATAGCAAGTATTGCATCTGCAGGACATGTATCTTCAGAACCCACTTACATCAGGGAATTTTTAGTACCCACTCACACATAGCACTCACATAGCAAGTATTGCATCTGCAGGACATGCATTTTCAGTACCCACTCAAATCAGGGCATGCATTTTCAGTACCCACTCACACATAGCACTCACATAGCAAGTATTGCATCTGCAGGACGTATTTTCAGTACCCACTCACACATAGCACTCACATAGCAAGTATTGCATCTTCAGGACATGTATTTTCAGTACCCACCCACATCAGGGAAGCTGAGGTAGTGCCCACTCACACATAGCACTCACATAGCAAGTGCAAGTATTGCATCTGCAGGACATGTATTTTCAGTACCCACTCACATCAAGGAATTTTTAGTACCCACTCACACAGCAAGTATTGCATCTGCAGGACATGTATTTTCAGTACCCACTCACATCAGGGCATGCATTTTCAGTACCCACTCAAATCAGGGCATGCATTTTCAGTACCCACTCACACATAGCACTCACATAGCAAGTATTGCATCTGCAGGACATGTATTTTCATCACATCAGGGAAGCTGAGGTAGCAAGTATTGCATCTTCAGGACATGTATTTCCAGTACCCACTCACATCAGGGAAGCTGAGGTAGCAAGTATTGCATCTTCAGGACATGTATTTCCAGTACCCACTCACATCAGGAAAGCTGAGGTAGTGCCCCACGTACGCTCGCTTCTCCAGCAGCTGCGGCTGCGGCACCACCCACTTCAGGATGGGGTAAATCACATCTTTGTCGCCCGCAGCAAGGAGCTGGCGAAACGGGACCCTGACAGATATAGCAAAGATCACAAGTTTGTAGGGTTGGCCAGAACATATATATGCAGTGTACATGGCCAGAACATACATATAGAGGGTTGGCCAGAACCATAGATACGGAGTATATACGGTATTTTTGGCAGGAAAATCACCAAAAATACGGTCATATACGGTGTGTACATACGGTTATGGCCAACCCTATACATATAT
>Ga0307942_1002850_pt1 | contig 14036 bp, 14 predicted proteins | sample OrgLakmetagen175_FD_201846 | JGI IMG/M metagenome (GOLD analysis project Ga0307942, IMG submission 201846) | Saline water microbial communities from Organic Lake, Antarctica - #175 | ecosystem: Environmental > Aquatic > Non-marine Saline and Alkaline > Saline | place: Antarctica: Organic Lake...
GTGTGGTTGTTGCAAGTGTGGTTGTTGCAAGTGTGGTTGCTGCAAGTGTGGTTGCTGCAAGTGTGGTTGCTGCAAGTGTGGTTGCTGCAAGTGTGGTTGTGCAAGTGTGGCTGTGCAAGTGTTGTTGTTGCAAGTGTGGTTGTTGCAAGTGTGGTTGTTGCAAGTGTGGTTGTGCAAGTGTGCCAGCGTTGGTATGGGAAGCAAGGCAATGCAACAAGCACACGAATAAGGGTTCCTTCTTCAAACAGCTTCTGCTGACCGGACCTTGTTCCCATATTGGCCTAGCACAGCACATCAGCCGGAGCTGCATAGAAATGAAATGTGTAGCTGCATAGAAATGAAATTGCCTTTGATCCCATTGGTCTGGCACAGAACATCAGCTGGAGCTGCATAGAAATGAATTATTATAAACTGCATAGAAATGAAATTGCCTTTGTTCCTGTGCACCGACAGGCAGCTGCTGCGTATCGAGCTTTGTTCCAAGAGGAAGACGGCACGTTCCCGGCAACCTTTGAGGTACGGCCGATGCTTTTGATGCATGAGGTGTGATCAATGACAGATGAGGTGCAGCTGATGCTTTTGATGGATGGATGAGGTGTGATCAATGACAGATGAGGTACAGCCGATGCTTTTGATGGATGAGGTGTGATCAATGGCAGATGAGGTATGGCCGATGCTTTTGATGGATGGGTGAGGTGTGATCAATGACAGATGAGGTACGGCCGATACTTTTGATGGATGAGGTGTGGTCAATGGCAGATGTGGTATGGCCGATGCTTTTGATGGATGGATGAGGTGTGATCAATGACAGATGAGGTACGGCCGATGCTTTTGATGGATGGATGAGGTGTGATCAATGACAGATGATGACAAGGAAGTGTGAAAGATATCTAAAAGCAGCAACCTTTTGGATCTCATGGTACACAATTCCACATATTGACCAAGTGGCAAAGCTTTGGGCACGGCAGACAGGTTCAAAGCTACAGGCACAGCAGGCAGGCAGGCAGGCACGGCAGGCAGGCAGGCACGGCAGGCAGGCAGGCACGGCAGGCAGGCACGCGCGGCAGGCACGGCAGGCAGGCAGGCAGGCAGGCAGGCAGGCGGGCACGGCAGGCAGGCACGGTAGGGAGGCACAGTAGGCAGGAAGGCACGGCAGGCAGGCAGGCATGGCAGGCGCGGCAGGCAGGCAGGCAGGCACGGCAGGCAGGCACGCGCGGCAGGCAGGCACGGTAGGCAGGCAGGCACGGCAGGCAGGCAGGCTCGGCAGGCAGGCAGGCGCGGCAGGCAGGCAGGCAGGCACGGCAGGCAGGCAGGCACGGCAGGCAGGCACACGCGGCAGGCAGGCACGCGCGGCAGGCAGGCACGCGCGGCAGGCAGGCACGGCAGGCAGGCAGGCAGGCATGCGCGGCAGGCAGGCGGGCAGGCGCGGCAGGCAGGCAGGCGTGGCAGGCAGGCAGGCACGGTAGGCAAGCAGGCAGGCACGGTAGGCAGGCAGGCAGGCACAAAGCCTTTGCACGCCAGACAGGAACAGAGTTTACACGCCAAATCTATGTCTGCAAATGTGAAAATTCAGTTTTTTTCGTAAGCTGGCTTTGAGGTGATTACAAAAACGGCTGCTCGCCTGTAAGGATCGCTAAAAGCAAAAAGTCACGGAACTTTGATCCGTATACCTTTAGGAGCTTTGGTTCTTTTCACATCAAACACACACATAAACACACACACATGAATACACACACAGATACACACACATGCACACACTCATAAAATTCACATACGTGCACACACATGCACACAGCTTTGTCCCACATACACACTTGTCTTTTGGTCTCGTACCAGGACACTCACACAACCACACGCACAATCACACGCGTATACATGAACTTTAGCACACAAGTATTTGTACGGTTACTAGGTTATGTACCTCACCGGCTGGACCCCCCACGCCTCCCAGCAAAAGCCATCCAAGCGAGGATCACAGACAGTCTCTTTTCAGGTAGGAGCTCCTCCTCCCTTGCCTTAGCTTTCATAGCTCTCGGTCGAATGTTTATGTCTTGTTCTACTACAGTCTGCTCAAATGTTGCTGATGTAGCTTGTATTGGAACCCTAGGACACGAAGTGTCTAGGGCTTATGGATTGCTAGAGAAACTGAGAGCCTTATAGCTTAGAAATTGCGACCTCTAAAAATTTTAACAGCCAAATTGGGTAAGAAGCTCATGCTGAGAAGGATGGTGCTTTCCGATTGTTGAACAGTGCCCTGGATGGAAAAGTGCCTAAATTAATTTGAGCTCGTCGGTATTAAATATAAACAGATGGAAAAAAGATTCAATTTTAACAGGGAACCAGTTCCAGGAGAGTGCACACAACTCTGCTTAGGGCAGAATTGCCAGGCGTAGGCATAGGAGACCATGCCTTGGGAATTCAATGAAGGGCAAGAAAGCCCTTGCTCTTCGCAACCTTTGGCTGTCACGACGACGAGGTTATGGTTCACCAGTTTGAGCAGTGGATTGCAAGTATGGGCTATGTAGGTTCACCAGCTTGAGCAGTGGATTGCAAGTATGGGCTATGTGGATTGCAAGTATGGGCTATGTAGGTTCACCAGCTTGAGCAGTGGATTGCAAGTATGGGCTATGTGGATTGCAAGTATGGGCTATGTGGATTGCAAGTATGGGCTATGTAGGTTCACCAGCTTGAGCAGTGGATTGCAAGTATGGGCTATGAATCCAAGGTCTCTGACCAGTTCCTAGAGACCCCTGGCACAGCGCCAGAGAAAGCTTTGTTAATTTGGACCTAGGGTTTCCCAAGCGCAGCGCCACTATTTTACTATATGCATCATCTGTGAAAGGAACTAGCAAACGTAGGGGTGAGGTGTTTCAAAAGCCCTGAAATACGACATAGAATATTACTGGCAAACTTCATGCTTGCAGTTTTGCCACAGCAAGCATGTTTCCACTAAGAGTTTCGTTGTAGGTTCTTTTAATCTCTGATGGCTGTAATTTTATGCACCGATTGGCACACACGTACGCACATACGCATGCGCGCACGCATACACACATACTCTCACAGGACCTCGCCAGCGGTCTTGGCGGCGGGAATTCCACAAAAGAGGCTTAACGAAGCCCGCCTTCTCCAAGGAAGGGCCAGGAGTGTCGATATATGTATACTAAGTATACATATATTCTAAGTGACTTTCACACACACATTTAATTGAAAAAAGCATCAGGGCAGCTCATGTCTTTTTCTCGTATTCTGTCTCCCAAGAAGGGCGAGTAATGCCTTGTTGTACCATTGTTGCACGGCTCTCTACGTCTGCTTGTGCTAGCAGGCAAGCACCCTGTTTACCTTGTTAAATCGCTTTGATAATCATTAAAAAGGTGCTTATTGATAGCCAATTACTTAGTAATGGAATGGCTGCAGCCTGACAGCATGCTTGTGGTAGGCGCCGTCTAGATTTTGGCAGATGGGGCAGATTGAGGGGTAGGATTTTTTGTTTAGGGGTTTCCTTCGTTTTGTGACTATAAAATGTTGCACCGTCAACACAAAGGCACAACTTGAAAAGACTCGAGGTAAGGAGGCCAAAGGGGAAAGAAGTGAAACCATCAAAATGATGTGAATAAGCAAGCTTCCAAGCGCATCATTATGAAATACAGAACAGGAACCCTAAACAACTTAAAGCACGCGGTAGTTCAGGAACTCAATGAGCCTAACTTGCCCCCTCTGCCTTCACATCTTTTCTGGATGGTTACAATAGGGGGATGACCTTCAGCCAGGTTGTTTGGCTGATCGGCTGCTGACTGTCTGGATGCCAACACACGCAAATAAGAAAGATATCCACTAAGAGGTAAGGTAAGGTTACATCACTATATATGCCTCAAAGGGCATCTCAGCGGAAGTTTGCAAAAAGCCTGAAACTACACCTGGCTAAACAAAAGAAACAGGAGCTAGAGGAAACAGAAAACGTTTGTCTTGAAGAAGCACAAAGAGAAAGCATCAAGGAGAACGAGAGAAAAGCTGTTGATATGTCTCAGGATGTGTGTATAAGAAGCCTCAGTCAGAAACAGGAAACAAGAGGCTGAGAGAGCCTCACAAAACCAGGAGTGCCAAGAGAACAAGTGCAGTGGAGCAGAGGAGAGAACAAAGGACGCATGCAGCCCCCCAAAACAGCTCCTTTCTCTCCTCTCTAGCTGCCCACCCCACCAACTCACCCAGCTACAGCAGACCAGTCCGATGCTGTTCTCCACAACTATCCACTAAGAGTCACAACTTAGCATGCAGCATGATCTTCAAAGCCATCAGCAAGACAAACCTATGATCCCGCTTTATCTGCATGGTTTAAGGTAGCAGCAAACGGCTGGCTATGCAAAATCTTCAGATTCCCAATACACTTGAAAACGGGAATATATCAAAGTGGCTCTTTCCATCCTGTCCCTCAGTAAAAATAGGTTTACCTCCTCCAGCCGTCCGGATGCTGTACTGGTTGCTCCCGTCTCCGCAAAAACAAAAAGCAACAGACTAGCAATGAAGGGGGGTGGGTTCTTAGGATTGGCAGGGAGCAACTGAGGTAGACCAGGAGCACCTTAGCAGCACCGCCAGCCATTAGCAGATCCACCTTCCCCACACAGCATCAACCTAAAGGTCTCAGCATTCTTCAACGTGACATCCACCTCATCAATATTAAGTACTGTGAGGACACTCGACTGCAAAACCAGCTGAGCGCCGTGCAGGAACAGCATAAAGGCCTCTGCTCAGTTTAAGGAGCCTCGGTTACTCTCCACACCACCCTTGTGGATGTGGGTGGCACCATCTACAACAATCACACGCTGGAGCCTTTAAAGGAGCTGGGGCTTGATTTTAAAAGTTAAGAAACTTGCTTCCAAGCTTCATGTTCATTCTGTCAATTACGCTGCCAAACTTGTCCATACCAAACAATCCTTTCCAGCACAGTCATAATGATTTTCAACTCTCATCAGGAGAGCGAGGTCAAGCCTGCAACCCTCCTGATCCCCATCGATCTTTTATCATTTTCTTTTGGAGGAGGAGTTTTACGGTACCTGGTACCAAAATGAATCCTTTGCTTGTGGGGATTGGTTTTCACTGCCTGCGTTTCCTTTTTAAAACGACTCTACACTTGGGTAGCTGCTTACTTGACTCTTCTTTTCTTCTCCAGACTAGAACTTTATTCCGTCTCCTTCTCTTACTTATCATAGACGCTTCCCCTTTTGTTTAGATAGGTTAGATTGCAGGCTTTTTTCCAAGCTTCCGCTGAGATGCCCTTTGAGGCGTATATAGTGATGTAACTGTAACCTTAACCTTGGGTAGCTGCCCTGAAAGCCTAGTGGCCCGTGGTCAGGCCAGACTCTTCGGGGTCGCGGGTTTGAATCCGCCTGGTAGCGTGAGTACTTCGCTGTCCGACAGCAACGTTTCCGTTTCCTGAATCCATGCTTGTGGTGTTTTATCACCCCTGCGTAGTTTTTCTTTTCTTTACTCTGCAGGAGTCGTGTGGTACAAGCTTCAGCATTTGCTTGTGCCAGTAAGCCAGATAAAAAGGGTACAATAGATAACTTTGTGCCACTAATGCTTTCCATTTAGCCGGCCTGTTGCTTATAAACACCAACAAGTAACAAAGCAGCTGTGCCAAGCTGCGCAAGAAAGCTCTGGTGCCTCATCATAATAAAAGAAATTGTTTGAGTCTGTGATGCAGCGGTGGCTGTGCATGATGATATAAGAATATGTTCTTCAAGCGATGCTAGAGTTAAAAAACAGTGATCATCACACAATTGTGGCTACCAGCGCTATGGACCACCACAGCATGTCATCATAGTAGCACCGAACTCCTTCGCTCGATAGAGCCCTGTCCTCCTTGAGTCCCTTCCATAACAATTTTCAAACAGCGATTCACCATCGTAAGCAAAGCTTCTTCTACAATATTTTCACCACCTTGCAAGCAGGCCGCCTCAGAGAGAGCAATACAAGTCTAAGAGTCTAAGCAAAGCAGCAAACCACGTCAAGGACCCACTTTCTACTCTTTGCTTGACCCAAGGACACCGTAAATGGATAAGGGATGCCTTGGTATGCCTACAGAGGTTACAGATTAAGCCACAGTTAAGTAGCGCGACTGCTAGGCATGGTACGCCTACACCATTGCATCTGCACCTCTGAATTCTTGTTAGCGCCCACACCAATGCACCTGTCAACAGGTCTGGTTTGCTAGTTCTATGACCCTGCTAGGTTATCACGGAAAACATAATCCTTCTTTGTCAAGGCAGCTCAATTTGCTTGGTCGGCGTGGGGAGTCAACGATACGCAGCTTGCGTGGTTGAGAGGAAATCAGGTAACACTACGCAGACAGTGACGACCTACCACTTTCTGGACGCCATAAAGGAAAAGGAGCCGATCTACTTGATATACAAAAAAAACTCTTGAGCAGAGCCAGCACACTTAAAAAGAGCCGTTGCCGTTGACCAGACACATCAACACGTACACATTCCACAGGCTGTGGAGTATGATGGGGGGGAGGAGGTTGCGGGTCTTGATGAAAATGGCAGAGAACACGCTCCCGAGCATCAGCAGAGGAAGGAACGTCTGCGTTTAAGCATGAGGAAAGGAAGAAATGTCTGATTGTCTAAATGTCTAAAGCATTAACAGAGGGAGGCATGTCTGCGAGCATTAGCAGAGGAAGGAATGTCTGCGTTTTAGCATGAGGAGCATCAGCAGAGGAACGAGCATCAGCATAGGAAGGAACGTCTGCGTTTAAGCATGAAGAAAGGAAGAAATGTCTGGTTGTCTGAATGTCTGAAGCATTAACGGAGGAAGGCATGTCTGCGAGCATCAGCAGAGGAAGGAATGTCTGCGTTTTAGCATGAGGAGCATCAGTAGAGGAACGAGCATCAGCATAGGAAGGAACGTCTGTGTTTAAGCATGAAGAAAGGAAGAAATGTCTGATTGTCTGAATGTCTAAAGCATTAACAGAGGGAGGCATGTCTGCGAGCATCAGCAGAGGAAGGAATGTGTGCGTTTAAGCATGAGGAGCATCAGCAGAGGAACGAGCATCAGCAGAGGAAGGAACGTCTGCGTTTAAGAATGAGGAAAGGAAGAAATATCTGATTGTCTGAATGTCTGAAGCATTAACAGAGGAAGGCATGTCTGCGAGCATCAGCAGAGGAAGGAATGTCTGCGTTTAAGCATGAGGAGCATCAGCAGAGGAACAAGCATCAGCAGAGGAAGGAATGTCTGCGTTTTAGCATGAGGAAAGGTGAAATGCAGGGGCAGGAAGGTATCTGTGCTGTTGGAAGAGGATCAGCATGTGTGGTATGTGAGAACAGAAATGTGTGTACTGTGGAGGGAAATAGGCTGTGATTAGCTATCAGCAGCAGGGGCAGAAATGTGTGTGTGTGAGTGTGTGTGTGTGTGTGAGTGTGTGTGTGTGTGTGTGTGTGTGCGCGTGCGTGCGTGCGTGCGTGTGTGTGTGAGTGTGTGTGAGTGTGTGTGCGTGTGTGTGTGTGTGTGTGTGAGTGTGTGTGTGTGTGTGTGTGCTGATTAAGGAGGATCAACACGTGTAGAATGTGAGGGCAAGAGCGTGTGTGCTTTGGAATAGGGCAGGCGGTGATTAGAAGTCATCAGCAGGGGCAGGAAGGCGATTATATTTTTGCACGTATAAGTGTGCCAGCAGATGCTCACATGCACTAATATACTGCAACAAGGGTTCTTGATGTGGTACCAATGCATGTCTTTGTGCATTGTGCCTTTCAACGGACATTTTAAAGGGGAGGCAAGCATTTAATACCGGTACAAAACAACCATGCCGGTACAAAACATTTCATACCGGTACAAAACATATGATATCGATACAAACTTATCATACTGGCGGTACATAACATATGACATCGATACAAACTTATCATACTGCCGGTACAAAACATTTCATACCGGTACAAAACATATGATATCGATACAAACATTTCATACCGGTACAAAACATATGATATCGATACAAACTTATCATACTGGCGGTACAACAAGCACACAGGATCGCACCAATTTTGTGACCATCCCTCAAGAGGAGCAGGAGACAAGCCTGTAACCCTTTTGATGTACAACAAGCACACAGGATTGCAGCAATTTTGTGACCATCTTTCACGAGGAGCAGGAGACAAGCCTGTAACCCTTTTCATCCCATGCACATACCGTACCTTGCCTACAACACCCTGCATAAATATTGTTATTTGCCCTGTGGGGTGACTGCGGCATTTTTTTGACAATATATATATTTTGACACTGCGGGGTTGTGCGGGGTTGGTGAAATTAACCTTTTCTGGGTCGCTGCCGGTCATGAACAGTGAGAGGTACCCCCTGCCCCGCCCCTTGTCCCAGCACCAAGCAGCCTCAGCCTCAGCCTCAGCAGCCCCAGCCCCAGCACCGGTTGCTCCCGAGGGGGATTGTTGGAAAGCTAGCTGCGGCGACAGCCGAGCAGCAGCAGGCAACCATCTGAGCCAGCAAGCAAAAGCGGAACGGGCTGAGTGCCGAGGGAGGAGGCAGCCAACAAAAGGCCGATTGGCAGGCCAATGATTGCTTTGGTCTCACAATTTGGACCTCAGGGGCACAGCTGTTATGCACAGAAGCATTGGCACTCAGAGGGGGAAGCTGTGTGGCAGGGGGAAGAAGAATGAGGGGAAGGCGTAGGGGTTGAAGAGGACCAACGCTTGCGCATGCAGAGCAGGTTAGAGCAATACAGCAGCTAAAAGATGAGCAGGTGGGGCAGACGAGGTCACGCACCAAGGCTGCCCTTACCTAAGCAATACCATCAGCACGCACGAGCAACAGCAGTAGCAGCAGTGATAGTGGCTAGAGGAAGAGGAAGGAAATCTTGAGATTCTGGGCAGTAGTAGGACGGAGAGCAAACTCACATGCAAACGCACGCATGGGGACCCTTGCACAGGTGGTGTTCTCTTTCATTGAGATTGTCTGTAAAGCTTATTGGTGCTGAACAGGGCTAAATGCCCTGTGGGTTTGATGCAGGAAGGGCAAAAATATTTATCCCAAATATTTATCCCATGGGGGTGCGGGGAAGGTGCCGGGAAGATGCCGGATTTGACTAACTATTTCCGAGACATGGGGTGCGGGACGAGTACGGTAAGATACGATATCCCATACATATATATCACTGATATTTTCCCCAGGGTTATTTTCCCTTCCACTTTGTGGTGGAGAAGACTCGTTACCAATAGCTCCTCATCCTTAATAGTGTGTGAGTGACTTCGGGTACTTGCATTCTTCTAATGCAACATGCAATCAATTTCGCAACAACACATTCATTACTAATCAGCATGCACACCCACACGCATACATCACTGAAACACACCAATGTCATACACAAGCATTCATGCTACAAGGAAACAGAAAATTGAACTCAGCACGCACCTGATGTCTGAAATGGCACATCGCAAACAGCATTGAGCTAGCACCCACAGCAGCATACATTACCGAAACACACGAATGTCATAAATAAACATTCATGCTACAAGGAAACAAAAAATTGAACTCAGCACGCACAAATACACACACACACGCACCTGATGCCTGAAATGGCACATCGCAAACAGCATTGAGCTAGCACCCACAGCAGCATACGTTGGCATGAACCGGGTCATGGAGGTGAGCAGGAAGCCACGGAAAATGGCCTGGAAGATGATGATCGGAAAATGCTTAAATATTGTCAACTAATTATTGACAATGTCGAATTGTATCAAAGGAATCAACGGCAAGGTTTTACGGTACCAAATTGGCTCCTTTTCCTTAATTAGTGTGGGGAGTGGTTTTTACTGCCTGCGTAGTTTTTTTCTTTTGTCAAAATTGGTGCGAGATATGGGATGGTCTATATTTTTTGAATAAAACGCAAAGAGCACGCCGCGGGAAATAGCCTGGAAGAGGTGTGCTGTTAGTAATAGCACAAGACTGAAGGGTCGTGTGATGAGATGTGTGAGGTATGGAGTGTCACATTTCTTAATTAAAGACTTTGGGTAGGGTCATGTGATCTGATGTGTGAGGCACGTGGAGTGATATCAGTCTTATTTGAGAAATGTGAGGAGGGTCATGTGGTTTGATGGGCGAGGCACGAGGAGTGCTTCAGTCTTATTTGAGAAATGTGAGGAGGGTCATGTGGTTTGATGGGCGAGGCACAAGCAGTGCTTCAGTCTTAGGTATTTGAGAAATGTGAGGAGGGTCATGTGGTTTGATGGTTGAGGCATGGAGCTAGATTCCCTTTCTGTCAGAGAGCTGGTATCACAAAATCTAGTCTGTACGTTGTTACTGAGGCTGGTGTTCATTTGTGTGTGTTTAAGAGGTATGCATGCAATTGAGCATGCATTCATGCAAATAGTTGTGTGTATACATGTCATTGTGCACACGTGAGCACGTGTGTATGTGTGTGTTTGCGTGCGTGCGTGCGTGCGTGCGTGTGTGTTCGTGTTTGTGTGCATGCAAACCCTTTGTGCGAGCTACCGCACACACCTCCTCCCAGATAGGCGCACAAATGGAAACGACACTGAAGTAGGCCACGTTGGTGATCCAGTCGCCCATGCACAAAGAAGCTTCCATCTGGCCACCCCAACCCTCCCCATCTACCGGCATCCAGCTCTGTGTATGTGTGTGAGTGTGTGTGTGTGTGTGTGTGTGTGTGAGCATGTGTGTGTAAGTGTGTGTGCATATGTGTGCGCGCATGTGTGCGTGTGTATGTGTGCATGTGTGTGTATATGTATAGCGATCCTATTCCCAAAGATTCTGGGCTAGTGAGTGCTTTAGGAGTGTGCACAGATGACAGTACAGTAGCCAGCATGCTAGCACAGCAGCCTGCGATCTAGCACAGCAGCCTGCGATCTAGCACAGAGGTCTGCGATCTAGCACAGCAGTCTGCGCTCAAGCAAAGCAGTCTGCAAGATAGCACAGCAGTCTGCAAGATAGCACAGCAGCCTGCGATCTAGCACAGCAGCCTGCAAGCTAGCACAACAGCCTGCAAGCTAGCACAGCAGTCTACGATCTAGCACAGTAGCGTGCGATCTAGCACAGCAGTCTACAAGCCAGCACAGCAATCTGCGATCTAGCACAGCAGCCTGCGATCTAGCACAGCAGCCTGCAAGCTAGCACAGCAGTTTGCAAGCTAGCACAGCAGTCTGCAATCTAGCACAGCAGTCTACAAGCCAGCACAGCAGTTTGCAATCTAGCACAGCAGCCTGCAAGCTAGCACAGCAGTCCGCGATCTAGCACAGAAGCCTGCAAGCTAGCACAGTAGTCTGCGATCTAGCACAGCAGTCTACAATCCAGCACAGCAGTCTGCAACTAGAGAGAGCCACGCTGTGCCAAAAAACTATACTTGCTGAAGGTGAATCGTATTTTGTCCTCGATGTCTCCCTGTAACTTTTCAACTGACAGAAAGCAATCGTGTATAACGCTCACTCGAGTTCGTGACACTGTTCTGAGCCAGGGAATTAAGAACAGGAGGAGGAGCAAGGTCTAGCGCTCACCATGCTTTGATGCGCTACGAAATCAACCATGGGGAACACAGCACAGCACAGCAGCACCGCTACAGGCCACCACCCACGCCACCTGGAAGCATGTGTGTGTATGAAGGACAGGGGGACCACCTGAAATGCTGTCAATTAGTGTTGGCCAAAACCAAATACCAAATATATACGGCATTTTTGGCAGGGAAATCACCAAATATACGGTCATGCACGGTGTAAATATACGGTTCAGGCCAACTTAACTCTCAATCGGAAATGCGCCTAATTGTTCGTGTGGGTGTGGGTGTGTGTGGGGGGTGTTTGTGTGGGTGTGGGTGTGTTTGAGGGTGGGTGTGGGTGTGGGTGTGGGTGTGGGTGTAGGTGTGGGTGTGGGTGTGGGTGTGGTAGGCACGACTGCAACCTTCTAAAACTCTAAGCCATCACTTTACAAGTGCGGTTAAGTACCACAACCAACGTGTAAGAAGTAGTAAGTAAATTGCCCAGTGGCTGATCCACGACAACACGACCATGAAACTCACTTGACGGGGAAGAAGCCACGAGACCTACCACTATTTCAAACCACTTAACAAATGTTGGCTACAAGCACCATAACCAACAGCCACAGAAGTGCAATGCAATCGGCTGATCCATGACAACAAGACCATGAAACTCACTTGACGGGGAAGAAGCCACGAGATCTAGGACGGTACTGTTTCAGAGTTTGCCACAATATTAGCAGCGTGGCGCCCAACTGCACACGTACATGCAATATGAAATATGAGCAATATGAGTAGTGTAGCGCCCAGCTGCACACGTACATGTAATATGAGCAATATGAGCAGCGTGGCGCCCAGCTGCACACGTACATGCAATATGAAATATGAGCAATATGAGTAATATTGCGCACACGCATTATGAGCAGCGTGGCGCCCAGCTGCACACGTACATGTAATATGAGCAATAAGAGTAATATAGCGCCCAGCAATATGAGCAGCGTGGCGCCCAGCTGCACACGTACATGCAATATGAGCAATAAGAGTAATATAGCGCCCAGCAATATGAGCAGCGTGGCGCCCAGCTGCACACGTACATGTAATATGAGCAATATGAGTAATATTGCGCACATGCAATATGAGCAGCGTGGTGCCCAGCTGCACACGTACATGTGAACGGTTTGGATTAACAAATCAAAAAGGGCAAAACGAATTGATGACCTGGAAACGCAGATGGTGCTGGCTGGACTAATTCTACAATATGCCCCCGCATATTGTAGGGAGGATAGCCATGACAGGGTACTCACTTTTCACAGGACGGAGCAAAGTGAGGAAAAAGTACATGCTGGGTGTTAAAACAAGTGCTGTGTGCGTGCGGCAGCACAGTGTGAGTTGTTTTTGGAAAAAGTATGTGAGGCGATGCAAGGGTGAGCAGTTTGACTTGCACTTGACTGCGAGCAAGCAAAACACACATGCACGACACACACACACACACACACACACACACACACACACCTGTGACACGTCTATGCTGAGGTGCAGCAGTGCCTGCCCACGCATGCCCAAAGCGTCACGCTCTATGTCCAGTAACAACAGCGTTGTGGGGAGGATTACTTGGCCCATGATGATGTAGGCAAGCATCCACAGCGCCATGACCTGTGCGTGCGTGTGCGTGACATTGTCTCACCAGCCGGGTGACAAGGTCTGCTTTCTTTTCCCCCTCTTTTTCATTACCGTAATGTAAAGGGTTGGCCAGAACCATATATATATACGGTGTATATGACCGTATATTTGGTGATTTCCCTGCCAGAGATACCATACATACACCGTATATGTATGGTTCTGGCCAACCCTAAAAATGTACCCTGCTGTGACCCAACCCATGCTGGCAATGTCCACACATCTACTTTTTCCCCCCTTTTTTTCATTACCGGAGTGACTGCTGTGACCATTGCAACAAGAAAGCCGCCAAGACTTGATGCACACATATCAGATCTGTTTATTAGCGAGTCCCAGAAAACAGAAAGTGAAGCATGTCCTTGAGCTGCTGCATCGCACGCAGATACGGTTGAAAAGGTACACTCAATCTATAGTCAAAGGAATGAGACAAACATCGACACGCAGAATTTAGACAGGGCCAGCAATCAGAAGTGCACTGCAGCACAGGAAAATTCCCGCGATGCTACAGGAAGAGAGGAAGAGGAGCGTACGACACGCAACACGCAGAAGGCAAACAACTGCCAGAAGCATTGACGAAAGAAACGGTAGACACCTCGCATGCAACTGCGCACCTTTTCTGGATTTGAAAATCATTGCGTTTTGCATGCAACAAGCAACGGCCTCGCATGCAACTGCACACCTTTCCTGGATTTAAACATCATTGCGTTCTGCATGCAGCAAGCAACGGCCTCGCATGCAACTGCGCACCTTTCCTGGATTTAAACATCATTGCGTTCTGCATGCAGCAAGCAACGGCCTCGCATGCAACTGCACACCTTTCCTGGATTTAAACATCATTGCGTTCTGCATGCAACAAGCAACGGCCTCGCAT
>Ga0307942_1002855_pt1 | contig 14032 bp, 19 predicted proteins | sample OrgLakmetagen175_FD_201846 | JGI IMG/M metagenome (GOLD analysis project Ga0307942, IMG submission 201846) | Saline water microbial communities from Organic Lake, Antarctica - #175 | ecosystem: Environmental > Aquatic > Non-marine Saline and Alkaline > Saline | place: Antarctica: Organic Lake...
GGGCCTTCTCCGGTGTAAGCCGCCTGTGTGTACAATGCAAGGCAGAAACAAATTGCATGACGACAGTTAAAAGAAGTGTTGATAAACAGGTGCGTTAACAGGTTTGAGTACGGGCCCTCTCTGGTGTAAGCCGCCTGTTTGTCACGTACTATGCATGATGCATGACAGATCGTGTGATGGACAGGAAACAAACTGGGTTGATAAACAGATCGTGTGATGGACAGGAAACAAACTGGGTTGATAAATGGTGATCAAGGAGGTCGTGTGAGGAATGGTCACGAACAAAGTGTGATGAACGAACCGTGTGTGATCACAACAGACGTTGTGAAGGACGGTGCACGGAGGACAGCTAGCGATCTCAACTCAAGAATGTGTGTGTGTGTGTGTGTGTGATCTGACCTGGAATTTCATTGGGAAATTTTGTTGTGAATGGGCCTGCCTGATGTTTGGTAGGGGCAGCGTGAAAGCCAGTCCAGAGCGTTTGCTTGAGCAGACTTTTCCTACTTACTTTTACAAATGACCCTTTTACTTGCTTTTACAAATGACTTTTCTACTTACATTTACAAATGCAAGGGCTGGCGGAACCATATATACACTTACGGTGTACATACGTTTTTTTTTGCAGGGAATCCATCAGATATAAATTCATATACGGCGTATATATACAATTCTGGCCAACCCTACAGATGACATCCATGCAGGTAGCGCGCCTGCATGGTATGGAAACAATTCTTATTAAAGCAATGACACAAAAGCAGGCGTACACGTGCCTGCATGGTGTAGAAAGATTCCTATTTTGTATCAAGCAAGATAACGTGCCTGCATGGTATAAAACATTTCACATTTGTATCAATGACACTCAGGCAGGCGTAACCGTGCCTGCATGGTATAGAAAGATTCCTATTTTTTTACCAATGACACTTAAGCAGAATATGTGCCTGCATGGTGTGCATAATTACTTATTATAGCATTGACACTCAGGCAGGCTGCATGGTATATAAAACATTCCTATTTTTCATCAAGCAAGAAAACATGCCTGCATGGTGTGCATGGATTCTTATTTGTATGAAACGACGCTCAAGCAGGAGTAGGTAAGAACCCTAGCACAACAACTACTTAATATGCAGAATTTCTTATTTGTATAAAACGGCACTCAACCAGGCGTAACATACTGACCTGCACAAAGAACCCTAGCAGGGCAAATACCTCTTCTTATGAAACGGCACTGAAGCAGACGTAACATACTGACCTGCACACAGAAACCTAGCATGGCAACTACCTCTACCTTTTCTTATGAAACGGCACTGAAGCAGACGTAACATACTGACCTGCACAAAGAAACCTAGCATGGCAACTACCTCTTTTTATGAAACGGCACTCAAGCAGGCGTAACATACTGACCTGCACAAAGAACCCTAGCGTGGCAACTACCTCTTCTTATGAAACGGCACTGAAGCAGGCATAAAATACTGACCTGCACAGAGAACCCAAGCATAGCGACCATCGCTAGGCGTCCGTGCTTGATTTCCTTCTCCTTGTACCGTCTTGTTGCACTCTCACTCTCAACAATGTCCAAAGCATTAAACACAGGGCCACCAGGGTACACTGGGTCGTCCCCTGTGAGTGTGTTTACGTGTGTGTGGCTGTGTGTGTGTGCATACGTGTTTGTATGCGTGTGTGTGAGTGTGTATGGATGTGTTTATCTTTGCATGTATACATAATTTGCGATTCCATCAAAAGTATCCGGAGCTTTAGACACCAGGGTACACTGGATTAACCCTGTGAGCACTTGTGTGGTGTGTGTGTGTACATATGTGTGTGTGTGTGAAAGTGTGTGTATGTGTGTGTATGTGTGTGTATGTGTGTGAAGGGGGAGGGTTTGCGTGTTATTTGTTTTCACGCCAATGCTGATAGCCAAGGTCATCTGCTCACACAGGATAAATTGGGATGACACATTAATAGGATTGGCCAGCAGTATATACGGCAATATTTGGCAGGAAAATCAAAAAGTATACGATCATATACAATGTTTACATATGCACGGTTCTGGCCAGCCCTACACATTTATACACCATATATGGCCATAGTACGTTTGAGGCTTCTTTCCAATTATTTTTGTGAAGGAACCATTGGAGATACACATGGTCCTGCCAGTTCCCACACCTCTCTCTGGTAAAGTGCAATGATTATGATTAGGGTTGGCCAGAACCGTATATATACACCGTATATGACCGTACATTTGGTGATTTCCCTGCCAAAAATACCATATGTAAACCGTATATATATGGTTCAGGCCAACCCTAACTATGATAGCACATGATATCATGTGTGGTTCTGGCCAACCCAACAAACCTAGTAATCCTAGTCACTACGGTACACACGCGCACACACACACGCACACACACATACACACACACCAACAGCAGGCACACACCAACGGCACGCACGCACGCACGCGTGCACCCCCCTCCCTAACGGCTAGAAAAGCAACTGATACCTATTGTGGTCACGTCCAACCCAACGTTTGCAAGCAAGTATGGAATAACATTAAGTGCTGTAATGTCCTCAACCCTCAACTAGTTATCCTGACACATTTAGAAAAGCAAACAAGACCTAGTGTGGTCATGGCCAACTCAACATATTCACTTAACATACGCTCTGTGTCCATCTCACCACCCCCCCCCCCCCTACACACCCACCCACCTGGAGGGGTACTTAAAGCCATCACCAGCTCTTTCTGCAGCGACGGTGGCTCCGATTTGTTCTTGCTTGCAGCTAGGGCGTCTGCAGCAAGGCAGCCCGGCTTCAAATAGTCCTTCAGACGACGGGTTTCTGCTACACCCAGGATCAAGAACTGCGTGTGAAGTCGTGTGTGTGTGTGCGTGTGTGTGTCTGTGCGTGTAAGTGTGTGTGTCTGTCTGTCTGTCAGTCTGTCTCTGTGTGTGTGTGTGTGTGTGTGTGTGTGTGTGTGTGTGTGTATGTGTGTGTGTGCCACGCGTGGCCCTTTTGTGCAGCAGCAGGCAAAGAAGTGTCTGAATGTCATCTGTGTCATCATCGTGCAGCAGCAGATACCACACAGTGTGTGTATGTGTGTGCGCGTGTGTGTGAGTGTGTGTGCCACGCGTGTGACCCTTGCCATTTTTGTGCAGCAGCAGACACCGCACAGTGTGTGTGTGTGTGTGTGTGTGTGTGTGTGTGTGTGTGTGCGTGCGTGTGTGTGTGAGTGCGAGTGTGCGCCACGCGTGTGAGTCTTGCCACTTTCGTGCAGCAGCAAATACCGCACAAGAAGTGTCTGAATGTCATCTGTGTCATCATCGTGCAGCAGCAGATACCAACAGTGTGTGTATGTGTGTGTGTGTGTGTGCGTGTGTGTGTCTGCATGTCATCTGTGTCATCATCGTGCAGCAGCAGATACCACACAGTGTGTGTATGTGTGTGTGTGCGTGTGTGTGCGTGTGTGTGTGTCTGCATGTCATCTGCGTCATCATCGTGCAGCAGCAGATACCACACAGTGTGTGTGTATGTGTGTGTGCGCGTGTGTGCGTGTGTGTGCGTGTCTGCATGTCATCTGCGTCATCGTGCAGCAGATACCACACAGTTTGTGTATGTGTGTGCGTGTGCGTGTGTGTGTATGCCTGCATGTCATCTGTGTGGTGACAGATGATATGACACAGATGATGAAACAGATGCACAGATGATGCCACAGATGACATGCAGACACACACACATACACACACATACACACACAGATGATGACACAGATGATGAAACAGATGCACAGATGATGTCACAGATGAACACACACACATACACACAAAGATGATGACACAGATGATAAAACAGATGCACAGATGATGTCACAGATGAACACACACACATACACACACAGATGATGACACAGATGATGAAACAGATGCACAGATGATGTCACAGATGAACACACACACATACACACACAGATGATGACACAGATAATGAAACAGATGCACAGATGATGACAATGAACACACACACACATACACACACTGTGTGGTATCTACTGCTGCACGATGATGTCATCACCAAGCAGCTGCAGCAGACCCAAGAGTGCCTGCACGTGCTCTGTATCATACAGCATGATTCATGCTCATGCAGCAGCGCGTTTCTAACAACATACGTGACAAGTATGCCTTTTGTGTGTTTCGTGCATGCTGAGAAGGGGCTGCAATAGCAGACGCTGAGTTATTGAGCGTCCTGCCAAAAAGGACGACTTTGAAAGGACTCGAGCCACGAAACCGAGCTTTGAGCTGGACAGGCTTTGGCTTCCTCACTTTCAATGCGGAGCATGCTGTGAGCGGTCCCCTCTGCCAAAAACCGCAGTGACTATAATCTATAATATCCTCTGAGACCCTCTTGCGGCATGCAAAGGATTATTTAGAGAGCTTGCCGTAAAGATAACAACTTATAAACTTCGCACACATGCCATGCACGCACACACTCGCACGAACACACTCGCACAAACACACTCGCACACATACACACACAAGACACAAACGATACGTGCGCACACACGCACAAACCATCACACTCACACGCACCTGCACCCACGCAATGCTGACAGAAACCCACCCGCAGCCACACCCTGCCCCACTTTTAGGAAGAAACACATGTACACAAACAGACACATACGTGCACACAAACACACACACATGCACCTGCACCCACGCAACGCTAACAGGGTCCCATCCGTAGGCCAAACCTTGCCCTGCCATTGGCAAGAAGCATGCGCACAAATAGACACACGCGTGCACACACACGTGCACACAAACACACACATGCACCTGCACCCACGCAATGCTAACAGGGTCCCATCCGTAGGCCAAACCTTGCCCCGCCATTGGCAAGAAGCATGCGCAAAAATAGACACACGCGTGCACACACGCGTGCACACACACACACACACACACACGCACCATGCACCTGCACCCACGCAATGCTCACAGGACCCCATCTGTAGTCCTCATCCCTCCCCACCATTGGCAAAAAACATAAAATCTCTAAGCAAACACACAGATACACGCATGCACCTGCACCCACGCACATACACAAAATCACACACACACGCACCACACACCTGCACCCACGCAATGCTCACAGGGTCCCATCCGTAGTCCACATCTTGCCCCACCATTGGCAGGAAGCCAGTTTTAAACCACACTACCCCTTTTTCAGCGGGGATGGTGCCACGCATAGCTAGCACTTCCGGCGACAAGCAGCCTGTGGTGCGGGCACGTGCGCGCGCGTGTGTGTGTGTGTGTGTGTGTGTGTGTGTGTGTGTGTGTGTGTGTGTGTGTGCACGTTTGTGTGTACCACCCCTTTTTCAACGGGGATGGTGCCACGCCACGCATAGCTAGTGCCTCCGGCGAAAAGCAGCCTGTGGTGTGAGCACGTGCGCGCACGCGTGTGTGTATGTGTGTGTGCGTGCGCGTTTGTGTGTACTACCCTTTTTCAGCGGGGATGGTGCCACGCATAGCTAGTGCCTCTGGCGAAAAGCGGCCTGTGTTGCAGGCAGGCAGCTTGTGTGTGTGTGTGTGTGTGCGCGTGTGAGCGCAAGTGTGTATTCATAACTGCAATATTCCATATCTATTCATCTGTTCACCTCTTAATTGCGAATACACACACTCGCAAACACACACTCACTTAGTACTCCAAGCATGGCCCATCTCCTATACACGTGCACACACACACACACATGCACACACACACATGCACACACATACTCACCCAGCACTCCAAGCATGGCCCATCTCCCGTGCACCACTTCAGCATATCTGTGCAATCACATGCAGCGGGGGCAGTCGGTAATGCGTGAGGATGATATCGGTGACTTTACGGAACTAAGCCACATGCCGCTCTCCAGCAGTGACTGAAGGAAAGTGCATGAATGTCACATGCATAGGGTTGGCCATAACCGTAAATATACACCGTTAATGACCGTACATTTGGTGATTTCCCTGCCAAAAATACCATATGTACACCGTTAATGACCGTATATTTGGTGATTTCCCTGCCAAAAATACCATATATACACCGCATATATATGGTTATGGCCAACCCTGCAACAAACACGTGCTTCTTTAGACCAACAACAGCCAACATGCAAATGCCAAATGCGTAGGGTTTGCCAGAACCGTAAATATACACCGTTAATGACCGTACATTTGGTGATTTCCCTGCCAAAAATACCATATGTACACCGCATATATACTATTCTGGCCAACACTACACACGTGCATGACGACATCCCCCTGTGTCTAGAAACACATGTGTAGGGTTTGCCAGAACTGTATATATACACCGTTAATAACCGTACATTTGGTGATTTCCCTGCCAGAAATACCATATATACACCGCATATATACAATTCTGGCCAACACTACACACGTGCATGACGACATCCCCCTGTGTCTAGAAACACATGTGTAGGGTTGGCCAGAATCATATATATACACCGTATATGGCCGTAAATTTGGTGATTTCCCTGCCAAAAATACCATATATGCACCATATTTCAGGGTTGTCCAGTTTCAGGTTCACAGACTTTCACGCATCTTATCGAACCCTTGCTGCCAAAAAACGAATTGAGCAGCCCTGCCGTATATCATATATACCGTATAAGCAATTATTGCAACATTCGTCTGTCGAACGGAAAACATGAGAACGCGCGCGGGTGTGAAATCCTCCCGTGTCTAGAAACATATGTAGTGTGCATAACTGTTGCAGCATACATCAGTCGTACGAAAAACATGGAGGGCGTGTGGGTGTGGCATCTCCTGTTCTTAGAAAGGCATGCAGTGTGTGCATGAGATTGTGCAGCGTGTGCGTGAAATTCCAGCATTCCCCAAACGTACAGAAAACATGGAGGGCGTGTGGGCGTGACCTCTCTTGTGTATAGAAACACATGCAGCATGCAGTGTGCACAATTCCCAATACTAAAGTGGCTTTTCTTCCGTAATCAATGTGGGGAGTGGTCTTGGGGAAGTGGTCTTGCTGCCTGCGTAGTTTCCCTTTTGTGCACAAGCGTGACATATCCCTCCCTTGTAGCAAGAGTAGGGTTGGCCACAACCATATATATATATATATACGGTGTATATACGGTATTTTTTGCAGGGATTTCATCAAACATAAGGGCATATACAGTGTGCATATACGGTTCTGGCCAACCCTAAGCAAGAGCAAAAAACGAGAGCAAAAAACGAGAGCAAAAAACGAGAGCAAAGCGTGCACCTTTCATGCAAAACTCAGTGCAGTGCAATGCATGTCACGAACTCACACATGCACGCGTAAATTGTAAACCTGCGCACCTCAGCCATTCCTGGCTCAGAACGCCTGCGCCCCCGTTCGTGGGATCACACGCAAAGAGAGAAAGCCCACACGTACACACTCACACACACACGTGTAAACCTGCGCACCTCAGCCATTCCTGGCTCAGAAAGCCTGCGCCCCCGTTTGTGGGATCAAACAGGTGGAGGGGGTCAAAGCCCCACGTACACACTCACACACACACGCGTGTAAACCTGCGCACCTCAGCCATTCCTGGCTCAGAATGCCTGCGCCCCCGTTCGTGGGATCGCACGCAAAGAGAGAAAGCCCACACGTACACACTCACACATGCATGCGTAAACTGTAAACCTGCGCACCTCAGCCACTCCTGGCTCAGAATGCCTGCGCCCCCGTTTGTGGGATCAAACAGGTGGAGGGGGTCAAAGCCCACACGTACACACTCACACACACACACGCGTGTAAACCTGCGCACCTCAGCCATTCCTGGCTCAGAAAGCCTGCGCCCCCGTTTGTGGGATCAAACAGGTGGAGGGGGTCAAAGCCCACACGTACACACTCACACACACGTGTAAACCTACGCACCTCAGCCATTCCTGGCTCAGAAAGCCTGCGCCTCCGTTCGTGGGATCAAACAGGTGGAGGGGGTCAAAGCCCATGTCCCCAGGCAAGTGGCCGTCCAGGTAAGTCAGGGACTGAACATCAGCCATTGGGATGACCGGGAGGGAGTTGGGCACGCGCTGAGCCATCTTGGCGTCCAGCAGCCTGTGTTCACAAGTGTGTGTGTGTGTTTGTTTGTGTGTGTGTGTGAGTGTGCGTGTGCGTGTGTGTGTGTGTGTGTGTTAGACTAAGTTAGGTTGTTGGGATGTTAGGTTGCTGAAAGGGAGTCTGTGTGTGTGTGTGTGTGTGTGTGTGTTAGGATAAATGCAAACCCACTGCATTTGTTTGGGTAGTTATAATCAAGAAGATTTGTTTGTAAATATTCAATCAGTAATGGAAAGGGTTGTGCAGTATAGAGATGCGGATGCAGTGTTAGGGTAAACAATTGTCTTTTGAGCAGTCTAGAGATGTGGATGCAGTTCAAGGGTAAACAGTAAACAATTGTCTTTTGAGTATAGTCTAGAGGTGTGGATGCAGTGTAAGGGTGAATAATTGACTTTAGAGATGTCTAGAGATGTGGATGCAGTGTAAGGGTAAACGGTAAACAGTTGTTTTTTGAGTATAGTCTAGAGATGTGGATGCAGTGTAAGGGTAAACAATTGTCTTTTGAGTATAGTTTAGGCATGTGGATGCAGTGTAGAGGGTACGCACAATGTAACCACGATGCGAGCGCTCATGCACTTATAATTTAGACGTACATACAAAACACAACTTGCGTGGTACACAACTCAAGCGGTGGAAACACACACACACACACACAAACACAAACACACACGCTCACAAATGTACACATACGATAAGCTAACATGCACACACATACGTCTTGCATACACAAAAATGTACAATTTTCGTGGTGGTGCTGCTGCTGCGTGGGGGCATGCTGAGTCCCACGACTCCACACATACCCACATCCACCCACACATACACAACACAAACGCATACAAATAAGTATGCAAACGTACACACACACATATATATGACAGACGCACACGTACGTGGTGGTGGTGCTGCTGCGTGGGGGCATGCCGAGGCCCATGGCTGCACACACACACACACACACACACACACACACACACACACACACAACACAAACGCATACACATAAGTATGCACACGCACACACATACGCACGTGGTGGTGCTGTTGCGTGGGGGTATGCTGAGGCCCATTGCTTTTCGAGCAGCAGTTTTGTTGGACGGCTGGCGCTTTCTGCTGCTGCTGCTGCTTCCACTTCGAGAACTCCCAGTACTGCTTCCACTTCGAGAAGCTGTGTGTGTGTGCGTGTGTGCGTGCATGCGCACACATGTGTGTGTATATGTGTGTGTGTGTGCGCACGCATGTGTGTGTGTGTGTGTCTGATGACCGGATACTGCCATGCGCTTGTGCATGTGTGCGTGTGAGTGTGCTAGTGTGCACGCGGCTGCGCATGCGTGCGTATGTGTGCATGCCTCTGACGTGTGCACGTGTGTTTCCCCATGGCGATACATTAGTGAATGCCTCAAGCTTCAAAATGTCACCCCTGCAACTGCGCCACCTCTCTCAAACCATATGCGTGAATGCGCATGTGTTTGTGTGTGTGCTCACCTACAGAGCCGTTTAAACCAAACCAAACCAAACCGAACCAGTCCAAACCAAACCAAACCAGTCCAAATCAAACCAAACCATACCATATGCGTAAATGCGCATGTGTTAGTGCGTGTGCTCACCTACAGAGCCGTTTGCTGAGGCGCCGCCTCCGCCACCACCACCTTTACTGCCACCACCACCATTTTTGCTACCCCCTCCCCCTCTGCTAGTGGCTCCTCCCTCTGAGCTGCCCTTCTCTCCATCTGGAATTCCCCCTTTGCTACCGGTGCTGACCTGTAAGCGCGCGTGTGTGTGTGTGTGTGTGTGTGTGTGTGTGTGTGTGTGTGTGTGTGTGAAGTTATGCATTTTCTCTTAACCGTTGTTTCCTCCATCTGGAATCCCCCCTTTGCTACCGGTGCTGACCTGAAGGGGTGTGCGTGTGTATGTGTGTCTGTGTTTGTGTGTGTGCTAAGATACACACTTTCTCTAACTGTTTATTGTGTATCTCTCCATTTGGACCTCCCTTTTGCTATCGTTGCTGACCTGTATGTGTGTGTGTGAATGTACATGTACAAGTCTTTTATCTGCCAATCTCTCCATCTGGGCCTTCCCCTTTCCTACCAGTGCTGACCTGTCTGTGAATGTGTGTGCGTGTGTGTGTATATGTGTGTGTGTGTATGTGTGTGTGAATGTGCACGATTTTTGTAACTCGTTCTCTATGAGGATCTGTACATATTCTGATGTTGCTCTCCCCCTGTGGGCCCTTGCCACTAAGCAGAACAGGAGGATAAGAGCCATACATACACACAGAAACACACAGGCCACTCACCCTGATTTTGCTGCCCGACTGTGGGCCCTTGCCATTCACAGGAACAGGAGAAGAGCCGTACATACACACAGAAAAACACAGGCCACTCACCCTGATTTTGCTGCCCGACTGTGGGCCCTTGCCATTCACAGGAACAGGATAAGAGCCATACATACACACAGAAACACACAGGCCACTCACCCTGATTTTGCTGCCTGACTGTGGGCCCTTGCCATTCACAGGAACAGGATAAGAGCCATACATACACACAGAAACACACAGGACACTTCCCCTTATTTTGCTGCCCGATTGTGGGCCTTTGTCATTCACAGGAACAGGAGAAGAGCCATACATACGCACAGAAACACACAGGCCACTCACCCTGATTTTGCTGCCCCACTGTGGGCCCTTGTCATTCACAGGAACAGGAGAAGAGCCATACATACACACAGAACCACACAGGCCACTCACCCTGATTTTGCTTCCCAATTGTGGGTTCTTGCCATTCACAGGAACAGGAGGAGAGCCATACATACACACAGAAAAGCACAGGCCACTCACCCTGATTTTGCTGCCCCACTGTGGGCCCTTGCCATTCACAGGCACAGGAGGAGTAGGGTCCCACAAGCTGTTGCGATCCTGAAGGACGTACAAAGTAAGGACAGTAAATGTGAGCGATGCAACCTATGAGCCATTACAGCACAAGCTGTTGCGATCCTGAAGGACGTATAAAGTAAGGAAAATGTGCGTGAGTAGGGTTGGTCAGATCCGCATATAAACACCGTATATTTAATGATTTCCCTGCCAAAAATACTGTATACACATTGTATATATGTGGTTCTGGCCAACCCTATGTGTGAGCGGTGCAACCTATGAGCCATTGCATTGCGGGACAATGATTGATAAAAATAAGGAAATTGTGTGTGAGCGATGCAGCCTATAAGCCATTGCATTGAGGGACAATGATTGATACAAATAAGGAAATTGTGTGTGAGCGATGCAGCCTATGAGCCATTGCATTGAGGGACAATGATTGATAAAAATGAGGAAATTGTGTGTGAGCGATGCAGCCTATGAGACATTGCATTGAGGGACAACGATCAAGGTAAAGCCAATTACAGTTCAACTCTGCGCCCCCTCTGACTGCGCTAAGATGCTCCTTGGAATGAGACGCCCCAGCAGAAGAGTTGAAGATGGTGGTGAGAGGCAAAAGAAGAAAGCATACAGAGTACTATAAATTTTTAAACCCCATCAACACCCTGCCTGCACACAAGCTATCCCAAAAGGCTCACTCTCACAGCCTAATCATTAAAAAATGCTTGCTTCTGCCACTTCAAATTTCATAACGCTGACGCGCCCTCCACACCCCCACGTTATTGTTTTGAGCCGTCACTCTGACCCCTCTCCATCATAATCAACGTGCTATGCCCTATGTTCATAGAGGCATATAGAGGCATATTATTGAGTACTAAAAATGATTGTTTTTTGAGCTGGCACTTTGAGCTGGCACTTTGACCTATAGTTATTACAGGGGCATATGACTGTAAATCAAATCAGATACATTATATCAGGGGGTCAACTGAGCAAATGTCCTGAAATGTGTCTTTTTTGATAGAAATAATGTCTGAATGATATAACTAGACGATTCATGAAGTTTAGGGCCAAAAGGACCACCCCAGTGGTCTGGACAAAAATTCGGTTCAAGTTTTGGCACTGGGTTTCCACATAACAGGCCACCACGCCCCAAGCAGGACCTCTTTTCATCCCAAAAGAAGACAGGAGGACTTCCTTAATGATACCAAATAATCCTGGGTTTTTAAAGCAGATTTGGTGAAGGTTGATTTTCCACCTCTTTGGCACCCCTTTTGTTGATTTTCTTTTAGGGAAATGGGCCAAAATGGAGTATCTGACCAACTACTGGGTCGTTTCACTCCATTTTTGTCGCAATGATATTTATGCATCAAAAGACCACCATTTATTTAAAAATGAGCCAGATTGGTGCAGTAGGTGGTGAGATCTGGCGGATTGACAGTGAACAGTAGGGTTCACGCCGCGGGCAATTAGGCATGGTCCACCATGTTTGCAAATTCAAGGCTCAGGTGTTATGGGTACCTTTGGGTCCTAAGCTTAGGATTTGCAAACTTGGTGGGCCATACGCAATTCACATTTCTAAAGTACCCCTGTTTGGGGCCTCCGTCGACCCCCTCTGACATTATATCCCCCCTCAAAATGTACGACAAACACGCGTCTACCAGCTTGCCAAAAAACCTTGGCCTGACTGCCGTCAGCACCCCACCAGTGCGAGCAGCTGTTCTAAATTCTCTCTACATCTGTTCATACATTGCACAGGTATGCCTGTCAAGACACACACACACGCATTCATCGGCTTGCTGCCAGTAAACCCCAGCAGTCCAAGCTACTGCCCTGGGCCCTCCAAAGGCAAACAATCCCCCTACGCTAGATTGCAACCCACTGACACAAATTTACCGGCTTGCTGTCAGTACACCACACACCACACCTGTCATACTTGCTGCTTAGACTCTGTGCTAGGTAGAAACAACTCTCCTCTGCTAGGTCACAATCCAAATACCCCTGACGCAAACGTTAGTTTGTGTTATGGTACACTGACCTGTTTGCTATCAGCACCTCCCCAGTCTGAGCTGCTGCTGCTTCGAGAAGTGCTCAAGGCCGCACTGTCTTCAAACCAGGCAGCCATTGGGTCGTCCATGCTGCAAGAGCAAGCGACGCTAGTAAAGGCAAGGGAGGGTGAATCATGCAGGGCTTGAGGTTGCTGACAGTACGTTGGTTTTATACAACAGGCAGCCATTGGGTCGTCCATGCTGCAAGAGCAAGCGACGCTAGTAAAGGCAAGGGAGGGTGAATCATGCAGGGCTTGAGGTTGCTGACAGTACGTTGGTTTTATACAACAGGCAGCCATTGGGTCGTCCATGCTGCAAGAGCAAGCGACGTTAGAACTGACAAGGGAGGTTGAATCATGCAGGGCTTGAGGTTGCTGGCAGTATGTTGGTTTTATACAACAGGCAGCAATAGTCATCCATGCTGCAAGAGCAAGCGACGTCAGTAATGACAAGGGAGGTTGAATCATGTAGGGCTTGAGTTTCTAACAGTATGTTGGTTTTATACAACAGGCAGCAATAGTCGTCCATGCTGCAAGAGCAAGCGACGTCAGTAATGACAAGGGAGGTTGAATCATGTATGGCTTGAGTTTCTAACAGTATGTTGGTTTTATACAACAGGCAGCAATAGTCGTCCATGCTGCAAGAGCAAGCGACATTAGAACTGACAAGGGAGGTTGAATCATGCAGGGCTTAAAGTTGCTGGCAGTATGTTGGTTTTATACAACAGGCAGCAATAGTCGTCCATGCTGCAAGAGCAAGCGACGTCAGTAATGACAAGGGAGGTTGAATCATGTAGGGCTTGAGTTTCTAACAGTATGTTGGTTTTATACAACAGGCAGCAATAGTCATCCATGCTGCAAGAGCAAGCGACGTTAGAACTGACAAGGGAGGTTGAATCATGCAGGGCTTGAGGTTGCTGGCAGTATGTTGGTTTTATACAACAGGCAGCAATAGTCGTCCATGCTGCAAGAGCAAGCGACGTCAGTAATGACAAGGGAGGTTGAATCATGTAGGGCTTGAGTTTCTAACAGTATGTTGG
>Ga0307942_1002856_pt1 | contig 14031 bp, 15 predicted proteins | sample OrgLakmetagen175_FD_201846 | JGI IMG/M metagenome (GOLD analysis project Ga0307942, IMG submission 201846) | Saline water microbial communities from Organic Lake, Antarctica - #175 | ecosystem: Environmental > Aquatic > Non-marine Saline and Alkaline > Saline | place: Antarctica: Organic Lake...
GGCAGGGGTGCGTGCGTGTGTGTATGTATGTCTAGACGTTATCGACCAAGAGATCGTGTGTGTGTGACTAGACGTTATCGACCAAGAATTTGTGTTTGCGTGTGTGTGTGTGTGTGTGTGTGTGTGTGTCTAGACGTTATCGACCAAGAGATCAGTGTGGCAGGGGTGCGTGCGTGTTTGTGTGTGTGTCTAGACGTAATCGACCAAGAGATCATGTGTGCGTGCGTGTTTGTGTGTGTGTCTAGACGTTATCGACCAAGAGATGAGGGCGGCAGGGGTGCGTGTGTGTGCATTGTTGGGCTTGAGGCTGCAGTTATAATATTTGCGTCAGGGAGTGTTAGAGCGCTGATTGGGGCAAGGCAGTGTGAGAGTGCGAGACGTGACGTGAGTGGACAAGGGATGAGGGCGACAGGAGTTTACACTTACGAAGGGTGATTACACAAACACGCACCCCTGTATGTATGTGCGTGCGTGCGTGTATAAATCTGTACACAAGGTTGACTGCAAACTATTCCTGGTGCCAGCTGTTTTAGTGTTGGTATGACGAGAACAGGAATCAGATGCTGCAAACACTGCTGGAGCTAGCGGGTATGGATCTGTGTGTTCTGTGTGCTTAGTGAGCTTTTGGACTGCAAATAATTGGCAAGTGCGTAATGTGTGTTGCAAGTGCTCTGTATTTCAGCAACAAGTATGTTTGAGGATGTTTGCACTTGGTGTTGCTCAATGAGCCTCGTTCGACAAGCAACACAAAATTGCCGCTTTTGTCTTTTAGTGTCGCTCAGCCAATTGCTTAATGGTTAGTCTGCATACACTTTGAAAGAGGAACCTCTGTGTTCCGTTTGCTCGCACTTGTGATGTGCAGCACGTGCGTGCAAGGCTAATAAGGCCAAAGGTCTGAACCCATTGTTAGTGGGTAGACACGCAATGAGAACCTGAGATCAACATGTGCTTCAGCTAATGTAGCTCAGCAGGCACATCACGGCTAGCGTAACTCAGCATCAGCAGAGCATCATGGCTGGCATGCCATCAGCCATCCGCCCAAAAACTTCACATGCTATTATTTCTCAGTGTTACGGTTAGCTCAGCATCAGCTCAATAGTCATGGCCAACAAAGCGGACGAATTAAGCATGTACATGCAGGGCCCCTTTTTCTTCGGAGAGAACATCAGCTTGCCTGACATCAACATGCTCCCCATGCTAGAGCGCATGGTGGCTTCTTTGGTGAGTCTCTCTTTGCTATCAATGGTGGCTTCTTTGGTGAGTCTTAGAGCATGGTGGCTTCTTTGGTGAGTCTTAAAGTGCATGGTGGCTTCTTTGGTGAGTCTCTCCTTCCTTTCAATCGCGCACAGATATTGAAGGCTGGGGTCTACAAGTATTTGATAACAACAACGCTGCAGCTTCCTCAGCATGTCCCTTTGCCTTGCATTTTTTCCAGAGGCGTCTTGGCAACTATTCTGCTTGCAATAAAGAGCTTGCAGAAGAATTGCCATTGCTCTCTCACCCATCAGGACCTGTGCATCCGCTCACACTTGTCCACACACACACACACACACACACACACACACACACACACACACACACACACGCACACGCACACACATACGCACGCACATACACACACACACACACACACGCAACACACACAAAACAGGCCTACTACAAGGGATTCTTTGTGCGGGGCACGGGGAGGTGGCCAGGCATTGAGGCCTGGTTTGCAGCCCTGGAGAAGCGTCCAACCTACTTGGGCACGCACTCAGACTACTACCAGCACTGCCATGACTTGCCGCCACAGATGGGAGGTGTGTGTGTGTGTGTGTGAGAGAGAGAGAGAGAGAGAGAGAGAGAGAGAGAGAGAGAGAGAGAGAGAGAGAGAGAGAGAGAAAGAGAGAGAGAGAGAGAGAGAGAGAGAATGTGTGTGGATGTGTGTGTGTTTGCATCTACGTACGCGTGCATGAATCTGTGAACATGTGAGTGTGTGTGCGTGTGTGCATGCCTATGTATGTGTGCCCGCGTACTTGTGTGTGTTGTTTGTGTATTTTGCTGCGTGTGCGTACTGAGTGAATTATTATATAAAAGAGTGTGTGTCTGGTGGACAGCAATTGAACAATATGTAAATGTATAATATAACCTGATGAAGATGAGGGGCTTAATCCAGGTGAAACATGGCTACACTCTGCTCTTTGGTACGCAAGTGTGTTAAAAGGCGGTGTATTTGTTAGTTGTCTGTAATAAGCCAACAAAAATACCTTGGCAATGGTGGCTTGGGATTTCAATCGCCCTAGCAGGCTACTAAATCAATATGCAGAGCTGGCCAGAATTGATCAGCACATCGTGTATGACCCTACATTTTTCGCTGCACCACGCACTGCAGGCTGCTGTATTATCAGCCTCCTGCCTGCACCTGCCCAGGCTGAGCTTAATTGCATATGTGCAGGCTGCTTTGTGATGTGTGCTGCGGCATGTTTGCTTCATGACCCCCCCCTACCCCTTACTCATTGACCTCCTCGTGATCGCCCAGGATGAATTGGCAATTGATCCATCCCTTACTTGATCACTTGACCACTTTGCACTTGGCCTTCTCACCTTCTATGCAACTATGCACACCACAGGCCGCAACTAGAGCAATGAAGGCCTGCCTATAGCTGCCCAGGTTCACAAATTGATCAATTTATCGCACTTGCAAGCTGCCGCCTCCTCTCTTTTCTCGACCTGATCACAGGCTGCTACTTTATTGATGAGGGCCTGCCTGTAGCTGCTCAGATTGATGGCTTAGACGGAGAGAGCTGGAAATTGCCGCTGGCTCCCTTGTCAGCCACCTCCTTGCCAGAGCCCTTTTCGCCTGGTAAGGTTTAGCAAAACTCATTTGTGTTCAAAGGCATAAAAAAGGCATACAAAAAGGAAAGGCTGCGCTGGTAGTGTTGAGACATCCAGCGTGATTAAGGGAAGGAGCGCCTGGGTTTCGGCACCTAAAAGCCCCTCACCGCTTTTATGGAACGGAGGGTATGAATGACTGAGGCTCTGTCCGCAACACAGTTGTTGTCACAGCTTATCGTGAGAGAGTGCAAAGGTCAGAGGAAGCAGCTTGCTGCGGTGAGTTAAACATGATAAGGCCCAGTAAATGGTTTCGCCACATAAACCACTGTGAGGTGGCAGCCATAATTGGTGGTCGACGCTCTACCCGACAACAGAGGGTGGTTGATGTGGTATGTCTGCCTGCCTGCCTTCCGCTTCAAAAATTGATTAGCACTGCTTTCTAGTCCTTGTAGGTCAAAGAATGAGGAAGGTCTTGACCTAAGAACACCAGATCACTTGGCAAATACATGTCATGCTGCCACCGCTCCCAGCATTTATGTGCAGCATTCTTTAAGGAGCACACACAAGCGCACGCGCATACACACACACAGACGTAACACACATCCTTGCATGCATACCAACACACTGTTTACACACACGCGCACACACAGGAGACTCTCCCCCTGTAGACACGCTTGAGGCGGCCGCCTCCCTTATGAAAAACCACGCAGCTGTGGCTCGATTTGCTTTGAGAGGGGCAGGGAGGCCGGGCCCAAAGCCTGTATCTGCCCCTCTGTCTGACCCTTCGGCGGTGGGTATTGTTTCTATGCAGCCATTTATTGACGTGTCGTATGATATTTAAGCTGCATTTTAAGCCCCTGTGTCTGCCCCACCGTCTGAACTTTGGGCAGTGGGTATTGGTTTTATGCAGTCGTTTATTGACTTTTCTTATTTAATTTAAGCTGCACGGTAAGCCCCTGTGTCTCCCCCTTCAGGCAGTGGGTACTATAACAATTAAAGCACACATTAATCGCAGACATGGCCTTACAATTCGGTTTGACCAGAACGATATTTATAATGCTGCGATGTATACCCGTTATTGTTAGCAGGAACATTTCCATACATACGTTCATACATGTTATGTGTGTACGGTTTTGACCGACCCTGCTTATATATAGTATAATATAATAAAGTGGATCACATAATTGCATACATGCATTTCTTTCTAGGTGGGCGCTTTGCTTGAGCACATGGCAGCAGCAGACACGCATATTCTTGGCTATGTGCCTATGTCTCCTTGAATGAGCGTTCCGGTAGATGACCCAATAGCAGCTTACACATGTTTGTTGCTTTGTATGTTTCTCCTCAGGTAAGCGCGCAGGAGCATATGGCAGCTGCAGACATGGCTTTGAGACACGTGGCGCACGCCTTGCTTGTCGGGGTGGAGGAGAAGCAAGTGTCGGAGCACGCGTTGCAGGTGAAATTACTTACATATAGGGTAGGCCCAAACCGTACATGGGATTTCCATTTACTGTATATGCATCGTAAACACGTACCGTATGACTGTATATGCACATAGACACAATTCTACATCTTGTGTGCCGTTTTCAGGTCATGCCCACCCAGCCCTCTGGTCCTGCTGCCGAGCTAGTGGGGGCGCCCGTCGTCGCTGCAGCTGCATACATGCGAGACAGAGTGGGAGTACCCCGAGGTGAGCCGTTTTTGAGTTGTGGGATGAAAGTGGTTTTTAATAACTGCATAGTATTTCCCCTTTTTCCAGCTGAATTGTTGAAAGATGTGGGTATGACAGGTCAGTTGTAACTGCTAAAACTCTGGACGTTTTGTTTTATTGCCGGCGCCTTCACACGCCTATACTTGAGAATGTGGTTGATTCTACCCTGTATTCTATGATTTCAGTTTTTGCATTTGGTATTTCATGCAGTACTGTGCATCTCTCAGACCTGCACCTATTTTGAAAATGCAGTGACACTTCTTAATGCGCTCATATTGCACTTTCGAGGGCATAGAAAGCTACTAATTCCCTGGAGGTTTAACGATCCATCTACGGCTTATTCGTCCACTGTTTGCTTGCAGACATGCGCTTCCCTGCTGCTCGCCAGCTGCGAGCCCACCTCAATTGGCTCATTGACAGCCTTGAAGGACAATACATAAACACGTAGCTAGAAGCCTAGAAGCGCTGTTGCCTGTTCCACCCAGGTGACGAGTGTTGCAGGGGTGGAACTCATTTGATTTGATTTTCCTGTTCATCATTGTTAATGTTTCCATACGAAGGAATAAAAGAGCGGATGCCTGCACTCGTTGAGAGAGCGAGGGATGCAACTTGTGTAAACAATCATATCATTTCAATATAATCTACATCTAAAACTTTGAACATGAGCATTGCCGGGTGGGCACCGAAAGTTTCCTCGACGAAGAACTGAGGGATCGACACAGGAAGCGACAGGGATCGACACAGGAAGCGATGAGCGACAGGGATCGAACAGGAAGCGACGAATGATGCGCTGTATTTAGGTACCTACATACGCAATCTTAAATCAGACGACCGATACATGATGTAATTGCATGTAGTACCCAATATATTTCGCAGAGAAAAATACAAGGAAAAACGGGAACCTATATAATAAACGGAAAGTACTTTGCCGTATAATTTATCTGTATCAACCTAGCTGGCCGTTCACAAGCATCACACAACGTTGCAAGCAGGGAAAGAATGGAGGCCGAACATGCAATCCCGGACATGCAGCAGTTTCTGCCCGGCCAAAACTCTGACGCTGGTAGGCCTGCATGCGGGGCATCTCTCTATCTCTCCCTGACAAGGAGGGAGAAGCACACAAACACAAATACATACGTGCACACTTACATACATGCCCACTGGTGTGTCCATGTACATATGTGTATGTGCTCATCCACAGACGCCCACATGCACACATACTGAAAACATTCACTGCAACAGACTGCCTGACTTTAAACATTCACAGCAGGTGCATCCCTAGGCGTGGGTGGTAACGGAACTCAGCAGGTCGTAACCAAAGTGCTTGTGAGCAACACCATAGCCGGCTCGGTAAGGCTCTCATGACTGTGCATTCTTGTGCGCGTGCGTGTTGTGCATGTGTGCGCGTTCGTATGCGTGTGCGTACTTGCTTGCATGCGTGTGTGTGTTTATGTGTGTATGTGTGTGTGTGTGTGTGTGTGTGTGCGTGTGCGTGTGCGTGTGTGTATGTGTGTGTGTCGTGTGTGTATGTGTGTGTGTGTGTGTGTGTGTGTGTGTGTGTGCGCGCGCATGCTTGTGCGTGTGTGTATGTGTGTGTTCGTGTGTACATGTACTTGAATATGTATGTGGGTACTTGTGTGGATGCTCGTATGAGTAAACATGTATGTATGCGTATGCGTGCATGTCCGCAGGCTGGCTACGCGTAGAGGGCCTTAACAAGAGTAACAAAAATATTTTGCAACCTGTACCTAAATGTGCTTGTGCTCAAATGTGCACACATGTGTAGAAGGGTGTGAGTGCCTTCAATCCTTAGTGTGAGAGCGCACGTACGTGTCAACAAGTCTGTGCTTATTCAGATAAGCACGTGGTTGTGCGGTCGTGCCTGTGTAGTCATCAGCAATAACCTGTGCAAAGCTCTAGCAAGAGTGGTTACGTGAGCATAGGTACTTATCTACCTTTGCGCCTTAGCCTGTAGTAAGAGTGTGCATGTGTACCCACCACATAGCGCACAAATTGAGTGTACCAGAATGCAGTGGTCAGTAATTGTTTTTATATCTACTGTCCAATGCGAGAAAGGTGCTTGCTGCTCAGGCTTTGCATATCTAACAGCACCTAGCATACAAATCCAATTTAGACCCAGCTTCTCTCTCGCAGGCCAAATAGGCCAGCTTGCTCGCATACATCTGTGTTAAGGTCAGCTCAGAAGCTTGCTTGTGATTGCACCCATCTTTTACAAGGCGGTAGGTGTATAGCCACATCGGGAACAGCCAGTAAGATGCGTATAAAAATTTCATTTACCTCACAAAAAACGCAACTATGTACCTAGATGCAAATGGGCAATGTTTCACCTCCTCTTGAGCCGAAGTGTCCGTCTGTCACCTCATCACAACTCACCAACAGGTCACAAAACAAACCGGTGCTAACACGAACCTGCTTAAAATGCCGTTAAATTTCGGAAAAGTTGACAGCAAACAGCAAACTCAATTGATAGAGCGACGATGTGTTCATATTGTCATGAGTTGTGTGCCTTGCAGGTCATTGGCAAGGCCGGCTCCAATGTGGAGCAGCTCCAGCGCTCCTCTGCAGCGCGCATCCAGCTGTCGCGGTCCGGCGAGTTCTACCCAGGTGAGAAGCTGAAGTCAATCCTTGGAATTGGCGTTGACTGCAACGTATATTTGTGAGGTGGAGGTGCGGCTGTGTGTGTGGGTGTGCGCATGTGGGTGTGGGTGTGGGTGTGCGCAAGGCTCCTCCAGGGAGTGTGGGTGTGGGTGTGAGCGTGGGGGTGGGGGTGGGGGTGGGGGTGGGGGTGTGAGCGTGAGCGTGGGTCTGGGTGTGGGTGTGCTCATGTGGGTGTGGGTGTGGGTATGGATGTGAGTGTGGGTGTGGGTGTGAGTGTGGGTGTGCGCATGTGGGTGTGAGCGTGGGTGTGGGTGTGGGTATGGGTGTACTTCACAGCAACTAAATTCTTTCATGAACTGCCCTCTGTTCAATGCAAAGTCTGTGGATGTGGGTGTGGGTGGGATTGTGTAAAAATAGTAAAGATGTGAGTGTTGGTTTCAATGTGCGTGGGTATTAGCGTGCGCAGGCATGGCACCATCAGGTGAGGAAGACACTTTTTGGCGCGCATGTGTGATACTGTGTACCAGTGTATAGGAGGAAGTGCTAGTGTATAGGACGAGTATTAGTGTATAGGAGGATGCACTAGTGTATAGGACAAGTACTAGTGTATAGGAGGAAGTACTAGTGTATAGGACAAAGGCAATGAGCTCCAAAAAGTCCCCTGCAGTGCACCAGCAAGTGAGCAGTGCACCACACGGGATTTTCAAAGCTGTGTACATGACGCATGTCCTAATTTGCCCCTGATATCTTTACCCTCTGTTCATGCCCCATACATGCACGGTTTTGGCCGACGTCCGGTCAGCAGCATGCTAGCAATCATCGTTGGCTACCTCTGACGGCCTGCTGCTGCTGTCCAGGCTCTAGTGCTCAAAGTTATACATTACACATTACACACACACACGCGCACACACACACACGCACACGCACAAACACACACACCCATAACATATGACATGTATGTATACATCTCTATCTGTAGGCACTTCTGACCGCGTGCTGCTGCTGTCCGGATCCTTGCTTTTTGAGCTTAAAGCCACATCCTAAAAGCACACACGGCTTGTATGCACGTTTGCATCGTAGGCACCTCTGACCGTGTGCTGCTGCTGTCCGGCTCCTTGCACTCTGTGCTCACGGCGATCTTCATGATCTTGGAAAAGGTGTCCCGTGACGCCCTATTGGTGAAGTCAAAGCCCACAGTGCACGACAGCAAGCAGCGCAGCGAGCATGACGACGAGGTGTGTGGGTGTGGGTGCGGGTGCGGGTGTGGGTGTGGGTGTGGGTGTGGGTGAGTGTGCGCCTGTGTTTGTGCCTGTGGGTGTGGGTGTGGGTGAGTGTGCGCCTGTGTTTGTGCCTGTGCCTGTGGGTGTGTGCCTGTGTGAGTGTATGTGTATGAGGGAAATTAGCAATAACGCTTTACATGCAGTGACAGTGTTGTGTGGTTAAGGTTGCGCTGGTATCATTAGTGCGTTCTGACTTTCTACTGGCTGTAGAACACAAACACGTTACATGCATGCACACAGACACATGCACACAGACACACTTATGCACGCATGCACGCTTAAACGGTACAAGGTCATCCATGAATGCCAATGCTTTCAGGTCAAGCTGGCACTGTCCAGGCGATTGTGTGGCCTCCTTATCGGCCACAAAGGTACGCTACTAACGTCCTTAGTGGTGTGATATCCATCAAGGATTTGCATGTTAGGGGGGGGGAGGAACCGAACATTGGTCACAATGCATTTTACTTAGCTCGTTACATCATTTTAATCATCATCTTAATCGATAGGATAATCAATGGGGGGCTGCAGTAGGCTTTGAGGTGCCACATCTCCAACCATGTGACATGAAAGCACGTACTCACAATTCTCTCTTTCGCGCACACACACACACACACACACACTCACACAGACACACATGTATACGTAACAAATGCACGCACACACACACACACTCACACAGACACACATGTATACGTAACAAATGCACGCACACACACACGCGTATCAAACGCGTACACGCACAGGCCAGACCGTCCGGGACATCATCACCGACTCTGGGGCGACTGTGCGCGTGCAGACCTTGACTGAGCTCACTCCCAGCGACCCCGAGCGGACTATCACCATCCTGGGAGCTAGGGACAAAGTCCTGCGTGGCGTGGCCCTGATTCTAAACACGGTACGTTGAGAGTTGTGGCACCGGTTCTGAGCACGGTGTTTAAGAGGTGTGGCCCTGATTTTAAACACGGTACGTAGAGAGTTGTGGCACCAGTTCTGAACACGGTGTTTAAGAGGTGTGGCCCTGATTCTGAACTCGGTACGTTGAGAGTTGTGGCACCGGTTCTGAGCACGGTGTTTAAGAGGTGTGGCCCTGATTCTAAACACGGCACGTAGAGAGTTGTGGCACCAGTTCTGAACACGGTGTTTTAGAGGTGTGGGTGGCCCTGATTCTAAACACGGTACGTAGAAAGTTGTGGCACCAGTTCTGAACACGGTGTTTTAGAGGTGTGGCCCTGATGCTGAACTTGGTACATTAGAGGTGTGGCACTGGTTCTGAAACGGTTTGTTTGCTGTGCACCGTGCTCAACGCTGCCATCCAGAGGCTCATTGTTAAATATTGGCACTGAATTTGATCACGGTATGTTTGCTGTGCACGACGCGTGCTGTGAACATTGCCATCCAGGGACGCCAAGCCCTGCGGGTACGGCTTTGATTCTGAGATACGTAAGGACAGCGAGGTTGTACGTACACACCATTCCTTGTGAAATCCGCTTGCTAAAAACGCCGTGTACGTACACGGATGAGAGTGTGTTTGAGTGAGCATGGTAGACTCCACTCTTGCGTGAACATACCACGCTTGTTCGTATGTCATGCCCACTGAACTAGTACGTGCACAGTCGGCCAGAACCATATATACGGTGTACATATGGTATCCTTGGCAGGGAAATCACCAAATGGTCATATACTTTGCATACATAATATGTACCGGCCAACTCCAAGTATCTGTCTTGCTCACACATGTACACACTCTTCTTTACCATCTACTGCTGCAACACGGCTACTTCTCCGTCAATATTTAACCTCGACTGCTCTTGTCTTCAGACGCTGTGAACAGGTGTGTTTCTTTCAAAAAGCACCACCATGCACCATTCCTCTCTCTTCAATTCACACTCAACACACATAATTACACAAATGCACTCCCTTCTCTTCCCGCGCTTGCAGCTGTCCCTGCACGAGCAGTTTGCCACCTACATGGAAACCACGATGCAGCTGGCCACTAACCAAGGAGCGGTCCTCCCTCCTCGCTCGTCCGCAGCCATGAACGTGCTGGCTCAGGTGTGAAGAGAACATACTGCAGCATATTGATCGTAGCTATGATGGGGTTTGTGTACACGTATGTGTGTGTACCTTGTGAGCATGCATGCACGCATGTCTTGGTGTGTGTGTGTATACGTGTTGCATGTACGAGTGTGTGTGTGCGTGTGTGTCAGGCCTGCCTTTTAAAGCAGGGAGCTCCGATTACCGGAACGTTGGTTTGCTTTAATATTCGCAGCGTTTCATTTGCAAATGTGTATGCGGTGCTGTCACATTCTGCAACACATGATTGTGAGGTGAATTTACCTTGTTCCAATTAGACATGTGTATGCGCCCCTGTCTCTCTGCCCGCATGATTATGAGGTGAACTACCTCTTTCCAACCAGACACCAGATTGTTTGCTCTGTAGATGTGGTTGGTCTCCTGTCGCCCTTTAAACCTGACAAAAATAATCGTTGCCGTCTTTTCTGTGCCGTGCACGATTGTCTAACACCGCCTGTGCATGCAAATGCGCCCCCCCCCCTGTCCTGCTGTATTCGGTCAGGACGTGGGTCATGTTTGAAATGCATCTAGGGTTTGCCAGAACCCTATATATGCGGTGTGTATATTGGGGTATTTTGGCAGGGAAGTTACCATTTTTACAGTCATGTACGGTGTGTATATATACGGTTTTGGCCAACCCTAGATATGGCACGTGGTGTTCTCTATCTGGACGCATGCACAGGTGCGGTCCTCCCTCACTCTGTACCTGCCTGACGAGGAAGTGGGTGCCATCTTGGGGCGCAAGGGGCAAAACATCATAGACATCCAGCAAGTGAGTGACAAGCGCGCTTGAGTTTGCGTGTGTGTGTGTGTGTGTGTGTGTGCAGGTGTGTGTTCAGGTGTGTATTTGTGTGTTTACGTATGTGTGTGTGCCTGTGTGTATGTATGTGTGTGTATGTGCGTGTGTGTGTTTGTGAGCCACTCAGTGTGCAGTGTGGGGAAGACAAAAGTGGCTCGACACAGAGAAGCTGGGGGGCTATTGACTGAGTTGTTGGTTGTGTCGTTGATGAGCCTCATGCTCCAGAAATTCTGGTGCTTCCTGGCTGCACGTGTATTCATTTGCAAAACAAGGGTGACTGAGAGGCACAATTTTCTTCCCTCTAGCGTGTGTCTTTCCAAATCTGAATAGCTGCATCTCATTTCAGTGTTGAGATGCAAACAGGTCACGGTCACAAAAAAGAAAGCTACGCTCGGTAGTGCCACGCGCTTGTTATAATAATTACAAGACAGGTGTTTCGCTCTGAGCTCAGCAGCTTCCTGCAAGTTAACTTGCAGAAAAATACTTGTGAATGACGGGTGTCCAACATTTTGCCGGCCCGGTTGCTCAAAGATGTGCGCCATGTTAATCTGCAAACCAACATTCACACTGCAGTCTGCTCGGGTGACCATCAAGATCTCGGACCGTGCCAAGATGGATCCGAATGCAAGCGAGCGTGAGGTGGGATCCGTGCATATGCTCATGTGCTGTGTGAGCAAATCGTCTGATTTCTTCATACACAAAACTGGCAATATAATGTGAGCGTTAGGTTATGAAATGCACGCTCTACTTCTAACGGCTGTCTTTTGGGCAGTGCTCGAATCAGATTTGCAACGTGCTGATGACTGTGGCGGATGGCGTGGTGTGCATTGCATGGGTAAGGTAGCAGTTTTCTTGCACTTTTGGAGTTCACGCGAGATGTGCTGGTGCATGTTTGGGTTTACGTTGCTGGCAAAGGAGTGGCATCAGAACAGGCGGCATGCGCATAAGAGGCACAGCCTAGTCACGTGCATGCCTGTAAAGCATATTATTGGTGAGCATGCACAAGCTGTTCATCATGTGGGTGGTGAGCATGCACAAGCTGTTCATCATGTGGGTGGTGAGCATGCACAAGCTGTTCATCATGTGGGTGGTGAGCATGCACAAGCTGTTCATCATGTGGGTGGTGAGCATGCACAAGCTGTTCATCATGTGGGTGCACCAGTTTGAGGTGTGTGCATGCAAACCCACAAGCATCAAGTGTGTTTCCAAGAAAATCCAAGTGTCAAGGAGTCAGGGGTCAGATCAAGAGTCAGACAATCTAATTAGCTGTTAATGTTAATTTGCATGTATATGTGCACATGCTTGTGCAATGAAGTGAAGTAGCTCACCTTCACAAGCTTGCCAATAGCTGGGACCTCTGCTGAGGCCATGATTGCAGAGAATCGTGTACACACGCACACCTGTGGCCAATGTCATGCACTCACCCTTGCACTGTCACGCACACCTGTGGCCACTGTCATGCACTCACCCTTGCACATTTAGGTGGTCGTCACGGGCTTTCACGGAGCTGTGAAGCTCGCAGAAGCAATGATAGCAGAGAAGCTCAACTTGAGCAAGGCCAGATCACGTGGCGAGGAGGATATGGAGCACTAGGATGTGGAGCACGATATCTCCTACAAGGCATGGGAGGGAGGGAGCCAAGTGGCCTGCTGAGTGGCCAGCAGCGGTGGGGTCCTGCAGAAACAGCAGTGAGGGAAGCCGCTGCTGCAGCCACATGGATCGCAGAGTCCACAGCATAACTGCATTCTTGTGTCCGCAAGCCGGCCTGTTGATGCCGACAGCTCTTGCCGTGCTGACTGATCTGACTGTTCCAGGTATCAGCTCATGTATTTACACAGGCTGCCTAATGAGTCTGGGAGTTGGCAAAGTTGGGGTCAAGCATCGTGCAAAGCTGTGATGTGTGTCGAGTGCTGGGGATCCCTAGAGTGCAGCTGTATGCAGCCTGGATTCTTTATTGTGTGTCAAAGGCCTTACGCCTGCCTATTTGTCAGCCCTCCATGTTGCTGTTGTGGCAGCAGATGTACGCTCTTGTTCTTATGCTTCCCTCACACATGTGCTCGTGCAAATCCTCTCCCTACAAAGTTCCTGACTACTTGTAAGCTTTGCTTCCATTAGACCTCATGCTTTGCCTTTCGCTTCTAGGAAACACCTTTTTATGGATCAGGTTTGTGCCTGTATTGGCTATGCAAACAGGAATATTGTAATGGTTTGGAAGTGGTTGAGCCAGCTGGAGGACTGAGAGGGCTGCAAGAACAACTCTGTTTTATGGCTCAATTAGCATCACACTTTTGTTGGACGGAAATGCATGTAAACAAAGGTAAAAAGAAACTGTATACCCTAATGCATGTAAACGAAGCAAGGTATAAAAGAAACTATGTACCATAATTACTTCTAAGAAACTAACTAGCCTAATTAGAAAGGGGTTACAAAGGGGTTACAAGGATGGCCTACAGCCCGAGTCTCTGGCTGATGGCAATTGGCTGGTGAAACAAAATCAACCAGTGTCGAAAATCTGACACAAACTTGAGGAGTCTGTATGAGTCTTGATTCAGGAATGCATTGATCTCAAAATCAGTGATACCGTGATGACAAGTTAAGGGTAAGGGTTAGGGTAAGGGTTACACAGCTATATCCGCCAGCGAGGGCAGTTGAGCTATAGCAAAAAAAAAAGGCAGCTTCAAGAAGAGAAGGAGGCCAGACTGAACAAGACACCAGAAAAAAAAGACAAGGTCAGT
>Ga0307942_1002859_pt1 | contig 14028 bp, 22 predicted proteins | sample OrgLakmetagen175_FD_201846 | JGI IMG/M metagenome (GOLD analysis project Ga0307942, IMG submission 201846) | Saline water microbial communities from Organic Lake, Antarctica - #175 | ecosystem: Environmental > Aquatic > Non-marine Saline and Alkaline > Saline | place: Antarctica: Organic Lake...
GTGGCAAGCTGCCCTGGCAGGCTACAAGCAGGTAGGTTTTGTGAGTGTGGGTGTGGGTGTGGGTGTGGGTGTGGGTGTGGGTGTGGGTGTGGGTGTGGGTGTGGGTGTGGGTGTGGGTGTGTGCTTACCGTGGCAAGCTGCCCTGGCAGGCTACAAGCAGGTAGGTTTTGTGAGTGTGTGTGTGTGTGTGTGTGTGTGTGCTTACCGTGGCAAGCTGCCCTGGCAGGCTACAAGCAGGTAGGTTTTGTGAGTGTGGGTGTGGGTGTGGGTGTGGGTGTGGGTGTTGGTGTGGGTGTGGGTTTGGGTGTGGGTGTGTGTGGGTGTGGGTGTGGGTGTGTGTGCTTACCGTGGCAAGCTGCCCTGGCAGGCTACAAGCAGGTAGGTTTTGTGAGTGTGGGTGTGGGTGTGGGTGTGTGCTTACCGTGGCAAGCTGCCCTGGCAGGCTACAAGCAGGTAGGTTTTGTGAGTGTGGGTGTGGGTGTGGGTGTGGGTGTGGGTGTGTGCTTACCGTGGCAAGCTGCCCTGGCAGGCTACAAGCAGGTAGATTTTGTGGGTGTGAGTGTGGGTGTGTGGGTGTGTGGGTGTGTGCTTACCGTGGCAAGCCGCCCTGGCAGGCTACTAGCAGGTAGGTTTTGTGTTTGTGTGTGTGTGTGTGCTTACCGTGGCAAGCTGCCCTGGCAGGCTACAAGCAGGTAGGTTTTGTGAGTGTTGGTGTGAGTGTGGGTGTGTGGGTGTGTGCTTACCGTGGCAAGCTGCCCTGGCAGGCTACAAGCAGGTAGGTTTTGTGAGTGTGGGTGTGAGTGTGGGTGTGTGGGTGTGTGGGTGTGTGCTTACCGTGGCAAGCTGCCCTGGCAGGCTACAAGCAGGTAGGTTTTGTGAGTGTGGGTGTGTGGGTGTGTGCTTACCGTGGCAAGCTGCCCTGGCAGGCTACTAGCAGGTAGGTATTGTGAGTGTGGTTGTGAATGTGGGTGTTTGTGACTGTGTGTGTGTGTGAGTGTGTGTGTCACGTTTTCATTTGCAAGTGGGCAAAAAATGGTCAGCACCTGTCCTTGTCATGCCAAACATTTATATTGACAAGACAACATGACCTCAAAGTTTAGGGTACTGCAACAGGCCTCTTGTGCGCTCAATCCTGTCGGCGTGCTTACCACTTGGTTTCGTTATGCGCTCATCATGTCAGCGCAGCTTTGCCCCAGGCTTTTTGTGTGCTCCATCGTGTCAGCGTGCTCAGCACTTGGTTGCGTTTGTGTGCTCATCATGTCAGCACTCAGCCCAGGTTGCTTGCATGCTCAACCATGTTGGCGTGCTTAGCGCTGGTTTTGTGCATGCGCTGCCGTGCCAGTGCGAGCATGAGATCAGGACATTGCACACACTGGCGCAGCTTAAGCCTATGCCTCTTGCGGTACTAGCTATATTGCTAGGGCTGGCCAGAGCCGTGTATGTGTACACCGTATATGTAGGGTTGGCCAGAACCGTATATATACACCGTATATAACCGTATATTTGATGATTTCCCTGCCAAAAATACCGTATATATACCGTATATATATGGTTCTGGCCAACCCTACGTATATGACCGTATATTTTGTTATTTCCCTGCCAAAAATACCGTAGGTACAACCTGGTAGAAACACTGTATATGTATGGTGCTGTCCAAATTTACATGTTGCTCATGGCAAAATCAGCACTGATAAGAAGACCATTTACTACAAAGCAGCAAATGTATGCATTACTAGATGGGCTCAGTAGGCAAAAAAGTATGCATTATTAGATGGGCTCAGCAGGCATAGGTGCAGCCAGCGGACCTGGATCAAAGTGAGTGCAATCACTGACGCTGTCAACAAAAGAGGGTGCGCTGGGTTGTGTGCAGGTCTGTGTCTGAAACCTACACACCGTACCTGATTGTGTAGAGTTGTCAACAAAAAAGGGTGTGCTATGCCAAGTGGATTGACCATAACCAAATGCATACGTCGTGCATGATTATAAGCAGACTTGTACTCTTGTGTTGCCCTGCCTACAAAACTGTATGTCCGCGCATAGCGTACAATTACCTGGGTCCAGGATTAGTTATGTCCACACTGCGCCTGGGTTTTGGACTAGTCATGTTCACACTGTACCTAGAGGTCTTTGGATTCCTTCCTTTGTCTTCATATATATATTATTATATATATATACATGTAAAGTGTCAGGGATGTAGCACATGGACTTTTGAGACGTTTAATACGGTAAAATACGCGTTCAATGCGATACGGCGTATTCATACAAATACGCCGTGTGAGTGTAGGAGAATAGTACCTCCTGAAAGTTACGGAAATAAATGCAGTGTTCCATTTGCGAGCTGTGCAGGAGCCCAAGTAAAAAAATATTGAAACCTATAACCAGGCATTGCTTGTTCTTCACCCTCTGCGTGGTGGAGAATATTAACGATAATCAGAACCAAAATGACTCTTTTCATATTCTAACGTGGCAACGTGTGTGATTTAAAATGAAAACAAAAAAAGATAAGCCCCTCAGATATACATTAAAACCTTAGCCTGAACGTCTGTCTGCAGTGTGTGACGTCGGCAAATCTGTGGGCAAAGGAGGCCTTGCCATCGTGTACACTTAAACCTTGATTTGAACGACTGTCTGCAGTTTATGACGTCGGCAAAGCTGTGGGCAAAGGAGGCTACGCCATCGTGTACAGGGGTGTGCGTAGGGAAGATGGCAGGGTCATTGCTGTCAAGAAAGTGGAGGTGAGGAGGAGAGAGAAAGGGCTGCAAGTAGAGTTGGCCAGAACCATTTATATACGGTGTACATACGGTATTTTTGGCAGGGAAATCACCAAGCACCCTACTCCCAGTCTTGAACTCTCCATCTCACACTAGAAACGCTTCACCGCTTTCACACCAAGCACCCTGCCCCACCCTGGGCCTGCACTTTGCAAGCGGTCCTGTGCCATATCATTCAGCTTTTGCCCTGTGGAACTTTTGCTTTTCACTCTACAAGTGTTTTTGCACAAACCCACCCGACACCCATGCGTTTTCAACATCCCTGCACCTCACGCTCCCTTTTCCTTTCCTCTTCTTACCAGAACTTTGAGACATGCATTTCACACTCCCTTTGCCTTTCCTCTTCTTACTAGACCTTTGAGACATGCTTTTCACGCTCCCTTTGCCTTTCCTCTTCTTACCAGACCTTTTAAACATGCATTCCACGCTCCCTTTGCCTTTCCTCTTCTTACCAGACCTTTTAAACATGCATTCCACGCTCCCTTTGCCTTTCCTCTTCTTACCAGACCTTTGAAACATGCATCTCACGCTCCCTTTGCCTTTTCCTCTTCTTACCAGACCTTTCAAACGTGCATCTCACGCTTCCTTTTCCTTTCCTTTTCTTCCCAGGCCTTTGAGACATGCATTTCACGCTCCCTTTGCCTTTCCTTTTCTTACCAGACCTTTGAGACATGCATCTTACACTCCTTTTGTCTTTTTCTTCTTACCAGATTTTCGAGATGTCTCCTAAAAAACGAGATCGCTGTCTCCAGGTATGTGCGCACAGCATGTGCATTGGGCTTGTAATGCACTGACAAGCTCATGCAGGTATGATAAATTATGCACCCATTTGTGAGCACCTATGCTTGTCCAAATGAGAAGCTATGCATGCACAAATGAGAAGCTATGCATGCACAAATGGGAAGCAAGGCATGAACAGATGGGGACAAAGCATGCACAGTGCTTACGTTGTGATCATGCACAGTGCTTACGCTGTGATCATGCACAGTGCTTACGTTATGCATGCACAGTGCTTATGTTGTGATGCACAGTGCTTACGTTGTGATCGTGCACTGACGAAGCAATAAAGAACACGGGGAAAAAAGAAACACGCAGGCAGTGATAAACCACCCGCATGCACTCCAGCCACAGGAAGTCACGCTCCTTGCCCTCACTGTAGAAATTTGTATTCACACAAAAACGCACGCGTGCACATACACAAACACGCACTCCATTATTTCTTAAACAACCACAGGAAGTCACGCTCCTTGCCCCCACTGTAGAATTTTGTATTCACACAAAAACGCACGCGCGCACATGCACAAATGCGCACCCCTGTATTTATTATTTATACCTTGCCTTAGAAATTCACATGCACACAGAAACGCACGCTCATACACAAATACACACTCCCTTATTTCTTACACAACCACAGGAAGTCACGCTTCTTGCCCCCACCGTAGAAAGTTGTACGCACACAAATCGCGCGCACATAAACACAAACACACACTCCCTTATTTCTTACACAACCACAGGAAGTCACGCTCCTTGCTCAGCTCAAGCACCCTTACATCATTCAGATGCTGGATGGCTTCATCGACGAGAACATGCTCATCATAATCTTTGAGTGGGCTCCAGCAGGTGAGTGGGCGGCTCAAACGTGCCAGACACGGGACAACTTTTTCATGAGAATATGCTCGTCTTAGTCTTTGAGTGGGCTCTACAAGTGAGGGAGTGGTTCATTGCCAAGATGCAAGACATTTTAATTCATGAGAACATCATAATCTTTGAGTGGGCTCTAACAAGTGAGGGAGTGGTTAAATGCCAAGATGCAGGACAATTTGATCCATGAGAACATGCTCATCATAATCTTTGAGTGGGCTCCAGCAGGTGAGGGGGTGGTTCAAACGTGCCAAACACAGACCAGATTTTATCATTGAGAATATGCGCATCATCTCTTTTTGAGAGGGCACCAGCAGGCAAAGGAACATGAAGTAGCTGCAGCCCCTATGCAATTGAGTGTGAATTTGGTGACGTTTCACGTGAAGCAGCTGTGGCCTTGAAAGTTGTGCCTTTGGTTACTATTATAAAATACTGCAGCCCTAGTAGTTGAGTGTGAATTTGATGACGCGTCGCATAAAGCAGCTGCGAGCCGATTTCAGTGCCCCACATGGAAGTCCTATGGAACACAGGAGCTAGGCCACGGCCTCCTTTGCATCATCAGAAAACTCACGTTTAAAAGCTCAGCACGTGACTGAGGGGCAGGGTCTGCACCTGTGGAAACCTTACGCTGGGCCACAGTCTTTTTGAAAAGTACATGCTGGCGAATTCACGCCCACTGTGAGGGCCGTGGGTGAGAAGCAGGGCCTGCCTGAGAAACACTGAACCTGGGCCACACTGTCTTTTGGTGCAACAATTTTGGGCAAGCTTACGCTCCCAGTTAGGGCTGTGAGAGGTAGGTCCTCCTGTCTGTGAAATTATGGAACTGGGCCACAGTCTTTTCGTAAAAACATCAGTGACTTCACACGCCTTTTTATGCGACACGTCAGTAGAATTCATAATGGGTTGTGGCCCCTTAAGCAACACATCAGTAGAATTCACAATGGCTTACGATGAGAGGCATGGCCTATTTAAGCGACATGTCAGTGAGTTCATAATGTGCCACGGCCTCTTAAGCAACACATCAGTAAAATTCACAATGGCTTACAATGAGAGGCATGGCCTATTTAAGCGACATGTCAGTGAATTCACAATGCGCCACAGCCTCTTAAGCAGCACATCAGTGTAATTCACAATGGCTTACGATGAGAGGCGCCGCCAATCTGTGGAGCACTGGGAGTGGGCCGCAGAATTTGTGCATGCTGACTCCACAGCGCACACAGCACGCACGCATTCAATCAGCATCAGTTGCCGCATACAACGTTGTATATTGATATTTGGTACATGGAATTTAACGTATCCAGACCCTACTGAAGTGCTAAAGCATGTGTTCTGGTTACCACATGTTTAGGGTTGGCCAGAACCATATATATACGGTGTGTATACGGTATTTTTGGCAGGGAAATCACCAAATTTACGTTCATATACGCTGAATATGCACGGTTCTGGCCAACCCTACACGTGTTGGGTCCAACATTTGTGGGCCATGCAGGTTCAGGGTTGCCCATGCAGGTTGTGTGTGACGTAGAGAGGTGTGAGTGCGGATTCAGTTTTTGGCAAATGCAGCATGAGAAGTTGTAGGAAGTGCGTTGCAAGTGGGTTTTATTTTGTTCAATCGAACCTGGTCTTGTGATTGTTTTGCACACAATCATAATAAAGGTATACAGCAATAACTACTTTTCTGCAGAACTCTGTGCCCGAAAGGGTCCACATTGATTTATGGGCAAACCAAAAAATGTACCTCTGCTTTTGTTTCTGCTCTTTGCTTCTCAAGGCTGTGCTCCAACATCACACTTTCAGATATGCACATTCACACTTTTAGATATGCACACTCACACTTTTAGACATGCACACACTTAAGAGCACCCTTGCTACTCCAGCAGCGGGCGAAGATGCCTTTGCACACGATTGCGATTGATATCGAAGGGTGGTGTTACTTGAATGTCTCAACCTGCAAGTGTTGCCTATACGAGCCGCTTTTGTCCATGCATGCTGGGTTTAAATCGCTCATTCTTGTATACCTCTTTTGAAGAATATAATTGTATTAATTAAAATTTCTATCTGATACGTCGTCATCACAAGCCGCTGTGGTCCATGCACGCTGGGTTAAAATCGCTCATTCTTGTATACCTCTTTTTGGAAGATCATAACATTCTAGCTCTTTTTAGGAACAATGCATATGACCTGCACCTGTGATTACGTTTGCTTTTGGCATCTCACCACAGAGTGCATAATATGTAGCCTTTAGCAGCCTTCCATTCATAGCTGTGTCATTGCATTTTTTCGATGCACGGCCTTTGCTTTACGTGATTCTAGGTGACCTGAAGCGGTTGATTAAAAAAACGGCAGAAGCAAAGCGGACTTTGGATGAGCCTGCAATTTGGAATCTCTTCTCACAGGTGTGTGTGTGTGTGTGTTTGTGTGCGTGCTTGTGTGTGTACGTGTATGTGCTTGTGCTTGTGCTTGTGTGTGTGCGTGTGTGTACGTGTGTGCTTCTGCTTGTGCGTGTAAGTATGGGTATGAGTGTGGGTGTGGGTATGGCTGTGTGTGGGTGTGCGTGATTTTCTGTGTCTAGAGGGGGAGGAGGGGAAGTAGCATGTAGTGGGTAATAGAGCTTTACACGTCATAACAAGTGCCAGTCTCAAATGCGCCGTACAATCTCGTGATAAGGAAACTCCATCGAACCTTGGTTATACCATTCGATTTAAAATTAATGGGGCAAGTTTGCTGAAGCCTTTGCAAGTTTGAACGGGCGGTGCACCAGGAATGTTTGTGCACCAAAAATATGCCCTTGCACGAGCTGGCTAGTCTCAACTAGATTGCATTTCGGTTACACGCTGCACCTGCCGTGCCTGCAGTGTACACGACGCAAACCACAAAATGCAGGAGCACCACATCATGTGCGTTCACCTTAACTGACTTGTTCAAGAACTGTTCAAGAAATGGTGTGCGCAGGTCACAAACGGGCTACTACTACATGCACCAGCATAGGTGCACCAACAAATTTTGCTTAAAACATGACGTGTGATACATTTGTGAGCGTGCGCAGGTCACAAACGGGCTACTACTACATGCACAAGCATAGGTGTACCAACGAATCTTTCTTAAAACATGGCGTGTGATGCATTTGTGAATGTTTGCAGATCACCAACAGGCTACTACTACATGCATCAGCACACTTGTACCCAACAAATCTTGCTTAAAACATGACGTGTGATACATTTGTGAATGTGCGCAGATCACCGACGGGCTGCACAACATGCACCAGCACATGTGTACCTTCAGATCTTGCTTAACCATGACGTGCATTACCTTTTTGAACGTGTGCAGATCACCAACGGGCTGCGCTACATGCACCAGCACCGCATCATGCACAGAGACATAAAGCCAGCCAACGTGCTGGTTGGAGCGAATGGGGCCTTGAAATTGGGCGACCTAGGGTTAGGTCGACAGCTGAGTGAGCAAACCATGGAAGCCTTTTCAAAGGTATGATGCGTGTTTTGCGTGTGGTGTGTGCTTACGTGTGTGTGTGTGTGTGTGTGTGTGTGAATGTCATTGTTTGTGTATGTGTATCAAACTAGTGTGTGTGTATGTGTTTGCGTGTTTGCGTGTGCTTCATCCGTAGGGTTAATACGTGTGTGTTTGCATATGCATATGCATGTCCGTGCATATCTGAGAGTGTGCATTGCATTAGCTGCTTTGGTACACCTGCTGCCTTTTTCCTCCCCACAACGTTCTTGATCCAAAGCACCTGCCAAGCTCAGCCGCCATATTTGCCGTTTGCATGTGCTCTCTTACACGCGCGCACACACACACACACACACACACACACACACACTTGCATGCAGGTGGGCACCCCCTACTACGTATCACCAGAAGTGGTACGTGGGGCTGGCTACGATTGGAAGAGTGACGTGTGGAGCTTGGGGTGCCTCCTCTATGAGCTGGCATGCCTGAGGTCACCTTTTGAGGTACGATATGATTAAAATTGGCCAGAACCATACATATTTGTGGTACATATACGGTATGTTTGGCAGGGAACTCACCCGATATACGGTCATATACGGTGTATATATATGGTTCTGGCCAACCCAAGGTCTGGTCTGATGCTTTTGTGTTTTCTGTTAGGTGTGTGTGTGCATGCTACAGTGATGTGTGTAGCTTGGGGTGCCTCCTGTGTGTGTGTACGAGCTGGCGTGCGTGAGGTAACCTTTTCAGGTGCAATGCTGATGTTCCTTTTCGTGCCCTGTGTGTGTTCTATATGTTTAACTTTTTCTTTTCCAAGGTTGCCTTACGCATAAGCTGCCATGCAAGCCCCTCTTAATGTTGCATGCAAGTCTGAACTCTGTCTGAGCTAGAAAGGAAGAAGTCGAAACCTGTGTTCACTCGGAAAGCCGTTGCCCCGCTTCCCCCTCCTTTGTTTTTGTGTATGGCCATGCCTTTGCAGGTAGTTGCCTTTTGGCCTGCCTACAGCGTTTTTCTTGTTCGTTGTTTCTTTTTTCTACTGTTTTTGGCCTATCCATGGTCTGAAACTACGTATATTATCATTTTGTTACGCATCCCTCCTTCCATCCATATAAACTTTGCCCTATGTTCACATGTGTCCAAACACACACACACACTCACACACACACACACACACACGCAGATGGAGGGCGCCAACTTGTATGACGTGTTTCAAAAGATCAGCAAGGGCAAGTAAGTAAGGAGCACCGTTGCATGCTACTTCTGTCAACAAGACGGTGGATGTGGGACATGCAGCATTTTGGGCTGCTCATGTGACCTGCTGCATCTAGGGCTGCATGTGCACAGCAACACCAACAATTCTCAAAAATTGGAAGAATAAAACAAAGAGGATGTCCGGCGTGTTCTGTCCTCAAATGGGGTACCCCCCTACCATGACACTCACACAACAAACGCACAGCAGCATGCAACACAATCATGCACATGCAGCTCGGTGAAAGGTGTAAGTAGTCATCTGCATTCACACTCACACAACAAACACACACACACAAGCACAGCAACACGCAACACGCAACACAATCATTCAATCATGCACACACAGCTAAATGATAGATGTAAACACTAGTTTGCTTTCAACGCTGTTGTGTGTCAGGTACGAGCCTCTTCCTGCCGACCAGTTCAGCCCTACGCTGCGACAGCTGGTGACAGGCATGCTGCACGTGGACCCTGTGGCACGGCCAGAATTGGAGGAGGTGTGGACGACGACGAGCGCGGTGATTCAGGCACAGGCGCGGGGGCAGCAGGACGTGTACGCGGCTGCGGAGCTTGTACATGGCAGGTGTGTGTGTGTGTGTGGTGGGTGGGTGAGTGGGTGGGGGATTAAGGGGGATGTATTTGTGTGGGTGTGGGTGTGGGTGTGGGTATGGGTGTAGGTGTGAGGGTGGATGGGTGTAGATGTGGGGGTGGGGGTGGGGGAAGGGTTAAGGCGGTGTGCGTGTGTGGTGTGTGTGCGTTCGTTTTTGTGTGTGCGTTGTGTATGTGTGTGCATACACAGTCAAGTCCGATGGTGCGGTGAATGAATGGAGGTTTACGCTACTGTCAGGTGTCAGTTGGCAAACTCTGGACCTACTGTCAAGACAGACAGTAAAAACAGTTATTGAGATGCATGCTGGTGGAGAAGGTCAAATATCTGGACCTACTGTCAAGACAGACAGTACAAACAATTACTGAGAAGCATGCTGGTGTAGGAGGTCAAAAATCTGGACCTACTGTCAAGACAGAGTACAAACAGTTATTGAGATGCATGCTGGTGTAGGAGGTCAAATATCTGGACCTACTGTCAAGACAGACAGTACAAACAGTTACTGAGATGCATGCTGGTGGAGGAGGTCAAATATCTGGACCTACTGTCAAGACACAGTACAAACAATTACTGAGAAGCATGCTGGTGTAGGAGGTCAAATATCTGGACCTACTGTCAAGACAGACAGTACTAGCAATTACCAAGACACGTGCTGGCGGAGGAACTTAACGGCACTTGGTGCCCAAGTGGCTCCTTTCCTTCATGCAGGAGTGATTCTCACTGCAGTTGTCTTAATAATTGTCACGCCATGCAAATCACGTGTACCATCTACTATCAATCTTATAATGAAATGGTGTTCGCTGCAGTTGTCCTAATAATTGTCTTGCCATGTGAATCACATGCACCTCCTACTATCCATTCTATACCATTTATTGCACCTTTTACTATCCACCCTGATTGCACCATATTATTACTCGTACCTTTATCATACTGACAACCCTCGTCTACCATCCATGCATGCCTAAACACGGTCGACATTATAGCAGGAACAAAACGTATCAGCAGTCCGGTTTCGAAATAACGTGACTTAATTTTTCGCATTTCTTATACATCCGCGTTCCTTCTCCGTTCACGTTTTTTGCTCATGCGCCCAGGCTGCTGCTTCTGGAGGATGAGTGTGGGCGGGAAGGGCCAGCGGATCAAGCGAGGGCGTCTACCGCAGATGGGAAGTCAAGCAAGAGGGCGTCTGTGTCAAAGACCGCAAAAGACGGAGGCAAGCCTCCTAGTGGGAGGTGGGTCTTTCAAGAAATAGGGAAGGGAAATTGTACGGAGTGGAACTTTAACGTGGAGTGTTAGCTAGCTCAAATATGTAGGGTTGACCAATACCATACATACATACGTATATATGGTGTATGTACGGTATTTTCAGCAGGGAAATTCCATACATACGGTCATATACGGCGTACATTTACGGTTTGTAGTGTGGCAGTGTGGCAGAGGAGAGTGTAGAGAATCAGAGGTGTAGTGTGTCAGTGTGGCAGAGAAGAGTGTAGAGAATCAGAGGCGTAGTGTGGCAGTGTGGCAGAGGAGAGTGTAGAGAATCAGAGGTGTAGTGTGTCAGTGTGGCAGAGGAGAGTGTAGAGAATCAGAGGTGTAGTGTGTCAGTGTGGCAGAGAAGAGTGTAGAGAATCAGAGGTGTAGTGTGGCAGTGTGGCAGAGGAGAGTGTAGAGAATCAGAGGTGTAGTGTGTCAGTGTGGCAGACAAGAGTGTAGAGAATCAGAGGTGTAGTGTGGCAGTGTGGCAGAGGAGAGTGTAGAGAATCAGAGGTGTAGTGTGTCAGTGTGGCAGAGAAGAGTGTAGAGAATCAGAGGTGTAGTGTGGCAGGGTGGCAAAGAAGAATGTAGAGAATCAGAGGTGTAGTGTGGCAGGGTGGCAGAGAGGCTCTGCAGATGTTACCCAGCTCAGCATACTGATAGTTTTTGTAAGAAGCGTAGACTGCATTGCAAATACAACCGCTTCTTTTCCTGCAATTTTGCAGCATAAACGACCATGAACTTGGTGCTTCTGTGCACGTGAACTCAAACTGTGTCACTGTGTACCTTACTCGACCATGTCGTAAAACGTGACTGTGACTGTATAAGGTATACCTAGGGTTGGCCAGACTCATATCTATGCAGTGCATATACGGTAATTTTTGCAGAGATTTAATCAAACATACAGTCATAAACGGCGTATATTTACTGGTATATTTACAGTTATGGCCAACCCTAGGTGCACCTGCACTATAACCAATTATGTGCTTGCCGGTTCTGTTAGCTTGACCTCTAAGCAGCTACTATGTACGGTGAGAGACTGCTCAATTTGCTAAAAACCTGCCTGCCCCTTGAAGCCTTGGCCACCACCATACAAATATATACAGAACAATTGAGACAACTTAAACAGGAAGCCCCAGTGTATTCCACCTCCTCATCTCCATAAATCTCCAAACGGTCATCCACGAGCATTATGGGCATTCGCAGTACATAGTAGCTGCTTAGAGGTCAAGCTAACAGAACCGCAGCTACTATTCACAGTACATAGAGGGCATTCACAGTATTCACAGTACATAGTGGGCATTCATAGTGGGCATGCGTCATTCACAGTACATAGAGGGCATTCACAGTACATAGTGACATGGGCATGAGTCATTCACAGTTCACAGTACATAGAGGGCATACACAGTACATAGTGGGCATTCACAGTACATAGAGGGCATTCACATAACCGCAGCTACTATGTACTGTGAATGCCCATAATGCTCTTGAATGACCGTAATTTTTGAAGATTATGGAGATGAGGAGGTGAAATACGCCTGGGCTTCCTGTTTAATTTGTCTTAATTGTTCTGTATATATTTGCTGTATACCGTTCGTTCATGATCAGTTCGTACCACACTTTCAAATAATTAATTAAATTTTCGATTTCAGTTCGTGAGGGAGTCTGGGGATTAATTTTTTGAGTTCGAGGGCACTTCGGGAGGGCCCTGTCGGGAATTAGTTGTTGAATTCGAGAGCCCCCCGGTGAATGCTTCCTGTGCACTGCTACTTCTGTTAGTTATGGCTGAAGCTGTGGCTGAGGCTGAAGCTGTGGCTGAGGCTTCAAGAACCCGGCCAGGGGGTTCACACTGGCGCGCTTGGAGCTCATTTCGATTTTCACCCTCAAAACTACTATAAATGATTAATTTTTCACTTTGAAGTCAGTTCGGAGAGGCCTCCAAGAATTAATAAAAAATTTCGTTTTCTGGCCAAATAATTAATTAATTTCCGAAGTGATCGTAAACAAACGGTATATACGTGTATGGTTGCATATATTTGCTGTATATATTTGTATGGTTGTGGCCAACGCTACATGGGTCAGGTAGGTTTTTAGCATTGGGCAGTCCCTCACCGATAAGGGTAGTGAGAGATTGTGTACCCTCTAGCTGAGCGCCAACAACATGCACACGCACACGGACACACACGCACACGCATACACACACATGCACGCACATACACACACATACACACACATGCATACACAAGCAGGAGCACGACTGACAGCGTTACCAAAAAGTCCACCAGTCTGCCCGCTCCCCCCGCCTCCGCCCTCCGTCTCTTGCACCCAGCGTACTTTGCTTGCCCTTTGGGGTCTATGCCTGCCTTCCCTGCCTTTCTCGGGCTGACATCTGATGGGGAGCAAGCCAAGCAGCAGCTGGGCACGTACCTCAGCGTGTTTGCGTGGCTGCTGAAGGTGTGTGTGCGTGTGTGTGCGTGTGCGTATGTGTGTTTAGCTAGCCACAAATACACTCAACGTGGAGGGCAGCCGTTGTATGTCTGATATGTCACACTCACATCTCAGTCTGACATATCAATCACATCTCTGATATCACTCACATCTCTAATATATATACTGATATATATAATATATACTGACAAATATACTGATATGTATGCTGATATGATTGGTACATTAGCTGTGTTGGGTAGCAAGCAGTGAATGGAGGGTGGCCTGGGCACAAATCTTAGGCGTGGCTGCGTGGCTGCTGAAGGTGTGTATGTGTCTAGGGTTGGCCAGAACCGTATATATATATACCCACCCTATATGTGGTGATTTCCCTGCCAAAACTACCATATGTACCGTACAGACTTTAAATCACCGCGCAAAAATATCAGAGGGGGCTAACGGAGGAAATGCCTGAAAATGTGCATTTTTGCCTTCAGAAGGCAGCCACTCACAGCCACTTCATCTGATCGACACCATTTTAGTACCGAAGTGTAGCTGGCATTGAGAGCTACCCGAGCGTGTGCCCAGTTTTATGTGGATCGCTTTGCGTGC
>Ga0307942_1002861_pt1 | contig 14025 bp, 16 predicted proteins | sample OrgLakmetagen175_FD_201846 | JGI IMG/M metagenome (GOLD analysis project Ga0307942, IMG submission 201846) | Saline water microbial communities from Organic Lake, Antarctica - #175 | ecosystem: Environmental > Aquatic > Non-marine Saline and Alkaline > Saline | place: Antarctica: Organic Lake...
CACGAACAGGAAAATCACGACTTTGTGGGTTAATGTATGTAGCACCCACAATCACATCCTCCTCCAGCCCGAACATTCTCTTGTCACACTGCAACCAGATGCACTGCACGTTTTCACTAGTTTTAAGAAAACGCACATAATCAGAGCAATTTGGAGCAACGAGCACAGCGATTCCATGCCCGTTCTTGCCTTCGTTTCCTCTATCTAACTGAATGTTGTGCACAGTAAAGCCAGGCAAGTGCTCTAACAACCTAGAGGCATCACTTGTTCTCGTTTCTGTAAGCACAGTAATATCGTGTAGTTTCACCATGCTGCCAACATCAGTGATTTTCAGCTCTGTATTAGCATCAGCAGAGCGCCCCCCAAAGCCATGCACATTGCAAACCAAAAGCTTAAGCTTGTGTCCATGCTCAGGCCGGCCACCTTCCTATCCCTTGTTCTTCCCCTTCTTCCCCTTCTTCCTCTCCATCCTCTCCCGCCGATCCCTATGGGATTGATCAAGCCCCACTTCTGCCTCTTCTAGATCCCCCCACTCCTCCTCCTCATCCTCACTCCCCACATCACCACCATACGCCTCGTCGTACGGATCGTGGTGCCCGTAGGAGGGTTGAGGCTCCTCCTCAGCTGAAGCACTACGCTCCTGCTGGAAAGCCATCAGCTGCGTCATGGGGGCCTTGGGGGTTGGCGTGTCCCCAAAGTGAGCCATGCTCCCAGCGTGCTTCCTGCCAGTGCTTGCGGCAGCAGCAGCAGCATTGGCAGCAGCAGCAGCCGGAAGAAGGTTGCTGCTGCAGCGTGCAGCACGAGCGTAGGAGCAGGAGGGCTCTGCCTGGTGTGGGGTAGGGTGCAGGGTTCCCACACCAGGAGCAGCTGAGGTAGATGGAGCAGCAGCAGAAGCAGCAGCAGCAGCAGAGGCAGGCTGTTGCTGTGGCTGTGGCTGTGGTTGGCTGTGGCTGTGGCTGTGAGGTGGTTGGGCAGCAGCAGCAGCAGCAGGACCAGCTGTAGCTGACTGGGGAGGTGGTGGAGGAGGAGGGAGAGGGCGAGCAGCAGCAGCAGCAGCAGCAGCAGCAGAGTGGGAGGGTGGGGTGAAGGAGGGCAGCCCCGCATCAGACAGGGCCTGCTGGGCGTACAAGCCAACATGCTCTAAGCAGTGCATGTCCCTCCTGTAGTCGAACCCCTGCATTGTGTCTGGCTGCAGGTGCTTCCACGCAGGGTACACTGTGCGAGGGGCCCCCTGCTCGAAGTCCTCCTTCACAGGTGCCCAAGAGAGGAGCAGGTTGCACCTGTCCTTGGACACGAAGGCGTGCAGCCCCTGTACCCCCAGCTTCTGAACTCCAGGCACAGCCTGTGCAGCGCCTTTTTTCCACGCATCTGCTGCAGCAGCGTGCATGACCGCCATGCTGAGTACCCACTCCCCCCCCCGCCCTAAAGCGATTGAGCCAGGCCTGGGCAGCCTTAGCTGTGCCCATGTCCATGACCACCACTTTTCCCTTCCCCTGCATGCTCAAGCGGCCAGGATCAACACCCAGATCCCCAGCCACCCAAGCTATCCCCTGCCCTGGAGGAGGAGCCAGGGCGAGCTTGCCCAGCTCCTCCCTCTGCCTCTGCTGGTATACGGTGTACTCCAGCACAAACCTCAGATCACTGCCAGATCACCTAGGCCAAAGGAGGGGGGAGGAGAGGGCGGAGCAGCAGCGGGAGCCTGCTGCTTGATGAGCTCCTCCAGTGCTGAGATCCTTCTCTCGAACTCCCTCTCCCTCTCCAGCGACTCCTGGTGCCCCTTCTGTAGCAGCTTGAACTCCTGCTCTATGCGCAGGAAACGCTGGAGTAGCTGGGCACTGTCGGCGCGGTGGGCGCGCTGCTCATCTCGGATTTCCTTCAGGGTGCCCTTTGCAGCTGTCATGAGCTTGTCAGATCAAATCACCATCACTGCAAAGTATAAGACTCAGCACAACAACTGGTAATTTGGGGCGCCTTTGGACCTTATTAGAAAGGCTTCCAAAGTGGAAAAACCATCCAGCAGAGGAGTGCGTTCTTGCATCGCAACGGTCCCTAATGCTTCTACCAGTTCAAGGTTTACAAGGTTTACAAGTTAAGCCATCAGCCAGTCAAAACGTGCGACTGCTAGGCTGCGTATGTAAGACGTGTAAAAACTGGAATAATTGTTGCTGTAGCACCAGGCTTGCAGCACGTACAAAAAAAAACTAAAAAGGGAAAAAAGGCACAACATTGTTAGACATTGCAACACTGAATAGAATCAGTAAACAATCAAGCATCTGCCAGGACCAACCGACCGCAATAAATTAAAGAGGGGGAATCATCTGTGAGCTTTGGGCACGTATTTAAAAATATGGATCTGTCACATTTCTACCAGTTCGCTCTGTACATCCACCCCTGACAGTGTGCGCTCTCTGCTCATACACGTGTGCGTGTGTCTATCTCTGCTAGTGCTACTAGTATTCATCTTTAATTGGCTGCCACACCACTGTCCCTTCCCGTAGCTGGGACCGTTTCCTCAAACATTGTCGGTCTCATCGTGCTACACGTTATTACGATAAGGCGATAGAATTAGAGACCTTGCACGGTACAGGATCTCTTAGGGATCCCCTCTAATGGTACCTCTTAGAATGCATGCATGCTCACATGTTGTCGACTAATTGCCAAAACTCTCAAATCCAGATTCCTGAAACAGCTGAAAGTAAAATAGTTCCCAAATGGCTCTTCCCACCCCGCTTCCAAGATAAAGACAGATTAACCTCCAGCCGCCCAGATTTTGTGCTGGTTACTAACACCGCTGCAAAAACACAAAAACAACAAACTATTGTAGGGGGGTGGGTTATTTGAAGTGGCAGGGGGCAATTGAGGGAGACTGGGAGCACCCCAGCAGCACCGCCAGCCACCAGTAGAGCCACCAACCCCAGACAGTACCGACCTAGAGACCTCAGCAAACCTCGACGTGACATCCACCTCGTCGAGATCAAGTATTGTGAGGACACCAGACATCAGAACCAGCTGAACGGCGCAAAGGAACAGCACAAAGACCTATGCCACATCCTCCAAGGAGCCTCCGTTACTCTCCACATCATCCTTTTGGGTGTGGGCGGCACCATCTACAACACTCATACTCTGAAGCCTTTCAAGGAACTGGGTCTTGATTCTCAAAGAGTTAAGAAGCTTGCCTCCAAGCTCCATGTGTACTCTGTGAACTTAGCTGCTAAACTTGTCCATACCAGACGTGCCCTTTCCAGTACTGTTATCAACTCTCATCAGGAACCGGTTTCAGGCCAAGCCTGCAACCCTCCTGATCCCCATTGATTTTTCCTTTCCTCTTTACGGTGGAGGAGCTTTACGGTACTTGGTACCAAAGTGGCTCCTTTTCCTTAATTAATGTGGGGAGTGGTTTTCACTGCCTGCGTAGTTTTACAATATGACTGGCACACCCAGCTTATTGAATAAGACACACAGAAACTCTTAACTATCAACCAACTAACTGCTCTGTCACACAAATTGTCACTGCCAAGGATTGGGTGTGACAAGGTCTATGTTACACGCCCAAATTTATTTACACACAAGCTTATTTCACTTTCCCCTCCTTTTTGTGGTGGAGGAGGTACGGCACTGCCTGGCCCAGGAGGTACGGCGCTGCCTGGGCCCCCTTTAAGATGTAAAAATTGTATGGGCGGACCTTCAGCCTGTTCTTTTAAAAAATGGCCAAATCTTCATATGCAGAAGGATAACCCTGCACAATCAAAGAAGGCTGGTATCGCTCTAGCGCGCGCTTCACTTAAGTACCTGTGCATTCCTTGCCTCTACATAGCAACAGGATAGCCCTGCACAAACCAGCCTGAGCGTATCAGCATTATTCACACTTAATAGGTCAGTGACTTAACATCTCATGCAGCATAATCACTGTCAGTGCAAAGGAAAGGACACAGCACGTCAATTTTAAGTTGCACCTCCGGATTACAGAGGCATTTGGACCAAAAAATCCAGCTGAGGAGTGGGTTTGCATCGCTGTCACACAGTGATCCCTAATGCTTCTCCCAGTCCTATTCCGGCTCGTATCCACCGAACTGCTGGAGGGGGATTTTTACACTTGTGCCCAATACCAAAAGAGACACTGAACTGGCTTGAGAAACGAGAAAAGCATCTGGGCCGTTGACACCCATACCTGCCAACAAAAAACTGAGCTTGCCACACAAAAAGGGGCAGGAGAAACAGACACACTGGAACCACACAAGACAGTAAGGAACAGGCCAAGGGCAGCAAGTTGCTTAAGTCAAGGAGAGCAAGGGCTTAAAACTAAGCTGCCAACTATCTAAGGCACAAGCATAAAAAGGATGGTTAGCACAGCGCAAGCTGTGCTAAGAGAGTACTAATTAACGTTCGGTTGTACTCGCCTCCAAGAACTAGAGTACTTCTGCGAGTACTCAGCAGCTCTCTGTCTCGTGCCTGTGCGCTCTCTGCACAAGTATATTTGTGTCTCTACTAATGCGCGCCACTTGCTTCCTTGACTTAACATCTTTGACTGGTTCCCACACTGCTGCTCCTTCCGGGGCTGGTGGAACCTTTCACTCAGGCACACTTGCTTCTCGGCCTCATTGTGGCTGGTTACCTGCACGTTATTATGACTAGAAATAAATATAATCAGATATCTCATGCGATACAGGGTCTCTTGAGGATCCCTTCTAATGGAACCTTTTAGCATGCATGCTCACCTTCTTAAGCCGGAACAATAACAAGCTTTATTTTTTCCTCCATGAACTCATTTTAATGAGCAGGCTGGCAGTCGCACTTCTTGACTGAAGGCTTTTTTTCATCTTTAGAATGCAACGATTGGGCGTGACATATAAATCAAGCTGTTTGCACAGAAGGTTTGCTCCTTGTAATCATACTTTACCTCCAACCTCCAACATATTTTACTAGCATAAATAAAGACAGCAGCAATCAGCTGAGCGACTGTGCAAAATCTGGTGTGTGTAATTGCCTGTGTAAACTTTGCTCTGAGTACTGAACAGAGTAATGCGTACTCAAACTCTTGGGTGATAAAGGGTAATAGAGGTGTGGTCAATCAGAATATGGAGGTCTTAAGGTCTCAATCATTGATTCTAGAAAAGGCAGTGGAGTTCAGAGGGTGCACCCGAAAACCTGCTGTGTGTGAGGAGTGCCTGTCTAGAATTTGCTCTGAGCACGGAGCAGAGGCACACATAGGGGTCGTCAGTTTGTACGGGTAGGGTTTGTCAGTTTGTACGTGAGAACTCTCTGGTGATGAATAGGCCATTATATGTGTCTCTGTGGCTTGGGAAGATGTATGTGCTCCCAGCCGGTATGCTGGCCAGGTGTGGGTACTGAGTATATTAAAGAGGATAAGGTCTTAATGAGTGATTTGCAAGTGCGACACGAGGGTTTGTTGAAGGGCACGCTGGGTGTTAAGCGTACCACCATGAATTGAGTTTCTCGTGGGTTTGCTCACGAGCCAATGCAGTTATACTGGTTCAGGTCTGTTGCCAGGTTGTATAATAGCATGCTCAAGTCGAACAGTGAGACGTTAAGCAAGGTGCTGAAAACGGATCTGAGCATACATTCACGTGACTCCTCTTGCTGGACTGCTTTTAGGTCTTAGATGCTTTTCGAGGGTGCGGCGTTGCCATTCATTTGTGCAAGCAGTGCGGCAGGGTACTTCCATTTCGCCATGTATTGAAAGTACGGCTCTACGTTGTGAGGGAGGCAACGCTTGCAATTCATTTGTGCAAGCAGTGCAGCAGAGCACTTCCATTTCTATTCAAGACTTCACTGGTGATCTCAGGCACAGATTGCGGACAGTGTGGAAAGATGTTGAGGGAATGAACCTGTGGGCCACAGGACACAAATAGCAAGTTGGCAACATATCACTTATTTTGCAGTGCCATTTAATCTCAATTTGCGTGCCCTCACCCCTAACTTTACAATACAGGGCTTTAAAATACAGGGCATTCTGACACTCCTGAATTTGTGTGGAGCAAGATGATGTGATGGTTTGATCTCCCGAGGTGCAAGCTGTGTGCAGAACTTGCAAAATGAGACAAAACTAGCCGAAACGGACCATACACACACATTCCTGAGGGCCAAAAAAATGGGGTAGCATGCGTCCATTATGGCTGTACAGACCAAAATGGGTCCCGTGCTGTGCGTGCTGTAAATGAACCAGGTCGTCGATACACACACAGGCCAAATGGCGCAAAACCAACGCTTCTTGTATGTACCTGCAAGTCAAGAACATGACCTCGGACGCGTGGGAGGTGTGAAAGAAGACAATTCAGGGGTCATTATTACCATGCAAGAGCAAGAATTCAAGCTTAAGTGCGAAATTAGGCGAAACGGACCCCCCACACACATTCCTGAGGTCGAAAACACAGCTGCTGTGTGAGTAATAAAATAAAAAAATGGACACCATACTTTGCGTGCTGTAAATACACGTCATCGCGACACACACACATACAATTTCTATTCAAGACTTCACTGGTGATCTTAGGCACAGATTGCGGACAGTGTTGAGAGATGTTGAGGGATTGAACCCACAGGACACAAATAGCAAATTGGAAACATGTCTATCTCTTTTTGCAGTGCCATTTGATCTCGCCTTTTGATGTGTAGAAAGACACAACTTAGCATGCCGCATGATCTTTAAGGCCATCAGCAAAACAGGCTCCTTAGGATCATGCGTTGTCTCCATAGATATAGGCAGCAACAAACGGATGACCATGCAAAATCTCCAGATTTCTGAAGCAGCTGAAAGTAGAATTGTTCCCAAATGGCTCTTCCCACCCCGCTTCCCAGATCAAGGCAGACTTACCTCCAGCCGCCCAGATTTTGTGCTGGTTACTCCCAGCGCTGCAAAAACACAAAAACAACAAACTATTGTAGGGGGGTGGGTTCTTCGAAGTGGCAGGGGGCAATTGAGGGAGACTGGGAGCACCCCAGCAGCACCGCCAGCCACCAGTTGAGCCACCAACCCCAGACAGCACCGACCCAAAGACCTCAGCAAACCTCGGCGTGACATCCACCTCGTTGAGATCAAGCATTGTGAAGACACCAGACCTCAGAGCCAGCTGAACGCTGCAAAGGAACTGCACAAAGATCTCTGCATCATTCTCCAAGGAGCCTCCGTTACTCTCCACACCATCCTTTTGGGTGTGGGCAGCACCATCTACAACACTCACACTCTGAAGTATTTCAAGGATCTAGGTCTCGATACTCAAAGAGTAAAGAAGCTTGCCTTCAAGCTCCATGTGCACTGTGTGAACTTTGCTGCTAAATTTGTCCATACTTGTAACAATTCATATAGGAATACAATTCCGAATTAAACATCTTGAGTATGCCTTTTACAACGCACTGTACGGCGCTGCGCATGGCCTGAAACTCAGCCTGCGTGGCCAAGGCCGAGATTGTGGTGTGGTGCAGCTCCTGCGACCTGGTGAGGGCTGCTGACTCCCGCAGGGACTGCTGCTTGAAGGCCTCAAGCTCGGCAATCCTGGCAGCATCTGCATTGCTGCGGCCAATTTGGCTTGCTGCGCTCTGCTTTAGCTGTGCTAGCACCTGTGAGTGCTCTCTGATCTCACGGACATTGCAATCCGTGCGCCTAGACTCGGTGATGAGTCGTTCAGCAAGATTTGTGTGGTTGCCGTCAAGGGTGTCCTGTTGCTCACGCAGATACTCCAGTCGTTCCTCGATCTCCTGTATTAGGTATACAAGAATGGAGAAGAGCGTGAAGCCGATGTCCATGTGTTACGTGGATATATGCATCGCACAAAGCACGGAAATGGCATCTGTCGATTACCCTTTTTCAACGTTTCACCATGGCAAGGAGTCGCATGGCAAGGAGGGCATCAGGGGTGAGACAATACAGATGTTCAGTCCCTTCATGTTCAAGATACATGCATGCTGATTCAGTGTCTTGTTGAGCAACTGCACGAATGAAGTGCCTTGCATGCTCCTGAGAGGGTTCGTTTTGGTAACTCAGGCATGCTCACCTTGGGTGAGAGGCCGACAGGCTCAGGAGCCGGCACGGGAGGCAGCCGGAAGGTGGAGGCTGGCTTGCGCACGTGAGTGGCCTGGTTGAGGGGTGCGTGTGAACCAGAATTGTGTCCTGTGCTGCTGGGTGCTGGGGCAGCAAGCGCTGGGAGTGTGCATGGCGCGGGAGGTGGACCACGCTCGAGGCTGTGCTCGAGGTGCATCGAAAACAACCTCAAGCGTGGTCCACGCTCCCGCTCACTCTCTCCTGTGCGAGCTGCACTTCCCGTGCGCAAATTATACTCCCAGCGCGTTGTAACCTCTACTCGAGATTGTATTCCTATATGAATCCTTACAATACTAGATGCCTTTTCCAGTACTGTTACCAACTCTCATCAACTCTCATCAAATTCAGGCCAAGCAACCTTCCTGATCCCCATTATTGATTTCTCCTTTCCTTTTCGCTGCGGAGGAGTTTTACGGTACTCGGTACCAAAGTGGCTCCTTTATCATAAATAATGTGGGGAATGGTTCACTGCCTGCGTAGTTTTTTCTTTCTTAGAGACGCCGTTTTTGCTTTAAGGAGAAAATTTACTTACCTATTCAGCCAATGTCCGGATGATCTCAGTAGGGCAACCTTATTTGCGGCAACAAGTCAGTGCTCAGGTGGTTTATGATTTCCTCCTTCTGCAACATAACAACAAACTTTTTTCTTTTGTGTCTGAGCTTATGGATTTATTGTTGACTGATTAGGGCACATGTACTCAATAACTTTGGTGATATCAGGGCTGACTTCCTCTGTCAGACATCCAGCATCCCTGTTTGTGTTTGAGCCGTCGCCTTCTTCCCACAGGAGAGGGGGAGGCGACCGCCAACCTCCTGCAAATCATGCTGCCACCAAGATTCGTCATGTTTGTACCCAACAAAAATCATCAGTTCTCTGCTTCAGCTGTAGAACTGGAGTTCTTGCGTAGTGAGCGTAGGCTGAGATCTGGTAGGCACTTTGCATAAAGTGCTGTGTACTCTCGTTTTAGGCATTCTTTTTATGCCTTGCTTTTGCTCGGGTTGTTCTTCCCGCCCCCCCCCCCTCAGTTTGTGCTTGCCGGTGTTTAGGAGACCTTTCTGTCTGTGGTTTTCCAGAGATTTTTTGGCCAGGTGGTTTAGGAGGCCTTGACGGCCTGGGTTAAGAGGCTTTGCTGGCCTGGTGGTTTTGGAGGCCTTGCTGGCCTGGTGGTTTAGGAGGCCTTGTTGGCCTGGTGTTTTAGGAGGCCCTGCTGGCCGTTGTTTTATGAGGCCTCGCTGGCCGGTGTTTTAAGAGGCCTTGCTGGCCTGGATAGAGGTTTTTACCTGTTGGTTCGAGGGGCCTTGCTGGCCTGGAGATTTAGGAGGCCTTATTGGCCTATGGGATTTACCAGAGGTTTCGTTAGCCTGGTGGTTTAGGAGGCCTTAATGGCCTGGGGGTGTTTGAGAGGTTTTGTTGGCCTGGGTAAAGAGGCTTGCTTGCCTGGTGGTTTCTATGCTTCAGAAGTTTGTCTAGCATCCGTTGAGGCCTTGCTGGCATAGTTTGTGAGCCTGTTGGCTTGATGGGTGCAGCTGAGCTTGAATTTCTTGCCGGCTTTGCTTTGACTTGTGAGTGTTCCCATCTGAGCTCGCTTGGATCTGACTTATGCGTTTCTTGTTCCTTGTGCCTCTTCTCAACATTTTTGGGCTTGCTGCCCTTGGTCCTTGCTTCTTTGCGTTGTTTTGCTTTTTTGAGGGCCTGCAGCCCATTTTTGGTTTCGGTGTCTCTGTTTTTGATCTCCCTTTACGGCAGCTTGGTGTAATGACGAAGCCTACAGCGAACTGTAGCATAGATTCCTCTCCATAGCTTTCCCATGATATCATGATCCCACCGTGTCATTAAAAGAGAGCGCAAATAAAGAGGGCCTAAAGAAAAACAGATTTACCTCCAGCTGTCCAGACGCTGGTTGCTCCATCTCCACTAAAATGCAAAAGCAACAAATCATTGATGGAGAGTAGTGGGTTCTTTGTGGCAAGGCGCTCCAGAGCTGATAGAGAGCTGATGGAACACCTCAGTTGGTGCCGCTGGCCACAAGCAGATAGAGCCACCAACCCCAGACAAACATCTCGGCAAGTAATCAATATAAGGCTGTATTGCTCCAATGTGAGGTTCAAAGAGGTTCACAGTGGTCAATTCTTCAATCATGGCAGTCTGCGCATGTCACAATTCATTTGAATGATTGTTTTGGGCAGCCAAAAAGAAGTGGGCGCTACGCTGGAACTCAAAATCTAGATGATGAGCTTAAAAGGTCATCACGTTGGCCTGTGTGCCCTCTCCTCCGGAGCGCCCTGTTCCTCTTGAGAAGTTTATCCTGGAGTGCATGGGATTAAGGGAGCATATGAGCAGGCTACCTTATTCACAGCTTCACAGTTCCAGGCCATGTCTTGATAATTTTGTGCAGAGGTGGCATGTCCCCTGAGGATTTATATAAAACGTAAAGCATATGAGATCTGCGCATGAGCAATCCCAGATATCAGGCAAGCGGAAAGGGATTGTGGCATTATCTTCTTTTCAGGCAGTAAGTTCCTAATTCTTTGTGGGCTTGCTCAGGGGGGCTCCAGAGTGAGCACTAGTCGTTTTGTGTTTTTACTCGATGCATGCTGAATACCTAGATTAGACCTCGTCCATTTTATTTCACAGCTTAACTTACAGATCCATGCAGCAACTGGCACAAAGCAACGCAACACACTCGGTGGCATACCTTCCCTGATCGATGTCTGCCACTTGCTGCCCAAAAATGGGGTTGTGCTTGAACTCCAGGTATAGAGAGAACAGCAGGTGTAAGGACTCCACAGGATTCTCGTGCACAGGTATATCAAGGATGGCACACACCATTTTAGTCATGGTCTTCAGGTCTAAGTCCTGCAAGCAAACCAGAAAGGAGGTGCGCCTTAATTTGAACTTTGAGGTCAGGTCTGTTGTGAGGTCATGAAATCATAGGTAGATACCTGCGTGTTTGTGAATTTCATATTCATAACTGTTGCATTCACAAGAAGCCGAAACTGCAGTGTGCTCATAAGATTGGATGGTCAACAGTTTCAGGGCAGATCCGGTAATAAGTATGACACGCATTCTTAAAACAAGCTTGTTATATTGTGGAGGAGCATATGCTCAGAAGACTTTTGTAGGAGAGGGGCACCTTAAGGTAGGTTTGAATGGAGAGAAGCTTCTTCGGCCAGGATTTTAAGAGAGCCAAAAGCGCTAGCCTTTTGTGCCAATAACACATGGCTTTAAAATGTGTGAAAGTGCCTAGAGTCGAAATGACAACATAGGATGAGGACTGTACTGCCATGACCCATATCCATCGGGGCCTTGAAACATCACCGACATTTGCTTGCTTGCAAATGTACACTATAAGTACAGGCATGCCTCATGGCTTTCACAGCCTTAGCCTGGAATGAAACGGTGCTCTGCTCAAATCTTCTTATTGCTCTAAAGCATTTCAAGGAACACAAAGGTTCAGGACAGGTTGCACACAGCTAGTAGAAAAAGCAGCTGATCTGACAGGTGATGTCAAAGCTTGCTAAAAGAAGATGTCGTATCTACTGTGCCTGATATTTGGTGCAATGAGTGCTCGTTTGTTAATGATTTTATATGCACGGAGAAAGTGCAAAAAGAAAATGCTGTATCTACTACGCCTATATTTGGTGCAATGTGTGCTCGTTTGTTAGTGATTTTATATGCACTGACATAAGTACTTAATAAGTGCAGGCGTGTTTTTAAGCTGCAATGGAGTGCTCGTTCTGATAACCCAAATTGCACATTGTTCCTTACACAGGGAACCAATAAAATTTGTGTGGATCAGAAAGTATGGTACACCGGCTCAAACAAATTACAATTTGCCATTCAGAACATGTAGCCGACCAAACTTGAGGAGCACGCTAGTGTATACAGACAGCTGCTCATCAAATGTTATAACTTGATTGATCTCAGGTGGGGAGCCGTTTCATCCTCTGCCTTCGTTGATTTATTTTGGTAATTCAAGGCCTGAGCACTTTAATTTTTTCCTCTTTCTTTTGAAGGTAAGAGAGGGAAAAGGTTATGGCAAGCAGAGAGAGAGAGAGAGAGAGAGAGAGTGAGAGAGAGAGAGTGAGAGAAAGAGAGAGAGAGAGAGAGAGAGAGAGAGAGAGAGAGAGAAAGAGAGAGAGAGAGAGTGTGAGAGAGAGAGAGAGAGTGTGTGAGAGAGAGAGAGCGTCCTGAGGCACAGCATAGGGGGAAAGACTGTTTCATTTTCTATTGTGAGGTGATAGAGTTGGAGGGGAAGGCTTTGGGCAAGCAGACAGAGCGTCCCAAAACACAGCATAGGTGCAAAGACTGCTCACCAGGTCTCCCGTTGGCATCTTCATGGTCTTGATGAACGCTTCCATCTCTGGAGGCCATTCCTGCAAAGGTTTGCATGTGTACATGTTTGTAAGTGTATCAAGTCTGTGTATGTGTCTGCTTGTGTCTGCTTATGGGATGTTACTTTATGCATATATGTGTTTGTAGGTGTTTGTGACATGTACGTGTGCATGTATCTGCATGGGTGTTTGTACCAAAGCGTGTATCACGACATACACAAGCCAGTAGCCAGTCCATTTCACCTTAGCTTCACGTGTCTATGTGCGATGCAGGCATCTTGAGCTCATGGAACACTTAAAAGGAGGTAACTATCCGTGTGGATATGTGTATTGTGAGTTGAACTTTCAAAGCACGCTGGGCAGGGAGCTGGTCAGTTTCAAACCAGTTGAGGAGAGTGCAGCATACACCAGCTCTAGGGCCAAAGCAACTGCAAATTATTTGCATGAGATGTTTGTGCAATGCCCCTGAAGTGGTAGGTTTTTGGCACCATTCTTTCCACAAACGTTGCAGGACACTGTGTTGCATCTGGCAGGCCTTGCTGACGACAGACAGAACATCCTCTGTCTTGCATCAATGCCCTACTGCCCTAAGGTGATTGTTGCTCAGGTGACTGTTGCGGGATAGCGTTGCAGGATAGCGTTGCTCAGGTGACTGTTGCTCAGGTGCCTGTTGCATTAATGCCCTAACCTCAGGTGACTGTTGCTCAGGTGACTGTTGCTCAGGTGTCTGTTGCGTACAGGATATAAGGTAGTGTGTTGCATCATCCAAAAAGCCTGATCTCCCTCATTCCTTGCCTACCTGCATGAGCGCCTCAATATCAGGCATATTTCGCTCGTAGGACACCGTCGCTGCTGGTTTATCTTTGTGGATGCCGTTCACGGATGCCACCCAGTTCTCAATCTTCTTGCGCTTCTGCTCATCAGAGTGGTCGATGCTCCCTGCACCGACAGAAAAATGCAATTTGACATTGGTTTAAAGCGTTCCCTGTCCCATACTAGGGTCAAAGGTCAAAGGCTATCCCAAAACTGGGTCTCTGCCTTTGAAAACCCCATCTTTTATACAGTGCAGTGGGGAGGTACCGTGGGTGAGTCTTGGCTCATCCCCTTTTTTGAATCTTTTGAAAAGCAGAAAGCTACCATCTCACGTACACGCCGGAGAGCAAAAGAGCGGATGCTTTGTAAGCCATGCAGTGGAGCACCGTTCAAACGTCTTGTCAAGACACATGCACCCATATATAGATTAACAAATAACATTGATAAGACCGCACATACAGTATGTAGCTACCACAAGGAGTCTGAGTCCTGGCAAGGAGATTTTGAACATACCAGTTAATTGCTGTGTGCTTATATAGTCCGAGCTCACCTTATTCATGTATGAAATGCCAAAGATTGACAAAAGGACAAAAAAGACTGGCGATGCAATTTCCCATAGCCACCATCATCCCCCCCCTGTTACTGCATGTTGTAACCGTACAACATGAAAACGCTGAAGCAGCATGCAAAGCGAGCACGCCAGGCCAGCGCTGATTTTTCCCCATTTCAAATAAAAGTGCTAGTTATACGTGATACTAGCTGCCACCTTGGTACACTAACACCTGAATCATGATGCAAAATTTGATTGCAGCCTTGGAAAAGGAC
>Ga0307942_1002862_pt1 | contig 14024 bp, 15 predicted proteins | sample OrgLakmetagen175_FD_201846 | JGI IMG/M metagenome (GOLD analysis project Ga0307942, IMG submission 201846) | Saline water microbial communities from Organic Lake, Antarctica - #175 | ecosystem: Environmental > Aquatic > Non-marine Saline and Alkaline > Saline | place: Antarctica: Organic Lake...
CACGCACGCACGCACGCACGCACGCACGCACGCACGCACGCACGCACGCACGCACGCACGCACACACGCACACACACACACACACGCACGCACGCACGCACGCACGCACGCACACACGCACACACACACACACACACACGCATACACACACACACACACACACACACACACACACACACACACACAAACAAACAAACAAACAAGCAAACAAACAAACACGCAGCTAGCATACTCTCAATCTCACTGGCATAGAACACATATGCAGGGATTAAGAGTGGCCAGAACGAGGCTATCCGCGTCTCTACACGATTGTGGCTTGGGTCAGTATCGCACACATTTGTTCAACTACCCAGGCTGCAACTCAGCTTTCTTTAAATACATGCAACATCTCACTATGAGTTTGAGGGTTGTTGCATGCACACACGCTTTTGTGTATCTAATCTAATCGTGTTCTCGCACTCTCCAGGTTGGGCACCCTTTCCTATATCATTTGCGCGTATGGACTTTGGAGCACGTTTCTGAATGGCGGCCAAGAGGTGTATGATGCACACACAAGGAACGTGGCTATGCTTCGTGCAGAGGTGAGGTTCAAAAATACACAGTTTCTCAATCAACTCGTATCAGCCTTCTCTGGCAAAGAATGCATACTGCTCGAAAAGCAAAATTCCAGCACCTGGCAGCCTGGTCGTTTCCCACATGCTGGATCAGCGCAGTGCACCTAATATGAAAACCTCGGTGCTGAGTCGAATAAGTGTGCCAGGGCTAGAGGAGCAAAAGTGCACAGCGCGCAATTGGCTCCTCTCATGCAGCATGCACACTGGTTACTGGTGCCCTACCACACGCATCCGCATTTCAGCATCTCTCTCTCTGTTCACTGTCTGCTTCCCTAGGTCCCCGACAGCTACTTTGACTGGCCCATGTCCGCCTTTGCCGCCGTGCTGGTGCTCAACATCATGAACCTGTCCCTACACCAGAGCATCACCAAGTTCCGCACAAACATGCTGCTGCTGTTCATCAACGGCGTGGCCTTCACCACGGACCTGCTCATCCACATGGACCAGACGCCGGTGATGCAGGGCACGAACGGGCGGATGTGAGTGGTGTCAGGGCGTGAAGACATGCTGGTGTCAATTGCGCGCTATGCACTTTCGCTCTGGTGTGGTCACTCTGGTGTAGTGAATTGCGCGCTATGCACTTTCGCTCTGGTGTGGTCACTCTGGTGTCAATTGCGCGCTATGCACTTTTGCTCTGGTGTGGTCACTCTGGTGGAGCGAATTGCGCGCTGTGCACTGTCGCTCTGGTGGCTGTGAGTTTGTGCTTGAGCTTGCGTGTGTACGTTTGGGTGTATGTGTAGGGTTGTCCAGATATATGGTGTATTTAAAATCTTTTTGGCAGGGAAATCATCAAATATACGGTCATATACGGTGTATATATACGGTTCTGGCCAACTCTATGTATGTGTGAGTGTGTGTGTGTGTGCGCGTGTGTACGTGTATGTATACGTGTGTCATTCCCTGGAGTGCCTTTCTCAATTGGCCTGCTCATAGCTTGAACTGAATTGCTAGTGGGCACAACAGAAGCACGCGGGTGTGTTATAAAATTTGAAACTGACGTGGGTCTGCGTTTCTGTATTTGTGTGCATGCAGTGTGTATGTAGGGTTGGCCAAATCTAATCTTTCATGGGTATATATGGTGCAGAAATACGGTATTCTTAGCAGGGAGATTACCATACATACATAGGGTTGGCCAGAAGAAAGTCCCCATGCACCCCCCCCCCCCTCCCCGGCCAAACAGTGCCAACGAGCCTAGATTAGCCATATATCCCATCCACTTCACCAATCTGGGACGTGAAAGTTGCGTTGAATAGCTAAATTTGCGTTGGGCAGCTTAATTTCTTTACATGTCCAGGAGGCATCAGGAAGCATAATCATTTGGACGTGCGTGGGCGGGGATAGCCATATTGCATAATGTTGTGTTTTTGCGGTTTCAATTTCAGTTCAGTATCAGTTCAGTTGCAGTTGCAGTTGCAACTAACTGCTAGACTGCCTGATTCCTAACACATGCTGTGCTGGCATGAGAGTGGAATTATTAAGAAATGGAAGCAATGTGGGGCTGTGCAAGGCAGTTGTGGTTGCCTGGTAGGTCGTGTGTACATGGGTGTCCGTATCTCAGTTTTTGCCCCATAACTCTGCAACACTTCAGTTTCAGGTCTTGATGGGTATGCAAATGGATGCATAAATAAAATTAACAGATTGGTATCCTTTTTTGTCTGGTGGGGGCACTGGAATGGGGGTTTGGGGGGTGGGTGGTCCCTCAGGGGTGTCCACCCCAAAAAGATACGTGCCTTCCATGTACTCCTTGCGAGGTTGCTTGCAAGAAGCGCCAAAACTCCATGCTGGATCTTCACAGCAACGCACTGACAGCAATAAACGGACAGAGCACGCAAAGGCAAAGACAACCTAATCCACACAAGCTCTTACGAACACATGCGTACTAGTACATCAGCATCGGCTCAGTTGCACAGAGGCATATGAATCCCTGATTTGCACAAGAACATGCACATATTCACTCATACTCTCACACTTACACTCTCACACACACAAACACATACATACACGTGCACACACACAAACATACACTAATACACACAGACGCACACAAACACACACTAACACTTACACACACGCTCCACTGGAATATAGGTTCCACCCGCTAAGGTACTTTCAATGGTCGCACTCCACACCCACACTCATCTATATGATCTGGCTGAGCTCCGACCCAGAGGAAATTGAGGTGGCTCAGGTTGGTTACCAAGCAGCTTTGGGGCAGGGCCTGCCCAGCGCCTCACTCACACACACATCCACACACACACACACACACATCCACACACACACACAAACCTACACACACACACACACACACACACACACACACACACATCCACACACACACACCCCTACACACATATGTGTACGTACAGCTGTCGTCGCACCCGGGGGAGTTATACCTAGACTCAAATCTCAAAGCCATACAACCTTTTTCACGTTTCTGCATGGATAATTTTCACGTGGCTCACACGTGTCCTTTGTAAAGCATGTTTGGTACAGCTCTTACGTATCTTCTGTGTGTGAGGTAATTTCCCTGTCATAAGCGTCTCACCTTCCCCTCCTTACGTTTTGTGCGTGCAGCTGATCTTTGCAGTCGTCAATGACATCATAATGGTGCTAACAGGACTGGCGGCTACGTGCTCAACTGGTAATCTGCAACGTAAGTGCCCATGCTCTCCTATGAGAAGGTGTGCTCTCCTGTGAGAAGGTGCGCGTTCCTGTAAGAAGGTGTGCTGTCCTGTACAAAGGTATGCTGTCCTTTAAGATGGTGTGCTCTCCTGTGAGAAGGTTGTGCTGTCCTGTACACATGTGTGCTGCTCTGTGAAGGTGTGCTCTCCTGTGAAAAGGTGTGCTCTCCTGTGAGAAGGTGTGCTCTCTTGTGAGAAGGTGAACTCTCCTGTAAGAAGGTGTGCTCTCCTGTGAGAAGGTTGTGCTGTCCTGTACACATGTGTGCTGCCTTGTGAAGGTGTGCTGTCCTGTGAGAAGGTGTGCTCTCCTGTGAGAAGGTGAACTCTCCTGTGAGAAGGTGTTCTGTCCTGTGAGAAGGTGTGCTGTCCTATGAGAAGGTGCCCCTTTCATGTGTGCAACGACCATGCGTGTGAGTGCTGACTAGAGTTGGCCAAACTGTATATGCACGCCGTATGTGGCCGTATATTTGAAGAAAACTTCCGCCAAAAATACCGTGTATGCACCGTATGTCTATAGTTATGGCGAACCCTGGTGATAACACACGTGTGGGTGCGTAATGTATGCTTTGCCCCATGAGCGGTGCTGCCTGGGCAGATGCTGAGTTGTTCTGCGGCAAAAAGTACTTTCTCGGCAAAGACACTCATACTTCATTATATATGATGCATAACAATGTGCTAAGGTGACCTGTTGCTTGTTACAATGGAAGGACAGACTGTTACCATTTTTATGTTGCAATGGAGGGACAAACGGAGGCTGATCTGTTATCATGCCACGATGGAAGGACGAAAGGAGGCTGATCTATTATCATGTTACAAGGAGGCTGATCTGTTATCATGCCACGATGGAAGGACGAAAGGAGGCTGATCTATAATCATGTTACAAGGAGGCTGATCAGTTATCATGCCACGATGGAAGGACGAAAGGTGGCTGATCTATTATCATGTTACAAGGAGGCTGATCAGTCATCATGCCACGATGGAAGGACAAAAGGACGAAAGGAGGCTGTCAGTTACCATTACCACGTTACAATGGAAAGACGAAACGTGTCAAGATGTAAAGGCAAAAGGAGGCTGCTCCTGTGCTGCACTGTGTTACTGAACCCTAAACCCTAAACCCTTATCCCCTGTGCTGCACTGTGTTACTGAATTCTAAACCCTAAACCCTAAACTCTTATTCCCTGTGCTGCACTGTGTTACTGAACCTAAACCCTAAACCCTTATTCCCTGTGCTGCACTGTGTTACTGAACCCTAAACCCTAAACCCTAAACCTGTATTTTCTCCTCATAAGAAGCCAGCTATGACCTCGTGCTTGTTGTGTTGCTCCAATCAGTGGCAGGCATTAAAGGAGCACGTGGTTTCATGTTGCGTTGTTTGTGTGAGAGATAAAGCCGCCGTGAGGAAGCGGGGGTCAATACTTGGTGTACCTGTGCGGCAAACTGACAGCAGCAGCTTTGCACCAGAGCAAGCTGCTGCTTTGCTGACTTGACGCTTGGCTTGTCTGACTCTGATGCATCCTGCTTTGATGGTTTCAGACGAGCCTGTGGTGTCGAAAACGCGTTGTCAAATTTGTTCCCAGCCTCCTCTTGAGCAGGTTACCGGTCGATAAGTCTGATGCTTTTGGAACCCTTGCGTCCGAAGGACTTCGGGTTCCCTTCTGTTGGGCGTTTGGACAGGGTTTGCAAACGGGCTACAATGAGTAGTTAAGGGTTCAAGGCTGCTCCAAAATTAATGGTCGATTCGGATTTGTGAAGTTTGGATGTTGAGGTTGGTTTTCTGTCGCAGTCCACCCCAAGGTGTAAAAAATGAAAGCAAATAGAAGCAGAGGTCTTGGCAAGCAAATATTTTTTCTCGATTTACTGCCACTAACGTGTACACTCCTAACTTGCCATCTTACTTGCAGTCTTTTGGGGCTTTGTGTCGTTTGCAACTTTCTTTGTGGTCCTTATCACAGTCTACAGGATGTTTCAAAGGTGGGTTTGCAAGTTGGTATGTACATCCATGTTTTTATCAGGTCCTAATTGTCATTACGCATGTGCGTGAGTGTGTGAGTGTGTGTGTATATGTGTGTGTGTTTTCAGGTTTGTGTGTGTGTATATGTGGAGTGTGATCTTGAAGTGCAAATATATGCTTTAATTTATGTACGCGTATCAGTGTAAGCGTGAGTGCTAATGGGCTTTGTTCAAGTGTCATTCAAAAAATAGTCAGATCTTTTGAGGAAAAAGTCACTCCCTCCGCTTCACCAACACAGAGGCTTTACAAGGTTTGCTAGGGTCCTGTTCACAAGTTATCTGTCATGCACACACTGCAATTGTCCGTGCTGAAAATTTGCCGACAATGATCCTCACACAAAAAAAGTAGTTTGAAAGCAGTTGTTCAGTCACTAACTGAGTACACACTTACACACGTATCTCTCACTTTTCCACACGTCGTCATGTTTTAGAGCGAGTCGACCAGCATTGAGGCATCGCAAGTGCAAGTAGCATCTACCAAAGATGGTGTGATGCCGTTGTATCGCTAACTGTGCACACATATGCACACGGACCTCACTCGCAGCAACATCATCAACATAAAGGAATGTGAAGCACGCAGCATGTTGCTGATGGTGATGTGCCTCATGCTCGTGCTCTGGAGCCTCTTCCCTGTGGTGTGGCTGCTGGCAGAGCTGCACCTCATCTCACCTGCTAGTGAGCAGCTGTGCTGGGGACTGTGTGACTACGCAGCCAAGGTGGGCCTGCGCATGTTACGCTTTTGTTGAACATGTGTGTGTGTGCATATGTATGTGTACGTGTGTGTGTGTGTTGGTTAGCAGAGCTGCACCTCATCTCACCTGCTAGGGAGCAGCTGTGTTTGGGACTGTGACTAAGCAGCCAAGGTGGACCTGCACTTAGTTACGTTTTTGTTGTACATGTGTTTGTGTGTGCATTTATATGTGTGTGTAGTTGTGTAAGGATGTGAGTGATTGCTGGTGGAGCTGCCGTGCACCTCATTGCTCCTGTCAAAAAACAGCTGTGTTCGAAAATAGTGGTTTTGTGGCAAACGTCCGCCTGCGAAATGTTTCTTTGTACGTGCATGCACTTGTCTCAACGCTCGATCATATGCGCGTTTGTTTGTGTACGCCTGTGCTCCAGATTTCCGTGCGTGGGAAGATGCTTTTTGCCCAAAGCCCATGCGTGGTAGGCCCCACGCACCCGAGTGTGGCTGTTCGAATTCGCAGGTGCTGCGCTGGAGGCTCTGTGCAGTGTGGGCACCAAAATACACTGCCACTGTTACTGCTGTAATTGAGGGGTCTTGTGTTCTTAACTGTTGCTGTGTGCTATGACCTGCACAGGCGGTGTTTGTGAGCCAGCTGTGGCAGTCCAACATTGCCAGCGTACAGGAACGGCGGGAGGGTGCTTTGCGCGCATGGGAGGTGAGAAGTACATAAAGAGTGTGCAGCAGAAGGGAGAAGTGGAGGAGGGTGGGAGTACAGAGCAGGGGGGAGGACTTAATTGCCAGCGTACAGGAACGGCGGGAGGGTGCTTTGCGCGCATGGGAGGTGAGAAGTACATAGAGTGTGCAGCAGAAGGGAGAAGTGGAGGAGGGTGGGAGTACAGAGCAGGGGGGAGGACTTAATTGCCAGCGTACAGGAACGGCAAGAGGGTGCTTTGCGTGCATGGGAGGTGAGAAGTACATAGAGAGTGTGTAGCAGGAGGGAGAAGTGGAGAAGGGTGGGGCTATAGAGCAGGGGGGAGGACATTAGGAGGAGGGGAGCCTGGGTTTGGAGCTCGAGGGGGAATGAAATAAAAAGGAGAGCCTGGGTTTGGAGCACAAGGGAGAAGGAAATAAAGGGGAAGATGGAAGATAATGTGAGTTTGGAGCAGGGGGAGGTAATAAGGAGGAGAGTGAGGAGCAGGGGAAGGTATTAAGGGGGAAGGTGATGTGAATTTGGAGCATGAGGGAGAGGGAAATAAAGGGTAAGAGGATGTGGATTTGGAGCACGAGGGAGAGGGAAATAAGGGGGAAGAGGATGTGAATCTGGAGCAGGGGAGGTAATAAGGAGGAGAATAAGGAGCAGCAGGGTGAAGAGGAGAGGAGGACACGGAGGAGGGCATGCAATTGGAGGGAAAGGAAGGGGGGGAGAGCGTGAGGAAGTGTGTGGCCGTGAGGTAATAAGGAAGAAGGTGATGGAAAAAGGCAATGGAAATGAAAGAACATTGCCCCCCTAGAAATCAAGCGCGTCAAACAGAACAGAAGTCAAGAGGCTACGCGCTTGGAGGTGAGCGCCTGACAGACAGAAACAGAATATAAAGGGTGAGGCAGATTCCATATTATATCCAGGGAGCACCTGCTTGGGAGGTGGAATGCGTTGGCGTAGGTAAAGTAGGTAGGGTGGCGTTGGCACGGTAGGTCAATAATATGATAATCGAGTAAAGGTGTTGGCTTAGGTAAGGAACATCTTGACTCCAAGCAAAGCAAAGCTTCAGCAATTGAAACAAATGGTAGGTAAGGTGTTGGCTTAGGTAAGATGGACAAAAACGAGAGAGGTCCTCATCAGAGGCCACCATAAGACAGAGCAATATTCTCGTCTGTAAGAGGTGGAGCAAAATGCAGATGACTCAAGTACAGTTATTGACACATCTGCAAGGACAAGGCAAACGTGCAGAACAAGTGAGTGTCTGTCTGTAAGTTGCAATCGTTGACAAGCTGCGTATGTTGATCCTGCAGCAGAACACAGTCAAATGCACTTGAAGCGTGCACGGCGAATGTTTCAGCAACCTGATGCTTCGACAAATACAGAGCTCGTGGCAAGTGCATGCTTTTGAGTGCATGCAAATACGTACCCATATGCGAGAGTGTACGTTCCTTATATGTAGGGTTGGTCAGAACCATATATATTATTATTGTACATATATTATTATATATTGTGTAGCAGCGTGTTGTAAAAGGCATACTCGAGATGTTTGATTTGAAATTGTATTCCTCTGTGTAATTGTTACATTATGTATAAACGGTGTATATACGGTGTTGTTGGCAGGGAAATAACGAAATGTACGGATGTATACGGTCCATATATATACAGTTCTGGCCATTGGCCTACTTATATGTAAAGGCAAGAAAGCAATCCGGTCCTGGTGCTCAGTCAGGTATGAGAATTGTTGCACCACACATCAAAGGGTGAGCAGTGAACACAACATCATCAATTGAGACTCAGCAACCACGCAACACGCTTGTGCAGCACTTCTTGACGATGTGCTGCATATTGCATAAGGGTAAGGTTGGCCAGAACCGTATGTATACGCTGCTCATGACCATATAATTGCAGTTATTATTGAGGAATTTCTTTAAAAATACCGTGTATGTATATAGGGCTCTGGCCAGCCCTACACATGGGCCAATATGATACATGCCGCACATTAACCACCATGCTCCCATGCGCACAGGAGAGTAACCGCGTCTTGATCATCGATAAGCTGCGTAAACTTGTGGAGGCCAGGGAGCAGCTGGTCAGCATTATCAGCCACGAGTTGCGCACGCCTGTACTGGGCATCATGGGTGAGTGTATGCCTGTCGCTGGGCAATGTGGGTGAGTGTACGCCTGTCGCTGGGCAATGTGGGTGAGTATATGCCTGTTGCTGAGCAATGTGGAGGAGTGTACGCCTGTCGCTGGGCAATGTGGGTGACACGGAACTTCGGGGGTTTAAAAAATTATCCATTTTCCCTCACCCCAATATATTTTGGTGCGGGACGCCCTCAGCTGGTTTCCCCTAAAGTAAAGGAATGAAATTTCTTCACAAATGGTGCGGGTAAGTAAGGGTAAACATTGCTTGGGCTGCTGGCGCAGCCCAGGCTTTTGGACGTTTAGGAAGCAGTCACAGCAACATCATAACTGCTTTCGCAAGACAAGCACAGACGCGCATGCGTGCATCCATGCGCATGTGCATGTGCACCACAGGCAGTGTCACACGCACATGCCATGCTAAGTGCCATGCACACGCACGCACAAATTTAAACACCATCTATGTTTTCATGAGCAAGTACGCACGCACACATACTCATGCATACACAAGTGCAGCCGTGTACGCATGGGCAGACACGCACATCGCACGTACAATACGCGTCAGTCCACGCCTGCACATGCAGCAGAACTCAAACACCTTCAAGCATACAATCGCACACATACAATCGCACACACATACATGAGTTTGTGCAGCCGTACGCACAGTACACATTGCACCATGCAAGCACTCGCACGTACACATATGCCATGCACACGCACGCATGCAGGCAATGGAGGGCACCATCCACAATTTCATGCGCAAGCATGCACATGCTGATTGAGTGATTGGTGATGCCGTAGTACACGGAAGTCCCACATGTACGCAGAGCGCACAATATGTCTCTAGGTGCCCAGCAATGATCACAGAGCAGGGACCTGCTCTTCCTGCTACTCTACTCCCTGCACTCCAAGAGCTGCTGACTCCTCCCTGGGGCACAGGGGAGGCCTCCGCTGCCTTTTTGCCCCGCACCCAGAAATCCTGGGCCCCTCTCCATCGACATCAAATTTTCCTCCGGGCAGCCCGGAAATACAATTTCAGTTTAATGCGGGCGTCCCGAAGCCTGAGAAATTTGGCTCTTCTCCGGTTAGCCGGAATCGGTCCTTCAAATTTTGGCTAGTGTGTCGCCTGCACGGGATGAAGTTCCTTGGTGGGTGAGTGTCACTAGGCATTGTGGGTGTGTTTTTTAACGGGGAGGGTATGGGCTAGTATGTTTGTGCTGTTTTGTCATGAGGCTATTCACGACCACCCGGGCAAAGCTGCCCTTCCTTGGCCATAGCACTGTGCTCCTGCTCTATGTGTTGTGAAAAAGTATACCTACTTCTTATTTGATCAGTGTCCTTAACAATCAGCATTTGTAGGAACCTGCAGCAATCTTCTCCCCAAACTCCAACCTTGTCTCGACAGCGACAACTGTCACTTATTATCTAACAAAAGAGTTGGCTTCCTGCCAACCATAGTTTAGTTGCTTTTGTTTGGATTACAAAGGCCTCCAGCCTGGCATGGCTGCTTAACCTATAGGTCCCAACAAATAAGTCAATCAAAAAGATCGACAGATGCACTAATGAAGAGTTGGCTTCCTGCCAACCATAGTCAAGCAGAAGCTGCCCTTTGGCCAACGCCGCCTTTAAGCGGCTTTAGCATAATGTTTTCTGCTCCTTTCCATCCACGCACGTGCAGCATTGTCAAGCTCCCTGGTCAAAGAAGTCCACCAGAAGCTGCCCATCGACCAACGCCACCTGTTGATGATCAAGAGCAGCGCGGCATACCTGCACAACCTCATTAACACCACGCTTGACATGGCCGAAAGCACGAGCACAAAACCCCTGGTGTGTGTGCATGTGATTCTGTGAGTGTGTGCATGTATGTATGTAAATAATTGTGTAGGTACCTGCACCGTGTCGGTTAGCTGTAAGCAAACACGAGAGCATACTGATAGTTAAAAGCCCTGTTACGCTGATGAGCAGGTTGGCCAGAACTGGTACGCTGGATGTACAGCTTACAGAGTTTACAGATAAAGACATCAGTCAAACCGTGCGACTGCTAGGCTGCGTATGTATACTGTAAAATTTATCATACGTTGGATGTACAGTTTACAGTTTCTGTATAGGAGAACATTGAATACACGGCGTAAATGTATGTATACCGTCTGTTCACGATGAACAGTTCGTTGTATACCGTCTGTCCACGATGAACAACTCGTTGCATAAAAACTAATTAATTTTTCGTTTTTAGTTTGTAAGGGGCTGGGGATATCGTTTTGAATTCAAAGGGACTTCGCAAGGGTCCTGTCAGGAGTTGATTTGTGAAATCGAGAGCCCCCACTGCTGGCTGCTGCTGCCTGTGCAGTGCTGCTGCTGTGCAGGCTGATGGGCAGACTGCCCATTGGCTGCATGGGGAGAACGACAGCTGTGAGGGCTTGAACGTGTGCTTTTCTCAATCAGAGAAGCAACCTTCTCTTACCCATTTGCCATCTTAACTCACTTTGTGTGGATGCCCCAGAAGAAGGGCCTGAAGGGGCTGTGAGAGGAGGAATTTTGTTTTGGAGCCGCGCAGGCGCCCCTTGCCTTTGCCTCATGGTCTTCTCTGCTGAGCAGTCAGCCTCTCAGCTGGGGAATGGGGCTTCAAGGATAGAGCCAGGGGGTTCACACGAAGATTTCCCCCAAACCAAAAAAATATTGGATTTTTGACTTGGAAGCCAGTTCGGAGAGGGCTCCAAGAATTATTAATAAAACCGCTTTCTGGATCCACATCCGAATAATTGTTAATATCCAAATTGATCTTGGACAGATATTCTGCAGTACTGCTTCTTTAGATAAAGCACGAGTCCTAGCCGTTGCAGGTGCCCAGACAGCTGGCATACTTCATTTGCAAGTGCTTGGGCTTTGCGAGGCCAGCTCAACACATGCCTCGTTGGCAAGCTTTTGCTACTTGTGTGTGTATTAACTTGTGCTCTGGTCTCTCATAAAATCAGATCTCATATCATATATTCATATCTCTCATCCCTGTATGACTATGAACTCTATCTGAATGCCTGCTGATAAAGCAGCAAGAACTCTCTGAGGTGAACAGCAAACAATTGCACTTTGGCAAGATTCATAACCCAAGACCTTCTTGTGTGTGTGTGTGTCAGCGTACTTACTCTTGCTTCAGACCCCAAAGCGGCAATCCTGAATCAGAATGTTGCAAGATCTAATATTTAAAATTTTAATGTAGTTAGTAAGTACTTATTATCATTATACTGCGAGGAGAATGCAAAAACACTTGCTCAGGTACAATGCGCCTAGGAGCAACATGGTATGTACGGTTTTGGGCCACCCTATTAGCGAGCGTGCTGCCTGACGCCGTTCATCGCAGCAGGCTGTCATGGAGTACATACTTTTGATCAAGCTTTATTAAGCTTACAACCTTGCACATGCAGGCAATGAAGCACCCACATACGCTCCCGTTATTCATTTTGGAAACTGTACCGTCCGGCATCTGTTTCTCAGAGACGTGTCTTGTGCATATCAATGCATTCCAAAGGCACCATACGGATCTGCCTCCGGCATATACATGACCAGCACGCGCCTTGCACGTATGCCTCTCACACAAGGCACCACATCCCTGATCTTAACCCCTTAACATTTCACAGACACCCTACAGGACTCTGGCATACCCGCATCTTAACCTCCCACCCAGGTGTACGCCTTGGATACCTCACAAATTGCTGAGTTCAGTTCGTAACACTTGAACTCCAGTTCTTGAAGCAAAGCAAAGTGACATCGCATCGCATACATCATTCTTGCTTTTATTCTGTGTTTCCCTTGATCTTTCCATTCCTTTGTTAGTATTTTATTTTCCTTTGCCGCACGATGCAAACATAATAGAACACGCCCGTCCAGATGTCAAAATTTAGAAACGCCCCACACACACCACCCCTGTGCGCCCACATCTTGTTCTACACCCTCTCACACCCAGGCTGCCCAGGAAGCGGTGTACGTGTACGAGGTGGTCGATGAAGTGTGCGCCCTCATACGTCCCCTTGTCAGAGATGGTGTAGCCCTGCACAATTGTGTGCCCAGCGAGGTGCCTCCCGTGCAAGGGGACCGCACTCGTCTCATGCAAGTGCTGTTCAACCTGGTGGGCAACGCGTCACGCTTCACTCAGGTGCGTGTGCGTTCCTGCATGTGCGTTTTTGAGTGTATGTGTATGCTCTATGAGATGCCTCCTGTGCAAGGGGACCGCACTCGTCTCATGCAAGTGCTGTTCAACCTGGTGGGCAACGCGTCACGCTTCACTCAGGTGCGTGTGCGTTCCTGCATGTGCGTGTTTGAGTGTGTGCGTATGCTCTATGAGATGCCTCCCGTGCAAGGGGACCGCACTCGTCTCATGCAAGTGCTGTTCAACCTGGTGGGCAACGCATCACGCTTTCACTCTGGTGCGTGTATCTTCCTGTGTGTGTGCATGCGTGTGTGTATGTGTGTTGTGTTTGTGTGTGTTGGTGCGTCATATCACATCCCAACGAGGGTGCCTGTAATCCTGTAATGCATCAACGCAGACAGAGCATCGACGCAGGCACCAAAATTTAAACACAGACAGAGGGGCACCACGCATGTGTGTGTGCATCGCTTGTGCAACAAACAAGGAACGTGTATGCAATTTTTAGCTATGCGGAACTCGCGGTGGATGGCACTCAAAATTATGACGCACTCTGATCCCTGGTCATAGTTCACTCTCTCTTACACACTAACTGGCTCTATCCAAGTGTGTGCACGCATCCTTGATCACTGCGTGAATGTCACAGTGGACAACTCACAAAGGCATGGCTCACTATATCACTTCATCCCCCTTCACGCAGGCTGGCTCAATCCAAGTGTGTGCACGCTTCCTCGATAAGTATGTGGAGGTCATGGTGGACGGCACACAAAGGCATGGCTCACTAAATCACTTCATTCCCCTACACGCAGGCTGGCTCTATCCAAGTGTGTGCACGCATCCTCGATAAGTGTGTGGAGGTCATGGTGGACGGCACACAAAGGCATGGCTCACTATATCACTTCATCCCCCTTCACGCAGGCTGGCTCTATCCAAGTGTGTGCACGCTTCCTCGATAAGTATGTGGAGGTCATGGTGGACGGCACACAAAGGCATGGCTCACTAAATCACTTCATTCCCCTACACGCAGGCTGGCTCTATCCAAGTGTGTGCACGC
>Ga0307942_1002863_pt1:5000-14023 | contig 14023 bp, 17 predicted proteins | sample OrgLakmetagen175_FD_201846 | JGI IMG/M metagenome (GOLD analysis project Ga0307942, IMG submission 201846) | Saline water microbial communities from Organic Lake, Antarctica - #175 | ecosystem: Environmental > Aquatic > Non-marine Saline and Alkaline > Saline | place: Antarctica...
TCTCCACGTTCTTGCCTAGGCTTTTTCTTGCGTTTCAATATGGGAGTCGTATCCTGCCGCCTCTTTATCTCTGTAAATATCTTTTCTCCTTTTTTAGGTCTCAAAAGTCAAATGGTAAATCGTCAAGTCTGCAAGCAGTGTACAAAACACCAAAATACTCCTGATCAGACGCCATCCTCTGCTTAAACAACACTATGATGCTTTCATTGCTTTACTGGCGCAGGGTCTTGTGAAGGCCATTGGCGTCTCAAACCTGTCAAAGAACAAACTGGCTGGAGTTCTGGGCAGGTGCACGGTCAAGCCGCACGTCCACCAGGTGTGAAGCTGCAAATATATGACCTGAGAATCTGGTGATATAAGACCTCGGTTGAGGAATGCTTAATGTCTATGACGGCATAAGCATCTGGCATTGCATTCTTGTTCCTGAGCCCCATGTCTACAGCCTGCACTGTTTTCTTATTCTTTCAGTTTGAAAGCCACCCTGTGTTCCGCAATGATGACCTGATCAAGTTCACTAAGGAGCAAGGCATCCATGTCACTGCCTATTCGCCCTTTGGCTCTCCTGATTCAGCAGGTAAGTGCTTTACCTCTATTTTTGTCCTCGCGTGAAAACTTGTATCTGACCAACAGCCTAAAAAAAAAGAATGCAAGAATGTAAGCGCACACAGGTTGTTGCAACCCAAATGCAACACACACAGCTGATTAATCGACGTTTCATTTCTTACTCTGCAGACATGATGGGCAGGAAACCCGACGAGCCCCAACCTCTGAAGCTTGCAGAGGTGCAAGAGGTGGCCAAGGCAACGGGAAAGACACCTGCCCAGGTGCTTGTCAATGTGTGAATCAGCCTGCGCAGTATCAGGACTGAGGCCGTGGAAATAACAGCCTCTGGCGTGTGCTTGTCAATGCTTAAATCAGCCTGCCCAGTCTGCAGAATTGAAGTGGTGGAATTGAAAGAGTTTTCCTTGCAAGCCCTTGGCCATCATTTATGTAGCGTGATATTGGGTATGCCTAGGGTTGGCCAGGACCACATATATACGGTGCATGTACAGAACTTTCGGCAGAGAATCACTAAAATATACGGTCATATACAGTCGGGGTATATGTTATTCTGGCCAATCCTAAGCGTGTAGTACACGCCGTGCCGTGTACACATTGCACACCACCCGTTTCTATTGAATGAACAGAAACTGTTGCTAAGAGCTAAGATATAAGCAGGCAGTGTGTTATTCTATAATACAATAGCCATTTGATGGCAAAGAAGAACTCCTCTGGTTGTGGTTACGTGGCAGATTAATGGCTGAATTATCTACATAATGGAACACACCATGGTACACACTTTCTTCCCTCTCAGCTCTACAAAGCACCCTTTCTTAAAATTGAACCTTTTGCAGGTCCTAGTGCGCTACAACATCCAGCGTGGCAACAGTGTCATCCCTAAGAGGTAAGCATGACTGTCTATATTTTATGGATGGCATACATCACTTGCCGGATTTGCTGCAAATATGGTAGTAGCTGTTTTACTGCTCCCCGAAGGCACTCAAAATTTGTGACATGCGCCTCACCTTTTGTAGTGTGCACAAGGAGTTCATCAAAGAGAACATGGACGTTTTTGATTGGGAGCTGAGCGCAGGGGACTTTGCCAAGCTCAACAACGTGTCTCACCAGGTATTTAGCATTTACATTTGCAAAGTATCTATCCCATTTTTAAGCAATCAAATCCTTGGGCAGACAATTTTTCTTGCCTCCTCATTTGCGCATTTTTCCCCTTAGCAACTCGTAATCTTCTATCTGAACAGCATGATTCTAATAATTGAAGCGCAAAATATGCCTTTCCCTTTGCAGGCTCGGAAGTGTACCCTCACACTCCTTGTCAGCCCAGAAGGCCCATACAAAAGCCTGGAGGATCTCTGGGATAAATGAGTGCTGCAAACTTTAATTATACGAATGTGTCGGCATGTAGTCAATTGCGCAGGGTGGTATTTAATAAAATGTGAAAAGAATAGACAGAAAGAAAAGGAGGAGTTTGTTTACCAAGGTTTTGTCTAGGTACTAAGATTGCAAGGTGGCACTCACATTTCCCCTTTAAAATGGTGTTGGTTGTTTTTCAAATTTCCAAATCAAGCACCAGGTTTGAAACCCAACAACAAATCACAGTATGGATAAATCTCACACACAGATTTCAAACCAACATAGACAAGCACCCTTAATTGTACGATGGGGAAATGATTCCCATCACGCCATCCTACTAGGACACTTCATAAAGCAGCAGATCCGCTCCAAATGGAAATTAAGCAGATACAACATTGAACATAAGTCTAAGGCCTAATTCAGGGTAACTGTTCTAATCGCATAGTGGTGTTCCGTGATTAGGCAGGACTCTTCAGATTCAGGTTCAGATTGTTGCGAGTGACCTGTTACGTGTTGGGAAAGATTGACAGGATTTAATAGCACAAATACGCATGCACAAGCTTAAACGTGCACATAATTATTCATAATTGTAATATCGACAAAGCACCCCAAAACAGCCCCAGCGAAAACCTGCCCCGTAAACTAAAAGATTGGCGGGATTGAACCTACACTGATGGCAGGCTCCAAAAGAATAAAGTAGGGCAAGACACCGGATCAGGCGTATACCACCCTCACTTAAAATGTTTCCCACTATGTAAACCCAAAAGGCATGGGTATAACCAAAACCATCTCATGCGCAGAGCTAGCAGCTATAGCAGCTGCAGTCACACACGGCTACTCACATATAGCCACTGACAGCCTTACATCACTGCACCAAATCAAAAAGCCCACTTAAAATCTCCATCGCCACCACATCCAAGGAGATGTCCTTCAATCCATTGCTAAAGGAATCCGCCAATCACCATCGCCCATCCACTTCTTCAAAGTAAAGTCCCATGCCGGTATTATCGGTAATGAACATGCCGATGCCCTTGCTAAAAGTCAGCCACCACCTACTCCGACATTGCAGACACCTCCATCAGAACAGCAGGCCCTGAGGGAAATCCCTTCTACAACATCCACTGGCTTGCAAAAGAAGACATAGAACACCAAACACAAACCCAATTCATACCTATACAACAAACATGGCCCATTCTCCTCCCCCAAAGCTTTGGTACCTACCAAACCACCGTGACGCCCTTCAAGCACACATGCATCTTCTCCATAAACTGGGAAACGCCAAAACTGAAGCGAACTACTACCATGCCTACTGCCAGACCCTCATAAAGGACGGCACTGCCAATGGAGCCGCTAGCAATGCTTACCTAACATCATCCAATGTTTCCTTTAAGACCAGGTGTATCATTATGAAATACAGAACAGGCCCTATATAATAAAAAACATGCGGTATTGTTCAAACTCTCAACAAGTCAAACTTGCCCCCTCTGCCCACAAGTAGACAGTGCCCTGCACATCCTTTCTGGGTGCCAACACACGCAAATAAGGAACATGATCACCAAAAGACACAACTTAGCATGCCGCATGATCTTGAAGGCTATCAGCAAAACAGGCTCCTTAGAATCATGCATTGCTCAGCCCTTTCCCTGTGCATAAACAAGCTCTTCGTACATAGTCCCCTAAGATGAGGACACCCTGATCATAGGATAGGCACCAAAAATGAATACACTTGTACTGTGATGGAAGTCAGGGTATTGCAGTGCACCGCTTCTGCTCTTGGTTGTCTTGATAGCATAGCCCTTGGTACCCTTCACAAATTTCTCAACGGTGGCTTAAGATATTTTTGAAGGAGGGCCACCACATGATTGACCGAGGTGAAGCACTTGGTTTGCCATCCTTTTCCTAGTAATAAACTGTACCACGGTATAATCATCTTGATCTGTCCAAGCAAAGTTATGTGCAACCAGTTCATTGCTTCCGCTTGCGTGCGCGGTTTGAGAGTAAAGGCAGCAGCGTGGCTCGATGACAGATCTCGCAAATTATGTGACCAGTGTTCTGGATACAAAGAGCATGTCCAGAATGAGGTGTAAGTTCTGTTATTAGTCAAGATCTTCACGCTAGGAGTTAAGACACTGAACACCTAGTAGTACATCCTAGCAGTCGCATGTTTTGAGTGATGGCTTACTCTGTAAACTTTGAACACCTAGTATTGTAAACCTTGTAAACCTTGTAAACTCTGAACTGCACGAACAAAAAATTTCAATGTGTCGCCTAAGTTGCACGCTGCTTTCATTGATATTAAGCAAGCCTATGACACCATTCCAAGGGATGCGCTATGGAAACACCTTAGGCGTACTCGCTAGCCTGAGCCTTTGTTGTCTGTGATTCAAGACATGTACAACCGTGATGAGTATGTCTTGAAGGATGGTGATAGGGCTGCTCGTGTGCATCCGACTCGTGGGGTTAAACAAGGTTGCCCCCTGTCTCCTCTTCTTTTTCCCTTTATATTGACGATATTGACGACATTGCTGAGGGTGTATCAGGGGCTATCACCGGAACCGCGGGTGTGCACGTCTCACACATGTTGTATGCAGATGATCTGACTTTGCTGACTAATGAGCCCTGTGATATGCAAATCATACTGAGTCAATTGGCTGTGTACACCAGGAATAAACATCTGATGTCAACACTTCTAAGTCGGAGTTTGTGCACTTCAACTCCGCGGGTAAAAATGTTCCTGTTTTGATGATGGCGGTGCCACCCTTCATCACAAAGATTCTTTTAGGTACTTGGGCATGGTTTTCTACAGGACCTTAAACATGGCTAAATCTGCTGAACACGCATCCCGTCCTTTTCTTGCCTTTGCCTATAGGATACGTAGATTTGTGCTTAAACACGCTTTGGCAGACAGGCCGCACACTTCTTTGTGGCTCGCTAAGACGTATGTTATTCCTGCTGGCATGTATGGTAGTCAAGTATGGGGTACTGTTTTTTTGCAGGCAGGCAGGGAGTTCTGTAGCTTGCTGTCTATGCTTCATTTGCATTTTCTGACAGGCACGTTAGGTGTTAAGCGGTCTACCACTAACTAGGCTGTACTCTTAGAATGTGGACATGAACCGATGCAATTCTACTGGTTTCAGTCAGCTGTCAAGCTTTTCAATAGAATGCTTAATACCAATAGTGACATTTTGCGGAGGGTAGTCCAGGCTGATCTCAATTTACAGCCTCGTTCAAGTGCCTGCTGGACAGCTCAATTGCTGAGCCCTTTTCAAGGACTGCGTGGGTGTGAGTTGTATGTACGAGCTGTTCGAACCGGGCGTGCTATTCCCGTGCAAGAATTTACTGCAGATTTGAAGCAGCACAGGATGAGAGGTGTTTAGAGAGACACTGAAATGGTGGAACCCAACACGCACAATAACAAACTGGCCACTTATCATTCTTAATCTGCCACCCCTTTTTTTAGAAATGAGTGTTTGCCGACTATTGTACCACGGTATTTCCGCCCATCTTGATCTGTCCAAACATGTTATGCGCAATGTCAGTATATCCCGCTTGCATGCGCATACTTTGAAAGTTGAGGCAGCAGCGTGGCTTGAAGATGGCTCTTGCGTATGTGACCAATGTCCTGGTGAAGATGAACGTGTTCAAAACGTGCATGCTCTTTTACTTTGCCAACACCATCGAGTTTGTGAGCTGAGGAAACATTTTTCCTTTCTGTTTACACCTTTTTTTGAGGACTTTTCTAGCAGCCCAACCCTTTTTGCTGCAACAGGTCAACAACCAACTTGTTCATGATTTCCTTTCTCAGCAGAACAATAGACTTTTTCATTTTCTTCCTGAGCTTATGGATTTATTTGTATCTGGCCGAGACCAGTCAGCAGCCGATCAGCCAAACAACCTGGCTGAAGGTCACTCCCCCATTGTAACCATTGTAAACTCTGAACATCTAGTAGTACCTTGCCTGAAATCTATGCCAGCTTAAGACAGTATAATATTATGATCTGTCAAGCAGGATATGAAAGAACGCTCAAGCTTTATTTTTGCCTCCATGAACAACTTATCGCTTTTCATGAGCAGACTAGCAGTCGCGCTGACTTGCTTGACTGAAGGCCTTTTTTTGTGAACCTTGTAGGCCTTGAAGAATACTCTGGGAAACAGTTACAGTCACGATACAACTGGCAAGACGCTTGCGCGTCAAAGCACATTAAAAATATCGAATAATGCCAACAAACAGGCATTGAGCATGACTATTTTGGAGTGCGTCTTGAGGAAACAGCACAACACGTTGTTGCACAAAGCAACAGGTTGAAACAATCTACCACTAGTTAGCAGCATGGCAATCAGCTAGGGCGAAGCGCCTGAAGTGTGGTGTCAGGCATGCACACTTGTTAATTCCAGTCTGCTGCATTGGGGTAGATTCTAAAACAAGAAGCACTTGCATGTTTTGTATCACACCTCACAGACACTCGCCCCCTCCTACCCACATACATTGGCACCAGCATAGAATCACATATAACAATTATATATACACAAGCATACAAGTATCACACACACACACACACACACACACACACACACACACACACACACACACACACACGTACAAACAGCATCTGCCACACAAATTTTACCACACACATCAAAAACAATGTGCTCTGGACACACTCGTTGTCCCACTACCGGCGTCCTCCCCCCTTGTTACTGCTACTACTGCTGCTATTACTGCGGTAGCCCCCTTGCTGTTGCTGAGACCTTCTAGGGGGCCCTCTCTTTCTCTCTTGAGAATCCTCAGATCCCATCAGCATGTCCAGACCCCGGTTCCCACTATCAGCGCTGCTGTTGCGTCCCTTTATGTTGGCACTGTACCGACCTCCCGCGCCTACGTTCCCCCTGGAGGCCCCCTTGGTGCCCTTGGCATGAAGGGCCTGCAGCAGCGTGTGTGCGTGTGTGTGTGTGCGTATGTGTGATTTGATTCGCGTGCATGTGCATTGCTGATTCGTTGTAGTGTTTGTAACACACAGTGCCTGCGCCTGAAGAATTATGCACAGGCTAGCCACAAAAGACGTCACTCAAGTAAACGTGACAGAGAATGGCGGTTCTTGCACATGTTTAAAAGAATTCACCCCCTTTGCAGGATGACGCACACGCACATGCATGCATTAACATACACAAACACACACGCACACACCTGGGTAGCTTTCCAGGGCACCCGGTGCCACACGCACTCCCAAATGAGGCATACACACATGTTCACACACATGCACACACGAACGCACACACACATACACACACCTGGGAAGCTTTCAACGAACCTTGTGCCACACTAACTCCCACGTACTCACACACACATGCACAACACGCATACATGCACACGCACACGCACGCACACACACGCAAACGCACACACACCTGGGCAACTTCCAGTGCACCTGGTGCCACACGCACTCCCACGTACGCACACCCACCATATCCACCCACACCCACACCCACACCCACACCCACACGCACACCCACCCATCCACTCACACCCACACCCACACCCACACCCACACTCATACACGCGCACACACGCAAACGCACACACCTGGGCAACTTCCAGTGCACCTGGTGCCACACACACTCCCACGTACACACACACACACACCTGGGCAGCTTCCAGTGCACCCGGTGCCACACGCACTCCCATGTTGCGCAGTAGCTCCGCTATGAAGGCAGGCCAGGCAGCCTCATCCAGCATGCGCAGGTCCTGTGTGAGCACACGTTATGGATGCGTGGGTACACACTTTATGGAGGTGTGCGAGCTCAGGTTGTGGAGGTGCACAATGTGTGCATAATGTGTGCACAATGTGGAAAAAATGGAGGTGCACAATGTGTGTGAGCACATTTATGGATCAAGACTGCACAGGCGTGTGTCAGCATGGCCCCGAGAGATGCATGCGCGTGTGTCTGTGAGAGGAATGCGTGCGTCAGCTGTCTCGTCCAGCGCGTGCTTGAATCCTGTGCGAGGAGGGTGCGCTGGAATTGTGAACTGCAGAGTTCTTCAGCAAGCAGTGAATAGTCCAACTGGTGTATTTCTGTAATCCTCCGCCTTCTGAATGAGCCGTAGAAGAACAGACTTTGCATATGACCGCATGTAATAAATTTACCTACTGACATTAATTAAATTTCCGTTTTAAGTTCGGAGAAAGATCTAAGAATTAATTTTGAAGATTGTAAGGGGCACTTCACCTGCGTGTTTTGTACCCCTGAGCGCCCAAAAACTCCTAAAAATATCATTTGAATTTACAGTTTGGAGAGGGCTCTGAGAATTGGAAAAACAAATTAAAATTTTTATTTTGATGTCACAAAGTGATCGTGACCAGCGGTATCCGAAGTGTTCGTGGACAGACAGTTTGTATACACCAAAAATACGTATGCATGTGTGGGTTCTGGCCAGGCCGGTATGGGCACAATCTTTCGGTTGGGCACAAATTTTCAGTAGGGCAGAGATGCAGAGAGAAGCAGCCGCATGCAGTGTGTATTCTTGGCAGAAAATAATTCTTCACATTACATACTGCCAACCAGAACCGTAATTATACATACACTGTATTCGAATGTTTGGCGTCATATCCCGCGGGAAGTGCATTACATAGGATGTGTAGGATGCGCAGGATGCGTGTATTACTAGAATGCGTACGCACTTGTACGGTCCTGGCCAACCCTATTTAATCAACGTATTCAATGTGTACAAAGGGTTGGCTGAACGCTATATACACACCATATATATATTATACCGTATCTAAGAATGTATGTGGCTCTAGCCAACTCTACGTACACAATACAATCACGGCCAACCCTAACTAAGTTTTCAAACATTTGGTACCAATTTACATTCCACTCATGCTCACCGCTCACAAAACGAACAGTGCGATTAAAAAACACCCAGGGGGAGCTGGATATTAATTCCACTCATGCTCACCGCTCACAAAACGAACAGTGCGATTAAAAAATACCCAGGGGGAGCTGGATATTAATTCCACTCATGCCAACCGCTCACAAAACGAACAGTGCGATTCAAAAACACCCAGGGGGAGCTGGATATTAATTCCACTCATGCCAACCGCTCACAAAACGAA
>Ga0307942_1002865_pt1 | contig 14016 bp, 13 predicted proteins | sample OrgLakmetagen175_FD_201846 | JGI IMG/M metagenome (GOLD analysis project Ga0307942, IMG submission 201846) | Saline water microbial communities from Organic Lake, Antarctica - #175 | ecosystem: Environmental > Aquatic > Non-marine Saline and Alkaline > Saline | place: Antarctica: Organic Lake...
CTACTATGCCGTCTGCTGACTTCTGCTCAATCACCGGCGGGGTTACCCCTATCGGCGCTATCGGTGTCCACCTTGTTCGCTCGCAACCGCCGATGGCAACGGCTGCGCCCAGGCTTGATCGACCAGTGGCCTGACTGGTAATTGACCGATCGCTCGTTGAGCAGATCCCGATGCGTCGGACCGCCCCAGATAAGAGCATGAACTTTCACCGCACAACTGCATCATTTACGGTGGCCGTCAGATCACGCGGCTTCGCGGGAGGCCGCCCCGCCGGCTTGTGCCAACTCGCCTCCGGCCTACGCCTCCTATGATGTTCTTGTCATCAGCTCGCAGCTTTGCTAGCAGCTTACTTCCGGCCGGTGTTCCGGAGACCGCGCCTCGCGGGTTGGCCCTTGCCATTCGCTAGTGGTTAGCGTTCAATCGGGTAAAACCGGCTGAACGGTGATCTTCCCACAGGGGACTTTCCCCCCATTAGTTCATGCCCATGCTGGGTGTACACAATCGGCTGCACGGCGACCGATTTTCCGCCGCTTCGCGGCTCCAAACCGGCGCGTGAGCCAAGCGTTGAGGCTGTAGGAAAAGGTCAAATGCTTTTCTCGGCCTTGAATCGATCAATAATTAAGCTAAAAATAGCGCCTATTCTTAAAATCTGGAGTACTTATCGTCGAAAGTGGACCTGGACTTTACGTAAGAACGTCATTACAAAAGGGCTCGAGGGTTTTCTTCTTACAGCCTCGTTATAAGGAGCAAGTCGCATGCACAAAGTCATAATGACTACGGCAGGCGTTGGATTGTTGTTTGCGTCCCTCGCCATTGCCAGCCAGCCGCTATCTATCTCAGATGCTGAATCCGAAGGTTTCGAGAAAAACAGCCAGCAGCTATTCCAGATGATTGGTGCACAAGATGGCTGGAGCGGTACTTGGTCCGGTGAAACAGTTGAGCTTTACCAGTACGCTTCTGAAGCGGAAGTGAACCCAAAAGTTTTTGAATCTTCAGTTCAAGATGGAAATATTTCCGGTTGGGCAGAGCTATGCCAGCATCACAACATGCTCATGCTGAGCAAAGGTGACAACGCTTGCAGCAAACTTAAAGGCTTGGAGCCGTGAGCATTGCCCTTATAACCAGTGCATTAAATTCGTTCCGGCCCGAAGGGCCCTCTGCGACAACGCTCTGGTTCGCCAGATTCCACGATTTAGACCAGCCGTGATCCCAACGGGCTAACCCATCTCCGCCTGGTTCGGTGCTTGGAAAACAGCCGTTCTAAAGGAGCTGGGCGTTTCTGCGGGCCAACGCTGGAAAAAGGGGTATACGAGGGGTAATCTGAGGGAAATCACAACAAGGAACCGTCTCATGAAGGATCGAATGAGACCAAAACCCGCCGGCATTGCATCGCGCCCGGCCCCAGATGTACCGTTCCGGTCCCGCCTTCAAATTACTTTATCCTTAAGCATCGTTCGATAGCTGCGGAGTTGGCGGCTTAGTCCAACAGACATTTAAAGGTCATGCTGCGCACGACCATTAAATGCTTAGGTGTTAGGTTTGAGAGGTGACGAATGAAAATTTCACGAGGAATGTATTTATCAGCTTTAGCTTTGGTGTTTGCCACAGGGATATTGCCGTTTGTTGGCGAAGTTTTAGCGCAATCACCGACCAACACTTATGAAAATAGACAATTCCGTTTTGCAATTACACCACCCCAAGGCTGGAGCAAACAAGTCAGCCCACCTTCACAAACCGAAACAGTAATAAAATTTATTGACGCAAGCGGTACATTAACTGTAGCCGCAAAACCCGCACAAGATTTTCATAAAAAGACCATTGGTCTCATTTCAAAGTACGATCTTTCAGAAAAGCAGTTGGCCAAACTCGCTCATGATATGTATGGAAAAACGCCAGGTGTAATTGATCCAACACTGATCATTACTCATCTAAGTAGTCAGAGAGCACTCGGAAGTTTTTATGCGTATGAGCATCGCTCTCTTGGTACGGTTACATATATGGCCTTGTTCAAGGCTGAAACCATTCGTGGCAACATATTTTACAAAGTTGAAATGGCAGGGCCAGCGGCAAAAACACTCGAAGAAGCAAGTCAATTGTTTACTAAATCAAGTAAACTTCTGCAGTATCACATGGGCACCTTCACGTTTTTGCCGGGTAAGCCATGATGGTGGAAAAACCTAACCTTACAGTCAAGCGGGACTGCGCAAAAGCGCGCAGCCCCTTACTTTTACGTTAGTGCCCAAGGAGGTTTTCGTGTTCTATGCTAAGTCGCTGTTAACTGTGTGTGTTCTTTTGTTTTCAGCGGAGGTAATGGCTGAGTATTGCGCTGTGGGAAAAATCGAAGCAAATGAGTGCTCTGGCTTCATTATAAAGTCGTGTGGCTTCATTGAAGTTGATGCTGTGAGAGATGACGAAGGCAAGCTTTTCTATCCTAAAAAATGCTATGAGTCAGTAACTGAGTACAAATCAAGCAAAGGTCGCTGCTGGATAAATACAAAATCCAAAGGCGGTGGTTTGATCTCTTGGGGTATTAACACTGCTGTGCAGCCAGATTTCTTACATAAAAACAGCAGTGGAAAATACGAAGATATCGATGCAGATTACATTACGTTTAATTGCATTAAAAAGTAGCATGGAATCAAGCACTAATCGGGTAGCCGAGGGTATCTAACCCCCAGCCCCCACAACACCCTGCACCGATGCGTCGGACCGGCGGATCCGCACAGGGCGTTTCCCGAAAACGTTCAGAGTAAGATGGCCGATTACGGCCTCCTACCCCAATGATGGCTTCTGATTTTGCGCCAACGTTCCTCAGTCCGGTCGGATATGGAATCGTTGAGCGGCACAGGCTCCTCATTGATTTTCGGGTTCAGGCCTTCACCGTGTCCCAACCATTACGATGGGCGTTTGGCTACTATGCCGTCTGCTGACTTCTGCTCAATCACCGGCGGGGTTACCCCCATCGGCGCTATCGGTGTCCACCTCGTTCGCTCGCAACCGCCGATGGCAACGACTGCGCCCAGGCTTGATCGACCAGTGGCCTGACTGGTAATTGACCGATCGCTCGTTGAGCAGACCCCGAGGCGTCGGACCGCCCCAGATAAGAACATGCACTGTCACTGCACAACTGCATCATTTACGGTGGCCGTTAGATCACGCGGCTTCGCGGAAGGCCGCCCCGTCGGCTTGTGCCAACTCGCCTCCGGCCTACGCCTCATATGATGTTCCTGTTCATCAGCTCGCAGTTTTGGCTAGCGGCTTACTTCCGGCCGGCGCTCCAGACCGCGCCTCGCGGATTGGCCCTTGCCATGCGCTAGTGGTTAGCGTTCAATCGGTTAAAACCGGCTGATCGGTGGTCTTCCCACAGGGGACTTTCACCCCATTAGTTCATGCCCATGCTGGGCGTACACAAGGCCAATCACGACGACAGCTTTTCCGTTGCGGCTTCGCCTCCACTACAAAGCTGCGCGTGTTGGCGGCGTTAGACATCAGAACACAATTCCCCGCGTTCGCACTTAAAGAGTCGATAGCAGATAGATTTGAAATTAAAGGAGAGAGACCGATGAACACAAAACGATTGGCTACTGTGCTTCTAGCTTTTTTAGCGGGCTGCGCCGCGCCACCCCCAGCTGCGGTCAGTTCTGGCCCAGCTTTTGACCGCGCGGCTGCGGAGTTGTTGCTGCGTCCCGGCAACAATGTAATTTCTGGTAGCGCATTTCTACGACAACAAGGAGGCGGTGTCGTAACCTGCGCTGGCCGGGACGTTTCATTGATTCCCGCCACAGCGTATGCTCATCGAGTCTTTGTTGCCGTTTATGGCACCGCAACGGAACAGGCAAGAAATCATGGACGGCCTGTTCGAATCGAGCCTTCGTCGGACGAGTTTGGTAAGTTGATGAAGACGACGCAATGCGATGCACAGGGTAACTTTTCGTTCGATGGTGTCGCTGATGGCGAATTCTTTCTGGAGACTACAGTCACATGGGTTGTGGCTGGCGCTACAAATGGTGGGCCAATCTTTCGGCCGGCGCGCGTCTCTGGTGGTGAGCGAATCCGAATTGTAATATCACCGTAAACATTGGAATTTTGCCGAATATATCTAATTTTGTTATCAGGCGGCGCACTGATGTCTAATCGGGTAGCCGGGGGTATCTAACCCCCAGCCCCCACAACACCCTGCATGCGGATCCGCACAGGGCGTTTCCCGAAAACGTTCAGAGTAAGATGGCCGATTACGGCCTCCTAACCCCAATGATGGCTTCTGATTTTGCGCCAACGTTCCTCAGTCCGGTCGGATATGGAATCGTTGGGCTGCACAGGCTCCTCATTGATTTTCGGGTTCAGGCCTTCACCGTGTCCCAACCATTACGATGGGCGTTTGGCTACTATGCCGTCTGCTGACTTCTGCTCAATCACCGGCGGGGTTACCCCCATCGGCGCTATCGGTGTCCACCTCGTTCGCTCGCAACCGCCGATGGCAACGGCTGCGCCCAGGCTTGATCGACCAGTGGCCTGACTGGTAATTGACCGATCGCTCGTTGAGCAGATCCCGATGCGTCGGACCGCCCCAGATAAGGGCATGAACTTTCACCGCACAACCGCATCATTTACGGTGGCCGTCAGATCACGCGGCTTCGCGGGAGGCCGCCCCGTCGGCTTGTGCCAACTCGCCTCCGGCCTACGCCTCATATGATGTTCTTGTTCATCAGCTCGCAGTTTTGCTAGCGGCTTACTTCCGGCCGGCGCTCCGGAGACCGCTCCTCACGGATTGGCCCTTGCCATTCGCTAGTGGTTAGCGTTCAATCGGGTAAAGTCGGCGGATCGGCGATCTTCCCACAGGGGACTTTCACCGCATTAGTTCATGCCCATGCTGGGCGAACCCCAATAGTTCCAGTTCGTTCCGGGCCAGACGGCCCTCCACCGGGCAGCCTTGTCGCCGCTTCGCTCTGCTAAGGCTGCCGCTGAACAAAAGCGTTATATGCAAGGAGCATTACATGAACTTTCATTTCATCACCATAGTTTCGTTAATCATTTTATCTCTGTCGGGTTGTGCGACTTCCTCTTATTCAATGGGGAAAGATTTTCCTAGCGAAAATGTATCAAAAATTGTTAAAGGTAAAACTACCAGCGAAGAAATGGTTTCTTTGTTTGGCGAACCTTATTCTAAAACGGTAATTTCAGCGACAGATGCAAAATGGATATATATGCACTCAAAAGGTACAGCTAAAGCACAGAGTTACATTGTGTCTATGGATGTTAAAACCACAGGTACTCAGAAAATGCTAGATGTATTAATTACTGATGGTGTTGTTGCTAATTTTGCATTCACAGAAGGTCAAAACCCTTATACTATGCAGGTTAACTAAATTGCATATAACAAGCTAATAAACAAGGACAAAAAAACAGTTTGCTGTTTTCGTTCCTCAACATTTTAGCAAACAATTTTTTGCCCGTTATTAGGGCGTTAAATTTTCACAAGGAATTCGAGTGCAGCACGATACCGAAAAATATCGCCAGATTTTTGAAAGTATGCCTCCCGAAGAAATCGAGGATATGAACCGAAAAAATGATGAAGAGCATCAAAATCAAGCGAATGCGTTTAAGGCGGGCTATGAAAAAGATATTTGCCATCTTTGCAATAAACCATTCAAGACCATTAGCAAGGACACACCTTGCTTACATTGGCTATTACGCCAGTGTAAGTTCAAGAAAAAAGACTTCCCTAAAATATATGCCAAATATGGATATGGAAATATTGCTGCATTTGTTCGGTGGTGCGCTAATCAGGAAAAACTGCTTTCTAGTCTTGGATTCATAGAATAAGTGCAGCACTTTGGATGAACAGGTAGAGGTAGGAGGGCCGTTGCCGGTACCCTCATTCGCTTTACCGACCAAAGTGAAGAGAATCATGGGATACCGACAACTGACCCAGGCACAACGATACCAGATTTCGGCCTTCTTGAGAGTAGGCTGGAGCCAGCGGAAAATAGCCCGGGAGATCAACTGCCACAGCTCGACCATCAGTCGGGAGCTACGTCGTAATCGAAGCCTGACTGAATACGAGCCGATGGAAGCCAGTCGTTTGTCCATACATCGGCGCAAAGGAGCTCGCAAATCTCATAAACGAGCGCCCTCATTGATAGATTGGGTGGCCAAGCAGATTCAGAGTGAATGGAGTCCTGATCAGATAGCCGGTTTTATGAGGCGAGTTGGCAGTCTCCAAGTCAGCCATCAGTGGATTTACAATCTGATTTACCGGGACAAAATAGCAGGTGGCGACCTCTGGAGGTATTGTCGCTTGCCTTACCAGAGACGTTATCAGCGCCATCTTGCCAAGCGAGCGGGGTTAGGCAAGATCCCGGATCGCGTAGGCATTGAGTGCCGCCCTAAAGCCGTCGATGATCGCCTGCATATAGGCCACTGGGAAGGAGATACAATCCTTCACGGGCATAAGAATTCAGGCGCGGTCACTCTGGTTGAAAGACGGTCCGGCTACCTGCTCGCAGGCTGTGTGCCGAAGCTGAAAGCCCACTTAGTTACAGATGTCATCATCCGTGAGTTAAGGCCGATCAGAGGGGCCGTACAGACGCTGACACTGGACAACGGTTCTGAATTTTCGGACCACCAAACATTTAGCAAAGCGTTGTCGCTGACGTCGTATTTCTGTGACCCTTACCGGTCCAGTCAGCGTGGCTCCAACGAGAATACGAATGGCCTATTGAGGCAATACTTTCCGAAAGGCACTGACTTCGCCAAGGTGTCCAGAAAGGCAACCAGGCAAGCGGTGAACAGACTGAATAACCGACCACGAAAACGGCTGGGTTATCGCACACCGACAGAAGTTTTCTGGGGCGAATACTCAGGAGGCTTGGATACGAGCGGTGCTGCACTTATTACTTGAATCCAGGGCAGAAGCCCTCGAAATAAGCGTTATTATCCCCAGAAGGAAAAACTCGATAAAGGGAAACAAGGGGCTCGACTGGCATTTGTATAATCTCAGACACCTGGTCGAGAATGCGTTTGCCAGACTCAAGCATTATCGGGCCGTCGCCACCCGATATGACAAACTGACTCGTAATTATGAGAGCATCGTGTCATTGGCTTGCGCATTTCTCTGGCTACCGATGTGAATTGTCAACAGACCCTAGCGTCTTTTCCGAAGCTTTCAAAGCAAGTACAAGTCGATTGCCATCGGTTCCACCATGGGCGGCAACTATTGCATTTTTCATGAATATTTGTCCTCGCTCCAGTAATGAGTCGAGGGCGCAGGCCAACGAAATGTATTCTGAAATGGGGTTAAAACATGGCGCAATTTTATATCGGGTCGGCCTTGGTGGTTTCGTTATAGCAAGCATTGTTGGCTGGGTTATTTTCTACGGGCAATCTTGCAACAGCGCCGGGCAGTGCAGTGGTTTTTTCTAGCACTTCTCACAAGGCAGTCAACCGGAAACCAAAAGCGTACCGCTTTTGGTTTCCTCTGCTGCGCTCCGGCACCGGTTACCATCAGCATTATCTCTTTATAAAGCAATCGGGGCGCAAGTGATCGAAAACGCGAATTATCAAGGACCACTGGCATTTTTCCGTAAGCACTTAAACGGTGATTATTCCCTAGGGCGCTCATATTGGGTAAATACATTTCTTGTTTTATTATTTGCTCCGGCGCTTGGCCTCATATTAGCCCCGCTTCTCCAAGACCTACCCGCGCGGTATTCATCGGCGGCAGTTCTTGCCCTTACTGTGCTTGGGTTACTCGCTTGGGTATGGGCGATAAGTGGAACCTGGGCCTCAGCCAACAAACATGTTCAGCGAGGAGGGAAAGGGGGTTGGGCTAGTGCCGCAAAGGTGATTATCGTTCTGGGCATCTTCCGGACAGTTGTCGATGTTGGCAATATGAGTGAGAGTTTCGACGAACACTGGCGCGTAGCTTTGGGTGACCAACCCGGACCGCAATACACAATAGAAGTGAGTGGTGATGGAAAATCAGTTGTGTTCGAGGGTGGAATTAATGACGGTGCTGCCGAAGCTTTGACAAGGGCGTTAGATATGGCCCCCGCCGTCAATACCGTCGTTTTCAATTCGATGGGCGGTTGGGTTCGTGAAGGAAATCTCGTAGCAAATATCATCTCGCAACGTGACCTCTCCACATACGTTGAAGGCGAGTGTACTTCTGCATGTACCATTGCCTTCCTGGCCGGAAGAGACCGCGTGGTAGGTCCCAATGCACACGTCGGGTTTCACCAATTTAAGTCTGTGGGTGAGCCTGGCGGCGATGAAGGGGATCAAACGATGGCGCGCGCCGTCTACGAGCGAGCGGGCGTTTCGAGAGAGTTTATAAATAGGATCGTAGCTACCCCTTCTGAGCAGGTGTGGTATCCAGCGCACAACGAACTGCTGGCTGAAAATGTTATCACTCGAGAGATTACCGACGGCGAAACTAAATCTCTTGCGACGCGTCTGCGCACGCGAGACGCTGTAAATGAAGACATTGAGAGTGGGTTAATCCAAGGGTTCAAACAGGCAGCTGAGAAGATCAATTTAGGCACGCCTACTATGGTTGATGGCGAAACTCGTTTGGATAAGGTAACGGTAGGCCCAGGTGCAGTTTTGACTTACCACTATACCTTCCCGAACTATGCATCCGACGCGGTGGACAGCGCGTGGATAAATTCTCAGCTGCGTGAAAGCGTGACTAACAATGTCTGTAAAAACGAAGTAATGAAACCTGCCCTCGAATATGGCGGTAAGTATATCTATTCTTATTCTGGGAGTGACCAGAAGGTTATTGGATCCTTTCAGATTACGAGAAAAGACTGTGATTATGCGGCTCTCGCCCCCGCATCCAATAACTTCGTATCTGTGAGGCTTCCTCACGGCGTTCAAATTGAGCTTCCGAGAAACTGGGAAGCTCTGAGCAAGAATCAGCGTATCACCCTCGATTCATCAGTCCAATCCCGCAATGAACGTGCGGGCCTCTTCGATGCGTCTTCTGATTTAAATTTTGGTGCCAACTACTACGATGAGGCAGGGAAGACCGCTGCAATTATGAACGTCCGATACTACCCAAACTTGGATGTTTCACAGACCGAGGCTCGCGCTTCTGGACCGTCCGACATTAGTGAACTCGATAGCGCGCTACGCGAGTCGATGTTGGAGGCTGGTCAGATTTATGGATTTTCTGTTCTGGCTTGGAACGGTACGGTCAAGCAAGTGATCAATGGTGTCACCGCATTTGTTACGGAATACAAACGATCCCCGCTGAACAATAACGGCAACTTTAAGGTTCGCCTCGTGCGGGTGTTCAATGGAGGAAAGTCCTTTACGATGACTGTCTCTTATCGTGAAAATCAAGAGTATCTCTTGCGGCCAATTTGCGACCGCATTATTTCCTCCCTTCGCAATTGAGCGCTCAACAGTGAAATCGAGAAACTCCCTAACACTGCGCTCCAGGGGACGCTAAGCAACAAGGCCGCGCAGCGCCCCTGAGTTTGAGCGTTGAGGCTGTAGAAAAACCCCAAATCGGATCGATTTTGGTAGCATTGAGCAAACAGACAAGGAGCCGTCGGAATGCCCCGCTTCAAGCATTACAACTACGACCAGGATACGATGGTCGTCATCAACTATCAGGAACAGCTTCAACCCGGCACCTTTGAGCACGCGGCCCACTACCTGATCGAACACAAGCTGGATCTGTCGGTGTTTCACCCGAAATATCGGACCGGCCAAGTTAATTGTCGCGCTATACTGAAAAAAAAGATTTCTCCCGGGATTCTTACCTGTTTGATTGGATCACGAAATCAAACGATTCCATGGGGCCAACCACTTCTACTTCAACACTGATTCTTACACCAGGGATGCTCAGAGCTTCACGCATTTCTTGGCGAACTTTGGCCCGAAGCTTTTCGCTGGTATAGTTCCGCGCCTTACCGGTGCTGAAATATTCCCGCACCATTTTCTCGGTTATCGCTTGTCCGTTCTTCCGGTTTTCCTGAACCACGATGGCGGCCACCAAGCTACTATTTATCAGATACCGTTGCCGTATATCACAGATCCCGTTCCGATATTCTGCCATATGGGCCATCAGAGCCGTGCTAGCATCCTTTATGACAGGAAAGCTTGGCTGAGACTGGACGGCCTCGGCTTGGGCCTTTTCGCAGTAGAGTTCGGTAACCCTGCCTGAATGAGCTAGTGAAGGTAGAAAGATAAGAGCCATGATCAGATAACGCATAAAATTCCTATTTGCTCTTCCATTTCTTGGGAGTATCAATCGTGCCCCCGGTATCCAAGCTGGTATCCACACAGAAACCAAGTATTCCTTGTCTGTTAATTGGTGCTACCCGGAGCGTTGTTTAGAGACTGGATCGCATACACGAAAGTCATTTTAACAACCCTGCTGAAGAGCTGGGGATTCGCACTGATACTATCCTCATACTTTAAGCCCTTAACCTCCCCAGACTGGTCCCAGATGTTTATATAGTCTTCACTGAGGTTTATCGTGTGGTCGCTGAGAACGAAGCCATCCTTGTCTTGAAACTGAAGAATTATTCGGTCGTACTTATTCTCTTCGAGGGCTTCGGTAAGCCATTTTAGGTCTGAAGCGGCCGGTTTTTTGGGTGCCTCGCCATAGGGAGTTGGGGCCACATAATTCGATAGCTCCAGACTGTAGAATAATCGGTCTTCGATCTGTTTTGCTGTGGCATTGATTTGCACCTTTTGATCCATGGAGCTATCAAGATTCAGCGTTTTCTCAGTGGACACGGCCAGCTTTCGCAATTCAATTAATCTGGCGTCCTTTACCAACGCTACACTCCCTGTCTGCTTGTTAATTAGGTAGGTATCGCCTGAAACCTCTTTCAGGTCATAAGGATCTTGCTCGTAGCAGCCTGTAAGACTCAGTAATGCGCCAGCCAATAAGATTTTTTTCATTGTTCGCTCAATTATAACGATGCGGATGCCCACTCTGCGGAGGGCGACTTGTTATGGTTTCTATTTGGGCAGCTTTTCCCAAGGATAGGTTTCCTTGCCATCTGGGCCAGGTTTCCACATTTTGTATTCTGGAACCATGCACCTTCCGCAGGGCCTAAATCCGGCGTGAATGGCGTCCTGCTCATTCGCGAAGAAGACGCGATATTGGGCGTAACCTTTGGAGAGCGCGCTATTGGCGGCTGGGCAATCTAACCTGCCATAAATTCCCGCTTTTGAATTGCCGCCTAAAGTCCCCGGAGTTTCGCTAATGCCAGTAGTCCCATCCGCAGTTAATAATTTATAGGTCTTCAGGAATACTCTCTTACCAATAACAGTTAACTCAAAGACTAACGATATCTATCCTGGCACTGGGGGCACTTCGAAGCAAAGGTCGTTGGATCACCACCAGTTTGCTAGGCACCTGTCAGCCATACAAAATGGCTATCAGAGAGGTGGCATTGCCAGGCACGCTCCATCTGCTACTACGGATGCCGGGGTCGCCATTGTCCGCAATGCCAGGGCCATGCAACTGAACAATGGAGCGCACGTCAGCGCTCCCTGTTACTGCCGGTGCCTTACTTCCATTTGGTGTTTACGCTACCTCACACCTTGAACGGCTGGGTTCAGCTCCATCCCGACGTGATCTACCGCTGTCTGTTCGCCGCAGTCTGGGACACGCTTAACCCGTTTGGGCGCAACACCCGGCACCTTGGCGGCGAACTGGGCATGACAGCGGTGCTCCACACCTGGGGACAGAACCTGAGCCGTCATGTTCACGTGCATTGCCTGATCCCCGGCGGCGTACTGACAGAGAGCAGTGACTGGCACAAAGCCAAAAACCACTACCTGTTCCCGGTACGGGCCTTATCCCGGCGTTTTCGAGGGCGAATGGTGTCGATGCTGAGAGCGGCGGTGAACGCCGGTGAACTGCACCGGGTGACCCGCAGCGGTGAGGTTGATGGAGTGCTCAACGGCTTGATGCAACACGAGTGGGTGGTCTACACCCGACACTGCCTGAACCAGGCCGAGAGCGTGGTGGATTATCTGGCTCGCTACACGCACCGAATCGCCATCAGTAATGGGCGTTTGTTGACGATGGAGGATGACCGGATCTCGTTCCGATATAAGGATTACCGCGATGGTTCCCGAATTAAGACCCAATGGCTGGAGGGACAGGAGTTCGTACGGCGATTCCTGATGCATATCCTGCCGAACGAAGGGCTTCATGCGAATTCGCCATTTTGGCTACCTGAGCAACTGCACTCGACGCCGCAAACTGGCGGTTATCCGGCACTACTTATCGCAGCCGCCCAAACCAGAAGCGACACTGGAGAGCCCGGTGTCTCAGCGGTGCTGGCCCTGCCTCCCCTGTGACAAAGGTCTGGTTTGCATGATTCGTCAGATTCCACGATTTAGACCAGCCGTGATCCCAACGGGCTAACCCATTTCCGCCTGGTTCGGTGCTTGGAAAACAGCCGTTCTAAAGGAGCTGGGCGTTTCTGCGGGCGAACGCTGGAAAAAGCGGTATACGAGGGGTAATCTGAGGGAAATCAGAACAAGGAACCGCCTCGTGAAGGATCGAATGAGACCAAAACCCGCCGACATTGCTTCGTACCTGGCCCGAGATGTACCGTTCCGGTCCGGCCTTCAAATTACTTTATCCTTAAGCATCGTTCGATAGCTGCGGCGTTGGCGGCTTAGTCCAACAGACATTTAAAGGTCATGCTGCGCACGACCATTAAATGCTTAGGTGTTAGATCTACAAAATAAAGGAAAATATAGATATGAATAAAACCCTTGCAGTAATTTTGGCATCATCTTGCCTTTTAACGTCATCACTTGTTTTTTCAGCATCAGTCGAAAAAGCTCAGATGTTGAGTGAGTATGGGCTAAAAGCAGAAGCGAAAAAGGAACTCGTAGATGTGATATTCAGCAAATCTAATGAGAACAATAAGTCTCAAGCATATTACACGTTGGGAAGCATAGCATTTGATGAAAATAAGATAAGTGTTGCGCTTGACTCATGGAAGACACTGGTAAAACAATACCCAGATTCAGAAAAAGCGAAACTTGTGAAAGATAGAATCCAAGAGCTTGCTGAAATAGTCGGCGAGTCAACTAAGGAATCAATTGATAATGCAATTGCACTTTCTTATCTCAGGCATGGTGATTTTTGGTCTAGTGATAAAGATAGCAGATTTACAATTGATTCCAGCTGGATACCTAATGTTGAAACAGCAATAAAATGGTACGACAAAGTCATTGCAGAATTTCCTAAAACTGCTGCCTCACGCGTTGCGTATCAAGATAAAATAAGAACGTTGCTTGGTTGGAAGGAACGAGGCCAGTATGGGAGTTCACATGGGATTCAGGAGTCATTCGCAAAATATATGCCTCAATTATTGAGTACATTTGAAGCGTTTCAAAAAGAACATCCTAAAGCATTAACATTACAGGCATTCCGTTACCAAATCGCTCAAGCTTATTGGAAAAATAAAGATTGGAACAAAACAAAAGAATGGTTGAATATAGTCATAGAGAAATCCGGCAGTGGTGATAGCTTTTACAAAGACACAGCACAGAGAAGGTTGAAAAAAATAGAATACTAAGATCTAATCGGGTAGCCGGGGGTATCTAACCCCCAGCCCCCACAACACCCTGCATGCGGATCCGCACAGGGCGTTTCCCGAAAACGTTCAGAGTAAGATGGCCGATTACGGCCTCCTACCCCAATGATGGCTTCTGATTTTGCGCCAACGTTCCTCAGTCCGGTCGGATATGGAATCGTTGAGCGGCACAGGCTCCTCATTGATTTTCGGGTTCAGGCCTTCACCGTGTCCCAACCATTACGATGGGCGTTTGGCTACTATGCCGTCTGCTGACTCCTGCTCAATCACCGGCGGGGTCCGGACAAGATAGTTGTCGCTGCACAGCCCATAGTGAAAGCCATACCCATTTCTGAATTTCTGAAAAATTATGACACTTTGCTGAACGGAACTTTAAGCAGACCTATTCTCAGTAGACGGCTGCTTTTGTAAGGCACGATAAACTGTC
>Ga0307942_1002868_pt1:0-12500 | contig 14008 bp, 13 predicted proteins | sample OrgLakmetagen175_FD_201846 | JGI IMG/M metagenome (GOLD analysis project Ga0307942, IMG submission 201846) | Saline water microbial communities from Organic Lake, Antarctica - #175 | ecosystem: Environmental > Aquatic > Non-marine Saline and Alkaline > Saline | place: Antarctica: Organic...
TTGTCTCTTTTTCTGGTGTCTTGTTCAGTCTGGCCTCCTTCTCTTCTTGAAGCTGCCTTTTTTTTTGCTATAGCTCAACTGCCCTCGCTGGCGGATATAGCTGTGTAACCCTTACCCTTACCCATGTTTTCTTTAGCTTCTGTTTTTTTTGTTTAACCAGGTGTAGACCAGAGCCAGAGACCTATTTGAAGGAATGTTTAAGACTCTGCGCGTGTTTGCTCCTTCGAGCTCTGAATTTATTCCTTTCTTAACTTGTCATCACAGTATACTTTTGAAATCAATGCATTCCTGAATCAAGACTCATACAGACTTCTCAAGTTTGTGTCAGATTTAGTTTCAATTTTCGACACTGGTTGTTTTTGTTTCACCAGCCAATCGCCATCAGCCAGAGACTCGGGCTGTAGGCCATCCTTGTAACCTTGTAGCCAGGTGTAGTTTCAGGCTTTTTCCAAACTTCCGCTGAGATGCCCTTTGAGGCATATATAGTGATGTAACATTACCTTACCTTATAACATCAACCCTGTGGGCAGCCACTGACTGAAGATTTGGAGGGTTGTTGTGTGCAAAACGGTAACTACATCTGGCTATCGTTGTTATTACTTTTTACTTTGGCATGCAATCTTTCTACAGGGTTTTTGATTTCTTAAACATTGAAGTTTGTCAGTGAGTTCTTCAGCCGGAATTATGAATACCTTCAAGATTTCAATTTGCATTCATAAACTACCCCATTACTCCATCCCATCAAAAGCAATTCTCTGACATTGACCATGTTTGCTTGAAATTAAACCAAAGCAAAAAAGGGCAGGCGGACAAATTGCCTATGATGGGTTCGCAGGAATCACAAAGTTTGCAGTCGAGGCGTACATGACACCACCTCATTCAAAGATTACACACACACACACACACACACACACACACACACACACACAAGGAAGGTCAACTCCTCAACTGCGGCCGATGGCATTCCGGACGACACCTGGTGCGTGACCTCAGCAGCACAAAGTTGAAGGCCAATACACACATCATTGCCTAAAGACCAAGGTTTTAAGGGCTGCACTGCTTTGCAGCATTCAAGCTTATATAGCACAACAGATTCTCTACTAGGCTTTGCCTCGTGCATACATCCGACCATGTGCCCTTGAGAATCACAAGGCTAACAAAACAAAAACAAGGCATATGCAAATAAGGAGTTGCAAGCAGACCGAAACAGGGTACGATCACCTCCACAAGTGGAGACAGCCAGGTTTGAGTTCAATTCACAAAGAATTCCACTCTCGCCATAATATATTGCACGATCAACCACATGGGTACGATCTACAACACAAGCACAGGCACATAAACAGAGGAATTGCTACACGTCACGGACCCTACGTGTCGCTGGCGGCCTGACTCACATAAAAGCAAACAGGGCCAACGTACACAGGCCAAGTCAATAAGTGCCTGAGGGTTCCGTCAAGAAGGACTCACAAAGCATGCATGCATGCATGCACGCGCGCGTGCAAGCATGTGTGTGTGTGTGTGTTGGTGGGTGAGCATGTGCGTGGTGCGGGGGGCAGAGGCTGCGATGGAGCTGCTTACGGCAGGCCGGCGAGGGTGGCCACGGAGGAGATGACAAAGTCGGGGATGGGCAGGGCTCCTGGCTCGCCAGACACCTGAGGAGTGGGCGTGCGTGTGTGTGTGTGTGTATGTGTGTGTGAGTGTGTGTGTGTGTGTGAGTGTGTGTGTGTGTGTGTGCGTGTGTGTAATAGAAAGGAATGAATAGAGGAAGGAAGGTGGCCACGGAGGAGATGACAAAGTCGGGGGTGGGCAGGGCTCCTGGCTTGCCAGACACCGGAGGAGTGGGCGTGAGTGTGATAGCAAGGAATGAGCAGAGGAAGGAGCGTGGCAGATGACAGCACAAATTGTTGAAGTGTTTCAGCGTACATGTGATTGTATGGGTGTCATGGGTTTGATTATGTAAGGGGTTCTCAGGTAGCATACATATACTGTTACATTGTAGCGTACATGTGACATATGCGGCATAGCATACATAGCACCACAGTGCGTATCCAACACCACAGTGCGCATCCAGCACCACAGTGCGTATCCAACTGCATCCAACACCATAGTGTGCATCTTTATCGTGAGATGTGTATGTGCATCTATATGCGCTCTGTGCACCCTCCTTGCGCATCCAGCACCATGCCCCCACACATACCCGTACACACACATGCACAAGCACAAGCACAAGCACACACACACACACACACCTTGATGGCATCATCCAGCTCTTCCCGTGTGGTCACCCCGGTCATGGGCATGATGGTCCTCAGGCCACCTTCATGACCCAAGACAATGTCTGTGTCCAAGCGGTCACCCTGTGTGTGTGTGTGTGTGTGTGTGTGTGTTCATGCGTATGTGTGTGTTTGATTGTGTGTGTTAATGTGTACATGCGTATGTGTGTGCGTGCACGAGCACCGTACGAGCCAGGCAAGCTTCAGGGCACGCAGCATGCACACCACCATGGTAGTGCAAAAGAAGTCAAAGTTTGTACCTGGCCATCAGGAAGCAGAACAATCTTAAAGGACAACCCTTCATTTCAGATTTGTGTATTGCTGCTAGCCACGCTTCCCTCTCCTGAATTTGTCCGACACACTCGCGACCTCAAAATCTGTCCAGTGCACGCAGCATACTCACCACCATGGCCGTGCGAGAGGGGTCCAGGTTGTACTTGGCCATCAGGAAGGGGAACAGCCAGGCACCACCCTTGCCAGCAATGACCTGTCGTATTGGCCAAGAAAAAAAGGATAATGAGCAAAACGATTATGAGCAAAGAGGGCGTGAGAGGAAGGATGTGTGAGAGGGTGTGTGAGGATGTGAGAGGAAAAATGTGTGAGAGAATGTGTGAGGGTGCGAGAGAGAATGTGTGATGAGATCACTGCCAAGCAGGCACCGCCCTCGTCAATGATGACGATGATGATGATGATGTGAAAACAGAGATGAATGAAAGATACGAGCAGAGGGAATGAAGCTGGCGGCAGAACAGTGCTTTGGCTTGACAAGGGCAATACTGTCAGACGAGGGATAACTGGCAATTTTTATACGTGCCTTAAAGCATGCACACACAAAAGCGTGCACACACAATCCTGTTGGGTCCAACATGAAACATGTTTAAACGCACGTACACACACTCACGTACACACACTCACACATGTTTGCAGGCAGTACAGATAAAACTGTTTGTAAGTTCACACACGCACACATGTTGCGCGCATGCGATCACTCACCTACACATGTACATACACTAACGCACACTCAAAACAGATACACATACGCACACACATGTACATACACAAACACAAATATACTGGGTCCCTGCCTACAATACAGACATGACAAACACAAACGCGCACACAAGTACATACACAGACACATACACACAAACCTACTTGGTCCCTGCCTACAGTACAGATGCACACATACACACAAACGCACACTCAAACAGATTCACACAAACACACACATGTACATACACAAACACAAACAAAAACCTACCAATCCCTGCCTACAGTACAGACAAATACATACACACACACACAAACACATGTAGATACACAGACACATACACACAAGCCTACCGGGTCCCTGCCTACAGTACAGATATACACAAACACACATACACATGTACATACACAGACATATACATGTACATACACAGACACATACACACAAGCCTACCGGGTCCCTGCCTACGGTACAGATACAGACATACACACAGACACGCACATGTACATACACAGATACACACAAGCCTACCGGGTCCCTGCCTACTGTACAGATAAACACATACACACATATGCGCACACATGTACATACAGACACACACACAAACCTACCGGGTCCCTGCCTACGGTACAGATACACACATACACACAAACGCGCAAACATGTACATACACAAACACACACAAACCTACCGGGTCCCTGCCAACGGGGTGGGAGAGCGCTTGCACCATGGTTCCGGTCACAGGCATCAAACGACGCAGAGTCTGTGAGGGCACGCATGCACGTGCGTGCGCACAAAGATGTAAGTCTGTCAAATTATATTTAGGGTTGTCCAGAACCTTATAGGTATATACGGTGTACACACGGTACTTTTAGCAACAAAATCACCATACATACGGTCATATACGGTGCAGATATACGGTTCTGGTCAACCCTAAATGTACTATGATGCTGATAAGAATGTTCCACGATTTCAGTCACAGGCATTCTATGACGCAACTTGCTAACCTCGGCCCATTTTATTAACAGCCTGCATGGACTATGGACTATGGCTGCATGGACTGCATGGACTATGGCTGTGACTATTAGGAGCGCATTCAATGCAAGAAGAGATTTAAATAAAAACGACAGACTCAAAAACAGGAATAAACTCACAGCCAAGAGCGACGCAAACAAAAAAAGAGAGTAGATGCAAGGATACGTAAAGTCAAGAGCAGGTCAAGAGTACGTTTTCATCGTTGAAGCCTACCTGCCCCAAGGGAGCCTGTGTGGGCTGACCCAAGTTGTCGTTAGGGTCCACGTTTGTGGCCACGAATAAACAGCCAGGCAGCTCGCGCAGGCAGCAAGAAGCGTACACCTGAGAGGAACGGGGGGTTGCTTAGTGAGTGGGCAAGTGTGTGAGTGTGTGTGTGTGTGTGTGCATGTGTGTATCATATTCATGCATAAGTGAGTGTGTGTGTGCATGTGTGTATCATATTCATGCATAAGTGAGTGGGCAAGTGTGTGTGTGTGTGTGTGTGTGTGTGTGTGTGTGTGTGTGCTAGGTGCAGGTACACACGAGGCACAAGGCCAGCTTGATGACGTCAAGGGTTGCCCAAGTGGCACCGCACTCCTCCCATGCCCTCTTCTTCGTCACTGAGGGCGTGTCGGTGATGACACTCTCGCTGACGCCCTGTCGGCGTCGGCTCACACGTCCAAGGTCACTGAGCCGTTTGTGACGGCTATACTACCACCCTCCTTGATTTCACTCACTCACTGTAACTGAGCATTCCCAATGAGGAGGGGGAAGCTGATTGCCGCGCCTGCGAGTCCAGTTATCAAACTCCTCAACGCTCGACATTCGGCTGTACATGAGGCCCCTCAACACTCAACATTCTACTGCATGCAAGGAAGCCCCTCAACACTCAATATTCTGCTGCATGCAAGGAGGCCCCTCAACTCGCAATATCCTTCTGTATGCAAAAAAGCCCCTCACAAGCAAATATCAGCAGGCCGTTCACCGTTACTTAAGAGAGGGCAAGAACTTGTGTGCTGAAGCCCACTCACTATTCTGCTGTACGTCAGGAGGCCGTCAAAGCCCACTACCACAGCACCGATGTTCTCGTCAATGACCAAGTCCTTGATCTTGTCTGCGCACACACGCACATTAAGAGAAGTTTTTGCAAGAAAACAAAACAGCGGTAAGGCCCTTGGGCTTGAGCACACTGAATGAAAGAAAAAACATGTGTGCAAGGAACAAGACGGCAGTGTGCAAGGAACAAGACGTTTTTTGGCCCTAACTGCGTACGCGCATATTGAAAGACAGTGCTGTTCAACGGAAAGATGGTTTGTTTGCAGCGTGCTGCCAAGGCATTATGGCTCACACATAGGGTTGGCCAGAACCGTATATATACACCGTACATTACCGTATATTCGGTGGTTTCCCTGCCAAAAATACCGTATATACACCGTATATATATGGTTCTGGCCAACCCTACTCACACACATATGCATTCACACAACCACAAACACAGAACAATGCCTCTGAGTCCAGAGGGACAATTTTCACAGTTTCTCAAGGTTGAAGTCGTGAAAGAGGAGGCCAATGTGCCCACAGAACGGGCAAACACACACACACACACACACACACATAAACACAAGCGCATACATACGCACGCACGCACACAGCAAGAAATCAGGAACTGAAAGGCCTACACACCAGCAGAGTCCAGCAGGGGCTCCTTCCAGCTCTCGCCGCCAATGTATGGGATGCCATGCTCTTGCAGCTCCTGTGTGTGTTTGTGTGTGTGTATGTTTTGTGTGTGCTCTTGTGAATACAAGCATGGATACATAATCAGCATAATGAAAATGTTGTGTATTGGATACACTTTACGCACATACCACTTATTGAATGCACGGTTACATGTTAAAAAGTGATGCATTTGTGTGCGCCGCATGTATGGAGCCCCACGCTCCTGTGTGCGTGTTTACGAACTGAGTGCGGGCTGGTCACGTGATCATGGACAAAAAATTCTGATAGTGGACAAATTTGTGTTACCAGCACGTGTGGAGGTGATGCAGCCTCTTGTGCAGGAAAACCCATACACGGTGAGCGCAATGTTTACTCCATGTGTAGGTTGGACTGATGGGGTATTTTGAGCCACAGCTGCCAACTCCTGCATCTAAGGCTCTGCACGCACAAGATTCCTAAGATGCTTCCACCACGAGCGATGCACGGTTGAAACGCCATGCTCACCCACACACCATAACTACCCACTCCAGACTTCCTCCACTCCGATGTTGGCCAGGCACAGCACTTACTTGCCAGCCCCAAAAGTGTAGTCACGCACACACATATACACCCACACCACAGCCCACATGACATACCAAAACCACGTACCTCCTCCACTCCGATGTTGGCCAGGCACAGCACCTTCTTGCCAGTGGCCTTGAAGTTGACGGACTCCAAGTATGCTGCGGCAGCGTAGGAGGCTGGCACAATCTGCAGTCACAGACGGGGTTTTAAATGTGCACAGATGTTGCTTTGAAGCTGTTTTCTCAAGCAGAGATCCGACATAGTTGCAATGGGGGGCTGGTGTACAAAGGAACAGCGGCAGGGAAATGGATTGAAAGTTTGCTGTGGCGTGGCTGCTCCCCCGTAGGAACCAGCACTGTACTGGCAGACAACCACCGTAGAAACCAGCACTGTACTGGCAGACAATCAATTTGATGATTGCACACAAAAGCTGTACATAAAGAAAAATGTTTGAGGGAGAAGAAGAAAGAGCAAATAAGCCTTGCTTGGATGACCCTTCAACGTCGGACCTTGCACAATTGGATGGACACATGCACACTCTTAAAGATGAAGACAATGACAAAGATGGGAACGGGGAACGATATCTAAAGGAGGTGATAGTACAAAGGTGGGGATTAAAGGGGCTTATTCTTTTGATTAAGATGACAGTCAGATCCTACTAAGTTGGCCCTAGCACAGCAAGGAAAGTTTCTTCACATTGTGCATATGATGAGGACGATGCCAAAAAATAAATCACCTCGTCAGCCTTCACATCCAAGCCCACGCTGGTGAAGCGCTTGACGTAACCCTTGCGGCTCTTGCCAGCGTTGTTGGTCACAAACAGCAGCCTCTTGCCTTGGGCACGCAGGGCCTTGAGCGTCTGCACACACGTAATGTAAGTTACACAATTTTGTGTTAACTTCTTGCTTGCCAGCGCTTTCGAAGACAGGTAGCATAGCCTAACGAGTCACGCACAGTTACTTGAGGTATTTCAACACATCCGAGGGGTTCTCTGGCATTTGGAGGAGTATTATTTGGGGTGTTGAGGTGTTGTTGAAATAGGAGAGCAATTCAGGGCTGTGCCAAAGACACTTGACCCTTTTTCACCATAAGGGAGGATACAACACATGCGGGAAAGTGTGCGTACATGTGTGTGTGTGTGTGTGTGTGTGTGTGTGTGTGTGCGCGCACGTGCGCGCCTTGCCCTTTGTTACCACACACACATTGCTGAAAAGAAAGCTGAACTATCAACACAAAGCTCACCCAGCACTCGACGGACACACGATCATCTGCATCTTACTTTGCCAGCGTGCTTTTCAATGTTATACTTGCTTCTAATGCGTGTTCCGAGGACAGGCTTCCACCCTTTGCCCTGAACAAAACAGGCACAAGCCACGCCACTCTCCTTGAAGTCTGGGATGCTTACCTCAGGGGAGTTCTGGATGGTGGTGAAGCCTCTCCAGAGCACACCTGCGTTATAAGGAATCGCAAGGAGGGTATGCATGGGCGCATGCAGCAGTGCAAGGCTCGTCACTCTCTCTCTCTCCCTCTCTTTCTCTCTTATTTCAGTACCACCTTGAGCTATTCCCAACCGGTTGTGCTGAATCAGCCTGCCTCTCTCAGAGCGCCTAGTCAGCTCAACAAGAGTTGATACCCCTCTCCTCACGGCATATGCACACGAATCTATAAACCACAGAGTCCCGGGTCTGCAAGGAGCTCCGTACCGGTTGCGTGACCTGCTGCTGAGTGTATTCCTACTGAATTCGCATTTGCCCCTCAAGACATCTCAATGCTTATCCGCGCAAGGCTTGATGAGCAGTAGCTCCTCTGCCCGCTGCCCTTTGTGTTAACTACCATGTTGCGTATCCATGCGCAGACAAGGACACAACCGCTCCCCACTCACCATCGCAGTCGAACACAACGCAGTCGATGTCCTCCATAATTTTGGGCCCGTCCTCGATGCTGACCTGCACTGCTTTGCCGACCTCCTTGGTGGTTGTGGGCACGGCACGGGGGGTTGTAGCACTGCGCCTCCCAGCGAGGTGACTGGGGGAAGAGGAAGACGCCAGGCCAGGGGAAGAGCGGATAGAGCGAGGGACTAGGGCGGGGCCGGTGAATCCCATCTTAGACGCCTGGGATAGCATTTTTGGGGCCATTGCCTGCTTGGAGAGGAGCATGGTGGCTGATGAATTGAGTTGAAAAACTCTATTAGATTAAAATTATTAGTATTTATAATCATGCTGCCAACTGTTGCAATCAATCAAATTCAAGGAAATTGACCTAGGTACTCTTTCTTGAATTCAGCAGCCTAAGCAAGAAGGGGTGGGAAGGAATTGTGCCCGAGTTCATTTATGGGGAGAACCGGAGAACCGGGGGGGTAGGGGCGGCACTGGGCGCTATCTTGTTGCCTGCACCATTTTGCTACCTAACATCCGTTGTTTGCAACGTGACTGGCACCATGAGCAAAGACTCTATGTGAGCCTTTGGGCAGCCACACTTCCGCCCTCCCGCCGTCAGGACTGCGTGTAAACTCGGGCGCAATAATAAGCCAGCCTAATCCCGTCCCCCTTCCTCTCTGGCTTATCTCTACTTTTCTCTGAAGCCGTTGCCGAAGACGAGAAGCGCTGGCTTTGGCTGCTTAGGGGCGCCTTTTTTGAACAGCCAGTTATCTGAATTCCTGAAATTTTTGTCATGAGAAATTTAGATCGCACGCTCTAATGCAAGACTTGTTTCGTTGGATCCTGTAAAACTTGTGCGTGAAGCTGAATGTATACTTCACGTTCAAGCCTGTTTTGCAACAATTTACAACCGCTCCTTGATCTCATCAAACTTTGTGCAAAAAACATCTCTTCAGCAAAAAAACATTTATTTAATGACGGCATTTGACCAACCACAATAATTTTGGAATTGGACTACGTTAAAATTACAATGTCCAAACATCAGAGATACATTGGTAGCGCAGGCTCAGAATGGCTTTTTAATCTAACCGCAAAGTTGTTACTTCCCCTCTGCATTTCCTTGATTTAGCAATAGCTTTGATCTGAAATGGCCATGATTTGGAATTTCCCCTCCAGATCATAAATTCAGCCCGCCTTAAAACTGCACGTTAGGTATCTGATGCAAAATCTAATACGGTGTCCTGCAAAGGTACTCGTATTTGATCAGACAACAAAATTTACAACCATACTTGATCCTTGTTAGAGTAATGGTCCCACAGCTAACCCTTTTGCAGGCCTTGACAAAATTCTACAAGACCAGAGACCCTATACGAAACAATTAGACAAGCTATTAAAAATTAGGCACTGACACAACATAAATGCCAGCAGACAAGGTATGTGTCTGCGAAGTGCATGGCCGATGCACACAACCCCCCTGACCCAGAGTAATGAGGACATAACAAATATTAACGTGGTGGGGGCCTTCCTGTATTGGCGAGTGAGCAAGCTTGTTCTTGGTGGATGTATTGACGCTGCTTGTGATCTACACCACATGGATGCAAATCCGAACAAGATGGGCAGGATCTCCTGGTCGTATTTTGGTTTCTGCACATCACCACCCAATCCATTTAGATATAATATTCCATGGGGCTGACACCTTTGATCCGTGTTCGGGAGAAGTCGTGAGGTGAGGATTTGCCGTGGCAGGAGCATGCCACAGTAATTCAAAGGCTGTCAGGGAAATGTATTGTATTTATCGCATTATTTATAGCATTCCCAGATCGTTCAAACCTTCAATTGTGTGCTAACTCTAAAGCACAGATTGGTAGAAAGAGCCACTTCGCTGTTTCATTTCGTTTTGCGGAAATGGCTGTTTGAGGCATGGCAGAGGACTTTGTCCTCGTGGACAAGCGCATGCTTGCTCCTCAGTTGCTGCAATGCAATGCAACAGATGCAATCATCGTAAGTTGTTGCATGCACGTGTGCGCACACGCACACACACACACAGACACACACACACACACACACACACACACACACCACACACACACACAAACACACACACAAACACACACAAACACACACACACACACGTGCACACACACACACACACACAAACACACAAACACACACACACACAAACACACACACACACTCACACGCACACACACACACGCACACACACACACACACACACACACACACACACACACACACACACACACACACACACACACACACACACACAACACAACACAGACACACACACACAGACACACACACACAAACACACAAACACACACACACACAAACACACACACACACTCACACTCACACACACACACTCACACACACACACACACACACACACACACACACACACACACACACACACACTCACACACACACACATACACACACACGCATGATCACATTTGTCACACACACGCGTACACACACACACACGCGCACACACACGTGCACGCGCACGTGCACACACACACACACACACACACACACACACACACACACACACGCACACACACACACACAATCAACTCATACATGCATACTTACTACACAGATTTGCACACATGTACGCACACAGGAGCTTCCCTCAGCTACTGCCCTTACCCCCAGCTGGGTATCTACCACAGGTCTACAACTCCCCACGCGGATCCTGAATGAGGCCATCCTCTACGCCCCAGGCTTCTGTGCCTTTACCGCTGACCCCCCACACCGCCAGTCCAGCTTTGATGTGTTGCCTGATGCCCTTGAGCAGGCTGCCACCCCTGAGTTGGCGGTGGATGCAGATACTGGGACTCCGGCCACAGGTTTGTTACATAGGGCCTCTCCTTCTAAATGCAAACACGCTTGTGCGTCAATGGTTTAAATAACGACTGTCGGTTTCCTGGAGGCTGCTACTCATTTTTTGATACCAGTATGCTATGTGCAAACTTCTGAACTCACATTGCACTAACTGCAATAGGCTTATACACATGAACACACACAAAAGCACACACACACACATACACACACAAACGCGCGCACAAACACACATACACACACATACACACACACAACACACAACACACAACACACATAGGTACAGCAGCGAAGCCTACAGCTGGATCCAAGCTTGTGAGGCCGCTTTTGGTGGGAAGAGCAGCGGCAGGATCAGCAAGCACACACGCAGGAGGGGGCGCAGGTGAGTGAGTGGCCTGAACGTGTGCTCCTGTGTGCTGCTGTGTGCTGTTGCTGTGTGCCCAGTCCGTGATGTGACAGTAGTAAATAGGGTCGGCAGGCATGTGTGCGCGGGGTCGGACTGGTGAATGCTGTGGGAGTGCTTCTGTTTGCTGCTGCTGTGGGTGAAGCCAGTGTGTCATTGTAAATAAACAGCAGCAGGGTCAGCAAGCAAGCACGCGTACAAGGGATGGTGCTGGTGAGGGGTAGGGCAAGATTGTGCTCTTGTGTACCTTGCTTGCTGCCTGAGAGTGCTGCACACTGCTTCTTGCACGTTGCACTGATACAAAGTAAGAGTCTCACGTGTAAGGGTTTCTTAATGCACGCTGGCCCTTATGGCGTGATCCTATTCCTTTCACCCTGAATGCGTGGACTTTCTCATATGCGGAAAAGGAGTGGGCCAGTTAGGGTTGGCCAGAACCGTATATATACACAGCACGACCGTATTAATACTACTCAAGAAATAATGGTGTTTTTTTGCCAAAAATACCGTATGTACCCAGGGTTGGCCAGAGCCCTATATATACGGTGTTTTTGGCAGGGAAATCATCGAATAAACGGTCATGTACGGTGCATATATACGGTTCTGGTCAACCCTACAAATAAGGTACTGCTCCTTGACGCACTGGTGGGCCTATGCACAGGACTGTACCCTGTTGCTCATAACGTCTTGCCTGCATTCGATAACTTAAACGGTCATGTACGGTGCATATATACAGTTCTGGCCAACCCTACAATTAAGGTACTGCTCCTTGACGCACTGGTGGGCCTATGCACAGGACT
>Ga0307942_1002871_pt1 | contig 13995 bp, 11 predicted proteins | sample OrgLakmetagen175_FD_201846 | JGI IMG/M metagenome (GOLD analysis project Ga0307942, IMG submission 201846) | Saline water microbial communities from Organic Lake, Antarctica - #175 | ecosystem: Environmental > Aquatic > Non-marine Saline and Alkaline > Saline | place: Antarctica: Organic Lake...
AGAAGCATGTATCTGCGCAAGTATGGCCAAACGGCTGACATATGTGCATCCCTTCATACGGAGGCATGTTTCTGCACATGTTTGGCAAAAAGGGCTATCATATGCATCCCTTCATTTACAGGCATGTATCTGCGCAAGTGGCCAGTACTGCTGACACACGTGTGTCTGCACATGTTTGGCCCAAACAGCGAACATAAGCATCCCTTCACATAGAGGCATGTGTATGCGCAAGTATGGCCAAACGGCTGACATATGTGCATTTTGTCATATAGAGGCATGTGTATGCGCAAGTATGGCCAGTACAGCTGACACACGTGCTTCCCTTCGTACGGAGGCATGTGTCTGTGCAAGTATGGCCCAAAAGGTGAACACATGCATCCCTTCACATAGAGGCATGTGTCTGTGCAAGTATGGCCAAAACGGCTGACACATGTGCATCCCTTCATATAGAGGCATGTGTCTGTGCAAGTATGGCCAAAGCGGCTGACATATGTGCATCCCTTCATACGGAAGCATGTGTCTGTGCAAGTATGGTAAAAACGGCTGACACACGTGCATCCCTTCATATAGAGGCATGTGTCTGTGCAAGTATGGCCAAAACGGCCATCATATGCATCCCTTCATTTACAGGCATGTATCTGCGCAAGTACAGCTGACACACGTGCATCCCTTCGTACAGTGGCATGTGTCTGCACATGTTTGGCCAAAACGGCTATCATATGCATTCCTTCATTTACAGGCATGTATCTGCGCTAGTATGGCCAGTACAGCTGACAAACGTGCATCCCTTTGTACAGAGGCATGTGCTTGCACAAGTATGGCCAGTACAGCTGACACACGTGTGTCTGCACATGTTTGGCCCAAACGGCGAACATAAGTATTCCTTCATATAGAAGCATGCATCTGCGCAAGTATGGCCAAACGGCTGACATATGTGCATTTTTTCATAGAGAGGCATGTGTCGGCGCAAATATGGCCAGAAGGCTGACATATGTGCATTTTTTCATAGAGAGGCATGTGTCTGCGCAAGTATGGCCAAACGGCTGACATATGTGCATTTTTTCATAGAGAGGCATGTGTAGGCGCAAGTATGGCCAAACGGCTGACATATGTGCATTTTTTCATAGAGAGGCATGTGTCTGCGCAAGTATGGCCAAACGGCTGACATATGTGCATTTTTTCATAGAGAGGCATGTGTCTGTGCAAGTATGGCCAGTACAGCTAACACGTGCATTCTTTTGTACAGAGGCATGTATCTGCCCAAGTATGGCCAGAACTGCTGACACATGTGCATCCTTTTGCACAGAGGCATGTGTCTGTGCAAGTATGGCCAGTACAGCTAACACGTGCATCCTTTTGTACAGAGGCATGTATCTGCGCAAGTATGGCCAGAACTGCTGACACATGTGCATCCTTTTGTACAGAGGCATGTATCTGTGCAAGTATGGCCAGTACAGCTGACACATGTGCATCCTGTTGTACAGAGGCATGTATCTGCGCAAGTATGGCCAGAACTGCTGACACATGTGCATCCCTCCGCACAGAGGCATGTGTCTGTGCAAGTATGGCCAGTACAGCTAACATATGCATCCCTCCGTACAGTACAGCTGTAGGCATGTAAATACCTGCTTATTTCATACTTGCAGGTGAGGGAGAGTTTGGAGTCGTCTACAAGGCAAAGTGGTATGGCACAGTGGTAAGTGCGCGTGTTTTTGGTGCGCAGGATGTAGGAGATTATGCAGGGGGAAGTGCAGGTCGTGCTGGCGTACGAGGGGGTGGGGGCCTTAGAGGCAAAGTGGTATGTCACAGTGGCAAGTGTGAGCACACTCTGATGAGTACAAATTTTGAAACGTGTAAAGTGGTATGGCACAGTGGCAAGTGTGAGCGCACTCTGATGAATGCAAATTTGAAACGTGTAAAGTGGTATGGCACAGTGCAAGTGTGAGCGCACTCTGATGAAGACAAATTTTGAAACGTGTAAAGTGGTATGGCACAGTGCAAGTGTGGGCGCACTCTGATGAAAACAAATTTTGAAACGTGTAAAGTGGTATGGCACAGTGCAAGTGTGGGCGCACTCTGATGAAGACAAATTTTGAAACGTGTAAAGTGGTATGGCACAGTGGCAGTGTGGGCGCACTCTGATGAAGACAAATTTTGAAACGTGTAAAGTGGTATGGCACAGTGGCAAGTGTGAGCGCACTCTGATGAAGACAAATTTTGAAACGTGTAAAGTGGTATGGCACAGTGGCAAGTGTGGGCGCACTCTGATGAATACAAATTTTGAAACGTGTAAATTGGCCAGAACCGGACATGTGCACATATTCATCGTGTACCTCAATTCCTACGGCGTATTAGGAAATGTGACTGTGCCAGATGAGGCTGCCTACAGATTGTGTGTGTGTGTGTGTGCGTGTGTGTGTGCGTGTGTGTGTGTGTTTGTGTGTGTGTGTGTGTGTGTGTGCGTGTGTGTGTGTGTGTGTGTGTGTGTGTGTGTGTGTGTGTGTGTGTGTGTGTGTTAGGGTTTATATATTTCAGGGCCCATCAGCCACACATGTTGTCCATTCTTGTTTTGTCCATCAGGCACACACATGTACTTGATTTCTTGCTGTTCCTTAGTAGGCCCCCTTTCTTACTGCACTCGGACGTGCTGCATTTTGTTCCCCCTGCGATCAAGCTCATACGTAGCCTCAGGCAACGAGAGGCAACAATGTGTGTCTGAGAGTGAGATTGTGTGCGAGTGTGTGCACAGGCTTTCATTAAGCCACAGGAGGCACTTTGTACGTCGTTAAAGGGACACAATGTGGCATGTATGTTTGTGTCGTTTGTGGTCGTGTGTGTGTGTGTGTGTATACACAGACTTTCTTTTCAGCCATGCACGTGGCTGCCCTGTTGGTCTGAAACAAAGACAGGTGTGGCAAATGTGCAAAAACTGAGATCTAGGGTGGCGTCTTTTTTGCGCCTTTTTGCGCCTTTTCGGGCACATCTATACCCTTGTTTGCCCACGCACCAGTTTACTGTGAAGGTATTGAAAGGAACACTTTGGCACCCAGCAACTTCTGCCCATTATATTAAATGCTCTATGCTCCATTATATTATACGCTCTTTACTCCGTGACTTGTTCTGCCTCGCTCAACTCAGCCATGTTCTTTTGGATGTATTTATGCTCCAGGTTGCTGTGAAAGTCTTGAAAGGGACAGGCGCCGTGGCTCTCAGTAATTTCTGCCCATTATATATAACACTCCATGCTCCATTATATTATACGCTCTATGATCCATGATTTGTTCAGTGTACCAACTCAGCCTCTTTGTTTTGGATTCATCCACGCTCCAGGTTGCCGTGAAAGTTTTGAAAGAGACAGGCACCGTGGCTCTCAGCAACTCTGTCCACACGCTCAATGCTTGACTTTACAGTGTACCAACTCAGCCTCTTTGTTTTGGCTTCATCCACGCTCCAGGTTGCTGTGAAAGTCTTGAAAGAGACAGGCACCGTGGCTCTCAGCAACTCTGTCCATACGCTCAATGCTTGACTTGTTCAGTGTACCAACTCAGCCTCTTTGTTTTGGCTTCATCCACGCTCCAGGTTGCTGTTAAAGTCTTGAAAGAGATTGGCACTGTGGCTCTTGGGGATTTCCGTACGGAGCTGAATGTGTTGCAGAAAGTGCACCACCCCCACACGGTGAGGATGTTGGCACAGGATTCACGTGAGACCATTAGTTAGTTAGTTAGTTAGTTAGTTAGTAAGTAAGTTAGTAGACTGTGGTGGATGCAGAAAGTGCACCCACACGGTGAGGATGTTGGCACAGGATTCACGTGAGACCATTAGTTAGTTAATTAGTTATTTAGTTAGTTAGTTAGTTAGTAGACTGTGGTGGATGCAGCCAGTGCACCCACACGGTGAGGATGTTGGCACAGGATTCACGTGAGACCACTAGCTAGTTATTTAGTTAATTAGGTAGTAAGTAGACTGTAGTGGATGCAGCCAGTGCACCACCCCCACAGGGTGAGGGTGTTGGCACAGGATTCACGTGAGGCCATGTTGTTAGCAGAATGTGGTGGATGCAGCACATGCACCCCCCCCACATAATAGGGGTATTGGCACAGGAGTTACGTGAGACCGTTAGTTAGTTAGTTAGTTAGTTGGATGGTCAGTAGACTGTGGTGGATGCAGCAAGTGCACCACCCCCATATGATAGGGGTGTGGACACAGAAGTTACGTGAGACCGTTAGTTAGTTAGTTAGTTAGTTAGTTGGTTGGTCAGTAGACTGTGGTGGATGCAGCCAGTGCACCACCCTCACACAGTGAGGGTGTTGGCACAGGATTCACGTGAGTCCATGTTGTTAGGAGACTGTGGTGGATGCAGCAAGTGCACCACCCCCATATAGTAGGGGTGTTTAAGACGCAGCCCTACATGCTTGTGGGGGCTTTTTGACACACGTAAGCCCCCTCCCTACACACAAATGCACACATTCAATTCCTGTCACAAAGACGTAGCACTGCATGATCATGATGAAGCACATGCCCAGGGGCTTTCTGACACACTTACACAACATGCACACGTACTCACGCGTTAACACTTCAATGCACACACACATACACGTACACACACGCACACACACAAACACACACGCACACACACGCACGCACACACAGACACACACACACTCACACACACACACACACACACATACACACATGCACACACACATACAGGTTCAATTCCTGGGGGCTGTCACAAAGACACAGCCCTACATGATCGTGACAGAATATATGCCTGGGGGGTCTCTGACTGACATCTTCAGGGCTTCCAAAAAAATGACTCTGTGGCGTGGAGTGCAGGTGGGGGTCACAGACATATTACTCAAATATTGTGGCATACTACTCAAATTTTGTGGCATATTACTCAAATTTTGATGACGATGCATGCCTTAGATTGGCAGCAAAAGTTATAGAAGCATTTAAGAAACAGACTGGCGTGGATTGCAGGTGGGGGTCGCAGATTTGAAACATTACTCAAATTTTGATGCACGCCTTCAATTGGTGAAAAAGAGTAATAAAAGCATCCAAGGAAACGACTCTGTGAAAGGGAGAGATGGGTTACAAATAGATTTCCGGATCGAATGGTGACAAGGATGCATCTTGTGCATGTCAAGGATCATCAAGAGAGTTGATCTGTGTTTTAAGACAAAGCGGTTGAGCTGCAAACAGTTGTCCATTTTCGAAGGGCAACACAGATCTTGGCTTGGTTATCGAGGATCGATATGGGAGTTGATCTGTGACAGGCAATGCAGTTGAGCTGCAAACAGTTGTCCATTTTCGAAAATCAACACAGATCTTGGTTTGATTAGCAAGGATCATCAAGATAGTTGATCTGTGACAGGCAGAGCGGTTGAGTTGCAAACAGTTATCCATTTTTAAAATTCAACACAGATCTTGCCTTGGAAATCGAGGATCATTTAGGGAGTTAATCTGTGACAGGCAATGCAGTTGAGTTGCAAAAAACAGTTGTCCATTTTCGAAAATCAACACAGAACTTGGTTTGATTAGCAAGGATCATCAAGACAGTTGATCTGTGACAGGCAATGCAGTTGAGTTGCAAACAGTTGCTAACTATTAAAAGGACTACCTGTCAAGGTAATTCTGTGGCAGGCGGTGCGGTGCTTAGTCCATTTTGAAAAACTAGATATTTTTGTTCAACGGCAAAGGGCTGCCTGTCAAGGTCTGACCGTGGCAGGCATCGTGGGTGACCCTCAAACATATTTTTCATGATAACAAAGCAAAGGCTGGTCTGACGTCTCCCCATTTGACATCATTCACGCACCTTTTGCCTAGTATAAGTCTGAGTTCATTCAGAGACACAAATGTAACAAAGCAAAGGCTGCTCCGACATCTCCACATTGTACATCATTCACGCACCTTTTGCCTAGCACCAGTCTGAGTTCATTCATTTTTGATCAATACCATCACATACGTGTAGGGTTGGCCAGAACCGTATTTATGCACCGTATATGACCGTATATTTGGTGATTTCCCTGCCAAAAATACCGTACATACACTGTATATATATGGTTCTAGCCAACCCTACACACGTGCCCAACTTACATCCCATTCAAGGTATGACCTTTGTTTCATTTGTGTGCAGCTTGCGCTGGATTGTGCACGAGGCCTGGCTTACCTACACTCCCGGTCGCCTCAGGTAAAAATCGCACCGTGCATGTTTTTTGTTCTGTGTGTGTGTGTGTGTGTTTGTGTGTGTGTGTGCGTGTGTGTGTGTGTGTCTGTGTGTGTGTGTGTCAAGAAAATAATGTTACCAGCGCTGGCTCTGTATTTTACCTGGTTGCCCCAGGTAAGAACAGCACTGTGAGTGTTTTGTATAAGAATGGAATTGATGGTCACGCTCCTGGTCGCCTCATATAAATTGCAGGCGCCCAAAACTTGCCTAGTATGAGATGATGGCCATTTTAATAGAACCTGTTTGCAATGCCTGCAGATTGCCTCGTACAGGTTTGTAGTATTTCAGAAATTTCTGAAACTGTCAAGGCGCCTGGGAACTGCCTCGCATCAAGTGGCAGCCTTATAAAAATACATACCGTATATGAGTGAACTGGCAAAGGATTTGCGTGCTTTTGAACCATGCAGGCAGTCATTCATCGTGATCTGAAGCCTGCCAACATTATGCTTGCATGTTTATCTTCCAAAACCCTACTAAGATTGTGCGTGCTTTTGAACCACGCAGGCGGTTATCCATCGTGATCTGAAGCCTGCCAACATGATGCTGGGTGGCCACAAAATTTACGGCCCTGAACACAAAGCGCTTTGCCTGGTGCGATGTTCAAGGCAAATATGTATAGGGTTGGACAGAACCATATATATACGGTGTGTATACGGTATTTTTGGCAGGGAAATCACTAAATATGTAGGGTTGGCCAGAACCATATATATACGGTGTGTATACGGCATTTTTGGCAGGGAAATCACTAAATATGTAGGGTTGGCCAGAACCATATATATACGGTGTGTATACGGTATTTTTGGCAGGGAAACCACTAAATATGTAGGTTGGCCAGAACTATATATACGGTGTGTATACGGTGTTTTTGGCAGTTAGATCACAGGATGTACGGTGTACATATTCGATGATATACGATTTTGCACAACCCTGGAATTATGAGGAGCACACAGTTTCTTATTGCTAGCAAATGTCATGGGTCACTGCAGGCTTTTTTGGGAAGGTTTTTTTAGGAAGGTTTACACGCATTGCCCCCATGCCATAGCAAACGTCATATGGGTCACACTACTGCCTGTTGCTCCCATGCCATAGCAAACGTCATATGGGTCACACTACCTAATGCCCCCGTGCCATAGCAAACGCCATATGGCTCACACTACTGCCTATTGCCCCCACGCTATAGCAAACGTCATATGGGTCACACTACCTAATGCCCCAATGCCATAGCAAGCGTCATATGCGTCACACTACTGCCTATTGCCCCCACGCTATAGCAAACGTCATATGGGTCACACTACTGCCTATTGCCCCCATGCCATAGCAAACGTCATATGGGTCACACTACCTATTTCCTCTTCCGGAATCCCTTGCTGCCTGGTGCGTCATCATGTTATCATGTCATCATGTCATCATGTCAACGTGTCATCATGTCATCATGTCATCATGTATCATGTTATCATGTCAACATGCGGAATTCCTCGCTGCCTGGTGCGTCATCATGTCATCTTGTCATCATATCATCGCGTCAACATGTCATCATGTCAACATGTCATCATGTCAACATGCGGAAATCCTCGCTGCCATCATTTCAAAAAACATGACACACAGGGTTTGTTGCTTTTGCTAAACTGTGTGACACAAGGAAAGCCCAAAAGTGCTTGTAGCTTTTTTGCTAAGGTATGGGAGGGAAGCATGTACACATGCATACTTACACCTCCCTCTCTCTCTCTCTCTTTCTCTCTCTCTCTCTCTCTCTCTCTCTCTCTCTCTCTCTCTCAAACTCATGCAATTCTGCTACCATTCACTCACGCACACACACGCACACGCACTTGCACAAAACTGCGCTGTTATGCTGCCACTCACTCACACACACTCTTGCACAATTTCGCGCAGTTACGTTACCACACACACACACACACACACACACACACACATCCACACGCACACACAGTCGGAGCTCGGCGTCATGAAAATAGCCGACTTCGGTTTGTCCAAGTCCTTAAAGATGCCAAAGCCCAAGCGCAAAGACACCAGCCATGGCAAGCACAGCGTATCTGCGCATGCCGGGAGGGCCAGCATGGACTTTGACAGCCGCGGGCCTTCGATGTAGGTGCCTACACATAGGGTGGGCCGTGAGCATGTTTATATTAGGTGTGCATACCCTAGCCGCATGCCTTCGACGTGGGTGACCTGCATCTAGGGTGGGCTGTAAGCATGTTTATATTAGGTGTGCATACCATAACTGCATGCCTTCAACGTATGTGACCCTACACATGGGGTGGGCCGTGAGCATGTTTATATGTGTGCATACCATAACTGTATACCTTCAACGTATGTGACCAACACATGGGGTGGGCCGTGACCATGTTATTATGTTTACATACCCTAGCCGCATGCCTTCGACGTATGTGACCGTACACATAGGGTGGGCCGTGAGCATGTTAATGTGTGTGAATACCCTAGCCGCATGCCTTTGACGTGGGTGACCTGCATCTAGGGTAGGCCGTAAGCATGTTTATATTAGGTGTGCATACCCTAGCCGCATGCCTTTAATGTAGATGCCTACACATAGGGTGGGCCGTAAGCATGTTTTTATTAGGTGTGCATACCATAACTGCATACCCTCAACGTATGTGACCTACACATAGGGTGGGCGGTGAGCATGTTCATATTAGGTGCACATACCATAGCTGCATACCCTCAACGTATGTGCCTACACATAGGGTGGGCGGTGAGCATGTTAATATGTGTACATACCATAACTGCATGCCTTCAACGTATGTGACCCTACACATAGGGTGGGCGGTGTGCATGTTAATATGTGTGCATACCATAGCCGCATGCCTTCAATGTAGGTGCCTACACATAGGGTGGGCCGTGAGCATGTTCATATTAGGTGTGCATACCATAACTGCATACCTTCCAATATATGTGACCTACACATAGCGTGGGCCAAAAGCATACTTATATTAGGTGTAACTATATTAGGTGTAACTATATTAGGGCCGTAAGCATGTTTATATTAGGTGTTACTACCCTAGCCGCGCGCCTTTGACGTAGGTGCCTACACATAGGGTGGACCAAAAGCATGTTTATATTAGATGTACATACCATAGCCGCATGCCTTCAGACTGAACAGCTTCAGCCAACACTGCCTGTACCCCTTTGCGTGAGAGCCCCTCACTGAGCATGTCCTTGTCATGGATGAATTATGATACAAAGACGTCCGCATGAGATGAAAACGAGTAGGGTTGGTTAGAACCATGTATGTACGGTGTATATACAGTATATCTGTCAAGGAAATCTCCAAATATACGGTCATATACGGTGCACATACACGGTTCTGTCAGGACCATGTATACACGGTGTTTATACAGTATTTTTGGCAAGGAATTTCTAAATATACCTGCAAATATACGGTCATATATGGTGCATATACACGGTTCTGTCAGAACCATGTATACACGGTGTATATACAGTATTTATGGCAAGGAAATCCCCAAATATACGGTCATATACGGTGCACATACATGGTCCTGTCAGAACCATGTATACACGGTGTATATACAGTATTTTTGGCAAGGAAATCCCCAAATATACGGTCATATACGGTGCGTATACACGGTTCTGGCCAACCTAAAACTGAGATGTCCCATGAGATGCTCATGCCATTCCATGCTTTTCATCATCAGCATCTGAACGCTTCTCCTCATTCAAGCGGCATGTTACAAATTGTGCTATAGAGCAATGGGATTACTTCCAAGATTAGTGTGAGGAGTGATTTCCGCTGCCTGCGTGATGTCTTTCCGACATACAACAGGGTCTTCGTCATGTTTTATTGGTCATTCTCATACACACAGCTGGGACTTCGTTCTGTCTTATTGGTCATTCTCCTGCACACAACAGGGTCTTTGTTCTGTTTTATTGGCCATTCTCAAAATAATAGGGTCTTCGTCCTGTTTTCTTGGCCATTTTCATACACACAATAGGGTGTTTGTCCTGTTTTATTGGTCATTCTCATACACACAGCTGGGACTTCGTTCTGTTTTATTGGTCATTCTCCTGCACACAACAGGGTCTTTGTTCTGTTTTATTGGCCATTCTCAAAATAATAGGGTCTTCGTCCTGTTTTCTTGGCCATTTTCATACACACAATAGGGTGTTTGTCCTGTTTTATTGGTCATTCTCATACACGCAACAGGGTCTTTGTCCTGTTTCATTGGCCATTCTCATAAACACAACAGGGTCTTTGTCCTGTTTTCTTGGTCATTCTCATACACACAACAGGGTCTTTGTTCTGTTTTCTTGATCATTCTGCTACACACAACAGGGTCTTTGTCCTGTTTTATTGGCCATTCTCATACGCACAACAGGGTGTTTGTCCTGTTTTATTGGTCATTCTCATACACACAACAAAGTTTTGTTCTGTTTTATTGGCCACTCTCATACATACAATAGGGTCTTTGTTCTGTTTTCTTGATCATTCTGCTACACACAACAGGGTATTCGTCCTGTTTTATTGGTTATTCTCGTACTTACAATAGGGTCTTTGTTCTGTTGTATTGGTAATTCTCCTATTCCAGGCCATGCTAAAGTGGTAGGTCACAAGTAGCTTTTGCATTTGAGATCTTTACGTACCATACGTGTGTGTGTGTGTGTGTGTGTTTCCTCCAAAAACAGGACTGGCGGCTCTAGTAAGACGGGTCATGCAAATGATAGGTCACAAGTAGCATTTGCATCTGAGACCATGACGTACCATACGTGTGTTTCACACACACACACACACACTCACACACACACACACACACACACACACACACACACACACTCACACACACACACACACACACACACACACACACACACACACACACACACACACACACACACACACACACACACACACACACACACACACACACACACACACCAGGACTGGCAGCTCCAGTAAGACGGGTCATGCAAATGGGCAAAAAAGTCCACTCAGCCAAGTGCAGACCTTCCAGGCACAGGTGCGTTTATCCTATTGACAGGCATGTGTGCGTTTTATTTATTAATTGGCACGTGTGCGTTCTTCCTTGATATGCCACAGGTGTGTTTTTTTACTGTTGATAGGCACGTGTGCGTGTTTCCTGTTGATAAGCGCGTGTGCGTTTTTCTTTTTGATAGGCGCAGGATTAGACTCATATGTGCTTTTCCTGTCGATAGGCCACGGTCACCCCCGTGAAAACCTCTACCCCCTGTCAGCCAAATAGTCTCACTTAACTTTGCGCAAGCATATCTCTGCACGCACTCCACCATTCTCGTGACCTGAGACATGCATTGGATAGCTGAATTTTTGTTCTTTCAGCAGATGCTTTAAGGTTGGGGAGAAGTGCAGAGACTGGGTAGTTATTTGGGCTCGGAGGAATGTCACGAAGCAAAACAGGCGCCATTTTTCACACAGTCCACCAATCCTCACCCTCTGACATTCATAATCGTTTGTTTGGCCGCAACTCTGGTGTGAGTTGGGGGTCATGAACAGAATGGGAAGGCACATGGAAAAAGCGCCCCAATGTCAGGGGGGGAAATTTTTGCCAAAAATCGACCAGGCCACAGATTGACCCCATTTAAAATTTGGCAAAGTCATATAATTTGCCCGCGACACTGAGAGGAAAAACCGGGCTGAAACTTGCAGCAGATATGAAGCGACAGATTTTTCTTTTTTTCCCTTGTTCCTTGTGTGAGTGCCTTCCACTTGCCGGCATTCCCAGTACCCCTGCCCCAAATTTGACATTGCGGCATTGTTATATAACATTTATTATGCTTATATCCTGAAGCAGAGGTCGATCGGGGCAAGTTTAGAAATGCACCATGTCCCTGCCAAAGTGTTTGCAAAATACGCAGCGGCCCCCACAGAACCCCCCAGAATGCCAAATTTCCAGCAAATGTCAATGAATTAGATATAACATCAAGTATCTAGCATTCAGATGAGGTATAGGGGGCTTTGAATTGGGTGGAGAGCTAAGTGAGACTGGTAGGGTGGGTTTTTCACGGGGGCAATCCCACAGGTGTGTATGTGTGTGTGATTCCTATGAATGGATGGGCTCAGGTTTTTTACATGATAGGCCTCGAATGTTTTTTCCTGTTGGTAGGCACAACCGTGCAAAAATACGATGCAAACAGGTCTTTGAATCCAAATTTAGGGTACATCGATACAAACAGAGGCAGCCTCATGATGCAAACCAAACATGCCTCATATGATGACAGGGCACGTGTCCTCTTTTCAAATAATTAGGGTTGGACAGAATATACATTTATAGGTATATACGGTGTACATACGGTATTTTTAGCAGGGAAATCACCATACATACGGTCATATACGGTGCAAATATACGGTTCTGGTTAACCCTACAAATAATGCACTATGCTTTCGTCTCCTTGTACTTATTTCCTACCCGATTAAATACCGTATATACACCGTATATATATGGTTTTGGCCAACCCTAAAAATACGCGTTGTAATTTGAAAGTGTGGATTCCACGATGCAACAGGGGTGGCTTCACAATGCAACCAACAGACCTACAGGATGTAAAAATCAACATGATGCAAAGACCAATACGATGCAGCAGAGCTGGACTCACGATGCAAACCAAACAGACCTAAACGATGCAAAAATCAACATGATGCAAAGACCAATACGATGCAGCAGAGCTGGACTCACGATGCAAACCAACAGACCTACAGGATGCAAAAATCAACATGATGCAAAGACCAATACGATGCAGCAGAGCTGGACTCACGATGCAAACCAAACAGACCTAAACGATTCAGTGGTCACCATGGTGCAAAGATCAACATGATGCAAAGACATTCACTATGCAAAGACCAATGTGATGCAGTAGAGCTGGACTCACGATGCAAACCAAACAGACCTAAACGATTCAAACATCAACATGATGCAAAGATCAACATGATGCAAAGACCAATATGATGCAAAGACCAATATGATGCAGCAGAGCTGGACTCACGATCTCACGATGCAAAGCAAACCGACCGATATGATGCAAACAGAGGCAGGCTCACGATATGATGCAAAAGAGGCGGGCTCACGATGCAAAGACTAACATGATGCAAACAGAGGCAGGCTCACGATATGATGCAACAGAGGCGGGCTCACGATGCAAATTAAACCGACCGATATGATGTAAACAAAGGCAGGCTCACGATGCAAACCAACATGCCACACAGGATGCAAAGACTAACATGATGCAAATAGAGGCAGGCTCACGATACACACCGATATAATGCAACAGAGGTACACTCATGATGTAAACCAAACACAGGATGCAAAGACTAACATGATGCAAACAGAGGCAGTCTCACAAACGGTTACAATGGTTACAATGGGGGGTGACCTTCAGCCAGGTTGTTTGGCTGATCGGCTGCTGCAAACAGAGGCAGCCTCACGAAGCACCCATATAAAGCAACAGAGGTAGACTCACGATGTAAACCAAACATGCCACACAGGACGACAGCATGAATGCTTCAAAAGAAGGGGCAAGCGTGAACAGCGCCACAGGCGAGCTAAACCCAGCGTACAAGATGACAGGGGAGACAGGCTCGTACAGGTGTGTGTGTGTGTGTGTGCGAGTGTGTGAGAGTTTGTTTTTGTGTTTGTGTGTGTGAGGGAGGGAGGGAGGGAGGGGGAGAGAGAGAGAGAGAGAGAGAGAGAGAGAGAGAGAGAGAGAGAGAGAGAGAGTGTGTGTGTGAGTGTGTGTGTGAGTGT